>ENA-ORBV01005230-ORBV01005230.1-microbial-mat-metagenome-genome-assembly--contig:-NODE-5230-length-24090-cov-7.178195_pt1 | contig 24090 bp, 23 predicted proteins | sample MGYA00237777_ERZ505514 | MGnify/ENA primary metagenome ERZ505514 (study PRJEB26160, sample SAMN06269048) | microbial mat metagenome | isolation source: Oligotrophic lake microbial mat | place... | reverse complement strand
TGGGAGAAACGGATTTTCTGTAGTCATGTTCTGGGTGATTTCGCGTGCGATTTTACCCTTGCGATGCTGAGTTGCTGTGCTGCTATTGTAGCGCCACGCAAGAGGACGGTGAAGTCCAGAATTTATGCGGTAAAAAGACCGTGTTAAATCCACATCCTCCAAACTTAGTCACACTGTAGATTTCACGTATGTACACTAAATACTGAGTCATGAAAGATACGAGGCACACTGCATTCTGTTAAATCCACCTTTAGGAAAGGAGTAATTGAAGTCACTGGTGTCTCCAACCACGAACGGTTCATCGTAGATACGTGGCGCGGTTCCGAGAAACTTGAAGTCGACAGCGCGCCGCTCTTAGAAAAGTAGTGTCGCCTTTGCAAACTGATCCCCTCTGTGTCCTCTCCACGTTGCGCGTGGGTTCCGCTTGGTGACAGCACCAGACATGCAGCGCATCATGCCAGCGAAGTGTTAGTCGACGGAAAACGCTGAAAAGGAGCCTGCACTAAGCCAAAGCATCCACCTTCATGTTTGACAAAAGGTTGCTGAACCGGACCAATTCCCAGCACATGAATCTGTGCACTGCAAGCCCCTTGACCCGTCCCGATGTTTGCTCCTCCCTGATTGCCAACAGGACACCACCTGGTGCAAGACACATGTTCCATTGTTGTTTGAATCAATGTTTGTCAGCAATTGGCTGAAACCTGCTAGTTGTGTTGTCATTCCTGTTGACCAATTGTTGTCTTGCAGAAAAAAATGTTGTGCATGCATGATGTGACTAATGCTGGAAACCAATTGAGTCTTCTTTCCACCGCACATGCACACAAGTGAAGCCGTCTCAGAAAGGTTCCAGATTTTGATTTCAAAAGAACATTGAAGATGACCGACAACTCAAAATGACAGTCAGTCTCCAGTGACAACTTTGTTGACTCGGCAACATGTGTCACAGACCGCAAGAGAACAGATGGATGTCAGTCAATTGTTCACATGCCTGACTTTCGGAACATCCCTGTTCCCGAAGCAGCTCAACAAGAATCCACAATTGACATCCAAAGGAAAATGTTTGTTCAGCTTGGACTGAGACTGAAGACATTTTTGTTGCTGTGAAGCAAATCGCTCTGCAGAGCAATCTTTCACTGATGGCAAAAAAATGATTGTTGTCTCTCCTCTTAGCTCCCCTCTGATTTAGGGGAGAGGTTGAAATCTACTCTTATTCAGTGCTATGCCAATTAGGGGAGAGTTTCAAAATTCTGCTCTGAACTCCCCCCTGCTGTAGCAGATAGGCAAATGAGGCACTCTTCATCATTTGAATTTTCTGGCTAACGCGCACAGATCGAAAAGTGAAGTTGGCGGGCGCGCGAACGAGGAGGTGCGCGGAGTAGTCGGAATGAATTATCGATCGATCGAATGACGACCCAATCAATCAATTGAATGCAACCATCAAATCAATCGATCAATCAAAAAATGGATAACGAACTTTACGGTAACAGATATATATTCAAAGTGTGGCACTGGCACGCGCAGAACTATCTTACTACCAGCTACAGTAGCTGATAGCCCAGTTCATTCATCCATCTCTGTTTATTAGTTCGGAGAGCCATGAAGCGGAAGACTACTGCCATCGTCAAAAAGAAGAAGAGCAACCACAGCAAGGCATCATGTGCTACAGGTAGTAGGAAAAGCCCCATCAAATGCCTGCATGCACTGCTATCATTGGCAACAGTGTGTGCCGCGTTCACATTCTACGCCTTTTCGTATCATGAAGAAGCGTTACTGGCGGCAATATCCAGTACGGGTACTGCTACAAGTAATAGAAGAGTACTGCATGAAATACCACCCTCCATGACTACCAACCTCCACCACAAACACGCCAATGCCGCACAACCACAGCCAAATCTAATGAAAATAGAAGAGGATACAGCACTGATCATTTCCACGTCGTGGATTCCTTCTCTTCCCTCGACGGACATGATGGATCAAGTCCTTCAATCTGTCGATGACTACCTCGTTGGCTTGTCTCCTACGGCTCCAATTTTTGTCGTGGTGGATCACTTTCCACCTCCCACTCCACGAGCATTAAGGGCACGAACCCAAATGAAATTTCGACATTTTCTCAAAGAACAATACGAGATGGATCAAATGCATGCCACTCTGGACTCGTATGTGACACGTCTCCAATCCAAGTATTTGATTCCCAATCCCAGACCCATTCATATCATTCCAAGTGTCGATCATTGGCATATTGGAGGCAATGTCTACAAGGCCATGACGTTGATTGAAACACATTATCCACGCGTCCAGTATTTGTATTATTTGCAACATGATTTTCGCTTTATTCGGCCCATTCCTCATTTAGACTTGGTGGATATTATGAGAGAAACAAGTTCCCAACCACCCAACGTCGATAACACTCAGTACCGTGGTCAGGAAAACAACAACAAGACCAAATCACAGCAACAGGTGGTCAATTACATTCGATTTCGTTTTAGAAAATTCGAACCCGGTCCCTATACAACCTGCCCCATGGGCCCAGTCACGGGAGATAAAGTCACAATCCTACAAAAACACAATACAACCTTGTTTCATAGTTCCCAATATTCCGACAATAATCATTTCGTGCGGTTTTCGTGGTACAAAGAAATCTTTGAGCATTTGAGTGGCGCCACGAGCAACAGGACCAGTGCAGATAGTTTGAAACGCGCTCCCGAATTTCCCTTGCAATTCAAAGCTATGGAAGATTGTCATATCTTGGGGTTGTACACGTATGGAAAACAGTTCGGGGAAGCACCCGTCCTTGAGCATTTGGACGGACGCAAGACCAATGAAAATCCTTACAATCCAACACAGTTCCTGGGAGAACCGGTCGTCATCTTTTTGAATGTCTGGATTCCCAAAACCGAAGAATTTGTACCCCATGAATTACATTCCCGGAATGGAATGGCGACGCGTCTCCTGGCCGAACAACTGGAACAAATTAGCAAGTCCTTGGGCGTGTTTGGGAGTTTGGGGACCACCGTCTATGTGACTACGGTGGAAAACAGTGGACTGAATCAAACCCGATTGCAAGCCATTTGTGATCAAGCCACTTCCAACCAAATCCGCTGCATTCTTCAGTCTCATGTCGATGAAGTAGGCATGGGAGAAATCAATGCTCTTTCCAACCTGTACCACTATTGTCATGGTCGTGGTCGTGCCGCCGGTATACCCGGAAAAGAAAGCAACAACCACAACAACAAAAATGCCCGTGTCGTATACCTACACAATACCCACAACAACAGCGATGACAGCATCTACAGGTGGCGGCGGGCCATTACAGATGCCGTCACACATCAAACGTGTCTCAATCCTCCCGACAAAACGTGTCATGTCTGTGGTTTGCAATTTGTTTCGCCACCGAATTCCCCCATGCCGTTTTTTGTCGACAATTCCTTTACGGCATCCTGTGAGTATATCCAATCCTTGCTTCCACCCAAAGTCTTTTCCAACCAAATGCAGCAAGTAGCAACGGAGGGTCTGAGATGGAGACACCGAAAGCGGCTCCTACTGTTGAACAAACTTGGGGATGGCACGTTGCAGTCCTTGGGACAAGGCAGAGGATTTGCTACGGACCATTACATAGGGAGTCATCCCAACCTGAAACCGTGTGATTTGTCTATGGAGGGTAGTAGTAGTGCTGCTTCTTGGCAACAACGAGGTCCTTCTTCCACTACGGAAGATGCCTTTCGGTGGTCCATGTTTCCGAGGAGCGAACAAATGGAAGCGAATCTTTCCAGCGTCCCGGATCACATTCGACAGGATCCCGATCAGCGGTTACGATACTATCGTTTTCTACCCGGCCTCCTATTTCGATATATACAACTCTACAACAGCACACCGCCAGAATCATCCTGGGTATATCAACATCTTCCGGATGGGACGTTCTGGCGGGAAGCCGTCCAAGAGTATGGAACCAATGTGGTAAATGTTGTGACGGATCCCACATTCAATCGTACCCAGGCCGTTCTTTGAAGCAAGGATTAGCAGCAAAATCTTGCTGGGGAAGGCGGCATAAACTCTATCATGATTGTGGAACATACCGTCTTTGTGGGTGCTGTAAAAGGAGAGAAACTCCCAACTCCAGCAGGCTCCCTATTTCAAACCCGCGTTCCCATGTGTCATAAAAAGCCGCATCGTGTCTTGTGGGATTTTTCCCAGTGCAATCTGGATTATTACAAAACCAGCCTCCCGAATGTTTCCGACTCGACCATGATTATCCCAATCATGTTTCATGATCGATTCGAAAAACATTATTACAACAACACGTCTCAATTGGTACCCTTATTCAATCGAGGCCTGGATTTTCCTGTTTGGGGACCATTACGGAAGTTCCTCAGTCGCACCGAAGATTCGTCTTTCGGGACACCTTGATGGACCCGAACAACAATTAGTCGTTGGCCAACCGAAATTTGACCTATGTCCTTGTCGAATCCATGTTCGAACAGCAACGAATCAAAGCTTCCAAAGCTTCCAAGATTGGTTTGGTCGTATGAGAGTGACAGTGGAGGGGAATTTCATCGGTGGTCGGAGTTCAAACGCTTTGGCTGTACAGTATACCGGTCATGGAGACCATGCACGAACTAAAGATGGTCAGCCGTATTTGCCGATTACTGTATGATGATTTACTCCATGCCCTCATTGCGGAACGGAACCGGATCGAGAATACATCGGCCGACACACTTGCCAAACAACCACAACCCGTCGATACCTGGTGGGCCAAAGGCATTCAATGGGATATGTTCTTGGACCATGTTTTGGGTCCTCGTCGTGATAACTCTACAACAAGGTAACGATTTTTGGTTAGACTCTAATACTGTACATAGTTAATAATGGCACGAGCATCGGGTAGACAATTCAACTTCTACGGTCAGCTAATACAACTACGAATCTAATAGCGAGCTACTACTAAAACAGCACTGCAGCTCAACTGGCTTGCTTCGCACTATGTAGTCTTTTACGTTCGTTGCAGCGTCATGGAATGTGCCACTGGGCGCAGCTGGTACAGCAGGTGGGAATGGGACAAAGAATGCCAGAGGTGTGGCTGGGACAGTCACATGTGAATTGAAAAAGAGAAAATGTCCTGAGCATGCAGACTTCACTAGGAGTGTTTCCCATCAAGTGCGGGTTCCCTTTGAGATAAAATATTTCTGATGAAAGAAAAAGCAAGAGGACACAAAAAGTGAGGCATGTCATTTCACTTTAGAAAAATGGCCTGATATTGTGGGGCACAAGATGCAGGCTCTATAAAGACATTACCTACCCAAAGAAGCCAGCTGACCAAAGTCTGTTGGTAGTAGCCCTGATAATAAGTTGTCACTCAAGTCCAAAGTTGTCAAGCCAGTTAGGAGTCCCAACTCTGACGGGATTTCATCTTCTAACTCATTGCCGCCAAGCATTAGTGTAGCTTTACTCAAACAAGAGAAGAAAAAGAAGGGTCAGTTTAAGTATCAAGTCCTCCCTCCAACCAAAGGATTGCAGGTGTTCAGAAAGGAATACTTACTTAGACCTGTCAACAGTCCCATAAATGTAGGAATGGATTTACGGAACCTACTGCCAGAAAAGTCAATGATTCTGAGGCTTGTGAGTCTTTCAAATTCTGTTGGAATAGTTCCCCCAACAAGTGTGTTAGCAAGACGAAGCTCTTCTAATGTTGTCAAGGCTCCATATTCTGAAGGAATTCTTGCACGAATATTTGTGTTGGAGAGTGACAGTGTCTGCAGATTTGTAAAGAGGCCATACTCTGTGGCTATTCTCCCTGTAAGCAAACCATTTCCTGTCAGATTCAAGGATACAAGCCTCCTCAAATGATTAAGCTCTGTGGGGATGGACCCGGTCAGATTATTTCCGGCCATATTGAGCAACGTCAACAGCGTCAACAAGCCCAATTCCGATGGTATTCGACCCTGGATTCCTCCTTGCTCTAGATCTAAATGCGTTAGCTTGGTCAATAGCCCCACTTCGGTTGGTATGCTTTCGTTGACACCACCAGCCTCAAGTTGAATGCTCGTAGTAGTAGAAGAGTTATAGCTGGAACCAAAAGCTTCGACAATGGAATCATTCGAAAATATCCGCGTGGTCGGTGTGCGTACTGTAATTTCTGGCTCGTCTAGAGACGCAGAAGCGGATGAGACCTCTGTTTCGATCGGCTCAAGGTTGAAGAATTCATCCAGAAAAAGTTGACGCTTCGCGGTGGCCGTAGTAGTAGTCGGACCCCCTCCTATGGAAACGGAGTTGGTTCCCGGATCGGCAAAAAGTTTCGCCACAGTAGCAGTCGTGCCGTTACTGCCAGCACTTTCACCAAGTCGACAACAAACAACTTCCAAACTGGCCGCCACTACTAGTGCCAAGACCAAAAAAGGGATGGTCAAGCAAAAGATCTTGGATCCAACGAAAGCCGGAAAACAATTGGTCCAAACAGAGTCCTCCTTGGGTGGCTTCTTGTTTACAATTTTGGCCTTTGTTGGAATGGCCAAGTTGTTATTCTTATGATTTCTGCGGTAATTGTTGCTGCAAATTCTCCTGCTACTGTTGATGGTCGTGCTCTCTTCTTCTACTAGACAGGCATCAACAAGAAGGTTCTCAGTGGTGCCGCTCTCTGGCATAATTGTTGCGGGAACAAAGCCTGGTGGGGAGCTGTTTTCAAGTGCCCCAGCTATTAGCGACTTTTTGTCATCCAGTTGGGGGTGTCTCTCTGCTATCGAATCGTCGTCGATATCCAAAACGCAAATTAAAGTAGCATCATCCTGTTGTTTCTTCTGTTCAATCCTCTCGCCCTTCTCCACATTCTCTTTTGTTTCCTGCAGATGAACCGAGCCGTCTCTGCCCATATCATCAGGGATTTGACAACGATTAGCGGCGTCTTCCTCGCTGTTGTTGTCCACATCCACCACCAGCAAGTCCTTTGTTACTTTGGTAGGCGGAATGATCGTCCAGGACATTGCTTGGATTTCTTCCAACGAGTCGGGGCGTCTGCTGCGAGGGGAAGGAGTCGTAGAGGACATTGTTTCCGCGCTTTTGCATTCTTGTATTTCGCCGGCTACTTGTTGGAGCTAACGATAGTGGAGTGCTGGAGTGTCCTTATGAAGGTTTTCTTTTATGTGGTGGCGATCGGATGCAGGATCACCCAACAAAAATGAGGCACGGACGGATGAACCGCAATCAATGCAGTTATTGCGCGATTGTGCGTCTGGAGGAGCTGGTTTGATGGTTGTGCGTCTGGAGAGCGCCATGACGTGGGCATGTCTTAGAGAATGTCATAGTGACGTCTAATTGAGTGCCGGATGTTAATCATTTTATGCAGCATACTTTTTTTCAATAAATAAATGTATGCAGCATAAAAATGATTAATGTCCGGCACTCAATACGACACCGCTGCGACATAAATTACGTCACTACGACATTTGCGTGGCCTACGCGTACGGCAATGACCTTGGCAATGACAAGGAAAAACACCGACAATGACGCATAGACGTGTTATTATTGTGAGGCGGTTCACCATTCTTAACCGCAAGACGATAGCCGGCAATAGCTATAGCTAGTGTCCTTTCATCGCATTCTAATTCATAATACAACATGTCTCGAGAGCAACAACAACCACCAAACGAGGAAGAAGGAAACGACGACCATCCTCCCCCAAAACAGCAACAAGAAGCGGAATATCGTCGCAATTGTCGGAAATTTTATCGTCAATCCACCAGTTTTGTGAGTGACGATAGTGGAAGCGATGATGAGGATGGGGACCACAAGGCTGCTGCGGTCACCAAGGAAAACAGGAAGGCAAAGAAGAATGTCCACAGCAGTACACTCATTGTAGAAGCGGTGGATTGCTTGACCCAAGGTGCGGAATCCTATCAGGCTTTTTTATCGGCATTGGCAGAACCAGACGCCCTGCAACAATTACGAAACTGTGGGTTACCCACCAATGCGTCGGAAATTCATCAGGTCTTACAAGATGCTACTGCCTTGCAACGGCTCATTGCGATTCGAACCGAAGAACGAAAATTAGCGCACGAACGAAATATGCAAGAACGATTGGTACGTGTTCATGAAACGCTCTTGAAGGTGCAGCAACAGAAGAAGAATGAGAAGGCCACAACAACAAACTCTGGAAAGGGAACCACACAACACGAATTTCGTCACATGCAAAAAACCCTGAAACAATTTGTGTCCACATATACCAGCTCGTGTGTAGCCTCGCATCCTCTCTTGGCCGGTATGCGCCACCTCCTCGAGACTCAACTTCAGCAACAACAAGAGGCCAGCACAATGGCATGGACATTGGATGCCGCTGTATTGAGCGAAGCTGTGGTGGCGCAAACCGGTGGTGCACAGGATACTTATATCCAAGATGCCGTCACGGCACTCACAACATTTTTGGTATGGATTCCAGCCAAGGACGAGGAAAGTGATCACCAAACCAAAAATGACAATAGCAAAAACACAACAGCATCATCCTCATCCGAGTTGGTATTTGCCATACATCCATCCCTCAGTGATCGCACGCTGGATCAAATTTTGCGCATGTTACCTTCTGCAAAAGACTTGCACGGCCGTCCTACGGGACGGGTTCATCCCATGGACGACAAGGAACAATTCAAACGCACCAACGTGGATGGAGAATTTGATGAACCCTTTGATTTATGTACTCAGCTCATGACGATGCAATTGCAATTCGCCTTTGTGCCGTGGTGGTAGTGACGTCAAGGAAACAGAACAACAACAAAATAACGGTATCTCCAACAGCACCACTCATAACCGTGGCGTCCACATCGTTGTCAACAACAGGATCCTGTTCCTTATGTGACAGGGGGGGGGGATATGAGTGATCCAGACTTGGAACTACGTTGGTGGGGTTCGTGTCTAAGTATGGATCCCACTACGAGGGTGAAAATGCCTGCGATGAGTGGACCATTGATTATTGCCGTATCGCTTGCTGTTGTCCTGGCTACACAACTTCGTGGCTACACAGCTGCCTGTCCCTTCTGCCCTGACGGAGTGGTGTCAGATTCGGAAATACCTCTGCTTTTTGCACTAAATCTTGGTCTTCCAGAGGGATATAGCCGCCAAGATCGTGTCCAAATAGAGGGGAGTTCTCCCGACGAGTGCCCGGAGGACGATCTCAAAGATAGCTACCGTGACGCAGTGAAAGTCGCATGTTGTCCGGGCTTTGAACACCCTTGCCCATTTTGCCCTGGGGGAGGAGAGATAAGCTTTCCTGATTTAAATCTTGCTGAGCTCGCCTTTGGTGCACCATATTTTGCAGAGGGTGCCGTGATCACATGTCGGGAAATGGCTGGAGCAAATTGTTGGGACGAAGATTTACGCAGGATTGAATTTACATACTACAGAAATGTGGGTGGGTGTCCTGGTTACGGTGATCCTGAATGTTCGTTTTGCCTTGGTGGGGGTGAGATGGAAATTCCCGATCTTATTCATATCGACCACGAAATCCCAATCGAAATATCCTGCAGAGATATTGCCTCTACTGTTGAGGAAGGAGGATTGGGTCCCAATGAATTTCCTTGGTTTACTTCTTATTGGTATAATGCTGATTGGAATCAATTATGGGGTGCTTGTGGTTGTCCAGGATACAGTGCCTACTGCCCTCTCTGTCCTGGAGATTTGGTCGAACCATTCAAATCCATCACAGAGGGCGTGAACTGCCAAGACTACGCTACGTATATTCAGACGTTAACTGCGGACGAGTGCAGTGAATGGCAAGCAAGGGACGAGTATATTTTTATCCGCGAGGCATGCCTATGCGCTACATAGAAATTGAAACATACATAACGTCTTTATTAATTTTGATGTATGATAGAATTTAAAAAAATGCGTAATTCAGGCTGAACGTGGCAGAGGGCAGCTGAACCCCCTCCCCTGCCTTTGGAGTGCATTGCAGTGAATATTGGATACGGCTATTTTCTATATCCAGGCACAACTACGTCCGATACACCATCTTTTTTATCTCTAAACGGATGAGTTTAGATTTCGTTCGTCCTTTTACGAAAAAGATTTGTTCACGATGGACATGCGTGCTTGCTCTTTCCTACTCAGCGTTGTTCGAGATCGGTCATCACCGGGTATAGTAGATAATGTGGACGCTCCGATCTCTCGCTCGACACGGGCACAAAAAGGCACCCATCAAATAAATGCCTCCCGAGCCGCTCTCTTGTTTCCTCATTTTCCGGCCGCATTTCTTTTTTGGGGATGTCACTGGAGGAAGGCGACGTTGGTTGTGCTGCTGACTTTCATTATTGGGTACTACTTCCAATTTTGCTCTGCGACATGGGTGGCGGCGAACAAAATGGCCGCCATGGGGCCCAAATATCCAAAGGTATGATCCACGGCTCACAGCCATTTACAGTCGCACCGGTAAAATGTATTCGCGCAGCCCAAAGCATACCAAACCACAGAATTAATGGCATGCATCCATTGATAGACGCAAAAGGAACCCTGCGATGCACTCTTGTCTTGCGTCTTGGAAACCAGAAACGCCGTCACGGGAGCAATCATGAGAAAATAATATAGCGTGTACTTCATGATTGTTACAGGGTAGCAAGCAGTCACTTTTTGAAACTTTAATACTATTTATATTTAGCTTGGATTGGAATTTCGATTCGTGGTGGTTGGCACGGTTGCTGAAATAGGATTGGTGGTTCTGCCCAATTGCTCTAATGCCAAATCGTTCCATCCTTCTTCTCGCCGTCGTCGCTCGGAAGAACTGAGAGCCGTGGAAGAGTTTCCGGCGGGTGACACAATGGCATCGGCATCCAATTCTCCTTCCTCCAAGAGGGGAGCCACGGCGAGTTCATGACGGCCAATCTCCACCTCATCATCACTCAGCTTGTCCGCGGCCCAATCATCATCGACAATCTCCAAGGCGGAAGGTCGTCCAGCAACCTTATTGTTCATGTTGTTGAGACGCTGATGGCGTGTTACCGCGGCATAACTCGAGTCGGAAGCTTCCGGCATGTTTATTGTTCAGTCCAGAATATCACCGTGTAGAAGCTAGCTAGAAGGTATCGGCAAATCTTTTGAGTGGATTGATTCAAATAAGCTCGATTTTTTTCGGTTTCTGGGTACAACTCGAAAGTCAGGGCTACAAGGATTATAGGAAAATAATATAATCCTAAAGGCTGTCGCGACGACGTTGGGACCGGCAAGGGTGAAAGGACACGCTATGGCTTTTCCTCGTCCAGCAGTACTGGTACTCACTCGATCACGGACTCACTCACGGAGTCACTCGTAGGAAAATGGATAATATAGATAGGTAACACGGTTGGAGGATAGCTAGGTGCATGTACTGTTTCGCCTCTCGTTGTTCACGTCCTTGTAAGCGGTAGAAAATTAACTATTAGAGACACCAAGAGCTACTCATTTATCACTCTGTTTAGGTCCCCCAGTTAGGTTTAGGAAAATAAATGCTGGACTTCACAACTCATTATTTTGGGCATTGCCATGGTCGGCAGCCCTGTTGCGGTCAATGAATGCTGTTCACAACATGCAGCGCCCGGGATCGATTGATTCATTAATTGATGGTGTGAGAAGGGTGAGGGAGGAAATAGGGATGGGGCTTTGGCTTGGACGCGCACAATGCCCATCAGTCATTCAGGTATCTGTGACGTGTTATTATTATATCTCATTTTTTTCTTGTCATTTTCATGATCATGATCATCATCATTATCCTGGCAGCTACATGTATCCTGGCAGAAAATTTCCTTTTTTATGGCTAGCTATCTAGTCGGCAGTAAATATCCATTGGTTCAAGCCATCGACAACGAAAAAGGCAAAATAGCAACGTCCAAAAGAAGAGAAGAAGCATTGATTAGGTGAGAGGTAAAGTCTCAACGACGACAACAACAACAACATGCCAGCAGTGACTTTTGCAAGCACTACAACGAGAACAAGAAAATGCAAACCACACGCTACTACTACAACGTATAGGAGGATGCTGTTGTTTTTAAACGTCACCATTGTCATGCCATTTCAGTTTAGTTCCTGCAGTCACGCCTTTTCTTCCGCTACTCATGTGGTTGCGGGTGCTGCTGCCAAAAGTAGTAAAATGCCCAGAAGAAGCTTATGGCATGGTACAACACTGGTCTCGCCAACATTATTATTATTTGGCAGCAAAGATGACGATTTTAGAAAAGACAAGGATGATGATGTATACGACGACCAACAACGGCGGCGGACACTTTTGCGGTCGTCCTTGTCTGCTGTTCTTCCTCTTGTAGCAGCAGCATTTCCAAGTAGCATGGCACATGCTACTCCAGATAGTGCGAATGCACTAGTAGCCTCTCCATCATCCCCACTGACGTTAAGTAGTAGCACCGTACAGGATGCGGAGGACGACGACAATACTGATATTGGTGAGCATCTGACGGTTCCACTCAAATATATTCCCAGTCTTTCGGCCTACGTTGTATATTACAGTGTCGGTACTGGTGGCGAAAAATTTGGAGCTATTATCGATACGGGAAGTCCCTTTTTGGTGGTACCCAGTTATTGCAATCGACAACGCTATGGATGTTACTTGCCACAGCACAGCCGTCCGGCACCTGGACTCGCCGATACGCTCGAGCGGTTCGACAATAATGAAGGCAATGTCGAATGGCGTCTGGCACCCTTTGCCTTTGCGGATGCCTCCGAGGGCAGCCGTATGATGGGACCAAAGGAATTTGTATTTGGAGTCTTGTCGGAGTCCCTCATGAATGGACCGGGGGGTGTCTTTATGGGCTTGATTCGGGATACCGATCCGTGGATTCGTCCTTCGTTTTTAGGACAAACCAATGTCAAGGCCATGGAAATTGATTTGCGGGACAACATAATGAGTAACGATTTTGATAACACCGACAACAACCACCCTGAGAAGGCGAACAAGAAAACCTTGACACTCTACACAAAATCACCACTGCAACGGGGCCGTCAAAAGAACGACGACATAGACTACATTCCATTGGTCCGTGATTTGAATCGCAAATATGGAGATCCGGTCATTCATTACACGGCCAAAGCCGTCGATGTGCAGGCCAATGGCAATTCTATATTTGCCAACAACAACAACAAAGTAAAGAAAAAAACCATCTATGTCATTTTTGATACCGGTGTTACCGGCATGGTGGTGAGTCGAGAACTCTTTGATGAACGCTATGTCATGGCGCGACAAAACAAGGAAAAATCATTGTGGGGATCCGTCCAAATTACCTTTCAAACACACCAAGGAAATACCGTCTCGCTCTCGGCACAAAAACCAGTCACGACGCCGTTGGGGATGAAACCCTGGCCCAAATTCAACAATGCACATCTCATTGTCTTGGGTCTAGCATTTTTGGATGGACGCAAGATGCTGATCGATATGGACGGCCAAAAGCTGCAACTGTCATAGTCTAGTCTAGCGAGTCTACAAGTCTAGGCTCTAGCTAGTAGACCGGCATGGTACAGGGACTTAGTCGGCTTTTTCCCGGCCACGGAAATACAAAGAAACGACGACAACCAAATTCATAAATACCTAGATCTACTTAGAAACTGAGGCCGTGGATCATCGTGGTAGTAGAACACATCAAGCTGTAGCAGAAACGTTTGCGGGCTGCCGGCGTTTTGCGTCAGTGGTGAATTCTCTGGAATACGCCCTCTTCTTGAACACTTTCCGCAAAGCATTGTTCGCATTCGGCCTGTGCGCAATGTCGAACACGATGATTGCTGGTATTCCAGAATTTCAACAAGCCTGAGCAGGGTTTTGGTAGGAAAGCCAAAGCTCCTCCGAAGACTACCTAAACAATATTTTCTTTTCGTTGATGGTCTGAGAATCCCCAGAGCAAGTTGAGAGAGCGGCAAGGACGTGCTTGTGTCGGGCAAGCATGGCTCGCAAATGAAAATATGCCAAAGCCTGTAGCTTTTCATTAATTCAAAATCTGCTCATCTAGGTAATTCAGTTCAGTGGTGATTCATTTCTTGCTTAGTCAATTCATTAGTGGTATTATATCTATGCAGTTTACTATATCTCATTTATACATTCCTTCGCGGCGCTCACGTTTCAACAATTTAGATTCCAACAGATCCTTGGATCATGGTGGTCGACATGAAACCGTACACCGACTTCCAGGACGATTTGGTGGTTGCCGTGAATCGGTCTCCCAACAAATCGGCCAGTACTAGAGCAAGAGCTCTTCCCATGATATCAAAGTGGACTGGCAAAACTCCATAACGCTGATGGGCGCCCCCGAGCTCGTACATTTGCTCCTCCACAATCTCCATGTCGGGTCCCAACATGTCAATGGCCATGTCCAACATGCGAACAAATTTCTTGGCAAAGGTCATGAATTTCTCATCCTTGTTTTGGAAATCTTCGCGGTTCCAAGTAAACATGCCCCACTCTTCGTCGGGAGCCAGCATGAACATTTTGTCAAAGAGAGCAATGCCAACTGTCTCTTGGTAGTTTTCGACACGCTTGACACGTTCCCAACTGTCGTAGACTTCCGAGACGGTTTCGAAGTAAGCACAGGCGTCCATGGTAGAAGTTAAAAGGTTTTGAAAAAAAAGTAGAGGGAAGAAGTTGTTTTTGGTTGCTTTGCGTTTGCTTTGTTGCAAGTTGTAAATTGTGAGCTCAGATTGTCTTGCTTTTATTTTTTCAATTCAGTTTGATGTTTCATTGATGGCTCAATGGTTAGACGGATGAGTGAGTAGTCTTGGATCTTGGGTGTCAACGGTCACATGATCGGATACCTTTTTCGTCAGTGGTCAGAGATAGTAGTGAATTACAACACAGTCACCTGCAGGGAGGTGTCATTCAAAGAATGATAGTAAAGAAGTACGGAGGGAAGACATTCTCGTTTCTCTCAGAACTGTTCCTCGTGATAACGAATGGAAATCAGCCAATCCCATCTTGGCCAGGAAGACTCAAGGAAGTCATCTCATGTGGAATAGTTCGGATTTGGGACCAGAAATTGGTTTATGCAGCATTTGATTATTTAATGGATAATCTCCAGGAAGGGTGACGGGACACACACCTACCTTGAAGGAAGTCAAGGAACAGCCATTCTAGTCTGGCCGATCCAATCGTTAAGTATTGTAACCACTAGCTAGTAAGCGTAATCGAGAGCTACAAATGAGAATACTTTTTCGTTGTAACCACTGTCTTGTTGCGTTCTCGGAAGACTCGGATACCTTGACCACTGGCGTAAGTACTGTTATGGCTCCGGACTCTCCGGAGGATGCCAGTTTTAACTACTGTCTGTTTCCGGTATTGCCTCTACTTGAACTGTACGGCGAGCGGTATCGGAGCATATTAGTAATTCGTGCTCACAATGAGAACTCTACCATCAAATGGCTAAATACGCAACTTCGAAAGCACTGATACCAGCGTCCTTTTAATTCTGGCGAACGAAAAGAAGGCGGAGCAATTCGAACTCCGACATTCTCCAACTACTGAACTTTAGTTTTACAAGCGTGCTGGATCGCAGCAGATCCCGTTTAGCCTCAGGGACAGGGGGCGCACAACTGCCTCTTCTCAGGCTCAGTCTTATCGATGCAAATATGCGCGCCGCACGCGCATTCTGACGTCATAGACAAGACATGACTGCCCAAAATCAGGAATGTTTTGGTTCGGCGGTTGGCTTGGTAGTGTTTTGAACGTTGGCCGAACCAAATCATTCGCGCTGCATTTAGCCAATCATGTCACTTGATTTAGGTTAGGGATGTTACATTTCGCAAATGACAACACTCGTCTACTCGAACATCCATGCGAATTGACATGTGCAGTTGTGTTTGACGATGGTATCTAATAACGCTACTAGCACAACACATCCATTATGTCTTTATCACTTCAAGGCCTTTTGCTTCACTCTTTGCTTCTGGTTGCTGTCATTCGACAAGTTCGGAAGAAGGTGACCAGAGAAGCTTCCTATTTCCAACAGCGTCCAGATTGGAATCAGTTCAGCTCCAGTCATGCCCAACGCGGGACGTTCAAGGCTCGTCTTCGCATGTCAAAAGTGTCATTTGACAAGCTGCTTTCCTTCCTTCGCGTTGATCTTTGCGTCAACGAAGAACAGGCCTTTTTTCGTGGTGGTTCCATTGTTCCTGAAATCTGTCTTCACTGCACACTTCGATGGTTAGCGGGTGGATCGCATTTGGATATAACTGATGTCGCCGGAGTTTCCAAGCCTTCCTTTTACCGCGTTGTTTGGAAAACAGTCATCGCAATCTGCAACTGCCAGGAGCTTGACATTGTGTTTCCCCAAACAAAAGAAGAAGTGAACACAGCAATTGAAGGCTTCGCATCAATCAGCCATCAGCAAGCCGTAATTAACTGCACCGCTGTCATCGATGGTTTCCTTTTTGGGATTAAGACGCCTACAAAGAAAACTGTCGGCAACGTCCGATCCTTCTTTTCTGGACATTGCCAGTGTTGTGGGGCAAACATTCAAGCAGGAGTGGACCATCACTGTCGCTTCACTTATCTTGCATTTGCCGCTCCGGGCGTCACGCAAGATCGATCGGCAATCAACCAATGCAGTCTTGCCAAACTTGTTGACAAATTGCCCCCAGGTGTATGCGCAATAGGTGATGCGGCTTATGATCCTATGGAACACATGGTTCCAGTTTTCTACGGAGCAGACCGCCGGAATCCTGCACACAACAACTTTAATTTCTATGCCAGTCAGCTTCGAATTCGTGTAGAAATGGCTTTCGGCATGATGACAAAGAAGTGGGGAGCACTGCAGCGACCCTGCACGGCAAGTTTAAAGAATGCCAGTCCAATGATGCAAGCAATCGCTCGTCTTCACAATTATGTTATCACTGAACGACTCATGGAAACGGGTGCAGCACAAGAAGAAGTTCGGGAGACGCGCAGAGGTGGCTCATCATGTCTTCGGTCTGTGCCAGAAGACGAAGATGGCAACCCAATCCGTTTGGATGCACTTGTCACTGGCACATTTGAAGGCCATTCCGAACTTTGACTTCGCATGGTAGAACGAGTGCAAAGGCTTCGGCTTGTGCGGCCAGAAGCAAATCGTTTGAATGACATTAAGTAAACAACAAACGTTTTCACTACAACCATTTTATTTGTTACTGTTGCAGTGTGACAGGACTAAGCTGCATCAATGCAGCACCTCTGTCTTGTGTTTGCACTTTGGCAACTGAAACAAAAGAAGGAGCTTTAGGAGCTTTGACCATGTTCATCATCAGTCAAGCCTGTCATGGGAATGTCGACGTGAACCGCATTGTCGTCATTGTTCTGTGTCGGCGCATGTTCGACAATGTCTCCGACAATGGAATCCCTGCTGTCAACACCAATTATCCCCTCCACTTCTCTAACCCTTTTGGTAAAGTTGAAATGAAGCTGCACATTGGGTCCGCTTTGCAGCTTATCGATTGTGTCAGACAATTTCAAATGCTCATCCCATTCACAAGATGCAAGTTCGCCCTTTGCCATGTTTGTGCGCTCAACTTCGGCCTGCTGTCCACTCTGCATTGCTAAAGTGGATTTTTCCAAAGCTTCAATTAATTTGGCGTCAGCACCACCCTTCTTTTTAGAGTCATCAATGTCAATCGGGCCGTGTGATTCTGAACGAAGGGCATGGCACAGCACCTGTGTGCATGCTTGATTGATGGCAGGGTGTTCTTTTGCATGCTTTAACAAATAACAAACTGGGTCAGCCTCCATCACAACGCCTTTTCTTGCCGTCAAATGAGTTCGACGCAGGCATTGGACTGGATCGTTGCAGTGGTGACCAGACTCCTTCATTGCAACAACAATGTCAGACCTTGCCTTGATCATGTCACTCACATTCTGTCGGCAGGTTGACCACGTTCCAAGATTGAACACGTTCAAATCGATGTCACCTTCTGTTACCATTTTGTGCATGCAAGCGTCTTCGTCTTCCCCGGAAAACAAAACAGTCGCCAATTCTTCTTCCGCTTCCGTGTCATTCACAGCAGAAGACACCTCTGTCCAAAATTCTTTAATCAGATTGGAAGCAGAGCCGCCTTCTGTTTCAAATTTTGAACGGGAGATCCGATCATTTAACTCAAGGAACCTTTGGCGAAAACACGGAAGGAAACAGCAGTTGACAAGGCGCATAAGTGCATTAATTCTTTTTTTGTTGGCTGTTGAAGCCGGATTGCAGGCACTGTCATAGGCTGTTCCCATGTCCACACGGCTTGCCAAGGCTCTGCGACAATCAAATTTGGTCTTCCCTCCACCACCCTTACATCCAAAACTGATTGCAAGTTTCCTTAATTGACTGGACGTCAACTTGGCAAGCTCAAATGCTTGATAATTAGATTGGCCTTCTTTTCCCACTGTCACGGTTGTCGCCACACGGCATGGTCCTGGGTTCTCCTTGTTCAGCGGGTTAAGTTCTTCAGTGATGACCATTCGGTGTCGAAACTCGTACTTGAATGCCATCAGTTCGGGCGGGAGATCTTTTGGCATTGCTTTCTTATTCTTCTTGGCCGGCCCATCATCGTCATCCTTCGATCCTGTTCCATTGGTGGCCGCAGCAGCAGTGGAAGCGTTGGAGCCACGAGCACTGCTTCTGAACGCTGCTGAGGACGCCCGTGCAGTTTCAATGGACACCCGTGTGCGCTCTAGAAGCTCAGCCGCATCTCCGCTCATAGCTTGGAAGTTGGTCAGCCCATCTGTCAAAGAGCTAAAGTCGTCATCCGAGTCATCCATGGCCACCGTTACGATGGTAGCACCAACTAGGTCCTGAGCTGGGTAACACAAATAGCATGTGGTAGTTAAATTGGCTGTCATGGTGTTGTGTTACAAGCGAAAGATCACCGCCGCAGCCTCCATCATTGCCGAACGCCGTCTGTCGACAAGACTGTGCTAGTGGACATTCGCAATTCGCGGTCCCTAGTGCGCGAATCTGCGCGCACATTCGCATGGATAAGACTGAGCCTCACTGCAGCACTAGTCTGGTGCAACTACAATTGTGCTTCTTCTCAGCCAGCCAGCCAGCCAGCCAGCCAGCCAGCTAGCTAGCTGACCTTTTGCTTCAGTGCAGCAACTGCTGCAGAAACACCAACCATGGTGCGTGCTGGTGCCAGATCAAGTGCTAGCACAGCTGCTGCTTTGATGTTTTAACAAGGACTTGATCATTGCCCAGTCTTGTCAAAAGCATTGGTGTCCACTTTTGCTCAGAGCAGCGATTCATTTATCAATTGAAGCTGTTAAGTTGTGACCGCAAATCTGTGCATGTGATGCCAGTTTGTTGTGTTTAATCTCCGCACAAGATGACCGTTTGGTTGCCACTCCATCAGACACAAAACAAAATAATTCAAGAAACATCTACGAAGGGGTCACACTGACAAAAATGACAATTGACATTGTGTGTTGATGTCATTGCGCTTAAAATGTGCCAAAAATGCAATGTTGTCATTTGTGTTTTCTGGCCCAATGTTCTGCACCATTGGCTGATGTTTCATTTTTTCATGACACTCGTGAGTTTAATGAGTTCAGATCACCAGCTTGTTGGGCAATTGTGTTGCAAAGAAAATTGGGTGCATTCAAGTTTATTATTAAAATGTTTTTTGTTCAAAGCAACACACATGGGCTCCATGTTTGCAACACTTCTGGATGTTGCAAAAGACTGTTTCAAGTGGAGTTGCGCACCCACCTTTAACTCAGAACAGTGATTGTGTCATCTTCAAAACACGCATAGAGACCAAACAGTTTGAGTTTTGTTTTGCCCACAGACATTCCGACATGTGTTCCTTGTCTTTCTCTCATGGTTCTGATTTTATAAGAATCTAAACCAAAAGCGTTTTGTAAGACACAAATAGTTTCCTCCATCCTTCTTTCCCTTCCTTTTTTGGCCCAACCCCAAAGGAACACCAAAAAAGGATCGTGAAACCTACTGGTAGCATTTGCCAGCACGAAAAGGGTGTGGGGCGTGGGTGTGCGACAAGGAACATGTCATAGAGCAGCACCAACTCTAATGTCTGTGTGAAAGTGTGACGCACCATGCCCCCAATCTCGCTCCAATCCAACGCCATTCAGTCGTCAGTAAAACAGCAAGCATCCATCCACCCATCAACCACGGAGAGATCGAAGAATAGATTCACACCAGGTCCAACTTGTTGGCCAGTGTCTCTCAGTTGGTTTAATTGTGTGTGTCTGTGTGTGTGTCTGTGTGTGTGTGTGTGTCTGTGTGTGTGTCACAAAAATATGGGTTCAGAAATGGTAGGGTTAGGGTCATTGACAGCTGTAGAGCACCTTGTTGCCAATCCTACTACAGCTATTTAATTAGCTCTGTCCAGTAGCCCCTACTAAGTCTTCCTCAATTAGCACCTGCTCATGGACCTGGTGTTCTATCAGCTCGCTGCTCTATTAATTGTCTGTGTGTGTGTCCGTGTGTCGCAAAAATATGGGTTCGGACATGGTAGGGTTAGCGTCATTAACAGTTGTAGAGCACCTTGTTGCCAGTCCTACTACAGCTATTTAATTAGCTCTGTCCAGCAGCCCCTACTAAGTCTTCCTCAATTAGCACCTGCTCATGGACCTGGTGTTCTATCAGCTCGCTGCTCTATTAATTATTGGATGACACTGGCTAGTTTAAGGGTCATTATGGGTCGGACAGTAGGGGCGCGTAGAATTAGTACCAGGCCAAAACCATCAAATGGCTCAGTATGCGCACTAATGAATAATGCGTGTCTAGCCTTAATGGTATTTGCTAACATTCATTAGTCGATTACACAAAAACTAAGAACAAATGGATCGACAATGATGACGTCGACCGCTGTTTCACTGCCATCATGCTAGTTAACCAAATTGTGCCTGATTGTCTTTCACCGGTGGACCGTCCGTGCTGTCTATCTTGAGGAACCTGGAGCAATTCGGCAGCCGTTTTATCATCTAAATCATGAACATTGTTGGTAATAGCCTTCGCAGTCTGTTTCAACTGCACCCCAAGAGATGTGTCTTTGGCACACATGTCGACCGTGAGGAGCTCCTTCAGTTCTATTTCTTCAGCTATCAACCATTCAGAAGCTTTCTTGGGAGCAGGGGCAGAAAGATAAGCCTTCAGTAGTTCTTCCTTTGGCTTCGTAGATTTTTTCATTATCATCCATTTGTACAGTTTCTGAATATCTTTAGCCGTAAAATCCTTCAGTGTTTCTTTGGTTGGCTCGCCTTTCTTATCAATCATTGTCATCGCGTGTTCTCCCAACTTATCACTCATGTAACCCTGCTGTTTGTCCTTCAGCATATCGGCTGCTCTCTTCTTCCTTTCATCGATTGTACGTGTTTTAAAAAAGTCTTTAGAATTCAAGTGTTCTCCATGAGTGACATGAAAGATCTGACCGGCCGTTTTTGCTTTACGAAGAAGATAAATTCGTTCTTTTGATTGTGGTTCCGTGATGTCAAACTTCTTTGCTCCTCTTCGTGGCGCTGATGTCCGAAGTCTGCTACCAACATATCCAATTGACGAGAGGAAATCACAGGCCAAGTGGTTTGCTTGTTCTAATTGCAACAACTTGGAACCCTCAGGATCGATGACTGAGTTCACGGATTGATCTGCATTCAGAACCAATTCATGTCGTATTCCTTTGTCTTCCATTGGTGCCCGTGTCAGTGGGACAGCACCACATTTACGCCAAGCAGAAAGGCAATTGGTAGCTGAAAACGATTTGTTGAAGGCATCAAATAATTTGACGCCTGTTTCTGGATCTTTACCACCGAATACAAGGAAGGGCAAGTCTGTCACATTGATGTTCTTTTTAACTTCAAATCGCTGATAGGGTGTGAAGATTGGTTCGATGGCATCCCTTGAAAGACCCGTAAATTTGATCTGTCTCTTGTGTTTTACCAGAACTGTTTGGTAATCCTGGCACAACAAAAAGACCTCTAAGTCTCAAATGAGCAAGCATCTGAACATTCATGCGGCTGGGTCCACTGTCAAGCTTTGCGATGACTCTTTTCAATGGCCTGTCTTCGATGTCAGGGCAAAGGGGAAGAATGCTACCATTAGAGTACTTCTCAAGCTCAACACTGTTCATTCCTGCCTTCTCATTCATGCCAAAAGTACAGGGTAAAAGAACTGGTTTGTCATGCCCAAATTGCCCCCAAACGTCTTTGCAACGGGCAATAAATTCAACAGCAAAGCGTTCTCGTGATTGAGATTGAGCCATGCTCTTCAGTTGGAAGTGGGGAGGGATGGCTTCACCTTCAGCGTTTTATCCACAAATAATGGTAGGGGTGTAAGAAGACTTACTTGCTGCAGTCGCTCCGCCAGATATCTCCCTTCCATAGAACACTGACGGGGGTCATCCTCCCCTCTTGCCCTTAGTGTTGTCGAAACTTCCATCTGTTTCATCCAAGTTGAGGATTCCTTTCTTTTGGCCAGTGAAGAAGATTACAGAGCCTGCCTCTAAATGATCTTCAGAGCCATCGACATTCTTCAGACATCCAAACCCAAGAGAAATAACAGCATGTTCCCATTGGTCAAACCATGCTTTTAAGTTGCCATAGGATGCCTAAAGAAGACGTCTCAGTTCTTGTTGGTTGGGCTTCTTCGCGTCAATTTTATCCGCGACATCCTTCTTCAGACGCTTGGCTAAGTCATCGGTTTGTCTTGTGACTTTTCCAGAGTGATTAACTAAGGCATTCACCCATAAACTCAGTTGTTTAATGGTCAATTGCTTCTTCCCAATAGCTTGTTCAAGTTTAATGAAAGACAAAAACGTGATCTTCATCGCCGAATAATCTGTCTTGTCAAAGGAACCCATGTAGTGTGACCAAAGGGCGTATCGATCAGTTGACCCGCATCGTGTGGATGCAATGTGATGGCAATGCCCACGCTGGAGTTGGAGTTGTTCCGTTGCGGCAGAGTGGTTCCGATGGAGAGGGACAGTGTCTAAGAACTTGTCAATGGATATAGATGTTTCGGTGGATAGTCAAGTTTGTTGAGATTGAGGACGAGTCGTGCATCGACACGGAGCGTTGGCGGGCGCGGCGGCGCGGCAACGGTGGGTGCGAAAAACGCCAAGCCGGCGCGACAAGTGACGCACGGAATTGGATCTTTGGGTGACGTTGGCAAAAGGGATGTGGAATCGCTGAAGTGCAACTGACAAGTTTGTGTGGAAGAGCCTGGTGTCTTGCCATTGACTAATACCTGCTTTGGTCTGGAGACGGACTGTTGCCTGGTTTCTCTCAGCCATGGGTACCCTGTCAATGGAAGTTGGAGCAGCGGCCTCAACCAGGGTCGAACAAACACAACAAGACAGAGACTCAAACGATGCCATGGAGCAGATGCCGGGGTTCCAATCAATGAGACTTGGTAGAAGAGCAATAAGGGAGACTGTTGGTCCTCTTCAGACACAGAACACAACAGTTCCAAAAGAGTAAAGGCGGAGGATCCTGGGCTCGCTTTCGGTAGCACCAGGTCCAGGATGAAGAGGAGTAGGGTTGAGATGCCTCCAGCCCTCTTCGGGTAGTGTGGAGGTCTTGTACCAACAACACAGGGGGGGAAGGCAACTAGCGGGGGATGCCAGTTGCCATCCATTTCAGAAGGACAGTTTGCTCGGGCGTAGCGATGACTAGCTTGTCGTTGCGTGCGCGTTTGCGAGCATGCCTCTGTTTGGCAGCGAGAAGATTGCTGAACCAATGTCTTTTGTAGGAATAAGGCTTGGAAAGGAGATGTATCAAGGCAAAGCGAAGGTGGTGTCGCAAGGAGGGAGGCAGGTCCCTGCCACCATTGCGGTAGAAGAGACAGATGATGCTGTTGAGGGCCAAGTTGGCTGTGTGGTGCCAAGGCCAAACATGCCGATGTTTGATGTCGTTGCGGTGCTTCCACTGATTCCGGGCCAAGTGGTGGAGCTTCAGGAACAGGCCCCTGGCCCAACGCTTGCTGGACTTCCCGGCTGCAGCGAGAGTCATAATGTCGCTGTTGCAGCTGCCTCCATTTGGAGGAGAGGAGTCCCTCGAGCATGTTCTTCCAGCCGATGGAGGCTTGAGACTGGGCTGCGGCAGCAACTAAAGGGTCATCAAAGGACACCTGAGGGAGTTGGGATCTACGCCAGCAGGCAAGGTTGGTTAGGATGGCTTCTTGGAGA
>ENA-ORBV01005229-ORBV01005229.1-microbial-mat-metagenome-genome-assembly--contig:-NODE-5229-length-24104-cov-18.400466_pt1 | contig 24104 bp, 19 predicted proteins | sample MGYA00237777_ERZ505514 | MGnify/ENA primary metagenome ERZ505514 (study PRJEB26160, sample SAMN06269048) | microbial mat metagenome | isolation source: Oligotrophic lake microbial mat | place... | reverse complement strand
AATGATACGGCGACCACCGAGATCTACACCTCTCTATTCGTCGGCAGCGTCAGATGTGTATAAGAGACAGGTGAACATGGCCGCGACATCGGTTGCGCGCGAGCGGGAAGATGGCACCCTGGACCTGCTGCTGACCACGCCCATCACGCCCGGCTCGTACCTGGGCGGGAAGATGCGCGGCATGGTGGCGTACCTGCTGCCGCTGATCGCGGTGCCCGTGGGCACGCTGCTGATCGCGGGGCTGTATGTGCTTGCGAACCAGATGGGCATCCTGGCGCGCGAGGGCGGGGTGATGTTCGAGCACCAGTTGCCGGGCGCGACAGCGGGCTCGTTCGTCTCCATCCCCGCGGTGCTGCCCGAGGGTGCGCTGGTGGTCGCCGTGGTGTCGGTGCCGTTTGTCGCCTTCGCGGTGATGGTGGGGATGCAGTGGTCGCTCAAGAGCAAGGGCTCGCTGTCGGCCGTGGTGGCGACCGTGGGCCTCGTCGGCGTGGTCGGCGGTGTGGTGGGCCTGTGCGCGTACAAGAGCGGGACGGACTTCCTGTTTGTCGGCTCGGCGATCGCCGCGCTCTCGCCCGTCACAGCGGTGTTCGCGAGCATCTATCCGGAGTTGGCGCTGGCCAAGACCGTTGACAGTTACGGTCTGGCATCGGCGCGCATCGGCCTGGTCATCGGCTGCGGGATCGCGGCCCTGGCCTACCTGGCGGTGGTCTACGGCCTGCGCGCCAACATGGTCCACAACTTCGACATGACCGTGAGGCGTCTGGCGGGGGTGGCCTGAGCATGATCCGCGTCCGGAAATCCGATGAGCGCGGCAAGGGCGAGCACGGCTGGCTGACGGCCCGGCACACTTTCTCGTTTGGCGACTATCACGACCCGGCGCACACGCGTTTCCGCTCGATGCGTGTGATGAACGAGGACCGCGTCGCGGGGGGGCGCGGCTTTGATGCCCACCCGCACCGGGACATGGAGATCATCACCTACATGGTGTCGGGCGCGTTGGCCCACAAGGACGCAATTGGGGATGGCGGGCACGCCGCGGTACTGCGGCCGGGTGAGGTGCAGCGCATCTCGGCCGGGACGGGCATTGTCCACAGCGAGCACAACGCGTCGGGCACCGAGACGGCGCACCTGCTGCAAATCTGGATCATGCCCGACCGCAAGGGATACGAGCCGCGATATGAGCAGAAGCCGTTTGCCGATGGCGCGCGGCGCGATGTGCTGCGTCTGGTCGCATCGCCCGACGGCGCGGCGGGCTCGATGCCGATCCACCAGGATGCGCGCATCTACGCCTCGCTGCTGACGGCAGGGAAGAGCGTGAGTCATGTGATCGAGACCGGGCGCGGCGTGTGGGTGCAGATTGTTCGCGGCGGGCTTGAAGTGAACGGCTCGGCGCTGGGCGCCGGCGACGGCGCGGCGATCGAGGATGAGGCGTCGATTACCATTCGCGCATCGTCGGACAGCGAGTTGCTGGTGTTTGATCTGGGGTAGTGCGAAGTGGACGACGCCGTGAGCGACAGGCTGTGCCATCGCGTCTCAGGCCGATCCATCGGCCTTGCTCGCTGTAGGCCAGGCCTTCAGGCATGGTGTCCCTCGATTAGAACAGGGCGAGGCTTGGCGCGCGGCTGTCGCAGAGGTTGACTGTCACCCCGTCTTACGCTTGCGTGTCACTTTGTCTTTGGGCGGTGGCTTGTCTTTGCCGTAGCTTTCGGTTTGACTACCGCACCATGTGCGCCGCGGCCTTCTCGAAGCTCATGCTGGACTTGAGACGTTCGGGCGACGGGCCGGGCCTCGCCATGCTGGTCTGCTTGCTCTGCTGCTTGCGTGTCTTCATGACTCAATCCGTTCGCTGCGCTGTCGTCTTTCGGATAGCCAGCCATACCAGCGGCCGTCGGTAGCGACAGCAAGCCCATCATCGGACCCACCGCCTCGATTTTGGCTAAGGTCGATTGGTGGAACTCCCGCCAATACGGCCATGCCGTCATGATCGCCTGAACCTTTGCCCACGCGATGCGGCGATCCATGTCCTGCTCCACCGGGTCAAATAGAAACACCACTTGGAGTATGGCGCGGATGAGTGTGCCAAAGTTTTCGGCGCTCTGATAGCTGTCCGGCTGTTCGGTCGATGGCGGGTCGCTCTGATACAAGACACTAAATCCCATGCTCACCACGGTCAACGGACCGCTGTGAACTAGATCCTGCTTTGTGAGGATGTGCCCCAACTCTCTCGGAGGCCGCTTGGCCACGTCCTCCGGAGAGAGAATCTCGCATGTGAACCCGAGCCAAGACACCCGGACAAGCTTCACTGGCGATCGAAGCGACTGTCCAAGCTGAACGGCTCCAGCAGCGGTCAGTATACGATCACCCATACTTCTGCTCTCCGCCAAGCTCTTCAACGGAGACGCCAGCAACACCGGAATAGTCGCTCGAGTACACCCTGCCGATTAGGCCTTCGGCGTATTCAGCACCGCGCCAAGCCACGCGAGTACCGCCATCCACCTGCCGCACGAAGCGGGCAACCACTCCCCTGCCGGAAGCCACATTATTGACAGCGATTGCAGACTCAACCTCGCGCACATCGATAGGTAGCCGCATTTCATCGGCAGGACCCCAGACAAGGTGCGAGGCGCGATCAAGCGCAAGCGCCACATCGGCCAATGTCTCCATCGTGAAGTTGTGCGAGCCTTCGAGGATCTTGCTGATCTGTGACGGCTTGCAATCCAACCTGCGCGCGAGCCAGGCCTGATTGTGATTGGACTGACGAAGTAATCGCAGGATGCCATGCGAGGCCTCTTCGAGGAAGCGAGCGCGATTTGACTCCCTTGCATATTCGTCAAGCGGCTCGGCGAGTTCTGCTTTCCTAGCCATTGCTTTGTGCCCTTCGGTAATGCTCCTGCCGGAACCGCTCCGCTCGCTTTGCCGCTGCCAACACCAGATTCTTCTTCGGCTTCGCTTCGATGTGGGTAATCCACCATACGCCATCCCTGAACGCGAATGCCCTTAACAGCGGGTTGTCGATCTTGATCTCGTAAATCCCGTCAGAGCCCTGCACCAACCGCACCTTTCGGAAGTCCACCAGGTCTGTCGTGTGGCACAGCAATCTAAATCGCTGCTCAAACTTCGCCCTCGCCTTGATTGGCAAGGCTGCCCAGTCTTTGTGCGCGGGGGCACCCCGTGCTAAGAAAACTTGCCCATGTGGACCGAATGCCAGCTTGACATCGGCCCCTACGGCCATAGTGTTCACCTATATGCTACCACTTGGGCGGGCCTAGTCCAGCTTGGACCAGGCATTTCAGCCATTCTGTCTCTTTGTCCGCGATGCTAGGGGGTTATACCAGCTTCTCGGACTGTCCGCAAAAACGCGAAAAAACGCATTGGCGGGGCTCAAGCGGACCTCCACATCCAACGCGGGGGGGTCGATAGCCGCGCAAGTCTCATGCAGAACTCGTGTGGCCAACTCTACTTCACGCAGCGGTACACAAACGCCGGCGGCATGTTGCGCCACACCACCCGCCCGACGTGGACCTCGTTGAACGTTCCGCGGAGCATCTTGCGGAAGACCCACGCGCTGCGCACCAGCATCGACGCCTGGTAGGTGAACGTGCGGAACTCGCCGCCCGGGCGCAGCACGCGGTGCGTCGCGGCCAGGACGCGGCTCCGCATGTCATCGGGGAAACTGGTCCACGCGAGGCCGCTGACGATGGCATCGACCGTCCCCGGCTCGATGCCCTCCTGGCGGCAGATGGCCTCGACGTTGCCCGCATCGTTGTGGTACACCGTCGCCTCGGGATAGAGGCGGCGAACGCCCGCGGCCATCTTCTCGTTGAACTCGATGCAGATAAACCTGCCCCTCCCGCTCCCGGGCCGATGGCTCTGGCGGGGATCCAGCCAGTCGTGCGGCATGGCATCGAGCATGGCCTTGGTGAACACGCCCGTGCCGGGGCCGAACTCCAGAACGGATCGCGCGCGGGCAAAGTCGATGCCACGGACCATTGCCGCGGCGAGGGCACGCCCGCTCGGGGCGATCGCGCCGATCTTGGCGGGGTGACGGATGAACTCGCGGATGAAGGCGACGGAGTCACGGGCCCGCGGCGGGCGCCGGCTGGACGAGGGATGCGGCGCGGTGCGTGTGCTCATGGTGCCCTTGGGACTCCTTGGGGATTGGTAGATTAGCGTTGCGGGGAAGGGTTGGGCGGAGGCTCTGGGCGAGTAGAGGCCCTGGCGCAAGCCTGGGCGCTTGGATAGAACGCGTGCGCTTGCGCCCAAGCCTCCACTTGCTCAACGCGTTCGCGAGTTTTCCGGCAGGCCGCTCCGCGATGCGGCCGTCGCCGATGGGTCCACGCGCTGGCCGTCGGCGGGGAGGATGATCGTGAAGGTCGCGCCGCGCCCCTCAGACGATTCCAGCCGTATGCGTCCGCCGTGCTCCTCGATGATGCGCTTAGTCACCGCCAGGCCCAGCCCCGTGCCGCGAAGGCCCTTGGTGGTCTGGAAGGGCTGGAAGATCTGCTGGTGGCGGTCCGCGCCGATGCCGGGTCCGTTGTCGATGACATCGATGCGGACCATGGCCCGCGCTGCGCCCTGCGGCGGCAGGTATACCGCACGGACGGTGACCGCGCCGGTCTGCGGCTCGACTGCCTCGACGGCGTTGGCCATGAGGTTCACGATCGCCTGGTGCATGAGGCTCGGGTCGATCTGCACCGGCGGCATCTCGGGGTCGGCATCGGTGATGAGCGCCACGCCCTTGGCGATGCACTGATCGTGCAGCAACTGGGCACAGTCTTCCAGCAGCGCGCCGACCTTTATCAGTTCGTACTCGAGCGTGCGCCGCGCCGAGTAGGCCAGCATGTTGAGCGTGAGGGACATGATGCGATCGATGTTGCGCTTGAGGATGGCCCAGCCGCCGCGAGCGATCTTCAGGTCCTCCTTGCGTAGGCCCATCTCGACGACATCCGCCCCGCCGCGAAGGCCCTGAAGGATGTTCTTGATGGAGTGGGACAGACTGGCGACGGTCTCGCCGATCGCCGCGAGCCGCTCCGTTTGCAACCGCTTGGCGAAGCCCTCGGCGTTGGCGAGCGCGAGGCCGGTGTGACGTGCGATGGCGTTGAGGAGCGCCAGTTGCTCGGGCGTGTAGGTGTAGTTGGCGATCGAGGAATCGACATAGATGGCGCCGAACTTGCGGTCGCCAAACTCGATGGGCGAGCAGAGCGCTGAGCGGATGTGGAACTGCTGCACGCTGTCGCCCTTGGCGAAGCGCGGGTCGGTCATCGCGTTGCTCGACAGCACGCCCTCGCTCCCGGTCATGGCGTGCTGGAGGATCGTTTTGGAGACGTGGATGCGGGCATCCTTCTTGTCCTTGGGCGCGGTGCGGTACTTCACCACTACGGGCCTGGGCATCTGAACGGCGGGAGTGGGCGCGGCCTTGGCCCCCGGCGGCGCGGTTGCCGCGGGTTTGCCCGCCGCGGCGGGGTCATCGTTGAGCAGGATGAATCCGCGCTCGGGCTGAAACTCGTTGAAGACCAGTTCCATGACGCCAGCGAGCAGTTCCTCGCGCGCGGTGGTCTGGGCGGTGAGCGCGGTGAGGCGGTAGATGACCTGGAGGTGGTGGACCGCCGCGGAACGTGGCTCGGGCTCGGCGAGGATCACCGAGTCGTCGTTGCTGGCGAGCGTGCGCTCGACCTGGGTGTCCATCTGGTCGGGGCGGGCGATGCGGATGACGTCGCGGGCCTCATCGTCCTCGCGCCGCCCGAACATCCAGAGGGTCGAGCCGGTCCGGACCTGATCGCCCAGGCGCAGGCGGGTGCGCTCGGGGATGCGGACGCCGTTGACGTAGGTGCCGTTCTGGCTTTCGAGGTCGCGGATGTACCACTCGCCCTCATCGGGCGTGAGTTCGGCGTGGCGGCGCGAGACGGTGGTGTCGGTGGTGGGCAGTGCCTCGCTGGAGCGGCCGATGAGTTGCGGCTCGTTGAGGGGGAGGGCGAAAGACTTGCCCTTGTCGGGCCCCTGGATGACGGTGAGCGTCAGCACGGGCAAGAGTAGAGGCTTGGGCGCGGGCCCAGGCGTTCATGGAGAGAGCGACGGACCGAAGGGCCAGGGTTGCGCCACCGCCTAACCCACCTCATCCGGCCTTCGATACAGCCGGGCGATGCGGGCCGCGTTGGCCACCTCCGCGCCCCAGTCGTGCCGGAACTCGACGATCGGGTCCAGCCCGGGGTTCGCCTCGTCCCGCATGAACAGCGAGAAACTGTCGAGCCACAGGCCCGCGCCCGTCCATGGCACGATCTCCTGGCTCAGGCAGCGCAGGCCGAACTCCTTGCAGTCGTTGCGGAACTTCTCCGCCGTCATGCTCGGGCGGCGCCCGCCGAGGATGTGCGGCCCCTCATCGCCCTTGAGGTCCGCGGCGTGTACACCCAGGTTTGAGTGGTGGATGAACCCGATCGCGCCGGGCCGGAGTTTGTGCCTGAGTTGGCGCAGGTACTCGCGCACCGTCTCGTGCTCGACATGCACCAGCGAGTCCCACGAGATCGCCAGGTCGACCGAGTTGTCCGCCACCGCCTCCAGCGAGCGCCCGTCGTTCACTACATAGGTGATGTGTTTGTCGTCCCTGAACCGCTCGCGGCAGGCATCCACGCACTTCTCAACCAGATCCACGATCGTCAACTTCTGGCAGTGGCGGCGCAGGTAGTTGGTCACGCGCCCAAAGCCGGGCGCGATCTCCAGGATGTGCGCTGCGGGCAGGAAGCCGTGCAGTCGCGGCAGCAAACCGCCGAACCAGAGCGACTCGGAGCCGCCCCAGGGCTTGGACCACTCGTCGCCCGCCTCGGGCCAGTCGTAGTGCGACCAATAGTTGCGGTTGCCGTGGACGTTGGAGTCGTTGATCTTGTCGAGGCTGGGGCCGCCGGCGATGCTCATGGCTGGTCCTCGCGGGTGCTCGGGCGTGGGTAGCGGTGAGTATAGGTTGGGCCTGCGCGCGACACGGAGCGCGGGAGAAGCCGTGCGCCCGCGCAACCCATCGCTCGCGCTCCGGGCTCTGACGCGCGCTGCGAGTCCTCGCTTCATGCGGCATCGGTCAGGCGGTCTATCTCGATCTGCCGTCCGTCGGGGAAGCGGGCCGTCAGGTGCAACTCGCCGCCCATCGCCTCGACATACCGGCGCAGCGTCGTGAGGTACATGTCCGCGGCGTTCTCGATCTTGGACACGCTGCCCTGGCCAACCTCCAGCGTGCCCGCGAGTTCCGCCTGCGTCAACCCGATCGCCTTGCGGATCTCCGCCAGAGGCATCGCCTGGAGAGTGGCTTTGACGCGCGCCTCCACGCGCACGCGTGCCGCGGGGCTCATCTTGCTCTTGAGTTCATTCCACTTCTTCGCCATTTCGTGTCTCCGTCAGATGAGCCCCTCTTGCCGGAGTTGTGCAAGATGCACTTCATACAGTTTGTCAGCAAGGGGGATGAACCTCTCGTAGAACCTCTTGTCGCCCGCCTTGTTTCCGCCGATGATCAGGATGGCGCACCGGCGGGGATCAAACGCAAAGAACGTTCGGTACGGCTCGCCCGCGTGCTGGGTCCGCAGTTCCTTCATGTTCGTGAAGCGCGAGCCTTTCACCGTGTCCACTTGAGGCCTGCCAAGGCCCGGGCCGACGGCCGCGAGAATCTCGATGTCGTGGGCGAGCGACTCCTGAACCGTCTCGGGGAGGGCCTCCCACCAGGCCTCAACCTCGTCGGTGTACTCGACCTCCCACATCGACAGTATTCCATCTCAGATATATTCGTCAAGGCGCATACACAGTTTCTTTCGAGGCCCCCGTCGCCTACACCCTGAAGATCGACCCAAGTTTCTTGCCCATCAGTGCCGCAGCGCCCACCAGCGTCACCGTGAGCAGCGCCATGCCCCACACGCCCATCGCGCTGGCGATGTACGGGCCGTCCCCCAACCGGTTCAAGAACATGAAGATCGCCTTGGTGATCGGGTAGTCCTGCTGCTGCTGGGCGAGGATGAGCGAGTCGGATACCTCCAACATGCAGAACGAGAAGGCCAGCAGCGCGCCGGCCGTCAGGTTCGCGGCGATCAGCGGCAGGATGACCTTGCGCACCGCGTACGCGCGCGTCGCGCCCAGGTTCATCGCGGCCTCCTCGAGTTCGCCGGAGGTCTGCTCCAGTCCCGCGACCGTCGCCCGCACGATGTACGGCAGGCGGCGGACCGCGTACGCGATGATGAGCAGCGGCACGGGGTTCGGGTCCACGCCCGTCACCGACACCAGCCCCTCGAGTGGGTGCCCCTTGCCGAATGGCCACTCCAGGGACAGGGCAACGTAGCCGAAGGCCATCACCAGCCCCGGCACCGCGAGGGGCAACATGCACAGGGCATCGAGCACCGCTCGGCCGCGGACCTTGGTGCGGACGAGCACATAGCCGATCAGGACGCCCAGGAACAGGTCGATGAGCACCGCGGCTGAAGCGAGTTTCAGAGAGTTCACGATCGAACCGAAACTCTCCGGGTGGCCGAGCGCGACGCCGAAGTGGTCAAGCGTGTACGAGGTCGGCAGCACCGTGCCGTACCACTGCCCCGGCGAGGAAAGCGCCAGCAGGATCACGCCGAGATGCGGCAGGAGTGCGACCGCCGTGACCAGCGTGAACAGCCCGGTGACGGCCCATGCCGGCGCGCCCGTCAGCCTGCGCTCGCCCCCGGCGAGCGAGGCCTTGGAATACATCGCGTAGGCGCGCCCGCCGAGCACCATGCGCCCGAGGAAATAGATCGCGATCGCCGCGGTCAGCATGACCAGCGTGAGCGCGTACGGCTCGGCGCTGGTTTCCACTTCCTTCAAACGCGTGTAGATCTGCACGGGGGTGACGCTCGTGTAGTCAAACACCAGCGGCGTGCCCAGTTCGGTGAACGACCAGATGAACACGATCGTCCCGCCCGCGAACAGGCCCGGCCGGATCAGCGGGAGCGTGATGGTGAAGAACCGGCGGATCGGCCCGCAGCCCAGGTTCTCGGCGGCCTCCTCGAGCGCGGGGTCCAGGTTCGCCAGCGCGGCGGTCGCGTTCAGATAGATAATCGGATAGAGCGCCAGCGCCTGCAGCACCACCACGCCCCAGAACTTGGCGCTCCCCAGCCAGTCGCCCTCGATCCCAAGCAGCGCGTTGATCGACCCCTCGCGCCCGAGCAGGGCCTGCATCCCCAGTGCGCCGACGAACGGCGGCAGGATCAGCGGCACCAGGATGAGCGATGAGAAGACTTTTTTAAGAGGAAAGGCGTACTTCGCGGCGCACACCGCCAGGGGCAGCGCGAGCAGGACCGTGAGCACGGTGGTTGTGGCCGCGACGCGGAAGGAGTTGAGGAGCCCACCGACGAGCAGCGGGTCCTCGAAGATCAGCGCGAGATGGCGGAGAGTGAACTCCTCGCCGGCAGGCGTGACGTGTACGAACGCGCCGCGGACCATCAGGAAGATTGGATACAGAAGTGTCGCGCTGAGCAGCGCGAGCAGAAAGATCAGCAGCGCGTACTGCGAAGTTGTCCGAGGCAGCCTGAGTTTCGCCGCGCCGGTGGCCATAGGGCCGGAGTTTACACGCGCGACCGGCACGGAGTGCCGGCCCACCTGTTCACTCCGTCGCTGCGAGGTCGCGGATCACGCGCTCGAAGTGCGCGCTGGAGGCATCCAGCCCGCCGGGCCGGTTCCGCAGCGGCCACAGCCGGCGGTGCTCGGCGAGCACGCCGCGTGCCTGGTCAAGCAGCCCAACCTGGTCCTCCCATCGCATCGTGCCACCGGGCCCAACCCGGCGCTGCATCGCCCCATGTTCCGCGGCAAAGTGTGCGTACCGCACGGTCTGAACAACCTCATCGCGCAGGAGCGGGTCGGCGATCACCGGGGCGCGGGCCGCGAGTGCATTTATCCGGGCCACCACCCCCTCGAACGCCTCGACCGGCGCGGCGACGTAGCGCCCGCGTTGCTCGGGGTTCCAGCCCCCGGGCACGGGCACCGGCGGCATCAGGTCCGTGAAGATTGCCGATGCATTCCGTACTCCGTCCACTTCGCGCCGCGGCACGCGGCAAGTCCGCCGCAGTTCGAGGTCGGCATCGCCCAGTTCCTCCAGCCACGGACCCAGCGCGAGCGTGTCGTCGCCAAACACATGCATCGATGCTGCGCGGGCATCAAATGCCCGTGCGCCCGCCGGGTTCCACGCCGCCTCCGCCGCTTGGGCCAGGCCGATCAGCGCCACCGGCCACTGCTGGTGATGACCCGTGTCGCCCCAGTCCGTGATGAGGAACCCTGGTGCCCGACGCGCTGCGCCCTCGCCTTCTCCGGCGTGCGCAAATCCCTGCTCCGCGGCCGCGGCCACATTCTCGCGGCGCTCCGTCGTGCGTCCGTAGATCGACCGCCAACTCGATGTCCCCGGGCACACCCACGGCTCCAGCCCCGCGCCGCGCAGGTCATCGCACCACTTCCCGAACACCGCGTCTGGCTCATACCCCCAGGCCAGGCCGATGAGGTCCCTGGGCAGGTCGCTGAGCGAGCCGGGCTGCGAGAGGGCGATGTCGGCCCAGAACATCGGGCGCTTGCCCGTCTCGCGCGCCATCGCGCAGATCTTGTTGACGAACTCGACATACAGCGACACCCGCCCCTGCTCGCCCCCGCCGCGACGCGCGACCTCCAGCCTGCTCCGCCCCCAGCCGATGTCGAACGTCTCATCGCACCCGATGTTCACCAGCGGTGAGGCAAAGCACGGGCACAACTGCGCCAGCAGGCCGCGCACGAACTCAGCGCTCTCGGCCACAACCGGGCAGAGCGAGAAGGGACCCCTGCGCGGGTACTCGAGGAACTTCCACTCCGCTTCGCCCTCGATCTCCGCGAGCGGGCTGTACTTCGGCAAGCGCAGCCAGTGCGCCAGGTGGCCAAAGCAGTTCTGGTTGGCCGCGAGTTCAACCCCCCGCTCGCGGCAGTAGGCGTCCAGCGCGCGCGCCTCCTCGGGCGTGATCGCCGATGAGCCGCGCCACGCCTCCTCATGCCCGGCGTAGGCGAAGGTGTGCTCGGTGTACAACTGAAGGTGATTGAACTTGAGCGATGCGAGCAGGTCCACGGTCTGCATTAACGAGGCCATCGTCGGGACCTTGTTGCGCGACACGTCGAGCATCACGCCGCGCCGGGTGAAGGCCGGCTCGTCGTCGATGTCGAGGGCCGGGAGGCTGCGCGGGAACTGGCGGAGGAGTTGGGCCAGGGTGCGCAGACCGTGCGTGACGGCGCGGGGCGAAGCCCCGCGGACCTCGACCGCGGGCCAGCGACTGACCCCCGCCTTCCACGGGCGAACCGTGAGCCGGTAGGCGTCGTCGTTCCTGATCCGGCCGTCCGCACCGTCGATCGCCAGCCACCCGCGCGCTTCCTCGGCCAGCCTTGGGGACGGAGGTTGGGCCGGGATGGACCACGCGGCCACCCGCGCCGCCATGCCCACGGGCACCTCGGCCGCACCGGTCTGGAGCGAAACTCGGCGGGGCGAAGGCAGGAGGATGGGAGTGGGCGATACCACGGCCAAAGCCTAACCCCTTGCGGGACCGCAAGAACCGGGTACGCTCAGGCAGTCGGGTGGCGGGCTCCACAAATTAAATTGCACTCTGAGAGTGATTTCAGCCGGTATAACCCTTTCATTTCATAATCTTCAGTCCGCATAACGTCGCGATAGGAAACATCCCCCCGCTGATCGCGTATAGAAGCAGCCTCGATCGCGGGCGCGGTCCCCGGATGTGCTGTTTGGCCGGAAAGACCATTGCCCAAATCGCGGCAGTCAGTACACTGGCCTTGCCCGGCCGGGGCGGTCGCCCCAAACTTGATCCGTGACCGGGCATGGTTGGTCCAATCGGAGGCGTGATGGATATTACTGGTTCGACTCGTGCCCCTCACCGGGTTGTGATTTGCGCGCACATCCTTGCCGTCGCGGCTCTTTCATGCGCATCGGGTTCGGCCATTGCCCGAACTGACGTCGCGGCGGGCGGGGGCGGTGCCCTCCACCTCCGCACCGGCGCGGTGCAGACGTCCCCGGGCAGCAATCTCCTGACCAATGGTCTGGGGATCGTGGCAGGCAGCAGGTACGTCGTCCAACTCGATGGCCCGATGACCGCGGAGCGTTCCGAATTTCTGGTGAAGGCCGGCATCACGCTCGGCGATTATCTGCCCGACAACGCGTGGATCGTGAAACTCGATCAGCCGGGAATCATCGCCATCCGCGCAATCCCCTTTGTGTCGTGGCTCGGCGCGTTCGACAACGCCTGGAAGATCGACCCGGAAATCGGCGCTCGCCCATACGCGTCGGCCGAGCGCAAGTCGCTCGCCGCGCTCGGGCTGTGCCAGGTCGTGGTGGTGGTCTTCGAGAATGAATCGCCCGACGCGGCCGTGGACGCGATGGTCAAGGCCGGCGGCCAGGTGATCGGCGGCAATCTGTGCGGCCCGCAGTGGATGATCGACGCGGTGCTGACGCCCGTCGCGGCCCGCGCCCTCGCGACCCTCCCGACCGTGCAGTTTATCGAGGATGCGCCCGAGGCATCGCTCCGCAACGATTCCAACCGCTGGATCCTTCAGAGCAACGTGAGCGGGCAGACGCCGATCTGGAACGCCGGCATTCACGGCGAGGGGCAGGTCGGCGGACTGATCGACGACACGCCGCGCGAGACGCACTGCATGTTCGATGACTCGCCCGCGCCCGGGAGTGTGTTGCACCGCAAGTTCATCGGCTGGCGGAACACGACCAGTGCGGCGTTTCACGGCACGCACACCGCGGGCACGATGGCCGGCGACAACGCGCCCTTCGGCGTGTACAGCACCAACGACGGGCTCGCGTACGCAGCGAAGATCTCGTTCTCGGGTCTCAACGCCGTGACCAGCAATCCCTCGACCCTCCAGCCCCGGCTCCAGGACCAGCACAACGACGGTGCCCGCGTCCACTCGAACTCCTGGGGCGATGATGGCACGGTCGTGTACACCACCTGGTGCCGGCAGATCGACCTCTTCACCTGGGCCAACGAAGACAGCGTGGTCGCGTTCGCCGTGACCAACCTGGGCAGCCTGAAGACTCCCGAGAACTCGATCAACTGCCTCGCGGTCGGCGCGAGCAACGATTCACCGTCCCAGAACACTTTCTGCTCCGGCGGCCAGGGGCCCACGGTCGACGGGCGTCGCAAGCCGGAGGTGTACGCCCCCGGCTGCAACACCCAGTCGGCGGATTCGGCCACGACGTGCGGCGTTACCCCTGCGACGGGCACCTCGATGGCTTGCCCGGCGATCTCGGGCGCGGGCCTGCTGGCGCGCCAGTATTTCACCGCCGGCTATTACCCCACCGGGGCCGCGGTCCCGGCCAACGGCTTTACGCCTACCGGCGCGCTCATCCGCGCGGCGCTCCTCAATGGCACGGTGGATATGACCAATATCACCGGCTATCCGAGCAACCGGGAAGGCTGGGGCCGCCTGCTGCTGGATGACTCGCTGGCGTTCAGCGCTGACGCCCGCAAACTCCTCATCACCGATGTTCGCAACGCACAGGGCCTCACCACCGGCCAGCAGGTCGAGCGGCAGATTGTCTGCAACAGTTCGGGCCTGCCCCTGAAGATCACGCTCGTCTGGACCGGCCCGGCGGCCACGGTCAATGCCTCTGACCCCGTCATCAACAACCTGGACCTCGAAGTGGTGTCGCCCTTCGTGCAGACGTATCGCGGGAACGCGTTCGCCGCCGGACAGTCGAGCACGACGGGCGTGGCGGACCTCAAGAACAATGTCGAGCAGTTCCTGCTCAACGCGCCCACCCCCGGGACGTACACGGTGCGCGTCAAGGGCACCACGGTGAACCAGGGTCCCCAGGGCTTTGCCGTCGTCATCACCGGCGATGTGACCGAGCCGTGCTCCCCGCCCACGATCGAACTTCCCCCGGAGACCACGATCGTCACCGAGGGCGACATGGTCGCGTTCAGTGTGGGCGCGACGGGCTCGGGTCTCTCGTATCAGTGGCGATTTGACGGCTCGCCGCTCGCCGACGACGGTCGGATCAGCGGCTCGAACGGGCCGATGATCACCATCAACCCCGTGGTGACGGGGGACACGGGATTGTACGATGCGGTGGTCGGCAACGCCTGCGACGAGACGGTCTCGGCCAGCGCCCTGCTCATCGTGAACCTGGCGAACCCGTGCGTGCCGGACCTCGATGGCCTTGCGGGCCTCGACGTGGCGGACATCTTCTTCTTCCTGTCGCTCTGGTTTGCCGACGGCCCCGCTGCGGACTGGGACACCCTCAACGGTGTCGATGTCCCCGACATCTTCTCGTATCTGTCCGACTGGTTTGCGGGCTGCTGAAGCCCCGTCGTATCCCGCGATCGGGATGACGCAAGTCAACCTCCGTGACGGGCTGCTCCCCGCGAGTTGCCCCGTTGAGCATTCGCATCCGAAGGACTATTACTCCATGACACGACGACTCAACTCATTTCTTCCGTCCTTGCTCCTGACACTCTGCGGCGTTGCCGTTCCCGCGCTGGGTGCGGACCAGGCCGCACCGGGCGGGACAAATGTCGCGAGAGCGCAGCAGGGCTTCCTGGCCCTCAACCCAGGCGTGAAACTTCATGCCCAGGGCACGGGACCGATGACGCTGCACGGCCCCGCGTTCTCCGGTGGCATCTCCGCCGAGGACAGCGCGGGCCGCTTCGTGCGCGAGCACGCCGGCATCTTTGGTGCCGAGCACGCGGACCTCTCGGCCCGCGGACTCAACGCCGATGGCGCACATGTGCTCCCCGTTTCCTACGACGGCGCGGCCAACGCCTACAAGTTCACGCTTGTGAACTACACGCAGGCACGCGACGGCCTGCCCGTCTGGCGGTCGGATGTCCGCTTGCTCGTCCGCAACGAGGCGGGCTTCCCGCTCGTGCTCGCCAAGTCCGCGCTCAAGAACCTCGGGGCTTTCCGCGTCGGTGCCGACCTTCGCGCCAAGGCCATCACCGAGGCGGTCGCGAACGATGCCGCGCTGGGCATCTTCCCCAAACTCGACGCGTTCGAGGCCGGGCAACTGGTGATCTTCGCGGGCAGCCCGGACGTGCCCGATGCGCCGATCCTCGCGTGGGAGTTCATCGGCAACGGACCGGCGGGTGCCGACGGCGTGCCGCAGCGATGGCTCTTCATCGTGGACGCGGTCACCGGCGCGGTCGTTTACCGCGAGAGCCTGGTCCTGCACGTCGATGTGAGCGGCAACGTCAGCGCGTGGGCAACGCCCACCGACCGGGCGGGCGCGTGCGACGCGGCCACCCTGCACCCTCTGCCCTATGCACGGGTGCAGATCACCGGCGGGAACTTCGACTACACCGATGTGGACGGCAACTTCACCATCACCAACGGCGGCGCGGCGCCCGTCACCGTCACCTCCTCGCCCCGCGGCCAGTTCTTCCGCGTGTTCAACCAGTCCGGGACCACCACCGAACTGAGCCAGAGCGTCACGCCGCCGGGGTCGGCCAACTTCGTTCATAACCCCACCCAGACGACCGAGGCCACGCTCTCAGAGGTCAACTGCTACATCGAATCCAACGTGGTGCGCGACTACACGCTCGCGTTCAACCCGGCGTTCCCCGCGGTCTCGACGAGTTCAGAGTTTCCCGTCAATGTCAACATCGCCAACTCGTGCAACGCGTTTTACGATTCCGTGTCGATCAACTTCTTCTCGGGCGGCGGCGGGTGCAACAACACGGGTTTCTCGACCGTTGTCCACCATGAGTATGGCCACCACATCGTCGCGGTCGCCGGCTCGGGCCAGGGCGCTTACGGCGAGGGCTTCGGCGACGTGATGGGCGTGCTGATCACCGACGATTCGCAACTCGGTCGGGGGTTCTCAAACTGCGCTTCGGGCATTCGCAACGCCAACAACTCCTGCCAGTACAGCGCGACAGCGTGTTCTTCGTGCGGCTCGGCCATCCACTCCTGCGGCCAGTTGCTTTCCGGCTGCGTGTGGAGCATCCGCACCAACTTGCTCGCCACCCATCCCGCCCAGTATCGCCAGATCGTCTCGAACCTGGCCATCAACTCCGTGCTCCTGCACCAGGGAACGTCCATCGGCAACGACATCGTCATCGACTTCCTCACGCTCGACGATGACGATGCCGACATCTCCAACGGCACCCCGCACTACACCCAGATCGCCAATGGCTTCATCGCACACGGCCTGACGCCCCCCATCCTCCCGCCCCTGGCCTTCTCCTATCCCGACGGCCGCCCGCAGTTCGTCTCTCCCACCAGCGGCACGACGATGCTTGTGCGGGTCACCCCAGGCCTAGGCGGAACGCCCCAGCCCGGCACCGGCATGCTCCACTTCAACACCGGCTCGGGCTTCGTCGCGACGAGCATTGCGTCGGTCGAGCCCAACCTCTACCTCGCCACCTTCCCGGTTGTCCCCTGCGGCACCACGATCAGTTACTACGTCTCTGCGCGGACCACCACCAACACGCTCATCGTCAATCCCGTCGGGGCGCCGGCCTCCTTCCGGACAACCGTCGCCGCGACGGGCATCGAGGCGGTTCTGTCGGACGATTTCGAGACCGCGATGGGATGGACCGTAACGTCCGATGCGACGACAACCGCCGGCATCTGGACGCGCGTCAACCCAACCGCCGCGTTCGTCGGCAGCGTGCAGTCGCAGGCGGAGGACGATGTGACCGCCGACCCGGGCACAATGTGCTTTGTCACGGGCAACGCCGCTCTGGGCGCAACGGCCGGCCAGCAGGACATCGATGGCGGCGCAACCACCCTGCTCAGCCCCGTGTTCGACCTTGCCGGCACGGCCTCACCCGCCATCGGCTACTGGCGCTGGTACTCGAACCACGCGGGAGCCGCCCCCGGCGCCGACACCTTCGTCATCTCCATTTCGAGCAATGGCGGCACCAACTGGACCACCGTCGAGACCGTGGGCCCCACCGGCCCGGAGACCGAGGGCGGCTGGATCTACCACGAGTTCAACGTGACCTCGTTCGTCCCCACCTCCGCAACCATGCAGATGCGGTTCGTCGCATCGGACCTGGACCTCGGCTCGCTGGTCGAGGCGGGCCTTGATGAGTTTGTCGTCTCCACCTTCGTGTGCGATACCTTCTGCCCCGGCGACTTCGACGAGAACGGCACGGTCGAAGTGCCCGACATCTTCGCGTTCCTCTCGGCCTGGTTTGCCCTTGACGGCTCGGCGGACGTTGACGGGGTGCCCGGCGTCACCGTGTCCGACATCTTTGCGTTCCTGAGCGACTGGTTCGCTCCCTGCCCGTAAGTCCTCTGCGGGCAGACATCTGCACTACAGAAGCCACGTCCGAGAATGCTCGGCGTGGCTTCTTTGCAAATTATTCTCGCCGCGCACCCGGCCGCGCGGTATCTTGAAGGGCAACGTCCCCGCGAACGGGCGAGGACGCTTATCGCTCGTACCTGCCTTGCCGCATCGCGACTACAGGTTCATGCGCACGAACATGCACAAATTTTGCGCCCATTTACTCCCCCGGGCGGTCGGCCTTGCTCTCGCCGTGGTCGCGATGCAGGCGGGCGGTCGCTGCGTGGCGGGGCCGCTCCCATGCGCCGCCGCGGTCAGCCCAATCGCGACCGGACAGGCCAGCGCGTTCGACTCGGCGCTCGAGCGCATCGCCCGACAGAGCGACAACCCCGCGCGGGCCCGCCAATCGCTGCTCCTGCGCGTGGCCGCTTGGCCGATGTGCTACCCCGACAACCTCAGCGAGGAAGAATGGGAGGCCATCTTCCAGGCGACGGGGTTTCTCAATCCTGCGGAAGGCGGCGGGGACGGCGTGCAGGTCCGCTACTACATCCAGTCCCAGGCGTGGCTGGGTGAGGGCCGGACCGACACCTCGGGCCGCGCCCAGCCCGCCAGTCTGACCTACTCCTTTCCCGATGACGGCACGACCTGGGGGCTGAGCTCCTCGGGCTTCCCGACGGGACCGAACACGCTCGACGCCGAACTCATCGCGGTCTTTGGCGACCTTGATCGCGGGCGTGAGCACATCCGCCAGGCCCTCGCCGGATGGCGCATCAACACGGGCGTTCAGTACCGTGAAGTCGCCGACAACAACAGCCCCATGGACCACAGCACCGCGCGCAACCCCGCTCGCGGCGACATCCGCATCGGGGCCCTGGACCTGAATGTCGGCGTGCTGGCTTACAACTCCTACCCCGTGGGCGGCGGCACCGGCTCGCTCTCCGGCGGGGACATGTGCCTCAACTCGTACTACTTCCTGTCAACCTATCTCGCGAACCCGGGCGTCGATTTCCGCTACCTCCGCAACACCATCACCCACGAGCACGGGCACGGCCTGGGCCTGCGGCACTCCGTCCCCTGCAACACCACCAAGATCATGGAGCCCCAGGTCGGCGCTCAGATCACGGGTTTGCAGATCGACGACATCCGCGGCGGCCAGCGCAACAACGGCGACCGCTTCGCGGGCAACAACAGCTCCGCCGACGCACTACCCCTCGGGGAACTCGGCTCGCCCGCCGCGGTCTCGATCCTTGTCCCGTCGGTGTCCACCAACGGCGCGGCGGGTTACGACTTCAGCCACACGGACTGGTACACCTTCACTCTGGGCGCATCACGCAGCGTCTCCATCACCGCCGAGCCGTTCGGCGGCTTCTACACCACCGCGGAGCAGGACAGCGGCTGCACCGGCTCGCCGCTGGACGATGTCAACGCGCAAGCAGCGGGCAACCACAAGATCGAACTCCGCCGCCCCGCCTCCACGCTCCTCCAGTCGAGCAACACCTCCGCGGCGGGCCTGCCCGAGACGCTCAATGCCGGTGTGCTCCCGGCGGGGACGTACTTCGTGTCCATCCGGGACATCCTGCCCGATGAGCCTGACAACCAGCGGGTGCAACTCTACAACCTGAAGATCCGCGTCGATAGCGCGTCCTTTCCGCCGCTGGCGGTCGCCGGGGTGAGCAAGCGCGTGCGAGCGGGCACCGACTGCTGGCTCATGGGGCACCTGCACTCGCGTGCTCTCGAGGCCGGCGCTTCGGTGGTGTCGCTTGCATGGGACCTCGACACGAACGGCAGTTTCGAGACCGCCGGTTCCCCCGTGACGTTCGAGTACGTTTCCAACGGCACTCACACCGCGGCCCTGCGCGTGACCGACTCGAACGGCCTTACCGCGACCGACACCATCTCGGTCGTTGTGTGGGACGCTGTCACCAACATCGCTTCGGTCTCCCCTCCGAGCGCGGCCCCCGCCACGACCGTCCCCGCGGTGATCCACGGCACGAACTTCAAGGGTGTCACCCTCCCGACCCAGGTCACCGTCTCGGGCACGGGCGTGACCGTCACCGGCGCGCCGGTGGTGAACCACCTCGGCACGCAGATCAGCGGCCTGTCATTCGTTGTGGCCTCCAACGCAACGGTTGGCCCGCGCAATGTGTCCGTCACCAACTCGGACGGCGCGGGCGCGGCGGGCACGGGCACGAGCGCGTTCACGGTCGGCACACCGACCTCGGGCGCGTGCTGCACCGGGACCGTCTGCGCAATCACCACGCAGAGCGGCTGCTCGGCAAGCGGCGGAGTGTGGCAGGGGCTGGGGAGCGCGTGCGGACCCGTCGGCAACCCGACTACCTGCTGCCGGGCCAACTTCGATGGCGTCGGCGGCACCGCCGTCCCCGACATCTTCGCTTTCCTCAGCGCGTGGTTCGCCGGACAGGCCGCGGCCAACTTTGACGGCGTCGGCGGAATCGGCGTTCCCGACATCTTCGCGTTCCTCAGCGCGTGGTACGCGGGATGTTGATTTCAGGGCCGCGCGTGCCGCGCCCGCCCGCCCGCCAACTCGCGGCTAGTCTCTTGCCCCATGCCCGATGCCGGCCCACAGGGCCAACCTGATCAATCTCCGCCCGCCACAGCGGAGCCGCCCGCGAAGGCCCCGCTGCTGTCGCAGATCGGCACGCTCTTCCGGCAACTCGGCCCGGCGGGCAAACTGGGCATCGCCTGGACCGCGATGCCGCCCCTGGCCGGCTTAGCGCTCCTGTGGAAGATCGAGGCGGTGTCGCAATGGCTCCGGTCCCAGGGCCACCTGGGTATCGCCACCTATGTGCTGGCGTTCATGGTCCTCGCGGGGCTGGGGATGCTCCCCACCTACGCGCAGGCGATCCTCGGGGGCTGGTGCTTCGGCATGGCCATCGGTCTGCCCGCAGCGCTCGCTGGCTTCGCGGGCGCATCGCTCATCGGCTACGCCATCGCCCGCACGGTCTCGCGCCACCGCGTCGAGAACCTGATCGCGGCCAACCCCAAGTCGCGCGCGGTGCGCGAGGCGCTCATCGGGCACGGCTTCTTCAAGACACTCGGCATCGTCGCCCTCCTGCGCCTGCCGCCGAACTCGCCGTTTGCGCTCACCAACCTGGTCATGGCCAGCGCGGGTGTCCGGCTCGCGCCATTTCTCATCGGCACACTTATCGGCATGATGCCGCGGACCGCGCTGGCGGTCTATCTCGGCTCGGGCCTGAAGGTGCTGACCCAGGATTCGATCCGTGAGGCAGAGCCGTCCAAGGCGATCCTCATCGGCGGCATCGTGCTGACCATCATCGTCGTGCTGGTGATCGGGCAGATCGCCAGCCGCGCTATCGCCCGCGTCACCAGCGGCGGCCCCACAGCCAAGCCCGCCTGAACTACCGGCCTGTGAACCCCGCTCTTTGGACGCGGGTGCCCTGAAACCTACACTCCCCCGCTCCCTACAAAGGGGGCGATCTTCCGGAAGCACCGGACGGTCAGGCACTTGGGGATTTGGGAGAGTGGGGCTGGGTTGGTTGTTCGGAGGCCTTGCATGAGAACGTCCCGTCTGATGGCTCTGTCCCTCGCGCTCACCGCCGCGGCTTCAACTGCCGCGCTTGCTCAGGAGCGTCCACCCGTCGCCACGCCCGTGACCACGCCGGGGGGAACTCCGATCGTCAGACCCGCCGCGCCGGCCACGCCTCCCGCCGCCAAGCCCGCGAAGTCCTCGGGCGTTATCCCGCGCGAGGTGCTCTTTGGCAACCCCGTGCGCTCGATGGCGCGCCTCTCGCCCGATGGCCACCACATCGCGTTCCTCGCGCCCGTTGACGGCGTGATGAACGTCTACGTCGGACCCTCCGAGGACCTCGACAAGGCCAAGCCGGTCACCGCCGAGAAGACTCGCGGCATCCGCAGTTACACCTGGGCCTACACCAACCAGCACATCCTGTACACGCAGGACATCGGCGGCGATGAGCAGTGGAAGATCTACTGCGTTGATCTTGGCGCCGAGGGGGCCGGCGCGGTCCGCGACCTCACGCCCATCGACGAGATCAACGGCCCCGACGGCAAGCCCATCGTCGTGCCCTCGGGCAATAAACTCCGCCCAACCGCGCAGATCCAGGAAGTGAGCCGCAAGTTCCCCGATGAGATCCTGATCGGCCTGAACAACCGCGACCCCTCGCTGCACGATTTGCACCGGCTGAACATCCGCACGGGCGAGATGAAGTTCGTCCGGCAGAACGAGGGCTTCCTGGGCTTCGTCACCGATGAGGACTACAACGTTCGCTTCGCGATCCGCCCGAGCGGCGACGGCAGCATGGCGATGCTCCGCGCGAGCGACGACGGCACCTCGTTTGAGCCGTTCCTCGAGATCCCCGCGGCGGATGTGGACAACTTCAGCCCGCTGCACTTCGACGCCTCCGGGAAGATTCTGTATGTACGCGACGCCTCCGGGCGCGACACCTCCGCCATCTTCGCCATGGACTCCAAGACCGCGGCCCGGCAACTCATCGCGGCCCGCGACAACTGCGACGCGGGAGATATGCTGGTCCACCCGACCGAGAACCGCGTCCAGGCCGTCGAGTTCACCTACGACAAACTCAAGTGGTCGCTGATGGGCTACGAACTTTCCAAGGACTTTGAGTACCTCAAGCAGAAGGTCGACCACGAGTCGGCGCTCACCGTCACCAGCCGCTCGCTCGACGATCGCTACTGGACGGTCGCGTTCATCCCGGACAACGCGTCACCCGCCGTCTATTTGTACGACCGCGGCCCCGGCGACGGCAAGAAGTCGCACCGCCTGCTGTTCAAGACCCAGCCCGCGCTCGACGAGTACAAACTCACGAAGATGCACCCGGTGATCATCGACGCGCGCGACGGCCTGAAACTGGTTTCCTATCTCTCCCTCCCGCCCGGCACCGACACCGACAACGACGGCCGGCCCGATGCCGCGGTCCCGCTCGTGCTCAATGTCCACGGCGGCCCGACCGCGCGCGACAACTGGGGCTACAACCCCGAGCACCAGTGGCTGGCCAACCGCGGCTACGCGGTCCTAAGCGTCAACTACCGCGGTTCCACCGGCTTTGGCAAAAAGTTCATCGCCGCGGGAAACATGGAGTGGGCCGGCAAGATGCACGACGACCTGATCGACGCCGTCAACTGGGCCGTCGAGCAAAGGATCGCTGACCCCGCCAAGGTCGCCATCTATGGCGGCTCCTACGGCGGCTACGCGACGCTCGTGGGCCTCACCTTCACGCCCGACACATTCTGCTGCGGCGTCGACATTGTCGGTCCATCGAACCTCGAGACCCTGCTCAACTCCATCCCGCCGCACTGGGCACCGTACCTCGATGTGCTCGTCAAGAAGACCGGCGACCACCGCACGGAGGAAGGGCGCGCGTTCCTCAAGGCGCGCTCGCCGATCACGTTCGTCGACCGCATCAAGAAGCCGCTCCTGATCGCGCAGGGCGCGAACGACCAGCGCGTCAAACAGGCGGAGGCCGACCAGATCGTGCAGGCGATGAACCAGAAGAAGATCCCCGTCACCTATGTCCTCTACCCCGATGAGGGGCACGGCTTCGCCCGACCCCAGAACCGCATGTCGTTCTACTCCGTCGCCGAGCACTTCCTCGCGGCCAACCTTGGCGGGCGCACGGAGCCCATCGGCGACGACTTCGAGGGCTCGTCGATCACCGTCCCGGCGGGCGCGGACCTGGTCCCGGGCCTCAAGGCCGCGGTCGAGGCGAAGAGCAACTGATCGGGTTGGGTTTGCTTCTTCTGCTCCTTCACGAGGGTCCGGCCCACGCCGGGCCTTTGTTGTTTTTGCTGGTAGGATCCGTCCGATGCCCGACCCGACTCCGATGCCCGCCACGCTCTCGGCCGAGCACGTCCGCAAGGTCGCCGCGCTCGCGCGCCTGACCCTCAACGAGCAGCAGGTCGAGGAGTACCGTGTCCATCTGGGGGCCGTGCTGGAGTACGTCGATCGCCTGCGCGGCCTGGGCATTTCCGACATCGAGCCACTCGCCGACCCGGTCGAGGAAACCAACCGCCTGCGAGAGGATGTGCCCGGCCCATCGCTCTCGCGAGACACGATGCTGGCGATGGCTCCGGTAACTCGACCACCATTCCTCGCCATACCCAGAATGACCGGGGATGTAGTCAGCGGGTGAAAAGTCGGCGAGTTCGCGTTCGATCGACCCATGTTCGGCCCTTTTCGCGTAATACCAAGTTCAGTGGCCGGTCGCTGGTTCCACTACATAAACCAAACATATTACGAATATGAGTGCGCGATCCCTTTGTTCGCTGCGCCGGAACTGGTATGATGATCTCGATTGATTCATGGGGGAGGGAAAGCCATGAAGGGTTCAGGCACAACAACTCCGCAGAGCGATGCGCGACTCCTCGAAGTGCTTGACGCCTCGGACCTTGTCGGATCTTCGGCACTCGTGTGGCTGCGTGACCACGCTCAGGACGCCATGAATCTGCTGGGCATCACCGGCGAGGTGCGTGTGCGGATCGTCGGCGATTCCGACATGGCCGCAGCGCACGAGCGTTACTCAGGCATCCCGGGCACGACCGATGTGCTGACGTTCGACCTCCGAGACGCCAACCAAGCGGGCGCGGCTGGGAGTGGCGGCCCCTTGGACACAGACATCTGGATTTGTGCCGATGAGGCGCAGCGCGAAGCGAGTGCCCGCGGCCTGACCGTCGAGCGCGAGTTGCTCCTGTACATCGTCCACGGCATCCTCCACTGCCTCGGCTACGACGACCACGATGAGGGGTCGCACAGGGCGATGCACGCAGAGGAGGACCGGATCCTCGCGGCTATTGGCCGTCTCTTATACACATCTGACGCTGCCGACGAATAGAGAGG
>ENA-ORBV01005227-ORBV01005227.1-microbial-mat-metagenome-genome-assembly--contig:-NODE-5227-length-24107-cov-26.183188_pt1 | contig 24107 bp, 19 predicted proteins | sample MGYA00237777_ERZ505514 | MGnify/ENA primary metagenome ERZ505514 (study PRJEB26160, sample SAMN06269048) | microbial mat metagenome | isolation source: Oligotrophic lake microbial mat | place... | reverse complement strand
GAAGACGGCATACGAGATTCGCCTTAGTCTCGTGGGCTCGGAGATGTGTATAAGAGACAGGTTGTACATGGAGCCAAGCCCGAAACCGTGGAAACCGAGCACCCTGAAAACTTGAACGATGCGTATCAGGAGGTTCCCAAAGGGACCAGCCCGCACTCGCTGAGCAATCGACTGGCTCGAATGCTGTGGGCCGTGGTGTACACGCTTCTGGTGCGGCCATCACCGCGGTTTGCCCATCGGTGGCGGAACTGGATCTATCGCCTGATGGGCGCAAAGCTGCACCCGACAGCCCGGATCTATCCGACCGCGCGGGTGTGGGCACCGTGGAACATCACGATGGGCGCGGTGGCCTGCCTGGGCGATCTGACCGACATCTACTCGGTCGCCCCCATCACGCTCGGCGCGCATACGACCGTCTCGCACTATTCGTTCCTCTGTTCGGCAAGCCACGACTTTGAAGACCCAAACTTTCCGCTGACAACCGCCCCGATTACGCTGGGTGCAAACGTCTGGATTGCGGCGGATGTCTTTGTTGCGCCTGGGGTTACGATTCCCGATGGTGTGGTGGTTGGCGCACGGTCAAGCGTCTTTACAAGCAATCTGCCCGCCTGGCATCTTTGTGCGGGCAACCCGGCCAAGCCGATCCGGGCGCGGGAGTTCAAGTCTGCGGCCAAACCCAAGTAGCCCCTAGGCCCGAATCCGGCGGGTTCATGATGAACGCCATCCATCCCCTGAACCATGAGCCGAGACGGGGAAAAGAGCACGCTGTCGGTGCGCTCACGCTCGGTGATTACGGGACGGATACCCTATCAAGATCCGATCGCGTAGTCAAATCAAGCGCCTCTGCGGGAAAGAACTAGTGCAGAGCGATCAAATCGGGTATCTTCAGCGGCCGCGAGGCGGGCCAGCGCGGCTCGCCGCAGATCATCTGGAGAATGTCTGCTAACGTGTCCGACTCCGGCCGAGTTCGCGCTGGCCGCACCCACCACCTTCCGACCTCGCGACCCACCACCATGGCGACCATTGAACAGTACTACGAGAGCTACTGGGAGAATCCTGAGTCTTACTCAGACCCCACCACGCCGCAGCGACAGGCGCTCCTCCGCAAGGTGCTGCCGAGCATCCCCAAAGGCGGGTTGATTCTCGATGTCGGCTGCGGCCGGGGCGAGTTCTGCGACTTCTTTGCCCACGAGGGCTTTCGCGCCGAGGGGACGGATATCTCCCAGGCCGCGGTCTCCTTTGCCCGGAAGGCCTACCCGACCGCAAAGTTCCACGCGTGTGCGGTAGAAGACCTGCTCCCCGACCGCGCCAGCGAGTTTGATGCCATCTTCTCGAGCGAGGTGATCGAGCACTTGTTTGATGTGGGGGCGTATCTGCTGGCGATTAACCACTTGCTGAAACCCGGCGGCACGCTGGTGCTGACCACCCCGTACCACGGACTGATCAAGAACATCACCATCGACCTGCTCAACTACGCCAACCACTACGACGCGATGGGACAGCACATCCGTTTTTTTGACAAGAAGGGAATGGACCGCTGCCTACGCACGTTCGCCTTCGCGCCTAAGCATTGGTGGGGCTACGGACGCCCGTGGCCGCTTTGGAAGTCGTTTTTCGTCGTTGCCCAAAAGACCGGCGAGGCCAAGCAACTCGAGGTCGGCACCCAGGGCCGCTGCCACTGATCATCCCCGGTCGAAAGGTTTCCACTTCGTGATTGCCTGAGCAGGACTTCCCGCGCTGACGCTCTCGGCTGGAGCATCCGTCGCCACCATCGCCCCCGCCGCGACAATCGAGTTGTCACCGACGCGCACATCCGGTCCGATGAACACATCAGCGCAGATCCACACGCCCGACCCGATGATATTACTCGATCGAACCAGCGGAATTGCCGAGTTTCACCAGTTAGAGTACTTGCCCGAACGGCTAGCTTCAGGTTTTGCCAAACGCATTTGGAGTCTCGCTCATGCTGCTTACATGGGGTCCGGTCGTCAAGCTGCGCGGCCTTGATCGCTCGATGGGCCGCACGCGCGTGCTCGTCCGGTTCCCGAACTCAACAACCTATGAAGAGCGCTTTGGAAAGGCGATGTGGGAGAACCTGCGTGCCGGCGACACCGTTTGGGATGTCGGCGCCAACATCGGGTTCTACACCGAGCAGTTTGCGGCGAAGGTTGGTGATGGCGGAAGGGTTGTGGCGTTTGAGCCCGTTCCTTCATGCTACGACCAGATGGCCGCGCGTGTCGGCAAGATCGCCAATGTGCGGATGGTGAAGGCGGGGCTTGGGCGTGTGTCGGGAACGGTGACCTTTGATGTCGGCGACTCGGACCAGGCGCTCGGACGCATCGTTGATGACAAGTCGGCCGCGACGGGCGGCAAGCTGCTGGAGTTGCCGATCTATACCGGCGATGAGGCGGCAAAATCGCAGAACCTTCCCGCGCCGACGTTTGTCAGAATCGATGTCGAGGGGTTCGAGCTTGATGTGCTGATGGGGATGGCCTCGCTGCTCAGGTCAACGACCTGCCGCGACGTGTTTGTGGAGATCTATTTCGGGCTCCTGAGCAAGCGCGGGCTGGCCACCGCACCGGATGACATCGTGCGGCTGCTGCGCGAGCATGGGTACAAGATCCGCTGGGTGGATTCATCGCACATCCACGCAGCGCGGGCGTAAGCGGCACGGAAACAGGCACATGTTGATCGAAGCGGAGAATCTGGTTCACGGCGCGCATCTGCAAGCCGATGTCACGATCGCCGGCGCGGGCGCGGCGGAAATCGTCATGGCCATCGAGCTCGAACGCGCCGGGCTGGCCATCAACCTCGTCGAGAGCGGTGGGCCGCGATACTCGCCGCGCGTTCAGGCGCTCGCGGATACCGAGCATCTCGACCCGAAGGTTCACCCGCCGATGTCCGAGTGTACACGCCGCCAGGTGGGCGGCACATCGGTGATCTGGGGCGGGCGCGTGGTCCCGTTTGATCCGATCGACTTTGATGACCGGCCCTACCTGCCGAACTCGCGTTGGCCGCTGGGCTACGAGGCGTTCGAGCCCTACTTCGCCAAGGCGTGCGGGTATCTTCAGGCGGGATTGCCGGGGTTTGATATCCACACCTTTCCCGGTGTGAAGCAGACCTCGATCGTGCCCGGGTTGCCCGATGGAGATGTGGTGACCTCGACGGTCGAACGCTGGTCGGTGATGAACTTCGGCACGGTCTATGCCAACCAGTTGAAGCGATCGCAACGCAGCATCTGGGAGCAGGCGGGCGATGGTTTCCACCAGATCGGCACAACGCGCATGTCCGAGCACGCAGCAGATGGTGTTGTCGGGCCGAACGGTAACGTACACGGTTTCAATGACCTGTTCATCGCCAGCAGCACCACGTTTGTCACGGCGAGTCAGGCCAACTCCATGTTCATGATCCTTGCGCTCTCGCTTCGCATTGCCGACAATCTCGCGAACTCTTCACCCACGAGCGCGGCAGCAACAGCCGGCGCCGGAAAGCAGGAGTGACGCGGTGCGGATCGGCCAGTTCATCCAGTGCATTGATGTGACCGCGGGGGGCACATCCACCGCGTTTCTCAACATGCTCGCCGCGCTGCGCACGCGCCCAAGGTTGAATCTCCACGCCTATTGCACGCCCCCGGTCGATGGCGATCCTTCGGCCGCGGAGGTTGCCCGGCGACCAAATGACTTCACGTGTGTGAAGGGGTACGGGCGTGCGATCGGCCCAGGCCCACTCGGGCGGGCTGTTGTTGCGGATGTTGAAGCCCGCAAGTTTGATCTGCTGCACCTACACGGGCTCTGGTCACCCGACCTCATGGCCGCCGCGCTCGCCTGTGCTCGCATGGGCATTCCGTACGTGTGGGAGCCTCACGGCATGCTCATCCGCGAGGCGTACGCGCAGAAGCGATGGAAGAAAGAGCTGTTCATGTCACTCGGAATGCGCCGCGCCCTTCGTGGCAGCGCGGCTCTTCTCTTTGTCACCACCGAAGAGCGCGACCACAGCCGCGTTCCCTCGGGTATTCATCGCCAGAAACAGCACGTCATACCCCTGCCCGTTCAGATGCCCGGCTTCACGCCCGATCAGGCGTATCGACTTCGCGCCCGCACACGGTTTGAACTACCACCCGCCGCGCCGTGTGTGGTGTTTATGGGAAGGCTACACCCCGTGAAGCGTGTTGAGTTGGCGATTCGCGCCGCCTCGATCGCCGCCAAACAACTGCCCGATCTGCATCTGCTCCTCATCGGTGGGGGCGATGAGCCGTATGTCCAATCGCTCAGGCAACTCGCGAACGATTCGCCGATGAAGGGGCGCATCCACTTTGCCGGTTGGGTTCAGGGCGATGACAAGTGGCTCGCGCTCGCCGCGGGAGATGCTCTCACACTCAACTCGGTCCACGAAAACTTCGGATTTGTTGCGGTCGAGGCCCTGTGCGTCGGCACCATGCCGGTGCTGACCGACAACCTGGCACTTGCCGACGAGCTGAAGCGCGGTGGGGTGGCGATCATCGCCCAAGGCACCGAAACTACGCTGGCAGCCGCGTGGGTTGAGGCACTTCACGCCAATCGCGCCGCGCCCATTGGCGATCGCGGTCGCGCGTGGGTTGCCGCCAACCTCTCCACCGCCGCTGTCGGCGAGCGACTCGAAACGCTGTACGATTCGATCCTTGCCGATGGGAGAGGGGCAAGTCGTTGACCCCACCAAATGCACCTCAGCACCCTGCGCGGCCAATCCTTGCGGTGATTACCGGTCACCTCACGCCCTATCGCATCGCCTATCACCGGCGCATCGCGGCCGAGATTCCCGAACTGCAACTCTCCACGCTTGTGACCAAGTATCGCACCGGCCCGTGGGTCAACCCCGATGTTGCCGAAATCGGTACCGTGCTGTTTGATCGCGAACCGCCGCCCGGCGCGCTCACGAGCATGATTCTCGATCGTGGCGGCCGCTCACGATCTCAGCACCTCTCGCACGAGTTGGGCACGGCCAAGCGTGTATGGAGCTGGTTGCAACAGCACCGACCAGCCGCGTTGGTGTGCGGGGGTTACGACGAGCTTCCTGTCCTCAACGCGCTTCGCTGGGCTGGCCGACGAAGCGTGCCGGCATTTTTGTGGACCGACAGCAACGTACATGGCGACATGGCCACGGGCCTGCGACGGCTCGCTAAGAATGTGTATGTCCCAAGGATCACAGCCCGCTACTCGGGCATCCTGGTCTGCGGAACCGCGGGCCGCAAGTTCTTTCACCGTTATGGTGTGCCCGACGAGAAGCTCTTTATCATGCCAGTCGAGCCCGACTACGCGGCCATCGAGCGCATGCCCGATGTTGAGGCCGACCAGATCGCGCACACACTCGGGCTTGAGCCCGTACGCAAGCGGCTGGTCTGCTGCTGCCGGCTGATTCCCGTGAAGCGCGTCGATCTCGTGATCGATGCCTTCCGCACGCTCGCGGCAGAGCGGCCCGACTGGGACCTCATCATTGTCGGCAAGGGCGAGGCGCGATCGGATCTGGAGGTACGCGCCGGCTCGCTGCTCGCCGACCGTCGCGTACGGTTCCTCGGCTTTCAAAACACCGCAGGTCTGGCTGCGATTTACCGGCGCTCACACGCACTTGTGCTTGCCAGTGACTATGAACCCTGGGCGCTGGTTGTGAACGAGGCCGCCACGGCGGGCATGGCCATCATCGCGAGCGATCGTGTCGGCGCGGCGTACGAACTGGTCGAATCTGGCACAAGCGGCTTTGTCTTTCCCGCTGGCAATGTTGGCGCGCTGACCGATTGTCTGCGAGGAGTCACCGATCCGACACGCACCGACACCATGCGGGCCGCAAGCCATGCCCAGATCCTGCGGTGGCGGCGCGAGGCCGATCCGATCCGTGGCTTGCGCACGGCCCTCCATGCGCGCGGCATACTCAAGTCTGTTTGATCACACCCACACGCTCGCGACCATCGGGCATCCGCGCGGTTCACGCTTGGTCTTGGGCAACGGACGTGCGCTGGTTCAGCTCGGCAAGGGCGGGTGACGATTCGGGCGCACCGGCGTCGTAGCCATACGTCGCGGCCGCCTCCCACGAGGCGTCATCGACCGGCTCCTCCTCATACACCCCATCTTCGAGCGCGATGTGTGGATTGCGAGAGACCTGCTCGGTCAACCATATGCCGATGCCCGCGAACAGCAACATGATCGTGGTTGTCGAGCTCGAGCGCGAGAGAATGAAGCCCTCAAACACCGCGGCACCAAAGAACATGGCGTTCCACGAGCAGAACAAATCCACGAGTGGTCTCTGCTCCTTGGGCAACCGTCGGCGCAGCAATGTGAGCGTTGCGCACTTCCACATGCTGAACAACAACAGACCCGCCATCAGCGAGAACATCACGAACCCGTACGCGGCAAACCCCGCGAGGTAACTCGATTCGCTGGCCCCCGTCTCCGCCCAGCCGACACCGATGATCGGACTTTCAAAGATTTTCTCGATCTGCCGCTTCCATACCCCATCGCGGGTATTCTCCGATGAGACCAGCCTCTCCAAGTTGCTGCCGATCTGAAGTTCCGCGGCAAGAAAGCTAAGCGCGAACGTCATGATCGCAGCAAAAGGAAGCAGCAAAATCACTTTGCCAAGCTTGTTGTAAAGCACAAACGCCGCGCCGAGCAGCAGCATCACCGCGCCGGTGCGCGAACCTGTCCAACCCACGAACAACAGGTTGATGGCGATCAGAGCAACCCAGAGGGCCCTGAGCCGACGATTGGGATCATGCAGCATGAGCCACAGAGCGATGATGACGAACGGTGCACAAACCAGTGCCGCCCCCTGCGCGTTGCCCATCATGCCCCAGAAGCGGCCCCCCGTGTTCACGAGCAACTTGGGGTTGGTCACAAACTGCACCGAACAGCAGACCGTCCAGGCCACGCTGACGAGCATGATCGTCCGAAGAACTTTCAGGCACCCTTCGTATGAGTTGCACACACTGGGCGCGGCAAACAACATGCACGGAATCGTCGCGAGCGCGAAGCCGATTGACTGTGCGGCCGCCGTGGGCGTTTCGTGTATAAACTGCAGCAAGCCCGCGTAGACACCCACACCAAGAAGAAAGAGCCCTTGAATCGGCACCTTGTTCGCGTGCAGCCTTCCGGTCACCACAACAACGATGGTGAGCAGCAACGCCAACACCAGGTGCCCTTCAGCACGCAACTGTTGAACCGGCAACATCCATGTGTTGAGATACGACGTTCTCTCGAAGTTTAGCGGCGCGGTCAACGCGTTGAAGAAGAGCGTCCCCGCGAAGATCCACTGAACGAAACTAAGCCTGATGAACAGCGCGGCAAGCAACGCCAGCGCGGCAAAGCCCACCATGAAGATCTTCACGGCGATGCTGTATTCAAACCCGAAGTATTCCGCCAGCACAAACTGCACAACGACTCCCTGTTCGCGGTCACTGACTTCGGCGGGAAGCCCCCGCGCCCCGTTGCCGATACAGGCTTATCGGCCTGCGCCAGCACCTTCCGCAGTCCAACTCGCCGCTTCTGGCACGGTATGACCCGGAATATCGAGTTCAACAATGATCGGCAGATGCCCCGATGCCATGCGAGGCCCGACCGTCCACCCAACAACCTTAACTCCCGGCGTGACCAGGGCATCATCAATCGCAATACTTGCCGGCCAGACCGCGGGAAAGGACGGTGCGGTTTTTGCCGACATCCCTACAGGCACCTCGTTCGGATAGGTGCCAATCAAGACGAAGAGCGGCTTGGCACGACGAAGGTTGGCCTCGCGAAACAACCGCTGACTGCGATACCCCGTTGGTGTCGCGTTCAGATCGCTTAGTACGACCACCGCCAACCCTTGTTCGCGCAGACGATTGGTCAATACGCCCACCGACTCCACCACGCCATTCCCGAACATCCAGCGCTCACTCGTTCGCGGCGAGCGCGGATGAAAGGCGATCACCGCAAATTCCCCGCCCTTCCCATTCACCCTCGGTCGCTCCACAATCCCCGCGATCAGATAGTTCGAGACATCTCCAAGCCAGCTCGTATCAATCGCACGCAACGGCCACCGAGAGACCATGAACCCGGCGGTGATGTCGGTGTAGTCAATCGTCGGTCCAGGTCGCCACCGACGGGTCAGCTTGCCGGGATATTCATCTTCAAGGTGATGTCCATACACCACGCGCGTCTGCTGCGCCGTCGGCGGGCAAACAATCGAGAGCACATCCGCCTCGGTCAGCCGCATGTATGCCTCAATGCTCGGTCCATCGCCGAACGCACTCGCGTTGTAATGCAGAAGCCGCACAAGATCAGCGGGCGCATCAGGCCCGTGTCCGATCAGTCGCGAACGCGGCCAATACGCCGCACGACCCAGCCCGAGCGCCACGACGCACGACGCGCACGCCACCAGCCCCACCACCGCGAGCCGACGTTGCCGCGTGACCAACCAGAGCAACGTGCCCATCGCGCTCAAGACCAACCACTGCGCCGTAAGGTTGGCCGCCAGATCCAACATCCATCCGTGCCCCGACACAATCCAGCAAAGACTTCCCAGCAGAAGCACGACTACTACGGGCCATGAGATGGCCGCGAATGCCCGCGCCATCGGACCACGAGCCCGCCGAGGGGTGCTTGCGGCGGGGTACGGGGCCGGAACAGAGCGCGTGGTGGAAGTGCTGTGCATCATGACGGTCGCGATTCATCGACTTAATGGCGGCTTCGATTTTGGGCTACTGCCTCTTCAGCCATTCCCATTGTCGCGCAACGCCCTCGGCAAAGGTGGTGCTCGGCGCGTATCCAAGCTCCGCGCTTGCGCGTCTCAGATCGGCAAACGTCCGCTCGACATCACCCGGCTGCGCAGGCATCGACTTTAACGGCGTCTCGCGCCCCGTCACGCGCTGCACCGTCGCGATCATTTCACGCAACGTGACCGGGCTTGATCCACCAAGATTCCAGATCCGATAGCCATGCGCGTCGATCCGGTCATACGCGGCCACCACGCCGCGCACAATGTCCTCGATGTAGGTGTAGTCCCGGCTCGTCGTGCCATCACCGAACATCGGGATCGGCTGATGATCGCGAGCCAACTTCAGGAACATGCTGATCGCCAGATCCGGCCTCTGCCGCGGCCCAAACACCGTAAAGAACCGCAGACACGCCGTCGGCATCCTCGTCAGTTTCCAATGGGCAAACCCGATGAGCTCGCACGACCGCTTGGTCGCGGCGTATGGAGAAATTGGCTCCGAGACATCCGCATCTTCGCGGAACGGCGCAACGGCCAGGTTGCCATACACGCTTGAACTCGACGCCATCACGAATCGATCGCAGCCCGCACGCTTGGCTTCTTCAAGCAGCACCGCGGTCCCCATCACGTTCACCCGCGCGTATCCGACCGGATCGGCAATCGAAGGGCGCACGCCCGCGCGCGCCGCCAGATGAATCACCCCCGCCGGACGGTGAACATCGAACACGTGCCGCATCGCAACCGCATCACAGATATCCGCCTCCACAAGGTGATACGAGTCGGTCGTACCGCCCGCGATCGTCTCGTGGACGTTCCGCCGCTTGATCGATTCGTCGTAGTATGGATCAAAGTTATCGACACCAACGACCCGCTCGCCCCGTGCGAGAAGTGCGCCCGCGACGTGCGACCCGATAAACCCGGCCGCGCCGGTGAGAAGTATGCTCCGCTTCATCATGCCCGCATTGTTGGTCGCACGCCGAGGCAACGCCCCTGCTTGGCAGAATGTCCCGAACCCGTACGAACCACCACTGAAAGAGCACGGCAAATGGCACGACAAAAACAAAGCAGGGCGCCATCGTAAGACAGCGCCCCGCTGGAGGAGAGAGAGATCAGAGGAATAAGGTCCTAGAGGCTATCGGCTCAGCCGGGGACCAGAGATAGAAACTTCTCAACGTCGATTCCGTTTGAGAAGCATGCAATCCGGCCAGGTAAAGGGCGTGTCGCGAGATGAAGGAACTCGTCGATGGCCCAACCAGATTGCCCAAGTTCAACACACAATCTTAGCCCAGAAATTGAGCACTGACACACCTTTATACGTAAAACACCATTGAGTGTTCCACCTGTTTCGTCCTTGCCGGTCGCACAATTTCCGCTTTGGCTGATAACTCATGCCATATCGCGAGGCCTGCGGCCATGCGATCGTTGTTCGTGCGGGTTGGCACCGAACAGTCCTGTAAAAACCAAGCTGTCCCAACGTGGGCCAGCTTCTCCAAAGTAACAGTTTTTTCTTGACCCCCGACCAAACGATGGTGGGTTACCGGACGCAAATCATCGCGTGCAGCACAACTTAATGAGGCAATGGCTTCGGCATCGGGGGTTCATCCATCTCCTCCGCAGACGGAAGGTTCATCTCATCCATGCTCGGCGGTGGCTTGGCCTCGCCGCGTTCGGGCCGCATGCGACCTCGGGCATCAGGGGCCACACCCACTTCTCGCATGCGGGCTTCAATGCGCTCAAGCAACTGTTCCTGCTGCTCTGGGCTCATGCGTTCAAACAACTTCATGAGACGCTCGCGACGTTCGCCCATCGCCCCATCCCGGGCCGGGGCTTCTGGCTTCTTCATCCCTTCTCCCACCGGACCTTTCGGCATGTTCCGCATTCCATCCGCGGCGCGTCGGCGCCCGGGTGGTGGTGATCCCGCATCGCGGTTGGCTTCCGGAGTCTTGCCATCCTTGTTCACGCGCTGGCGCACGTATGCGTCTTCGCGCTGTTTGGCCTGACGATCACGAAAGTCGTTCAACCGTTCATCCACCGCCGCGCGCTGCTCGGGTGTGAGCTGCTCCCACACCTTCGCGTACGCCTGTTCAGCCTGCGGCATGTTCTCCATCAACTCGCGCGCCTGAGCACGCACCTCTTCGGGAATCTCTGCACGATTGCCCTTGCCGTCGCCCATATCCGGGCCGGGCTTCCCCTTTCCGCGCGGTGCACCATCCATCATGTCGCCGGGGGCTTCAGGGCCGCGACCCCGACGTGCGCCACGCTCCGAGCCACCACCCGCTGCGTTTGCACCATCAAGCCGCCGGAGCATTTCCGCCGCCGGGCCGCCGCCCGGCGTTTTGTCGCGCAGCTCTTCGATCTCCGCGCGGTGCTCCTGCACATAGTCGCGCACCTGCTGCTCAAAGTCTTTCTGAATGCTCATGATTTTCTCACGCTGCTCCGGTGTGGCACGCACATCGTCGGGCGCATCTTCACCCATGATCGCGCCCATGGCCTCGCGCATGACGCGCGGCGGGATGCGCTCCGCCATCTTGCGCTTCAACCCTTCCGTGCTGTTGCCAAACTGGCCGGCCGCGCCGGGCACATCGCGTGCATGAACCCCTGGCCCACTGAGGGGGGCCGGATCGCCCGAGGGCGCGGGTGGCGGTGGGGGGGTGGGCTTCCGATCTTTCGGCTGCGCCAATGAGGCCGCCGCCAGTCCGCACACACCAACCATCCGAACCAACCACCCAATACGCGTGTTTGTTGCCTTGCTCATCGCAGTCGCTCCTGTACCCCGCAGAGTGCTATCGGCCTGGGTATGCCATGCCAAACGCACCAAACCGCTCGATATTTCAGCCGATGTGCCCCACCGCACACCCTGTTCGCGATACCCGCCCCACCCAGTTCATCCAAGTTCCCATGATCCTCTACGTGCTGGAACGCACCGCTGTACATTCTGGGCAGCATCGTGGAACTTGAATGCGTGATCCGTGTCTCCAGATGCAAACCTTGATATCGTCACCACGCAACGCAGATCATTGCGCGGAAGGACCATCCGAACCGCATCCTGTCGCAACCAGGGCCACCAGCCAGACGCGGGACTATTTGCGCGTCCTCACTGTGCCCGCACCCACCGCCGCGTTGCCGCTTTGCGGGGCTTGTCTCTTCGGCTTGGTTGTGCGCCGTCGAAGAACGCCGTCCTGCAAGTAGCCGACCGCTACCGCTTCGCCTTCCCCGAAACCAGGTCTTGCCCACGAAGGTGGCGCGTCATGTCGCGCATCAGTTGCTGCGAACGCGCTTGCGCCTGCGGCGTGGCAAACTTGCCCATCCCATTCCTCATGAAGTCGGCCATCTGTCCGAGTTGCCCGCTTGATGGCGCGTTGTCCGAGCGCATCATGTCTTGATCGCGCTTCGCCTGTACGCGCGCGTCCGCCAGTCGCTTCTCATCCGGAACATCTCGACCACCACCGGGCGCAAAGCCCTCCATCATCTTCATAAAGTCCACGATCGTCTTGTCCAGAAACTCGGCACGCTCCGCCTCGGGCACACCCTTGTAATCGCTTGCAAACTCGTCCCACGTATCGATCGCCAGCAGCGAGGCGTTCTTCATCATCTGCTCGCGCATGTCGCCCTCGATCAACGCCGCCCACGCCGCCATGTCCACCGAATCGCTCGACGACATCTTTGAGAACCGCTCGATCAGCTCCTTCAGCAGTTCACGCCGCTTGGCAATCGGCAGGCTGTTGAAATCATCCGTCAGCAGCGTGTATTCCATCAGGTCGTCCATCGGCGCGGTCGCATAGTCCGGCTGGGGCATCGGGCGCAGCAACAGAAACAACCCCAGCCCACCCCCGATCACGAGCACGCCGAGCACCGACCACGCCGCACGCCTGTGCGTGCCGCACCACCGAGTCACGCGGTTGTCCCTCACCACACGCGGCACAAAGAGTTTGGCCGCACGAACCTTGGCCTGATCGCCCGCCGCCTTGGCCGGAATATCAAGCCCCTCCAACAGTGAGCCGCTTCCCGTTGTCGAATCCATCGTGCTCGTCGTCATTTTCGCCTCGCCATTTCTCGTGCTTACCGACACCCCGGCAACCTCAACCCGCCAAACCTCGCGATATCGCACAGCAGTTCGGCCCACACCTGGTCCACCCGTGCTGTCTGGTTCTGATACTTCGTCAGATCGGTCGCCCAGTCCGCGCGCCAGTCTCCAAAGTACACCGCGTTTCTGGGCGGCCCGCCCCGACGCTGCTTGTGCCAGTCGTCATTGTCGATCAACACCGGCAGATCCTTCCATCGCGGCAGCTCATACGCTTTCGTTACCGCCACCGCGCGCGCCTCAACCGGGATCGTCAGAAACTCAACACCCAGCATCAGGGCGCCGGCAAAGTACTCATAACTGATCCCGCTCGATCTCCACAGCGGCTCGAAGTTGCTGACCGCATCCTTCCCCACCAAATCGCTCGGACACTTGAACGCATCCGACACATTGATAAACAATGACGCCGGGTTGTTCGGATCTTCACGCACCGGCGTCGGTGCCGAGAGGTAGGTCGAGAGAATGTCAAGCAGCGATGGATCACTCGGGTTGGTGTTCGGATCATGGAACGGCCGCACCAGGGGCAGCACATCCTTCGAGTCATTCATGTAGGTGGCGATTCCCTGTCCGATCGAGCGCAGGTTCGCCAGGCACTTCACCCGGCGCGAAGTCTCACGCGCGCTCCCCAGCGCAGGGAGCGTGATGCCCACCAGAATAATGATGATCGCCACCACCACCAGAAGCTCAATGAGCGTGAACGCGCGAGGACTTCTTGCCACTGCTCGCGCATTCGGCATCCACCCATCCACACCCAACCACCTTCGATAACCTCGCCTGCTCATGCACCCTTCTTTCACACCAAGCCTACACGCGCATCCGAACCACGGGCACCCACTCCCGCCCCCACACACGACTTCGCACCAAGATCCCCACCAGACGCAGCAACCCACTCATATTGATAGGATAATATTCGGGTCTTTGCCCCGACTTGCTTGAACGAACAGTCGCTGTTGTAGTTCCGAAGCTCCAAACCGGTTGCGGACCACTCGTCCGATCAGATCGATTGTTCGGTCGCCATGGCCGCCAGGCGGGTCAGCCGCCGCGCCAGTTCGTGGTTCATCGTGTGCCCAGACCGCCTTCCCACAATACGCCCGACAATCCGATGCCCGCACAACGACAGGTCGCCCATCATATCCAGCAGCTTGTGCCGCGCGGGCTCATTCGCCAACCGGTACGCATTCTCAACCGGGCCGTGCGGGCCGATCACCAGCATCTCTCGGGGCGTGAGGTGCTTGAACATCCCCATGCTCCGTGCCGCTTCCGCCTCCTCAAGCAGGCTGAACGTTCGCGCCGGCGCAACCTCGCGCCCATACTCCGCACGCGATTCTGCTGTCGCGATCAGCGGCAGCGCGATCGACGCGCTCTGCGCTGGCACGCGCCTCATGGCCTCATCCCGCATCGCCACAATCGGAAAGCACGAAAAATCAAAGTGGTAACTGTAAATCGTCGCAGGACCACGCCCCTCAATCGCCGCCGCCAGTTCTGATGCCGAAAGCGGCAGAGCTTCAAGCTCCGCCCCGCCCTCGATGATCTTGATCGGATCGCGCACCACCACGGTCGTGGGTGCCCGCTCCGCATCCTCCGAACCATCGCCCGCCATGCCCGCATCCGCCAGCGCATCCACAAACAGCTTCGCCGATCCATCCCCGATCGGCAGTTCCGGCCCATCCACATCGATCACCGCATCACCGATCCCTAACCCCGCGAGTGCCGAGAGCAGGTGTTCCACTGTCTGCAAGGTAGGGCCGCTTCCATCCGCCGCCAGTACCGTCCGCCGCGCTTCCCCTTGCACGTTCTCCACCCGCGCCGCAATCAGCCTCTGGCCATCCACGCCCGCAAGATCCACGCGCCTGAAAAACACGCCCCGCATCCCATCGCCAAGCCCCATCCGAATCGTCACGCCCACCGGCACACCAGTGAACAACGAAAGACCAGAGATGGTGCCGCTCGTGCCAACAGCCATAGGGCCGACAGAATAGCACACATTCGCCGAAGAGCCCCGAGCGCACGCTCGGAAAGCAGGGCAAACGCACGATCTGCGGCAGAGCCAACATGGGCGAGCGGCCGAGTTGCGACGTAAAGAGCAAGACAAAGCGGACGAGTGGCCTTTCGCCGCGAAGTTTCGGTTTGCAGGCCTGATCCTGCCCTATGCCACTTCGCCACTTCTTCACAGGCCAGGCATTCGCGCTCTATCCATCACCCAGCACGCCCATCCGCCTTTGCAATCCCTCCGCACCCTCCACGTTGTCACCCAGCCGAATGCTCCTCACCACCCGCGCCGGGCTTCCCGCGCACACATGCCGCGCGGGCAGGTCGCTTGTCAGCACGCTCGACCGTGCCCCGACCACCACATTCTCGGCGATCGTCACGCCCGGCGCCACAAACACATCCTCACCCAGCATCACCCCGTCACCCAGCGTGATCGGCGCGGTCGTCAGCGGCTGCGTCGGGTTTTCAAAGTCATGCGATGCGGCACACAAAAACGAATACTTTCCCACGCGCGACTGTGCGCCGATCGTGATCCGCACCACGTTGTAGATATCCGCCAATCCCTCCACCCGCGAGCCCTCACGCATCGTGAGGTTCGCTGGCAACCACACCCGCGCCGTCGCATCGATCCGCGCGGTCGCGTGCATCTCCGCACCCATCACGCGATACACAACATTCCGCCAGGCCCCGGCCCACCCCGGCGACGGCCAAACCAGCACCCTATACACCCCCGCCCACACCACACGCCCAACCCGATTGGCCAGCGAGTGCGGCGAGTCTTGCTCTGGCTTTGCGATTGGGTGCATGAGGTTCTTTCGCCCGCTCTGCCTCGGCACACCCCGAATCATCCAACACCGCTGCCGACTTCACTTCAACCCCCGCTCCATCACATCACAAAACGCCCCGCACAGCGTCGGCTTGCTCAGCCCCGTCTCCACGACGTGCCGCGCTCGGTCGCCCATCGCGCCCAGCTTCTCCTCCGGGGCATCGAGCACTTCCTGAATCACCCGCGTCGCGGCCTCAACATCGCCATGCGGAATGTGCCACCCGATCGGGCTTCGCTGCTTCTGCCCTTCCTGTCCGCGCTCGCCCGACACGAGGTCCGACACATGACACGGATCGGGCGCGAGCAGAATGATCGGGCGCGCCACCGCCATTGCACCATAGATCTTGCATGGGTGGATCGTCCCGACCGACTCATTCCCCACGGAAACCAGGTGCGCATCCGCCGCGCTGAGTGAATAGCGGAGCGTGCTCATCGGCTGATACGGCAGGCTCACCATGTTCGTCAGCCCATACTCCTCGATCGTCGCTTCAACTTCCTTCTTGCGCACACCATCGCCGATAAACAAAAACGCCGCCCGTGGATGATCCTTGAACCGCACCGCCGCTTTCAAAAACGTCTCCAGCGGCAGCGCAATCCCATGATTCCCGCTGTACATGAACACGCGCTTTCCATCCAGCTTGTGCTGATGCCTGAACGTGTTGTCCGCGTGCGCGACCGGCTCCACCGAATCCTCATGCGGCCACGGCGGCAAGACCGCCATCTTCGCCGTGACTTCCAGCTTGTCGTTCATCGTCTTCGCCATGAACTTGTCAAGCACCACCACATCGCTCGCACGCTTGAGGATCATCCGATTGAACATATTCATCAACTTCGCCGGCATCGAATCGGGCCTGATCTTTCCCAGGCTGATGAGCTGGTCGGGGTTGATGTCCATCACCCAGAACTTGATCGGCACGCGCCCGAGCCGCAGCACGCGAATCACCATCGCCGCCACGATGCACATCGGCGGGCTGGTGCTGACCAGGATCGCACCGCTCTTGCCGCGCGAGCCCGAAAGACCGCGCGTGAAGACCCCGTGCCAGATTGTTTGCACCATGAACAATACCGCCGCGAGAATCCGCAGCGCAAACTTCTTCTTCCCAAAGCTCGACAGCGGCAGTCGCACCACTTCAACACCGTCGATCACCTCGCGCGGCGCGTACCTGATCTTCGAGTCGTTGTACCCGCGCGCCGAGGTCAGCACCACCACGCGCCACCCGCGCCGCACCATCTCCGCCGCCGCATCCGCCATGTGCTGCCCGACCGAAGCCGGATCCGGCACGTAGACCTGCGACAGAATCAGAATGGTTCGCTTCGACTGACGCATGGGTCTTCCTGATGAGCCGCTTCATTCCACCAACACCCTCGGCATTGCACAATGCCAAGCAAGGTGAAGAGGTTACGCGCCCCTGATCCCCAAGCATCGGGCGGACTTCCTCGGGCCACCAATGCCCATTCAAGAAAGGCGGCGCTGGGCGTTCCCCATTATGAGGGGGAACGTTGATTCCGATCGTTCACCTGTTCAGGGGATTGCCCGAGTGCATATCTTTCGTGTAGTCTTGTCTGTTTGAGTTGTGTACGGATTGCACGCACGAACGCGCACTGCGGGAGGTTCTCATGCTTCGACGTTCATCGGTCATCGCCGTCCTCTGGACCTTCGCGACCGTCATCGCTCCGGCCGCGGCCCAACCCAGCAACAACACGTGCGCGAACGCGATCGTGCTTGCGCTAAGCGTTGAACGACCGGGCAACAACTTCAACGCAACGCCCGACATCGCGGCCTCAGGATGTTCGGTGGGCGACTCGGCGGATGTCTGGTTCGCCTTCACCGCAACCACAACCGGCACGCACACGATCGATACCTTCGGAAGTCAACTCGATACCACGCTTGCCGCGTACACGGCCTGCGGCGGCGCACAGCTCGCCTGCAACGACGACGAGTCGTTTCCGGATCTTGTTTCTTCGTTGATCAGTCTTGAACTCAACGCCGGGCAATCGATCCGCCTCCGAGTTGCCGGCTTCAACGATGAAGAAGGCTTCTTCGTCATCACCGTCTTCCCACCTGCAACACTCTCAACCGGCGCGTGCTGCGCGGCCACCATGTGCGCGGTGCTCCCCGCTACGCAGTGCATTCAGCCCGGCAGCCTGTTCGTCGGAGCAAACACCGTCTGCAACGCACCCGGCAACTTCACCTCACCATGCTGCAAAGCCGACATCAACCAGAATGGTTCGGTCACACTCCAGGATATCTTCGACTACCTGACCCTCTTCTTTTCAGAGAGCCCCGCAGCGGATATCAACTCCAGCGGATCGATCACGGTGCAGGATATCTTTGATTTTCTGACCGCGTATTTCGGCGGGTGCTAACGCTTCCACCCGCAAGCCGACGCATCATGAGCACCCCGCAGCGAAGTAGGCCGCGAGGAAGTCGAAGATGTCTTGCACGGAGTTGGTGCCGCTGTCGTTGGAGTCGGCGCAGGGGCTGTTTGCGAAGTAGCCGGCTAGGAAATCGAAGATGTCCTGAACTGTTGCAGGCGCGCCGGACCTGTTGTAGTCGCCGCGGCAGCAGGGCACGGTGGCGGAGATTGGTGCGCAGGCCGAGCCATCGCCCGAATAGACGCGGCCAGTGCCGGTGCAGGCGGCGACGGTGGTGATGGAGCAGTTGGAGCCGCAGCAACAGGCACCGCGGTCGATACGTGAGATGTTGAGCACAAAGCCGCCAGCCTGAGCAGTTGAGAAGGTGCCGAGCAAGACCTTGATGTTCTGGCCAGGCGTGAGCGTGAGTGTCATCAGGGAACTATTTGGCGGGCTGATGCCGCTGTCGTCGTCGCAGCCGAGGAGGGTGCCGCCGCAGGTGGTGTATGCGCCGATCTTGGTGTCGAGCTGCGCACTGCCCTGGGTATCGAACTGGTACACGCCACCATCAGGGGCGGCGGTGAAGTCGAACCAGACCCCACGCTGAACCCCGCAGGCTGGAGCTGTTTCATCGGGGCTAGAGACCGCCAAGCTGTTGTCGCCGAATGCTGCGGGCTGGCCAAGCGTGACCGTGATGGCCGAAAGACAGATGTCGTTGGTGGGGGCCGGCGTGCAGGGGTTGGGAGAACAGACGGACCCATCGCCCTGATACCACGCGGCGTTTCCGCAAGTACCGCTGACAACCAGGACACATTGCCCGGGCGGGGTCGAGGGAATGCAGCAGGCGCCTGGCAGCGGGCAGGGATTCGGCGTGCACACGGTACCATCGCCCCGGTAGCCGCCGATGTGCGTGCATGTGCCGGTGGCGACGAGCGTACACACCGCACTGGAGCCATCGCAGCACGCGCCCTGCGGCGCGATTGATACGGTCAGCGTGAAGCCGTCCCCCACGAACACTTGGTCGTCGTGGCCGACGCGAATCACGACCAGCGTACCAGCCATAAGTGTGCCCGAGTCGAACTGGGATCGGTTCCCGCACGCATTGTCGTTGCACGCTGTGCCGAATGCGCCAGCATAGTTTTCTGGCCGCGCAGGACAACCCGTGTGGATCGAGAGCGTAGTGTCGATGTTGTTCACGCTCGAGCAGGTTGAGAACCGGTACGAGGCCGTGACCGCGGGCGTGAAGTAAAAGTAAACGTCCTGATCATCGACGCCGCAGCCGCTGCTGGCACTGAAATCGGGAGAACTACCGAAGAAGTTGTCGGTGACAGTTCCGCCCACGCCGGGGATGGTGTTCGCCGCCTGGTTGTCGCCACAGGTGTTGTTGGCAGTTTGGGCAAGAGCACCCGCCGCGCCGAGAAGAACACCGGCCATACAGAGACTGAGTGACCGCCATTGATGCAAACGCATGTGAGGTTCCTGTAAAGTGAAAGGGCATCACCGCACGCGCATACATGGAGCACCGGTTCGATTTTTCAGTCTACTGGACTGGGCAGGTGAACACAAGGACTTCCGATGCAACACCTGAATAAAAAGCTGACATCGAATGCGCTCTTGACGCAACACGCACGCCGAATCAGGGACATCCGGCGAAATACGCCGTCAGGTAATCAAAGATGTCCTGCAAGGTCGGATCACCGTCGCCGTTGACATCGGCGGCGCATCGTGCGACCACAGGCCCGTTCGTGATGTCGAGGGCTCGTTCGATCGCGCGCGGTTCGGCGGCGATCCGGAAGGCGAGATCTGGCCCGACATTGCGCCAGCGAACCGGCGCGGGCGGCACGAACGACTGTGAAGTGAAGCCATGACGCGCACACGTTTCGCAGCGGCCACCAATCGCGAAGTACGTACGCGCGTTCTGGCTCCCTGTGCGATCGGCACCGGCGCTCAGCCACCAGGTTTGGTTGCCGGGCAGCGTGAGGTTGAGGTCGCCGAAGCGCAGGATGTAGCCCCGACGCTCAAGGCCGCCGATGACGAGTGTCTCGTTGGTGGGGATCACCTCCGGGTTGGTGAGCGTCACAAACTGTGTGCCGGGCTTGCGGCAGTCGTTGCGGTAAATCTCGACAAACCCGCGGATCGGGTTGCAGCTTGACCACACCCACGCATCGATCAGGCACAATCGCTCATCGTCGCAAGGCTTGATGACAAAGTCATCCGCACCGCGCGGCCGCTGCGAAGGGCTGAGGTTTTCGCTGAGAATGCCGCCGCCCGCGGCACCGAGCAGCGCGGGGCCGTTGTCCCAGATGATCGGACACGCAACACCGTGGAAGTTGTACGCCATGTTCACACAGCCGATGCAGCACTCATCGAGTTGCGCCCACGCATCGAAACTGGATGGATAGCAAGCCACACCGCTTCCACCGTAACCAAGACCATCGGCCTTCACCGGCGGCGAGCCAACGACCGGCCCGGGCGCAACAGCCCACGATGAGAGGTCGTTCGCTGTGCATGTGCCCAAACCCATGAGCGACCACCAATACGTGCGGCCGCCCTCAAGCCAGAGCTGAGTCTCCTCTTCGCAGAAGTCGAAGTCGTAGCGGACAAGGAAGAAGCCGTCGGCGTTTGGCCCGGCCAGCTCAGTCGAGACCAGCGTCTCAAAGGTGCGGATTGGTGTCCCCGAGGGGCGGCCATTGCAATCCTCGAAGAGTTCCAGCCGCGCTTTGCGCAGCGGGGCGATCAGGTCGGTGAGCATGAAGCCCTGGAAATCGAAGATGCGGTGCATGCGGCCGGGGCAGAGGTAGAAATCATCCGCCACCTTCGCGCCACCGCCGCTGTCGCGCGCGCCTCCGCCGAGGTGCGAGAGCTGGCCATCAATGCTGCTGATGTTGGCGGCGACGGGTCCCGAGTCCCAAAGGCACTGGCAGATGTCGGGGATGGTGTCGCGGTTGCAGTCGTTGGCGAGCACACGGACGACGGCCTGACAGGTGGAGACGCGGTTGTTGCAGTCGGTGACGGTGAGCGTGACGACGGTGTCGCCGACGGGGAATGGACCAGCGTTGTCGATCAAGAGTGTGACCGCGCAGGACTGGGTGGCGGCGAATGACCCGTTGTCAATCTGCTGGGCGGTGACGGTGCGAGAGATGCAGCTGAGTCTCGAATCTAGGACAATGTTCCGGCACTTGGCAACGGGCGGGCACGGATTCGGCGTGCACGTTGATGTAAGCAGGACGCGGCCGGCGCAGGTGTTCTGCGGTTGGACCATGCACGCGCCGGTGGCAGGATCGCAGCAGGCCGCCGGGCAGGGGTTGGGCGTGCAGGCCGTGCCCGGCGGCAGCGAGAGTCCACCGGGTATGTTGCAGTTGATAGCCGAACTCAATCGGCAGACCGACGTGGTGGGATCACAGCAGGCAGTAGCACACGTGGTAGGGGTGCAAACAGTGCCCCCGCCTTGGAACGCCTGAAAAACTGGGATGCTGCAATCGGCGGCGACCTCGATGGTGCATGTGCCGGCAAAGACGCTGCAGCAGGCGCCCGATTGAGCCTGAGCGCTCGTTGCGATTGTGAGGAAGGTCAACGCCGCGGCTATGGCTGCCAAGCGTGCTCGACTACAAATATCCAAACGTGCGGCGCAGGGTGTCACGGCGATTCCTTTCGGAAACAAATCGAAAGTCTTGCCGACGATCGTGGGCGGCCAGGGAAGATCAAACCATCTAGTTAGGCGCGATGCAGCCCTCGGCGCGGCCATGAATCTCGCCGGGAAACGCACGGATTTTCTCCGTGGCGTTATCTGAACCCATTTGCGGCCCTGAAGCAAGGTTCTTGACGGATTTGGAGCGACGAATCGGATGCCAGCGGCTGATAACCAGGGAGCGGCAGACCGATTGGGCTACGAGCAGGGGGCATACGAGCGGCAAGTCCCCTCCCGCTCGGAGAGAGAACAGAGGCCCCGTTCTGCCGCGACATCACGCCCACGGGTGCTGGGGCGCAAGGGGCCACGCGAACACTTCGGTGACGATCCAGGACTCGATCATCGCGCCGCGCAGGGGTAGGCGACGAGCCGCTTGGTGGTTCGGATGCCGAGCAGCGTGCAAGCCAGCCCGGCGATCGCTGAGAGATCGCGAAAGTGTCTGATTGTTTCTAGACGCGATCGGACAGTTCAAAGTGTGACTTTGAGTGTGAAGAACATGCTCTGTTCGGCACTCGCCGGCGACGGTGCGCGAACACGGGCGGCGAACTATGCGGCGGCGGATTTCGGGGTCGGCTCGGGCAACGGCCGGATGTCTCCGCCGGACAACTCATATTCCGGCCAGTGCGTGACGTGGGCCAGCACGTCGCTGATCGTCGTGAACTTGAAGGTGTTAAGCACCTCGCGGAGCTTGTCTTCGCAGCCCTTGATGCCGACGTAGTACTTGAAGTACTTTTTCCACGGGAGTTTCAAGCGCGGCTGCGCGGGGTCGATCTCGCGCGGGTGGATGTAGCTCATGCCGGGGCGGCCAGCGGCGTGGTTCTGGCGGTAGCCGTGCTTGATGAGGGGCATGGGGAAGAGGCGGAGGTAGCCCCCGCCGCTGAACGGCATGGTTTTGCCCATGAAGTCCATTACGGAGACAGGCCAGCATTTCATGGTGGGGACAACTGGTGTAGAAAGAACGCTCCCGCTGGCACGCGCTCCCGTCTCAGAGGGGGAGGGAAGACGGAGCAGGAACGGATCGCGTGTGAATCCTGCTACGCCGCCGTGGTCGCGCGCGGCGGGGACGATGCTGACATCGATCTCGATCCCGTGCTTGGCGAGGATGGGGTAGGCGTAGCTGAAGGCCTCGCGCTTCATGCTGAAGCCGGGAGCGCGGAAGGTGTTGACCTTCTGGCCCGAGACTTCGCGCAGCACCTTGACGCAGCGGCCGATGTCGGCATCAAACTCTTCGGGAGTTTGTTCGTAGACGACACGATGATGGTAAGTATGGCAACCGATCTCATGTCCGGCATCGGCGAGCCGCTTGATGAGCGATGGGTATTTTTCGGCGACCCATCCAACGGTCAGGAAAGTGCCGCGTGCGCCAGTTTCATCGAGCAGACGCATGAGGACTTCGGTATCTTTGACAACAAACGGCGGCGCGCTGTCCCACGTAGCTGGATCGTTGTAGGGCGTGTCGGCGGCGCAGATGTGCCACCACTCTTCGAGGTCTACGCAGAAGGCATTGATGGGCGGCTGTGGCATGTGAATGTGTAGAGGATGGGTTTGATCAAAGAAGAAGGCATCAAGGCATGAGGCATCAAGGCATCAAGTGGGGCGAGGAAAGTGCTTGATGACCTTTGCCGGGTTGCCCTGCACCATCGTGTAGGGCGGCACATTGGTCACCACAACCGAGCCGCTTGTGACCACACTGGCCTTGCCGATGGTGACGCCGGGCATGATGACGGAGTTGACGCCGATGAAGCAATGGTCTTCGAGCACCACGGGCTTGAGGACAACGGGGACGAGGCCCGACTCGCGCAGGTAGTGGGGGGCCTTGATGTGCGACATGATGACGCAGCCAGCGGTGATGCGGACATCGTTGCCGATGGTGATGTTTTCGGGGAAGGCGGTCTCGATGATCGCGGTGGGGTCGATGAAGACGTCGCGGCCCATCTTTACGCCGCGCATGCGGTGGATGGGCAGGATCACGCCGCGGGGTGCCCAGCGGGCGAGATTGCCGAGGAGCCAGTTGCGCCAGAAGTAGTTCCACGCGAGCCAGACGATGGACTTGTTGCCGCGATCTTTGGCGCTGGAGGAGGCATCGCCGAGCAGGCCGCGCGTCTTGGTGGGATAAGCGCTGTTGACGGTCGCGGCCGCGACGCGCGGTTCAATCGGCGCGGCCGCCGCGATCGTCGCCGGGCTGGGCGGGGACGGATGCTCGCGCTGATGATCGGCGATGCGCGATTCAAGATGACGAATGACATCGACCTCGCGCACCAGACCCATGCCGGCGAAGATGCTCGGGGCGTCGAGTTGGTGCTCGTTGATCAGGGCCTGAGCTTTTTTGGAGAAGACCAGCGAGGCAGACTCGCGCGGGGGGAGAACGTGTGCAGAACCGTCGCGTGCGGCGGGAATTGCTTGCTGATCGGAGGCGGGTTGTACTGCCGAGACCCTCCGCCCCCCCCCCT
>ENA-ORBV01005226-ORBV01005226.1-microbial-mat-metagenome-genome-assembly--contig:-NODE-5226-length-24108-cov-6.769714_pt1 | contig 24108 bp, 24 predicted proteins | sample MGYA00237777_ERZ505514 | MGnify/ENA primary metagenome ERZ505514 (study PRJEB26160, sample SAMN06269048) | microbial mat metagenome | isolation source: Oligotrophic lake microbial mat | place... | reverse complement strand
ACCTCTCTATTCGTCGGCAGCGTCAGATGTGTATAAGAGACAGGTCTACGCCGGTCCGATTGGTGTCGCATAACGTAAAAAACCACCAGCCTGCGCAGCCTTTTGCGCAGGTCCGGTGCATTGCCGGGTTGATCTATCCTTATTCTTTATGTGTTCATGGCCTAGCGCGAATGGCACTTACTTAAGCGGGTTCGTTCTACAAAACTCCGTTCGGGCTGAGCTTGTCGAAGCCTGTCCCGAGCCTGTCGAAGTGGCCTTATGACGAGGCCCCGCGTAAGGCCTTCGACCCTTCGACAGGCTCAGGACAGGCCCCTTCGACGGGCTCAGGACAGGCCAAGCTCAGGCCGAACGGAAGGGACAGGCAGGCGCTTAAGTAAGTGCCATTCGTGTAAACGAGACGTTTTGCCAAGGAATCTTGGACTTCCCATTTGCGCAGCTGCGTGGAACGAATGACCGGTTCGTCGTAATCCGCCCTGTAGCACGTTTGTGGCCTTCGGGTCGTTGGCAGCGCTTCGGGGCCCGCCAGTTAATGGCCGCTTTCACAACGTGAAGTCGTAGTCGATTGTCAAAGGCGCACGGTCGGAGAATTTCTCCGCTTTGTAGATCGAAGCGGTCCGCGCCTTGGATGCCAGGTCATAAGTCGCCGGGTGGTAGATGCTTGCGCAAAAAACCTGTGTTTTGAAAAAGACCGGTTGGTTGCCTGCTTGCCAACTGGGATACGCTATTCAGGCCATCAGCTTCTGGATGCGGGGGCGTTAGAGATTGCCGGCCTGGTACAGGTCGTACTGCATTTGCATTCCTGCCCATAGTTCAGGGCTGGTGCCCAAGGCATCAGCCAAACGATAGGCCATGTCGGCAGAAATGCCATCAGAACCCGTTACCACACGCGACAAGGTCACGCGGTTGACGCCCAGCTTGATCGCGGCTTCCGTCACTGTGGTGCTTCCCGGATACTCCCGAAGGACTTCGCCAGGGTGGGGCGGATTGTGCGTACGGGTCATGTTGGGTCTCAGTGGTAGTAAAGGTAGTCCTCGTGCGTGCAACCGAGTTGTTTGCAGCGTCACAAAATGATGAGTCGCTGGAGCAGGCCTGCGAGCTTGAACTGTGTCGCAATGCGGCCGAGACCTCAGCTGATTGATCGGAATCAGCCCTGCCATATGTCCTTTCCTGGTTGGAGTGATTTACCTCGAATTATGAAATGGCGGTAATTATCGAAATTCCATAAAAAAGGATAAGCATGACCTTCCATCGACCGAAGCTCGCCTCGGACCTGGCAGACCAGTTGCTTAAGCCCAAGAGGCTGATGAAAAATGTCCGTTCCGGCCTCTTCCTGGGCGGGTTGCGCCGGATCGGCAAGACGACGTTCCTTCGCGGCGACCTGATCCCCGCGCTAGAGGCGCAGGGGGCCATCGTGGTGTACGTCGACCTCTGGAGCAATACTGCCGCCAAGCCGAGCGACCTTCTGCTGGGTGCTGTGCGCAAAACGCTTGCAGGTCTGGAGCGCGCGGAATCGACGGAGGTGGGGGTTTTGAAGCGGGTGAAGGGCCTCGACTGGGGCGCGGCCGGCTTCAAATTCGGCTTCTGCCTGGCGGAGCTCGGCAAGAACGAGGGGAACACACTGGCGGGGGCCTTCTCCGAGCTGGTGCACCTGGCCAAGACCGACGTCGTGGTCTTCATCGACGAAGTCCAGCACGCGCTGGGTTCTGAGGACGGCGACAACATGCTACTGGCCCTCAAGGCGGCCCGCGATGCAATCAACTTGACCCCGGATACGCCCGGGTACTTCCTGTTCGTTGGCACCGGCTCACACCGGGCCCGGGTCCGCGAACTCACGATCAAAGGCAAGCAAGCTTTCAACGGAGCCATGTCGGAGGACTTCCCGGTCCTGGAGATCGATTTTGTCAATTGGTTACTGAAGCAAGCCGATCTCGGCGGCAGGATGCCGACCCTGGAAGTCGCCTTCGAGTGTTTCGGGCGACTGGGACGCCGGCCTGAGGAACTCATGAAGGCGCTCTTTGCGCTTCAGCATTCGCCAAATTTCGTGGATGCGGATCAGGATCTACGCGCGATCACGGAGGGCGTGCGGCAATCCGCGGCCGCTATGGATCTGGCTCGCCTGGATGAACTAGGACCGTTGGCCCTGGCCGTTTTTGGCTGCGTGTGCAAGCAAGGCGGGCAGGGCGTGAAGAAGCTCTTCTCCGGTGCGACGCTCGATGAATACAGCGTCGAGATCGGCCGCCCAGTTGGCGCGGAGGAAATACAGAAGGTCGCCACCATGCTGGTGGATTCGAACATCTTGGCGCGCGACGGTCATGGGATCTACGGCGTCAGCGATCCGTTCGTTGTCGAGGCCTACAGCAACCGGGCGAATGTCCTCAAGACCCTCAGAGGTCCCGAGGCGCTGCCATGAAGTACGCAAAGCGGCTCGACGAGGCGGGCCCTGCGGTGTTCGATCCCGAGGCTGTGCAAGGTTCTGTCTCTTTCGAAGCGCGCGAGGGCGTCAGATCACAACGTGAAGTCGTACCCGATCGTCAGCGGCGCATGGTCGGAGAACTGCTCGGCCTTGCAGATTGAAGCGGTCCTGGCCGTGGACGCCAGGCCAGCAGTCGCCAGGTGGTAGATGGTTGCGCAAGAAGCCCACAATTCAACATGAGGATCGCGACTGCCGTGACTGGCCGATCAGCGTCGCTTGTCTGTTTGCCGACATGAACGGGCGACGACGGCGACTTGTACGACTTTTGATGGCAGTTTGCGGTCACCCAACTTGGCGCTGCGAATTCACACAAAGTGCCCCTGCCGGTCACTGGCCTTTGGGCCGAGCGAACGTTCAACGTCTCAGTTCAGCCGACCGTGACGGCAGTCCAAGCCCCGCCCGAAAGGGTCGGCTGCAACTGATGGCTAGCAGTTTTCGTACGATCACCTCGTGGCCGCGCCGACAAGGCACTCACCCGAAACGTCGAACCCACCAGGCGATTCGAAACTACGCATTGAGCCTTCCACTTCGTTCCACACGGACTCACGTTCTTGAGGGGACAGGTGAGCCGTCATGGCATTGAATCCACCGAAGGCCTCTCGGGCGACCCGCACGTACTCGGCAGCACTGGCCGCTTTATGGGGCACCGGCAAAGCGCGAACCTCGGGGTGGGCAAATCCGGCTTGACGCAAGACGTCTTCAAGCACCCCGGCACCGCCAAGGCTAAACGGGCCGGGTTGCCCCGCAACGGGAGGTGGGAGTTGCGCGCGCCGGCGGATGATGGAAGCGGGCAGAGCACCCCAACTGTTTCGATCGGGCGTGGAAAAGACAGCGACGGCGACCCGACCGCCCGGTCTCAGGGCACGGCGCCACTCGCTTAGCGCGGTTACGGGGTGCGGCATATACATCAGACCCAGCCGACACAGCACCGCATCAAAGGAAGCGTCAGGGAGATCCAGTTTCTCGCCGTCCATGGCGCGGGTCTCTACCTGTTCGAGTCCCCGTTCGCGGGCGACCTGGAGCGCAAGCTCAACGATCCCTTCCGAGATGTCGGTCGCCAGCACGTAACCGCTAGGGCCAACTCGTTCGGCGGCACTGACAGCCGGTTCACCTGCGCCGGCGGCGACGTCTAGGATGCGCTGACCTGGCTGAATGCGGGCCATGTCGAGCATCTGGCGGGTAGCTACGCCATACCAAAGTTCCAGTGTGGGAGTCCAGCGGCGCCATGCTACGCCGTCCTTGTTCCATTGCTCTCGCTGCGCGTTCTTGTACTTATCCGCGTCGAATGAGGGTTGCTGTTCGGCCATGCAAGTTCTCCTCTCGGTTAGACATCGATGTTGCTTCGCGTTGCGGCGCTATGACAGCTATCGAGGCTGTAAGAAGACCCGCTTTCCGCGCGCGCCATTTCAGCTTTGCACGTTCTGCGAATCGACTGCCAAGAATCTGGCGCTTATGCCCAAAGTGTGCCGCAAATCTGGTCTCATTTGCGCTTATTAGTGGTTTTAGACACTTGCCCTATGCCCGCTTTCGATCAAAGAGACGAACAGCCGCTCTTGATCGGCAAGACCCAATGGCCGCCTGTCCGCAAAGGATATTTAGCAGCAAAGTTGACCACCATTGGCCGGCCACCGATTTTTCACTGCGACCGGCGAGACCCGGCAGGGAGCCGCTCCTCAGTCCTATGCTGTCTGCACCCGCACCCAAGCAAAAGTGACTATCCGATCGGTGAGATTTAGCGACCTGGAGCGATGGTCGTACAGTCTGCAGCGAAATTGGCGCGGTTATTGGTGAAGTTCGCCTTATGCTGATCGGCATCGAGCTATTCGCCGAGGCTATGTGACGCTGGCACTTCTACTCGTTTTGGCCTTTCCTATATGCGGAAACTCAGCTCATCGATATCGCAGCGCACGCGGCCGGTCAGCTCATACGAGGCGAGGTTGGACGACACGTGATGAGTCAAACAACTAGCATCGCGCAGCAGTCGTTGTAACGCACCGCTTCGGCGCAAAGCACTCGCCCCGCAGGCGTCGTAGGCTTGGCGCACGATCTCGGCGCCGTGTTGCACGGCCGTGACGCCGGCCACGCGCGCATCGAGACGCAGAGCCGCAGTAGCAGACTCGCCGCGCAAACCACAGGCCCAGATCGCGGTGCCGGTGCCGGCCAGGCCGATCGGGTCCCAGGTGTCTTCGATGCGGGCCTCGTTGAACGGGGCAAGAGCGACCACGATGCGCGGCTCGGCGCCTTCGGCGACCGGCGGCAGTATCACCACGCCGCCGACGAATGTGGCGCCCGTGCAACCCGACTCGAAACCCCAGGACCCCGAGATTCTAAGGCCGTCAGACTGTTCAACGACCTGAACTCTGGGCAGGCTGCTCCAGGACGCGTAGGCGGCCGGATCGGCAAAAAACTCGTCGCACAATCCCGGCTCGGCGGAGCCATGGATCAACGCCGCGCAGATGTTGCCATGCGCACAGACCCAGCCGGTCGACGCGTCGGCCTCGGCGAGTGTCATCAGCACGTCGAGTCCCTCCGTCAGCGAGGCGCCATAGCCGCCGACATCTGCTGGCACCAGGACTTTCATCAATCCTGCCTGCTTTAGCCTGTCGACGAAATCTGGTGCCAATCGACGCTGCGCTTCGAATTCCACCGAGCGCGACTTGGCCTCGGCAGCAAGATCGGGCAGCGCAGCTCGCAGTTCAGTCAAAGAGGGTCGGGATGCAGCCATGCGGGACTCCATTTCGTGCCGAATAGGCCCGTAATGTTAGGCGTTCGCCAGCATCCTGTAACGATCACCAGGCAAATTTGGCAGGACCGTCAGCTGTATTGCTAACCCAGCTGGAACTCTTCCGCCACAGTTCGCTGGCCCGCGAAAATGAGCCCTCCCTCGTGTGACAAGCGCGGCACGCCCATGTGCGTGATGATGCGTTCGAAAGCCGGGATTTCCGAACTGGGCGCATTGATCTTGATCTGGCCACCGAAATTCGGGCGGAGCCATAGGTCCCAACGGGACGCCAGGAAGCCACCATTGGTCAACGTTGCCTCATAGCCAGATCCAGAATCCAACCCACCAAATTGAACAATCGCAAACGCAGCATTGCTTGCCGCCGCCACCGGCAGGACCTGGCAGGGAGCGGGTGCTCCCAATTTGGCCGTCAACGTTGGCAACGTGCCCAAAGCGGACATGCGGCCCGACGAAAAGCAGACGTTCAAGGCGGTGACGAGGTGTTCGACAGAGAATGTACTTTTATGGTGTTTGACGCCATCAGGTGTTGATGGTACTCTGCACCATAAATGAAGGCGATAAAGCTGTTCCATGACAAGGCAACTTTGCCCGACGGGTCGATTGTCGAAATGACCATCTGGCAACTTGCCACAGCCAACCCGCAGCGTCCGCATGGATTGAAATACAGCCTTTACTACGGTCGCGCTGACAAGCGCCTGGTGGGTTACGACAATGAGCGCGGCAAGGGTGACCACAAGCACATCGAGGGGCGAGAAATGCGATACCGCTTTGTGTCTGTCGAGCAACTTGTCGCTGATTTCCTGGCAGATGTTGACGGTGTTCGTCAGGATGAATTGAAACGGAAGGAATAGCGCTATGGCAACGAAAGTTCAATTGCATGTCGATGACCTGTCGGCGATGGGCAACCGCTTTGTCGATGCCTGGCATCGTGCACAGGCGGGTGAGACCGTCGATGAAGCACATGTCACATTCCTCAGTTTTCAGGCGATGACGGAGACACTGTCCCCGCGTAGGCTGGAACTCTTGCGTTTCGTGCGACAACATGGTGCGGCCAGTGTGCGCGAACTGGCTGCTTCCCTGGGTCGCGACTACAAGAACGTGCATCAGGATGTGAGCGCCCTGGAGTTAGCAGGACTATTGGTGCGGGAGGGCCGACGATTGGCCGCTCCATGGAATGAGGTGCAGGCAAGCATCAGTCTTGCATCGGCATGACCTCGGTCGCATGTGCTTCGGTTTTCGCGTCGCGTGCCCGAATTGGATGTCGGCTCCTGGTCGGCAGGAGTCCCACAATACTGGCAATCGTACTTCCGCAAACGCAGCATAGTGGACCACCACTGGCCGGCCATCGATTTTTCCCTGCGACCGGCTGTTCATCGCAGTTGTGCAGCCAAACGCCGACGAGAGTCGCTACGCGGCAACGTTTCGCGCGAATCCAGACTGAACCCCCAGTCTGGCGCAGGCCTTGATCCGCCCGACTGCAATCCTCCTCAACTCAGGCAAGCGCCAACGCCAATGTGCTGGGTGGCGCAACGGTCGACGTGGTCGTGTCGGCGTTGGTGACCCGCCCGCTGGCGCACGATCGGTGCCCGTTTGCCCGTACCGACCGACGGGTCAATCGATCAGACGGCAGGGGCGTGGGCGGGGCGTGGCTGTCATTCACGGACAATCACCGGGTTGTTCCCGGTGCCGCGCCGACCGCCGCCGGGCCGCTGGATTGTTCTGCTGAAAGGCCACACGGTGTCCCTTCCCCCCGCCTCACCCCGTACCCATCTGCATACCCGCCAGTTGCGTTTTGACGGCTTCCACCGCGAAGACGGTATGTGGGACATCGAGGCCACCATCACCGATACCAAGGCCTATGTCTGGCATTCGGCCGACAAGGGCGACTTGCCGGCCGGCACGCCCGTGCACGACATGGCGATCCGCGTCACGCTGGACGACGACATGACGATCCGGGCGATCGCAACCTCGATGCCGGGCACGCCGTTTGGTGAATGCGCGCAGGCCCAGGATCCGATGCAGCGTATGGTCGGCCAGACCATGGGCCCGGGCTGGCGCATGACGATCGAAAAGACGCTGGGCGGCGTGAAGGGCTGCACCCACTTGCGTGAGTTGCTGTTCAACATGGCGACGGCGGCGTTCCAGACGATTCCCGGTTACCGCTCGCATCTGCGCCGCCAGGCCGGCGAGTCGTCGCGCTCCGACGGCCAGCCACCGTTTTACATGGGCAAGTGCCTGGGCTGGGACTTCGACGGACCGGTCGTGCTGCGCCACTTTCCGCAGTTCGCCGGTTGGCAGCCACTCAAACGCGTGCCCAAGGACCGGTAAGTATTCTTTCAATCCATTCGGCATGACCGACCCACGGGTGGCCACTACCATGTTGGCATGGATGCGCTGCACATCGCGCTGATTGGCCCGCTGATCGGGGGGCTTGGCCTGTTCCTTCTGGGCATGGGCATGATGACCGACGGGCTGCGCATGGCCGCCGGTCCGGCCCTCAAACACATTCTGGCGGCAGCCACCCGTACGCGCTGGCACGCGCTCGGGTCCGGCTTTCTGGTGACCGCCATGGTGCAATCGTCCAGTGCGATCACGGTGGCCACGATCGGCTTCATCAACGCCGGGCTGCTGTCGCTGGCGCCGGCCTTGTGGGTGCTGTTCGGCGCCAACGTGGGTTCCACGATAACCGGCTGGCTGGTGGCCCTGGTCGGCCTGAAGTTCAAGATCGAGGCGCTGGCCTTGCCGCTGGTTGGCGTGGGCGTGTTGTTCCGCCTGGCCGGCCCGGCTCGGCGCAGCGCTGGCATGGGCACGGCGGTGGCGGGCTTGGGTCTGTTGTTTCTGGGGCTGGGCTGGTTGCAGCAGAGCTTTGTCGGCATGTCGGCGACCCTCAGTCTGCCGCAGGGCGACGGCCCATGGGTCGTGCTGGCGCAGGTGGCGGTGGGGCTGTTCATGACGGTGTTGATGCAGTCCTCGAGCGCGTCGATCGCGATCGCGCTGACGGCTGCACAAGGCGGCTTGCTCGGTGCCCATGGCGCGGCAGCGGTGGTGATCGGCGCCAATGTCGGCACGACGGTCACGGCCTTGCTGGCCGCGATCGGCGCCACGCCCAATGCGCGCCGCGCGGCGATGGCCCATGTCATCTTCAACCTGATCACCGGCTGCGTCGCGTTGTTGATGCTGCCCTGGTTGATCGGTGCCTTGTCGGCCCTGGAGGCGATCCTCGGTCTGGCGTCGGAACCGGCGCTGCAACTGGCCTTGTTCCATACCGTTTTCAACCTTCTGGGCGTGATACTGATGTGGCCACTGGCCAGCAGCTTGACGCGCTGGTTGCAGCGGCGCTTTCGGGCACGCGAGGAAGACCAGGCACAAGCGCAGTTCCTGGACGACAACGTGCTGGCCGTGCCGACGCTGGCGCTCGACGCACTCGAGCGTGAAATTGCCCGGGTCGGACATTTGGTTTTGCGCATGGCGCGCGCGGCGCTGGCCGGTGCCGACGCGCCCCGGTTGGCAGACGACCGGGAGGTGGCCCGGCGGCTCGACCAGGCGATCGAGGTCTTTGTCGAACGCATGAACCGCGCCGCGATGCCCAGGCGCACCAGCGAACGCCTGGCGTGGGCGCTGCGGGTCCTGCGTTACCACGAGACAACGTCCGAACAGGCGTTTGCCGCCAGCCAGCTCGCCGGGCTGGCCGCATCTGCGGGCGGCGCTCTGGTTGCGGCCCAGGCGCGGTTTGCGCAACTTGCGGATGAGTTGCTGGTGTTGTGCGACCCTTTGCAGGGCGAGCTACCGGGTGCCGGTCTGGTCGCCGCCGCGCTTGACGCGGCAGAAAAAGCGTATCAGAAGCTCAAGGCCACGCTGCTGGCGGCCGGGGCCGACGGGCAGTTGCCGATGGCCGGCATGGAGGAGGCCTTGCGCCGCTACAGCGCGCTACGCCGCGCGACGCAGCAAGCCGCCAAGGCCACCCGCCGGGAGGACGCGTCGCAGGCTGAGCCGGACGCTGCTGCGTCCTGAGAGCGTGAGAGGCAATCGCTTGAACCCACGCAAGACCCCGCGAACAGATCCTGGCGCTTCGGGCCACTGCCGGTCGCGGGGTCTTGCCCTGCGGGCCGGGACCCCCAAGGGCGCCGTGCGGCGTTGCGCCGCTTGCCCATGTCCCGACATGGGCTGCGCGTCGCGCCTTGCCCGCCACCCTTGGGCACCCCGTCGTGGGCCCAATCGATTGCCTCTCACGCTCTGAGCTGCCGCGTCAGCAGCCGGCCTGGGCCAGCAAGGGTTCTTGCGCTCCGAGGTCTTCGAGCCGGCCGTCGTGCAAGTAATACACATGGCCGTCGATCGACGACACACCGACATAGACCTCGCCGGCGTAGGCCCGGTAGCGGAATGGCGCGCTGATCTGCGAGGCGGCCGGTGGTGTCAGCAGTTCCGGGAATCTGCGTTCGGCCCAGTTCAGCAGGCAGTCGGTGCGGGTGGGCGGCGCCGTGGCCGCTACGACCAGGCCGCTGCTCCAGTCGGCCCAGTGGCCGAAGGCTCCGGGCCGAGCCTGCACCAGCCAGGATCCGCTAGACGGCAGGGCCAGGCTCAACGCCAAGCCGTTTGCCGGCTCCGGCGCGCCGGCCGCCACCAGCGTCGAGGCGCCCTGCACCTGAATGTCGTCGACATACCAGCCGACGCCGTCGCTGGTCTGCGTGAAATACTGGCCTTGTTCGAAGGCGTAACGGAACCGCAGCAACACGGTGCGTCCGGCCCACGGCGCCAATGGAAGCTGGCGCGACACGAATGCGGTCTCGCCGCGTGTGCCGTCGCCCGATTGCCGGAACAGTGTGGTCCAGCTGCGTCCTTCGTCGGCCGAGAGCTCGACCAGCGCCGTCTGGGCCGACGTCGCGAATCCGAGCCGGCTGGCAAAACGCAGCGTGCTGGTGGTCTGCGGCACCACGGTTGTGCGCAGTGCCATGGACTGGTCAACCGGCAACGCATGGGCCAGGTGCACGGAGCGGCTGCCGGAGGCGGCCACACCGGCCGCCAGCGGGTCGTAACCGGCACTGGTATTGAGCACTATCGCGCTCGCGCCCTGTTCCGCACCCTCGAACAGACTCAAAGGTGCCAAAGCACTGGCGCGCCATTGGTAGCCGGTGGCGCCGCTGACCGGCTGGAAACGGTAACTCGCGTTCTGCCCGGCCTGCGCCGACGTGTTGCCGCTGACGCTCTGCGCCGCGCCCCAGGGTGGTGGCGCCTCGGCGTCGAAGACCGTGACCACATAACGGAAGTCGCGCAACAACCCATTGATGCGCACGTTGCGCAGGTCGACCTCGTAACGTTTGTCGGCGCCAGGCCGCTCCCAGCGCATGCCGTCGCGGTAGCTGCCAGGAAACCACACCAGCGTGTTCTCGCCATAACCGGGCGACAGCGGCTCGGCCAGGGTCGCCAGCGCCTTGCCATCTTCGGTCATGCCGACGCTGGCCTGCGAGAAGTCGGCATCGGGGTACGAAAACGACCAGCGCGGTTATACCGTGGTGTGCGGCACGTGGCCCGCCGGTGGCCAGGCCACGAATTCGGAGCGCACCGCAGGGCGCGTGCTGCGCAGGTTGTCGTCGAACACCCACAAGGCATTGGCCTGGACGTTACGGCCGTTTTGCACTTGCGACACATCGCCGCTGCCCATGAACCGGGTCTGTGGATACAGCAACCAGCGGCGATGGCCCACCGCCGCATTATTGGCGCCGAATTCCTCCATGTAGTTGTCGACCGCCGCAGGGCCGGCGCTTTGTGTCAGATTGGACTTGCCCGCAGCTTGCGAACCCTCGGCGCTCCAGCAGGTCCAATTGGAGGGCGGCGCATGGCTCAACTGCCCATTGGCCGCCATGATCAGCGCGGCCTGTTGCGCCTGCCGGTTGTAGTTCGCATCGAGCGTGACGGCTGCCGGCACGCCGGCCATCGCGCGCATCCAGTTGATGCGCCGCGCCATGCCGTCTTTCAGGGCTGCCGGTGTGTCGCCCACGTCACAGCGGCCGATGTCGCCGGTCCAGGCAATGGGTATGGCGTCGGACGAGGCATACAAGGTGCGATAGAAGAACTGCGCCGCAGTGCGGTCCGAGATGTCGAACTGCCAGCCTGCATCGGCCGCGCCCATGGCCGGCGAACGCTGTGGCCGCACCGCAAGCGCCGCCTGGTCCGGCCATAGAGGGGCAGACATGCGCACGCTGGCGCGTTGTGCTTCGGGTGTGACGTCGGGTGGTTGCAAGCCGCCACCACCGCAGGCAGCCAGCAAGACGCCGGCAAAGGCGGTCAACACAACCTGCGCCGGGCGGGAGAGCATGAAGAGGGGAGTCTGTGGCATGGCTCGGTCTATCTTACTGTCGCGCAGGCCCAACTAGGGGTCGACTGCGTGTTCGATGGCCAGGCGTGCGATCGTAACCACGGCGTCCGTCGGTGCCATTCTAGGTCGCCGCCTGTGCACGCCTGCCAAGCGCCATGGGCACCAGCCATCCATAATCGACCGCAGCTGCCCGGTCCTGTGCCGACAGTGCCTGCGCTGGCGTTTCAAGATCTTCACGAGGTCACAAGACCCGACCGATGCTGACCGAACTGATCACCAACCGTTTGCTCACGCTGCACGGCCTGCTGGTGTTCATCGGGCTGGCGATCTACGTGATCGGCTCTCGCACACGGCGCCAGCGCCGCCATCCGTCGGCAGCGATCGCCTGGGTGATGTCGCTCACGCTGATTCCCGAATTCGCGCTGCCGCTGTATTTGTTGGTCGGCGGCCGCAAGGTGACGCGACTGGCGGCGCTCTCATCCACCGGCGGCGGACCGCCGCATGTTGCGCCCATGTTGTGCGCAGCGGTGACGCCGTTTCATCAACTGGCCGGCGCTATGGGCCTGCCGCCCATCACGTCGTACCACGCGCTCGCACTGCACCAGGATGGAGAGCAAGCCTTGACCGCATTGCGCGCGGTGCTGCGCGAGGCGCGCCATACGCTGGATGTGTGCACCTTCCTGGTTGGCCACGATGTGCTGGGCCGCGAACTCATCGATACGCTGGCGCAGCGCGCGCGCGCGGGTGTACGGGTGCGTCTGCTGGTCGATGGCGTGGGCATCTACCTGGGCGGGCGCATCGACATCCGGGGCTTGCGCGCGGCCGGGGTTCAGGTGACGCGGTTCGTGTCGCCGTTCAGCTCGGTGCTGCCGGGGCGAACCAATCTACGCAACCACCGCAAACTGGTGATCGCCGATGGCTGGCGCACCTGGACCGGCGGGCGCAACATGGCGGCCGAATATTTTGTCGGCGATCCGTCGCTGCTGCACCGGCGCACGCCGTGGATCGATCTGAGCATTGACTTCGCGGGCGCACTTGCGCACCAGACCCAGCAGCGATTCGATCAGGACTGGGCTTTTGCCACCGGAAGGCCGGTCACGGACACGCCGGCGGCTGGCAACAACGAATGCGCTTCAGATGCAGGTGCCGCGCAACTTGTCGCCAGTGGACCGGACCAGCACGACGACACGCTGTATGCGTTGCTGGTATCGAGCTGCTTTAGCGCGAGCACACGCATCCTGATCATCACGCCGTATTTCGTGCCGGATCCGGTGCTGATGATGGCGTTGACGCTGGCCGCGCGGCGCAAGGTCGCGGTCGATCTGGTGTTGCCGCGCCACTCCAACCACCGGCTGGCCGATCTGGCCCGGCATGCCGCGCTGCGCGATCTCACGGCAGCGGGCGGGCAGGTCTGGCTGGTGCCGGGCATGCTGCATGCCAAGGCAGTGCTCGTCGACACCGACCTCGCCCTGGTCGGTTCGGCCAATCTCGACGAGCGCAGCCTGTTCCTGAACTACGAATTGATGGTGGCGTTTTTCGAACCGAAGCAGGTCGCGCGTTTCGCGCACTGGATCGATGGCCACCGAGCGGGCGCCGAGTTGTACCGGGGAACACGTCCCGGCCTCATCCGCGAACTGGTCGAAGGCCTGGTGCGCTGGCTCGCGTTCCAGCTATGAGCGCCGCGCCGGGCCGCCCCAAGCAAGCTCGAACCGCAGCACGGAGTGCGGAGGTTATCTTATGAGCGCCGCGCCGGGCCGCCCCAGCCGCGCGTCGATCCAGTTGTACCAGGCCGGCATGCCTTCACCGGTCTGAGCTGACACCTGCAGGATCTCGATTTCGGGGTTGATCTGGCGCGCACAGGCGATGCATTGGTCCACGTCGAAACGCAGATGCGGCAGCAGGTCGATCTTGTTGAGCAGCATCAGTTTTGCTGCGCGGAACATGTGCGGGTATTTGAGCGGTTTGTCCTCGCCCTCGGTGACCGACAGCACCAGCACCTTGGCGTGTTCACCCAGGTCGAACAGCGCCGGGCAGACCAGGTTGCCGACGTTCTCGACCATCACCACCGAGCCTTGAGCGGGCCGCAGTTGGGCCAGGCCACGCGCCACCATGTCGGCATCGAGGTGGCAGCCGGTACCGGTATTGATCTGCACCGCGTTGGCGCCGGCGGCGCGGATACGCTGCGCGTCGTTCGCCGTAGCCTGATCGCCTTCGATGACACCGATGGCTATCCGTCCCTGCAGGTCGCGGATGGTGCGCTCCAACAGGCTGGTCTTGCCGGATCCGGGTGAACTGACCAGATTGAGCGCCAACACGTCGCGGCCTGCAAACCAGCCCCGGTTGCGCTCGGCCAGCAACTGGTTCTTGGCCAGCAGGTCCTGCTCCAGCCGGACGGTGCGGCCGTGTAGCTGCGCGTGTTGCATGGCAGCGTCGCCGTTCACGGGCGAGGTATCGGTCGAGGTATCGGGTGCGTGGGCGTGCGCTTGATCGTGTGCATGGGAATGCGACGTGCCGTCCGCATGGGTATGCCAGCCGCCGACAGCCGCCGCGCCCGTCTGTTTGCCGACCGGGTCGGTCGGGAGCGCCGCGCCGGGTCCGGAACAACCGCAAATCACACACATCGCATCACCTCCACGTTCTTGCTTCCTTCAGCAGATTCGGGGCAGCTGCTCGCCCACCAGCATGTCGACGAGTCGCTGGCCGCCGAAGACCGACTGCATGACGACCACGCCCGCCGGTTGGTCGACCACTTCGCCGATGATGGCCGCATCGCGCCCCGCCGGGTGGGCCCGCATCGCCGCCAGCACACAGGCGGCAGCCGTCGCCGGCACCACGGCTACCAATTTGCCCTCGTTGGCCAGGTACATGGGATCGAGCCCGAGGATCTCGCAGGCACCACGCACCTGCTCGCGTATTGGCAGGGTCGACTCGTGGATCCGGATCGACACGCCAGATGCGAGCGCGAACTCATTGAGCACCGTTGCCACGCCGCCGCGGGTGGCGTCGCGCAGACAGCGGATGCCGGGGCAGGCCGCAAGCATGGTCTGCACCAGGTCGGCCAGCGGCTGGCAATCGCTGCGCACATCGGCTTGCAGATCGAGCTGGTTTCGGGCGACCAGGATGGCAGTGCCATGGTCACCCAGGAAGCCGTTGACGATGATGGCATCGCCCGCTCTGGCATGGCGCGCCGACAGCTCGATGCCGGTCGGCACGACGCCGATGCCCGCGGTATTGATGAACAGTTTGTCGGCCGCGCCGCGCTCCACCACCTTGGTGTCGCCGGTGACGATCAACACGCCGGCCTGCTGCGCCACCCGCTGCATGCTGGCCACGACGCGGCGCAGCAACTCCAGCGGGAACCCCTCCTCCAGCACGACCGCGCAGGACAGGTACAGCGGCCGGGCGCCGCCCATGGCCAGGTCGTTGACCGTGCCCGATACGGCCAGAGTGCCGATGTCGCCGCCGGGGAAAAACAGCGGGTCGACCACATAGCTGTCGGTGCAGAAGGCCAGCCGGTCGCCGTGGGCCGCCAGCTCGGCCAGCGGGACGCGGGCCTGGTCTTCCATGGTGGCGAGCAGCGGATTGTCGAACGGTGCGACAAACACATCGGCGATCAGGTCGTGCATCGCCTTGCCGCCTCCGCCGTGGCCCATGTGGATATGGCTGTCTTGGACCCGGCCGCGCTCTCTGGCGCGTGTCATGCCGGCTGCCTTCGTGCTGCGACCCGGACGCCATTGCCGTGGCCCGCCAGTGCCGAGGCGTCGATCCGACCGTAGGTGTATTGGGCAGCGCAGGCGCCTTCGCTTGACACCATCAACGCGCCCATCGGGGTCTGTGGCGTGCAATCGGTGCCGAAGACCCGGCACTGCTGCGGCCGGATGGAGCCGGTCAACACCGCGCCGCACTGGCAAGCTGCGGGGTCGGCTATCTGCAGATGGGGCAGCGCGAATCTGCGCTCGGCGTCGAAATGCGCGAACGCGTCACGCAAGCGGACACCCGAGTGCGCGATCGAGCCCAGACCGCGCCATTCGAAAAATTCGCGCGGCTCGAATACCGCATCGATGGCCGCCAGGGCCTGCGGGTTGCCGTGTTCGGGCACGATGCGGCCGTATTGGTTCTCCACCGCGCAGCGGCCGTCGGCAATCTGGCGGATCACCATGGTCAGGGCGTGCAACACGTCCAGCGGCTCGAAGCCGGCCACGACGATCGGCCGCTGGTAGTCGCGCGCGATGAAGTCGTAGCAGTGCGTGCCGATCACCATGCTGACATGCCCCGGGCCGAGAAAACCGTCGAGCCGCAGGTCGGGTGTATCCAGGATCGCACGCAGGGTCGGAATGATGGTGATGTGGTTGCAAAACAGCGAGAAATTACGCACCCCATCGGCGTGCGCCTGCAACACCGTCATGGCCGTGCTCGGCATCGTGGTCTCGAAGCCCAGAGCGAAAAACACCACTTCGCGCTGCGGGTTGGCCTGCGCCAGCTTGAGCGCGTCGAGCGGCGAATAGACCATGCGCACGTCGGCGCCTTCGGCCTTGGCCTGCAGCAGGCTCTTGCGCGAGCCCGGCACCCGCATGGCATCGCCGAAAGTCGTGAAGATCACTTCCGGCCGCGCGGCCAACGCCAGGCAGTCGTCGACGCGGCCCATCGGCAACACGCACACCGGGCAACCAGGGCCATGCACGAACCCGACCGACTGCGGCACCATCTGATGGATGCCGTAACGAAAGATCGAATGGGTGTGGCCGCCACAGACCTCCATGATCTGCAACGGGCGGCCCAGGCGCTGCGTGATGTCGTCTATCAGCCGCATAATTTCGCGCACCAGGGTCCGGGCCAGCGCAGGGTCACGGAACTCGTCGACGTATTTCATGGCGCGCTACCCGGTGCGCCATCGATGGCGGTACAGGCGCGTATCAGGTCGATCTCGGCCTGTGCCTCGCCCAGTTGGTCGAGCAGCGCCAGCGTGCGTGCGGCCTCCTCGGCGTCGATCCGGCTCATCGCAAAACCCACGTGCACCAGCACCCATTCACCCAGGCAGGCATGAACCGGGTGCGTGTCATCGACGATGAATGCGACGTTCACCGTGCGCCGTACGCCACCCACGTCGACCAGCGCCAGTTGGCGCTGCGCATCGACGATGGCGACGATCTGCCCCGGAATTCCCAAACACATGGCGCGCTCCCTGTATCGGTCTTTTATACCCCGGCGGCATGTCCCGGCGCGTGCGACAGTTCGCGCGCCGCCGCAATCACCGCCTGACCCAGCGACAGGCCACCGTCGTTGGCAGGTACCTGCCGGTGCATCAAGACGTGAAACCCGTACTGGCGCAGCCGACGTGCAAGCTGCTCGAGCAAGATCCGGTTCTGGAACACGCCGCCCGACAAGGCGACGGTGCGTCGGGCCAGGCCCGTGCCGACATCATCGGCCAATAAGCACGCCATGTGCGCGATGGCGATCGCCAGGCCCTTGTGAAAGCGGGCCGATATCAGCGCTGTTGCGGTGTCGTGTTGCAGGTCGCCCAGCAGCGCGTGCCACATCGGCGCCGGGTCGATACAGGGCAGCTCGCCGTGCGCCGTCCGACCGACGGCGAACCGGTAGGCCAGCGCATCGTCTTCGTGCTCCAGCGCATGGCCATCGGCCAGCGCCTCGAAAGCGATTGCCGCCTCGCCTTCGTAGTCGCTGCGCTCGAAACACACGCCGCAGGCCGCCGCAACCGCGTCGAACAGCCGGCCGCAGGAACTGGCTGGCGCGCTGTTGACACCGCTGCTCAACATGCCGTCGAGCAAGGCGCGGGGCTTGGCGTCCAGGCGACGGACCAGGTCCAGTGCAGCGTGGCGCCGCACGAGCTCGGGCCAGCCGATACACGCCATCAGGTGGGCATAGGTGTTGCGCCAGGGCTCGCGCATCGCCTGCGCGCCGCCGAGCAGCGCGACTGGACGCAAGGTCGCCAGGCGCCGGCAGTCGCGGTAGTCGGCCAAAAAGAATTCGCCACCCCATAATTCGCCGTTCTCGCCGTATCCCAGGCCGTCCATCGCGATGCCGATGACGGCCGGCGCATCGAGCGGCTCGCCGTTGTCGGCCAGGCAGGCAGCGACGTGGGCATGGTGGTGTCCGACCTCGACCCGTCGCATGCCGACGTCGCCTGCGTCGCCACGCGCCGCGTCGAGCCATGCGCGGGCGAACTTGCCGGACAGGTATTCGGGATGGCGGTCCACCGCCAGCAGCACGGGCCGGTGGTCGAACAACAGCCGGTAGTCCTGCACCGACTGCTGGAAATCGGCATAGGTGCGCGCGTCTTGCAGGTCGCCGATGTGGTGCGAGACGACCGCCTCATAACCGCGCAGCAGGCAGAAGCTGTTCTTGCGCTCGCCGCCCAGCGCCAGGATAGTCGGCGCGGCGTCGAAACCAGGAGGCAACCGGATCGACGCTGGCGCCATGCCACGCGAACGGCGCAGCACCTGGGCTTGGCCGGCAAGCACGCGCAGCACCGAATCGTCGACACGCCTGGCCACGTCGCGGTCATGCAGCAGGAAATAGTCGGCGATCGTGGCCAACTGATGCAGCGCCTGCCGGTTGTCGATCTGCTGCGGCTCGCCGGACAGGTTGCCGCTGGTCAGCACGATCGGATGATCCGTGTGCTGCAAGACCAGATGGTGCAATGGTGTGTTGGGCAGCATGAAACCCAGCGTGCACAACCCCGGGGCGACACCATCGGCCAGCGCTGGCGCATCGGCTCGCCGTGCCAGCAGCACGATAGGCGCCGTGGCGCCGGCCAGCAGGTGTTCCTCTTGGGCGCTGACGGCGCAATACCGGCGCACCTGGTCCACGTTGCGGGCCATCAGCGCGAACGGCTTGTGTTCGCGGTGTTTGCGCGCGCGCAACCGCTGGACGGCCGCCGCATCGGCGGCGTTGCAGGCGAGCTGGAATCCGCCCAGGCCCTTGATCGCGACGATGGCGCCGCGTTGCAACAATCTGCCTGCGGCCTCCAACACGTCCTGCGCACCGAGCGCCGTTGGCGCCACATCCGTACCGTCGGCTGCGACGAGCCATGCCCTGGGGCCGCAGTCGGCGCAGGCGATCGGTTGGGCATGGAAACGGCGGTCGGCCGGATCGTCGTATTCGGCGCGGCAGGCCGCGCACAGCGTGAAGGCGCGCATCGTCGTGCTGGCGCGATCGTAGGGAATGCCCAACACGATGGACAGGCGCGGGCCGCAGTGGGTGCAGTTGGTGAAGGGATAGCGGTAGCGGCGTTGCGACGGGTCGAACACCTCCGCGACACACGCTACGCAACTGGCGGCGTCCGGCGCCACACCGGTGTGTGCGCCACCCTGAGTGCTGGGCAGGATCGTGAAACCGGCGTCAAACGGCAGCGGCTCGGCCTCTTGCCGATCAATACGCTCGATGCGTGCCAGCGGCGGCGCCTCTTGCCGCAAACCGTGCACGAACGACGCCAGAGCGTCATCGGCGCCGCAGACATGGACCAGCACCCCCAGTCCGTCGTTGCCGACCGTGCCGCGCAGATCCAGGAGCTGCGCCAGCCGCCAGACCGTGGGCCGAAATCCGACGCCCTGCACCAGGCCTTCGATGCGGATACGCAGCGCACGTTCGACCCTGCCGGTGATCGCAACCGGGGTCATCGGCACGGTTCCTGAATGAACGCGCTGTGTTTGCATGCTTCGAGCATAGGGCGAAGGCGGCGTCGCGGTCGTGCCGATTGATTGACGCGCGTCAAGAGAAGGTGTTTGGGGGCAGGCGGGCGCCCACTATGGATCCGTCGCGGCGGGCATGGCTGTTTCGCCAGGCACCTGGCCAGCATGCTGCGAACTTGATGGCCGAAGGAGCTCGGAAGGCGGTGGCAATCGACCACCGTGTGTTTAACCTCAGCGAATATCCGCGACTACTGGTGAAGCTCTTCCCGCAGAACCTTTCGCAGCGAGGCAACCGTCAGCGGCTTTTCCTCTGTGGACTTGCCCTGCGCGTCGGCAACACTCGCGCGCAGACTTGCGTTGATCATGGTCTGGTAGCCCGTTCCCTGCGTCTCGGCCTTGTTTCGGAAGAACTCGATTAGGTCATCGTCGAGCATGATCGTGATCCGTGTCTTGCCGGGTGAAGCAACGACCGCACCTCGCTTGCCCTTGGAGAAATCGTATTCATTGCGCACCATATTGCTCCGACTCGCCTTTACTGGCCTTGCGTGCTGAGATCAAGCGGGTACGTTCCCCGCGCGGCGTGTGAACAACAACCAGGACCCGACCAAGTGCGTCCGCGCCCAGTGTCACGAACCTCGCTTCACCTTTGGCGTCCGGGTCTTCGATTGTGTAGGCGAACGGGTCCCGAAGCGCTTGCTCTGCATGGGCAAAACTTACCTTGTGCTTCTGAAGGTTTGCCTTCGCCTTGATCGGATCGAACTCGATGTCCACATGGCAAGTATGCATACTGAATGCATATTGTCAAGCATGGGCGGGATAGCTGTTGCAGCCGGTTTCCAGCGAATGCAGGCATAGGGGCAGGTCTACTATTTCTCGTTGGCAACTGATCGAAGTCCATGGCATCGCGCATCAGTATGGTGGTGACATCGGTTGAGCGACGGTAGCGAAATGGGAACGGAAGACCTGACCCAATGCTGCCGGCGGCAGTAACGTCAATCGCTAAACGACGGTTCGCCTTCGATTCGGTCGAACGGATCGATCAGATCTATCGGTTACGGGCGCGCTGATTGCGCATCCACATACGCGTCAAGCAACCGACGGATCATGCGCTGATACTGCGTCTGATGCTTCGAGGCTTCGAGCTTGAAGAAATCTACGCTCTTCTTGCTCAATGCAAGCGTGACTTTCACCCCTTCTTCACGAAATGCCAACTCTGCGGGCGGCGGCAGGAAGTCTGGGACAACTTCGTATGCGCCGATGGGTTCATTGGTATAGATTATTTTCTTGCTCATACACGGCCTTTCCTTTGCGCCAATACCCGGCGCCGATGATGCGGACGACGTCACTTCGATAGGCAAAACGCACGGTAAGAATGCCGCCGTCCACTTTCCCGAAGCAGTAGAACCGTTCTTCTGTCTGGCTATGCCCCAGATCGCGCGCAATTACGCGACCTGGGTCGGTGAACGCAATTTGCGCCTCGAAGAACGAAACTCGGACAGGTAAAGCACAGTGGCCTCCTTCAGGTTCGCCACTGCCTCTTCGACCGTTTCACCTTGTGTCATGGTTCCGGTTTCCGGGTTCAGTGCGACAAACCCGCCCTCTTCAGCGGGAGTGAGAACAGCGGTGAGATCCATGGCCGGGCTCCTGACGACATCAATCAGCGCGGATTGTCGCGCGGATAGTTCGATGGCGCTCCGCGAACCAGTCCGGACCCACATCTGAGGGAAAAGGGGAGACTCGATCCTGCTCTGCTACGGGATCGACAACCGAAACTACGCAGTAATTTCTTGTCGCAGAATCTTGCGCAGCGCCGACGGCGTCCGCTTGGGACGACCAACACCGATCGTGCGCTTCGCCCACCTCACGAACGGTGCGGCCCGAAAATTTCAGGCGGTACGCCACGATCCGCTTTTTCAACTTTTCCTTCACCTGTCCCCATGCATACCCCGCCTCGGGATCGCGTTCAAACTCGACCAGCCAGGCAGCAAGATCTGCCTTTACTTCAGGAGATACCTCTATGGCCTGCGGCACGGCGGCAACACTGTCCCAGATCAACTCGACGAGGTTGATCTCCTGAGCGGGCGAGTCCGCCCGAGTGAGACCGGAAACATGTCGTTCGAAATACCTATTCTCCTGTTCACAACGCGTATCATGTTTCGGACATTCCCCACGATATTCAACCGGGATTGACCATGAACACGCCGATAAAGCAACAGATCGACCAGCGACTTCAACAACTGTCAGAGCAACGTATGGCTGAAGTGCTGGATTTTGTGGAGTTTCTGGCCATGAAAGAGCAGGCTACCCAAGCGAAGCCCACACCGGCACTCGGCAGAATCGAGTCCGCCATTGAACGTCTAAGCTGCATTGTGAAAGCTGGCCCCAAAGGCCGACTAAAGGCATTGCAGTTGGACTTGACTGGGTTCAAGTTTGACCGGGAAGATGCCAATGCCCGATAAGGCCTATTTTCTTGACACCAATGTGCTTGTGTATGCATACACAAGCCGGAGCGATGCCAAAAGTGACATCGCCAACGCCTTGATTACCAGTGGCGAAGCCATGGTAAGTGCGCAGGTGCTCAACGAGTTTTGCAACACCATCCGGCGTAAGTTCGCAGGCATGTATTCGAACATTGATGCGGCACTCGACGAGTTGGTGTCTGTTTTGCCGGTTGCGCCGTTAACGCTGGCGACCACGCGTTCGGCGGTTGGTTTGTCCCAACGCTACGGCTGGTCTTATTACGACGCGTTGATCGTGGCTGTCGCATTGGAGGCGGGTTGCAGCGTTGTGCTGAGCGAAGACATGCAGCATGGCATGTCCGTGGATAGCCGGTTGCGCATCGAAAATCCATTTTTGAAGTCCTAAGCGCAGGGTGCTCCTGCAACGCGCTGGGGTGTCGAGGCAAGGCGAACAATCACTTGACGGTGCACAACTCGTCCTCGTCGAACTGCCCACCGTCGTTGAAGTGCACTTTTTGCGCTTCAGCAGCCGAGCCAAAGTAGTCGGCTGCAGTAGCCACCTAGGCCAAAATCAAGTCAGAACTTGCCACTCTTTGAGCGTATCGGCGATGCAGGCGAGGGCTCGGTCGTGTTGGTGGCGCAAGACACCACCACCGTGAACTACAGCGCGCTCACGAGCATCGATGGGCTGGGGCCGATCGGCACACCACGGTGGACGGGGCGCGGGGCCTGTGCACCTGCACAGCAGCCTGGCGATGACGGTGCAAGGCGTGCCGCTGGGCTTTGTTGACGTGCAGTGCTGGGCGCGCGACGTGCGGCCCTTTCCTCTTGGCCGGCGCCGCCAGCTGCAGCGACTCAAAGGGGCACAGCCGCGGTCGCCGCAGGAGACCCTGACGGCACAGGAGTCAACACTCAATACTTCATCACCACCAGCCGCGTCTGCGTGAACTCCAGCATGCCGTGTTTGCCGTCATCGCCCCCCAGCCCGGAGCGCTTCCAGCCGGCGTGGTAGCCCTGGTAGGGGTCGGCGGGGGTGCGGTTGATATAGAGCTCGCCGGCCTCGATCTCGTTGCTGGCCTGCATCACTTGGCGGTAGTCGTTGGTGAACAGTACCGAGGCCAGGCCGTACTGGTGGTCGCTGGCCATGGCCAGCGCGTCGTCGAAGCTCTCGAAGGGCAATACGCACAAGACCGGGCCGAAGACTTCCTGCTGCACGATCTCGGATTCCTGGCGCATGCCGGTCAACAAGGTCGGTGGGTAGAAGAACCCGAGGCCCTTGGGCATGGTGCCGCCGCATTCGAGCTTGGCGCCTTCTGCGATCGCGCGTTGCACCATGTCGTGGATGGCCTGGCGGCTGTCGGCACTGATCAGTGGGCCCATGTGCGCCGGGTTGGCGGCGCGGTCACTGAAGCCCTGCGAGCGCAGCTTCTCGCGCAGTTTGGACACCAGCGCGTCGTGCACGGTGCGTTGCACGTAGACCCGCTCGACGGCGGTGCAGAGCTGACCGCAGTTGGTGGTCTTGGAGCCGACGATGGCGCTGGCCGCCCCTTCCAGGTCGGCATCGGCGCAGACGATGGCCGGCGTCTTGCCGCCCAGTTCCAGCGACGGCTTGGCGATGTTGACCTTGGCGTAGTCGAGCACCCGGCGGCCAGCGTTCAAGCCGCCGGTGAGCGTGATCATGCCCACCTTGGGGTGGGTGCACATGGTCTCGGCTTGCGCATGGCCCATGGTCATGATGTTGACCACGCCAGGGGGCAGGCGAGCCTCGAGCACGGCATCGGCGATTTCGAAGGCGCAGCACGGCGTGTTGTTGCTGGGCCGCACCACCACGGTGTTGCCGGTGATCAGCGCCGGTGCGATCTTGCGCAGCAGTGTGTAGACCGGGTAGTTGAACGGGATCAGGCAGGCGACGACGCCGATCGGCTCGCGGTACAGCACCAGGTTCTCGCCGGGTGTGTCGCTGGGGATCACCTCGCCTTCGATACGCCGCGCCCATTCGGCGTGGTAACGCGTGATCTCGGCGGCATACACCGCTTCGTTGGTTGCGTCCTGCAGGCTTTTACCCGATTCGCGCGCCAGCGCCGCGCCGATAGCGTCCTTGCGCGCCACCAATGCATCGGCCAGCGCATGCAGGTGCCGGGCCCGTTCGGTGGACGGCAACTTGCGCCAGGCGCGTTGCGCCAGCGCTGCCGCCTCGCAGGCGGCATTCACCTGCGCGGCGCTGGCGGCACTGACATGGGCCACGATCTTCTCGTTGGCCGGGTTGTCGACCGCCAACAGTGCGCCGTTGTCGGACGCGACCCAGGTGTTGTGGATGAAGTTGCGATAGGTTTTCATGATGCTCCTCAGGGGCGTTGGCCGACGTGGCAGATCTGCGGTGGCGGTGGCGGATCGAATGCGCCGGCAGGGTTCGACACGTTCACGGCGCGCCCGTATCGCGGCAATCGGTCTTAGGTGGGGCGCGGGACTCC
>ENA-ORBV01005225-ORBV01005225.1-microbial-mat-metagenome-genome-assembly--contig:-NODE-5225-length-24108-cov-6.856435_pt1 | contig 24108 bp, 20 predicted proteins | sample MGYA00237777_ERZ505514 | MGnify/ENA primary metagenome ERZ505514 (study PRJEB26160, sample SAMN06269048) | microbial mat metagenome | isolation source: Oligotrophic lake microbial mat | place... | reverse complement strand
GCTTGGCAACTGGTCAATTAAGAACCAATTGGGGTCAACCAACAGCAAGGGTTTGCCTGTGCTGTTCCAAGGTTCCCGCCAGGGTTTTCTCCTAAATAATCAGTTAATTCACTACGGCGGGAGCAATGGGCATGCCCATTGTCCCCCTTTACACGACACCAGGACAACGAAGCGCCGCCAAACACCAAACACCAAACACGATGCGAAGCAGCTCCACCTCCACAACATCCCTCGACAACCATCTGCTTCGCGCAACCATCCGTCCAAGCCTTCAACCTCACCAACCAGTCTGCTGTCTCATCCCCAAATACCATCCAATCAACAGAGGCGTTGCCTCCCTCCATAGGCCGAAGAGTAGGTTGTCATCTTGCCACAACGTGGTGTCAAATCAACTCAGAGAAGTTGAACATCCGGTGGAGTCCCATCCTGTCAACCAACACCGAGGCCTCTGCACGACGCGTGCCCCACACACTCATCCTGCAGAGGCTCGTCCTCTCTTCCCTGATCAAGGGCCCTTGAACAGTGGTAAGGGAGGATGGACACCATGGCGTCCCATGGAACTCGTTGTGTTGGTTTCGAAGATTTTGTACCAATAACGGATGGATGACAGACCAAACCCCTAGGAATCCTACAGAGCAGCCCAAACGCGAACCCCCATCAACAACAACAGCGTCCTCCGTCAGCGACACTAATAGCTCTATAGCTAGTAGCTCCTCCATCGCCGCCATGCCCGTTAACCTGTTAACCTGTAATGTAGATCATCTTCTAATAGTCGATAAGAGAAAGTAGCTGTAGTGTGTTACCACTATTACCCACCAGTTCTTAAGTGTGAAAACAGTCTTAAACGTGAAAAACAGTTGGCGAGAACATGAAAACCGGAAAACAGTTGGCGAGAACATGAAAACCCAAGTTTCACTGTGATCGGCCAAGCTCCAGGCGACACCCAACACCGCGCGGGCAGCTACCGTCACTGCTAGTCTAGTTAGCAACAGCACCAGTGCCGCAGAGACAGCCAGTGTGCTTCCAGAAAACAATTGTCCCCAACTCATTTGGGGATTTGGGATTTTTTTTGTCGGTTTGGAGCCATGTGGGTGTTTGTTTGTGTTTCACATAAGGGAAGGTGCCAGTGAGATAGTGCTCACTTAAAGAAAGGCGGCGAGACAGTGCTCACACAACGGAAGGTGCCAGTGAGACAGTTCTCAAAATCTGTTAGTGAGACACAGACTCAGTGACCTCCAGTTGTCAGAGCCTTTTCTGCAACAAGCAAAACCACATCCAAATGCAAACTGTTTTCAGATTCAGCATTGTCAATGCAATCAATTTTTGGAAAATCCTAGTGGTTCCGGTTCCATTGACAACAACTGTCTGTGTAAAGCTGCTGCTCTGCACTGCTCGAGACATAGCGCTAACAACTCTGCTGCTAGTTGCGCAGCAGCACTGCACCTTCCGTGACAAAAACATTTCCATGGATCCCTTCCAATGAAAATTTGCAGTCTTGACAATGAAAATTGCTGATGAAACAACTCCTGCTGCTGCGCAGCTGCTGACAAGAGACTCAACACAGTGCATAAAATGGACAATGCCGGAGTGAGTTTGTCTTGGTCCCACAATGCCAATTTGAATCTCATTAAAGATTCAATCAAAACTCAAACAAAACTCCTTCAAAATTCAACCAAAACTCAACTGACACCTGTGAGTTCAAATGAGTTTCAATAATGGCATGCATTTGATGCACATTGTCTCAGGTAAAATTTAAAACTGACTTTTGGCATGGAAACTTGCTTAAAAACTCAGCCACTTGTAACTCACATGAGACTCACTTGAAACTCATTTTCAAATAAGCTTTGAATGGATTTTGAAATGCATTTTTGGTGATCACAAGATATCCATGTGTTAGATTTTAAACAATTGATAGCTCTTTTCTTGATTAAAATGTTGCACTTTAAAAACATTTTTTAAGCCTGGAAACAAACTTACCTAATCTGTGCTCTAACAACAAATGCACAATTTGGATCCAAAAATGAATTTTTGCAACACACATTTTTTAATTGAATCTGTTTCTTCAACAATTGTCTGGCATTAGGTGGAACTACACCTCACCTCAATTCAAAACAAAAGAAATCACGCAAATGTTTGTGGTTGTTTCTGTTGCATGACGATCGTTCAGAAATTGTGAAAACTGCAAATGTCACAAAACAACCACAACATCTTTGAAATGCACATTCGCAAACATGGGTGCAGATGAATTCTCATGAACAATTGGTGGCATTGTGCATGCATTTGTAAGAATTTGATGTGGGACCTGAGAAGAATAAGTTCCATTGGAAGTCAGGCAAGCCAAGTAAAAGGAAAATTGGAGGTGATCCATTGTTGGATGTGATGATGATCTAACGTACGTGCGTCCTTGGCGCTCTCTCAGAACAGTCAGTCTGTCATCCGTCGCGCCCACCTCTCCACTCAATTTTTTTTCGAGAAGCCATCAACTTCGATCTTTTTTTAAATATCCCGTATCAACAGATTCCTTGTGAAGAAGGGTGCAAAATGATCAATCAAACTGCCATCAAAATATAACTACGAAAGAGGTTATTCATTGATTAATAGCTCTATTGTGATCCTTGTAACAGAGATTTGACTCCACATAGCAAATCAAGAAAAAACAGAAAAAGAATATGAAGTTCGATTCAATGCTATTCGTAGGGGCCACCACTCTTGTGGTGGTGCTCCACAACGCCGTCGTACATGGTTTTGTGACTCCAACAACAACAACCACAGCCAATCGTTTTCCTTCGAAATTATTCCAGGCTCGGAATACGGAATTCAGTGTTTTGGACGACAACGGCAACGTGAGTGACAATGCAGAACAACTGGAAGCTAAAGACGAGCCGTTGGCGACGACAATGGTGAATGTCGAATTATCACAAGAAAAAGAAGAAGGAGACGACGAATTTCAGTATTGGCAATATGCAGCACTGTCTCCTTCCACCACGACTTCCACACCCCCCATGTATTTGCAAATTCAAGTTGGTGATCTCAGTCTGGCACGCAAGGCTTGGAAGAAACGACGTCGTTCGGGATCACCCTTATTAGCGCCTTGCTCGGTGTTGTCTTTGGATCGTACCTCTATGATTCGTGAAAATTTGATTTATTTGTTGTATTTGCACGGGTCGGCTCAAAAGGATGGCATTGTGGTGTCCTTGCAAGATTTGAAACGCACGCACTTGTACTCCTTAAAGAGTGATTTGGAGGAACATGCCCTGGCCTTGGGATACGAAGATGCACGAGACATGGTGCAAGCCTTGTTCAAAAGCAAAGGCATGCAAAATGTCTATCAAGTTCGGATCGTCCTGGAAGATGACGAACTCTTTCTCAAATCGCCCATTTCCAAATATCGGGCGGTACAAAAAGCTTCCAAAACAACGCTCTTGCAAGTCACGGCAACGACCACGACTACTACTGGTGAAGAAACGGGTGACCAAACATCTACTACTAGTAGTAATGCCCGTGGTGGTGTGGATATCATGAAACACACGGGACATATTCGATGCAAATCCGACGACACCACCACAACCAACGGAAAACACAAATTCAGTTATCCTCCTCTATCTGCAGCCTTGCGCGTCAGTCAACGCGATGACTTGGATACGGGAAATATTCAACAAGGAAGCATTCTTCCCGCCGTCTTTTTTGATTTTGATGCACAAGGAGATGGCGGATCGCCGCTCTTGATTTTGTCCTTGAATCCAGGACGAAAACCCACTGGCAAAAAGACACGAGCGTCGTCGTCATCGACCAATCTCAAATATGCACCCATTCGCAATCCACGTCACATGATTTCCGACTTGCAAGTAGGAGACGGTCCTTATGAAGCACGAGTTGTGCGGTTGGCGGGAGACCATGCTTTGGTGGATTTTGGCGTCGGACGAAGCTTTGGCGACAACAACAATCCGCAGCAAGAGGAACATCAACACGGCAGGGGATTGCCTGATTTTGTCCGAGTCTATGGAATGTTGCGATTTAAGGATGCCGTGGATTCTGGCGTTCATTCCATGGTGGAAGAAAGCGAGGACAGGAAAGGAAATGATTCAACAAAAGGCCAGTACAAAGCAGCAACGCAAGAGGAAGAAGACATGTTCGCTTCCATGAATGATTTGTTGAAACAAGTGACTGGTGATGACGAAGATGACGTCGAAGACGACCTCGACGACGAAGAAGAAGAGTCAGAGGAAGATGTCACTCAATTGTTCAGTATCAACGACGATGGTTCGCTGAGCTATAGTGATCCTGAAACAGGTGAGACGGAAATCATTTCTACGCTGGATGAGGATAGCGAAGAAGAGGAGGTAGATGATGAGGAAGACGAGGATCGACCTGTCACCTTTACATTTCCTACCAACCACCAAAGGAAGCGCAGAACGACCCGATTGCGCGTTGGAGATCGCGTCCCAGTCCATATTTTATCCGTTTCCAAACAATCCAGCCAGTTCCGAGTAACCACAGATCCAGCTGCGGTCCGAGGCAAAAATGCCAAAGATATCAAGAAGGAGGGAGATGTTACTAAGAAATTAGAACGATTAAGTCAATTGTTGGGAGGTTTGCACATTGCAGAAGAGCTTCGGGGAAGAGAATTTGATGGTACCGTCAAAGCCACCAGCCGAACTGGCGATTGGCTTTACGTGGAACCCAACAGAGGGTCGGGCGGAGATGGGATTGAGCTTCCAGTAGGCGTTGCTACAGTTCCAGAAAGCATGTCATTAGCAAACGGAGGTCTGCCGTTTGCCCAAGGCGATCTAGTACGCATAAAGCTCAATGGGATCGACGAAAGTCGGGGACAGCTTGGATTTGAAGTCATCTCAAAGCTGTCACCTTGATCAGCTACCTAAAACGTTGCTGATAGGCAACCCAGAATATTGATGATATTGCTCAATCCCATTTTTTACTTTTGCTACTAACTTTTGACAGTAAATCAACGTTAATTAATTTTCTTTACTAGGATTTGATTACTTTGGCTGGCTTGATTCCGCTTCACCCATCATTTTCTCTTGGCTTCTTTCCTTGTCCTTTGATATTTCGAGCAAGCACTTCCATTCAATAGATACATTGGAACCTGGCCCTGCGACAACCACAAATAGCTTGCCGACATTGCATCGCCGAAAAAAGAGCAAAGTTCATGATAAAATACAGCAGTGACGCTGGTGTCCCTGAAGACCAGCCAGACTACAACCCCTAGTAGTAGTATTCTACTTGAGTAGAGCATGGAAGTGAGTGATAGCTAGCAATAGCTCCCAAACTACATTGCGCCCCTCTACAGTAGTCTACTGGTAGACTGAGTACAGTAAGTTGGGCTAAACCTTGACCCTTTTATTCCAAAATAGGACTGCTCACTCTCTTGAAGACTACAGCGCAGAACAATTTCGTTTTCAGGATCCACCACTTCTCAGCTTGATGAACTATCGAGATAAGAAAAAATGTGGTTGGGTAGCAACCAACTCACTACAGTAGTTTAGTTCCATAGGAGCTATTGGATCTAGCCACAGGAGTTATCATGATATCTCTTAATTTTCTCCGCATTTAGAATTTGGTTGGATCAGTATCGGATAATGTCTGCAGAACAGGAAAAGTTGAATTTGATTGCTCTGATATACTCTATGGATGGCGGGAAACAAATTGATTATGACAAAATCGCTACACACCACCCGCTCATTCAGATAGGCAGCGTTTTCTCGGATCATTGGCTGGGGCGCCTTGCATATGGAAGTATTGGGATTGAAATATTTCAGCAGCGAACACCAACTTGAAAGTAGTACATGCGCTAGCCGACGACGAAAGCCCAGCAACTAGGCTACGCACAATGAGGGATTAATAATTTCAATCTCTATCTAGATTCTTTGCAATAGTCTGCAATATTTCATGCTTAATGACCTTATCTGTGCAAATAGATTCCTTGCTCTGCTTGGACGTCCGCTAGACTATCTCTGTTGTCTCGAGCAAAGCTCTCCAAGTGATTCATGAGGGGACAATTTCGTCCACACGTTCGTTCATTAAATTCCGCATCCGAGCTGGCACCCAAAAACTTGCCAGTTACAACGTGTTCAAGTCGAACGCTTTCGCCTCTTCTCCACACATCTTGGGATTCTAAGCACTCCACCTTCCAATCGTCCCCTTGATCTTTTCCTTCGTATACAGAGACTTCTTGTTGCTTGGACAGAGGCGATTTTACGCTGTGGGAATGCAGATTGCGTTGCGTTTCAATGTTGGTCAACCGAATGATATGTCCACATTTGACAGGTTCAGCTGCATGAGTACAGGTTTTGTCGCCATGCGTTTCCGCCGGTGGATATTCAGGGGTACCTTCTCCGTCTTGGTGTGCCGGTCGTACCAACCACAAGCCACGCTTTTCCGTCTTGGCATCTCGTGTCCATGTTGCTAAATGTTGCCCACTGCCACCTAAAAAGGAAGCGGAAAAAGAGATACAGAATGACGTTTTAGAAAATAGCCCTGCACGACATGACATGCCTTTGAATCGAAGAAAATCTTCGTACCTTGTCGATTTTTTCCTTCTGAATCGTAGAGCAAATAGTTGTCTCCTTTTGGCATAGTATAGACATGGGCAATTCTGATGGCCGATCCACAGGTGACTGGAGTATCGGAATTGTCTGCCAGCACACCTACAAAGAGACAATAGAACAGCATTAGAGTTGACCGAGAAAAGGAGCGTGCATACAAGAGGTGAAGAAACTCTTGGAATGAATCCATTCAACGGACATAAACGTACGACTAGATTGAAGCAGCAATGACACTGCCAGAAAAGGAAACAGGAAGGCCGTCATTGTCACTGTCGTCTCTTGAGTGATTAGCTTAATTGTTTATTAGTTGCAATAGTTGCTACTGCTACTAGTGGTTTGGAACTCTTGGTAGGTTGAAATGAACTCCTGTCCTCGCTGTTTGTTTCTCAGTTTCCATCGTCTCTTGCTGTTGATGATGGGTCGCGGTCGGCTTTTGCTGCGTGGCATTTTTCGCCATGGTTGGGCAGTCGGTAAGGAGGCTTTGTGCGTTCTATTTTAAAGATCCATAATTGCTATCCAGCAGAACCTTGCACTCACACACCTCTCCGTCCATGCATACTCTATTAATTCATATGGCTGCTGTAACTGCCAGGTAGTTAGCTATGCATGGCAACCTGGTGACCAAAACAAATGAGACAATATCTACTGTGTATTTAAAAAAGCTTTGAGGCTCTAGTCTAGGCGTCCCCAGCGTTGTTGCTGCATCCTCAGCACGGCAGCTATCATTTTTGACCTAACTCCCTTCCTGTCTGAGACTATTGCTTTTGTCAACCGCTGCATATATATTGTCAGGAGACCAGTCATCTTTATCCAAGCAATCCTCTAGTGAAAATTGACCCTGTTTGGTCCGTTCCAGGGATGTCATGGTAGCCACGGAATCCAACTTATAAGCAAGATCTCGAACAAGGGACCGCACATAAAATCCACCTCCGCTTTCAATTGCCAAGGAAAAACTTTTACCTTGCATGTTTAGCAGTTCCAGTTTGTGCACCTCAACTTCTCGAGGTTCAATTTGTACATCTGCTTCTGACGCTCCCTCTCTTGCCATTTCATACAGGCGCTTCCCTTCCTTCCGGATGGCGCTATATATAGGGGGCACCTGTTGAATGGTTCCAACAAAAGAAGGAAGAGCTTGTTCCATGTTCTCTCTAGTTACATGATCATATGGTGCAGTCTTTGTAATATTCCCATTTTTGTCCAAATCTAATGTTGTAGTTTCGTAGCCTAGTTCTCCTTCAACTAGGTAGGCTTTTGACCCCGAAAGGTAGCTTTGAATATAACAACGACAGAGCCAAGAGCACAGTTAGCATCAATCCAGGGTAGTCGACAGACACAGAGATAAAAACGAAATTCATGTCCACATACCTCTGCAACTCTTTGGTTCCCTTGCCAACTCCTATAACCAAGACGCCCGTGGCTAATGGATCTAGGGTCCCACCGTGGCCTACCTTGATTGCTTTTTTGCTTCTACCCGGACGGCCTGGTTTGGCACCTCTTTCTCGTGCATCCCTCTCAAGCATTTTTCTTATGAAGGAAACCACATCACTAGATGTCCATTCCAGAGGCTTGATGACAGAAAATATTCCCTCCGCTCTATGGAGTGGTATCACTTGGCCCAACATACTGTACTTTTCCATGGCAGCTCCAGCACCGCCATCACTGTTGCTTTCCTCCATGACAACATTGGCTGACGACTTGGCCAAGCCACATGCATTGTTGACAGCCACTCCAATGGCAGCCATTTCAAGCATCCCAACGTCATTCTCCGCGTCCCCAATGGCCAATAGCTGTTTTCGTGGATTAATCCCAAGTGCGTCGCAGAGCTTTTCAACGCCCAATTGTTTGCTGCAACCTTCTGGGAGGAGTTCCAACATGGTAGGAACAGCTACTGTCACGGATGCTTCATTGGCATTGGCCAAAGACTGTAGCTCGGGCCGTACCTCCTTGGCTAATTTCTCCACATTGTGATGTACCAACAACAGCTTGTGAAAGCCATTTGGGTGATCTTCCAGTGACAGCGACGGTATCACTTCCGGCCTGGGTTCGCCCCACTTTTCGTGAATTTCTGCCACCAAGGCTGGGTCTCCCGATGGATTGGAATAAAGGTTGTCGCCATCATATGCCAAGACGGTCACGCCATGTTCTTTGGCCAATGCTTCCGCATTGGCAACAGCTTGGGTGGACAATTTTCGTTCAAAGACAACCTTGCCCTTTCCATCCACACAATAAAGACCTTGGATAAAGACACCTGGTAGTTTAGAAAGAAGTTTTCGAATAGGCCCTCCCAGCGAATCCAATGCACCTTTGCGAGTTTTCCCTGTGGCAGGGAAAAAATACTGCAGCCTCTTTTCTGCCGCAGTGATATCTTGGACGGAAAGGCGAATAGCTTGCTCTGTTCGAGGATGGAGTGTGTGGTCCTTTGACAGCAACGTGCCATCCACATCCGAAGCAATGGCAATGATATCCTTTACTTTGCTTTGTATCTCATCATCATTATCATCAGCTTTTTTGTCATTGCTTGCATCGACTTCTTCAATCGTTTGTAGCACCAAATCATGAAGAGAAAGGGAACCCTTAGAGGGAGCCTCCTCTCCCGGCAAAAGCACAGATTTTTCCTTTGCCTCCTTGTCTTTGCCTGCATCGACTTCTCCAATCGTTTGTAGTACCAAATCATGAAGAGAAAAAGAACCCTCGGAGGGGGGCTTTTCTCCTGGCAAAAGAATGGATTCTTCCTTTGGTTTGTTGGTTATTTTCTCCGAGAGCCCTTGATGAAGCTGTAATAAATCCATCAGCTCGCCGTCGGAATAAAGGCTACCTTTATTTGGTGGCGCTTGACCTTTACCATTCTTGCCATTTTCAGGAGGGACTCCGAAATTTCCGCCAAAGGGTGGAGGGAACCCCGTGAAAGCTGCGCCATTGGTTGTCGCGTCATCATTTTTGTTATTTTCAAGGTTGTCGTCGTGCAAAGGATCAAAGTCGCCGTTGACGTCGTCGCCTCCTCGGGAGAGTTGCAAGGAAAAGGCGGCCCGAGCACTACCCCCATGGGCATGTCTGTGCAATGATGAACCACTACTAAGGAGAAATGCCGATGCCGTCGTTGTGGCAGCCATCTTCATGATTGACGGACAGAAGTACACACAAAGAATAGTCATGATTGTCATTCCACTACTCCTACTTCTTCCTCGAGGACCAAAGCCCTGACGCTGAAGGTTATGTTGACAATTACAGCGATGCGTTCTCATGTTTTGGTTCTCTTGGTGCTTGATTGGTTTTGGTGTGGCCATTTGAAATGCGGCTTGCGATTGCGGTTGCGTGCAGTGCAAGGCATCGGCTTTTTGATCATTAGCTTCTTGTTCGTCAGCTCGTACTCGTTTAATGTCGCCCTCAATGGGGTGATCTGGCATGCCTTGATTTGAGTTTCGAAAAATACTGCTGAGCAACTCGAAAAAAAGATCTGGAGGAGGGATTGGCACTCTGGCTCGAGCTCAAACGACGGCTACTGCTGAGCAAATCTGCAGCCACCAAAACTAGGGGGCGGATTTTTCTTCTTCTCGGGAACGGTGACCCAACCTATGAATTACTGCAGTCTGGCTAGCTGCAGATTCGAATGCAGGTTTCAATAATCAGTTTAATATTTTGATTGGATCCATTGCCGATCTTCTTTTAGGTTGGTCATGAACTCATGATGCACTACTGTAAATTTATAATAGTACTAGCTATCTGTGGCACGTTGTTTCGTCGTGCTTTTGCGCCTCCACGTGTTGGCTACGTCGTAAATAATTGTTCATGGTGATCGAAACGAAAGGGCTAGGGCCAGTCAAAAACTGAGAACAAAAAGTGTGCGTCCTTTTAAAACGTGACTCACAGCCTATTCGGACCAGCTTGATGATGTTTCGTTGTGAACGAAACCTGTTAAACCTGTACGTACAGCCGAATCGACAACGCTGTCAATTGGCCTTACTCTACTAATATCTAGCTACTGGTACTAGCTAGCCAACATGTACTACCTACATTTTATGCACTAGCTAGCTAGTGCCGCATGGTGGCTAGACATACACTGTGCTAGCTAGCTAGCGTTACGAGTCTAGTTCGCTACGGCATAGTTTCGGCATAAATCTCCTTTAGGTACTAAGTACTCCAGTACTTACTGGAGTTGCTTGCTAGCCAGTAGCCACTCCGTGGTCAACTTCAGTCGCCTTTGAAAGGCTTGAAGTATGTGTTACACAAGTTGACGCTTCAGGCTCTCTTTCAGGCTTTTGCCACGAAGGCATGACCAGAAGATCCATGAAGTTCATGTGAGAGAGAGAGAGCTTAAGGCTTGTTGAGGTAGTAAACCCAATGCGGATCTTGAGTGGGACCAGTAGTCAAGCTGGCTCCGACCGACCAGGTCCAGGCAATTGCTCCGATCGCGAGTACTTCAGTTAGTTAGCTTCAAGTTACAGATCAAAGAGACCTTTTTGTGTAAACCATTCTGGCCATGCTACATGTATCAGTAACAGGTGTAATAGCATACTATTGACTAGCAGAACATGTCGAAGGCTTCAGTTCTCAAGGAACTAAAGATACCAGTACCGTGACTGTGGGTCGATAGGCTTCAACTACGTGTAGCAAGAATTGACGCTGAGGCTCTCGCCACGGAGGCACGAAAAGAAGCTCCGATCCAGAAAGCTCAAGGCACAGCTAGTACGTAGCTAGCTAGAGAAGAGGTGACGCAAAGAATTCAAGTAAACTGCGGTTGCTTTATCGATGGTGTCTACTTTAGCTCCTACATGTAGCTACTTACTGTACTAAGTCAGCACTTATTTTGTCCGCCCATGCCGAATCGGGAATAGCCAGAATAATCGAACCGCGGCTTGACTTTCTTATATTGGCTAGGTAGCTAGCTAGACAAGTACAGTAATTTCCTTATCCGCCCTACTAGCGGAATGGAAAAGAGAATGTTGGTCGATACCAGCGCAGTACCGTAATACCACAACTCTAGATTCGTGAGCCGCGCTCCTGTCGGCGAAAACCACAAGACCAAAACCCCGTCATGCTGACCTGGTGGCTCAGTACATCCTGTCATTACTGTGATCGCAATACCTAACTTTTCCGAGAGCATCCGAGCGAGCGAGGAGCATGCTGTATTGTTCTCGTAGAAGCAACACGTTAATTAAAAATAGAAAGGCAAAACATTCGTGGTAAGGGAGGATTGGGAGCGGATATCCTATTGAAGTAGGCGATCGATTTAAGTTATTCCCTCCCCCTTCCATTTTCGACGGTATCACTGGGAATAAGGATTTGTTCTCTGGACGATAGTTTTTACGATAAACAGAGAACGGAACGAACTGAGCTGGTGCAAAAAATGAGATGTCGAAATTTTTCACTATTCTTTACTGTAGAGTCATTTTGCAACACGTCAGATCAAATTGAATGGCCGTGTTCTGCATTGTCCACTAATTGCCTTGTTTTCACATTCACTAATTCACTCATGATACCTGCAACCAAAAGCATAACGAGCACTGCTACATATCTTTTCTCTTTAAATTTTGATGGTTACACCAGTTGGACTGAAGAACAAGTCTTATTACGTGGTACCAAAGCCTCAAGTTGTTAGGCTATCTCGTGTTTCGAATCGAAAGGGGCGAATGCATAGAAGGCAACAAGTCTGCCTATTACTAGCTAGCTAGTAGTATTACCCAAGCTCTCCGTGGACCCGATCGAGAAATTTCACTTACTTTCCAATTTCACTTCATTTCTGCTGAGGGGAAGTCATAGATGCTACCAGAGCTATATTCCAGCAGTTTTGAATGCAACGCAACAAAACAACCATGAACACCTACGCCAACGATAATCCATGGCATCCCACTGTACAAGACCAGAAAATGTTGCCCGCCACGGCTGCCGTGAATCAATTGACGACTATGATGCAAATGCAGCAACAAGCAACTGTGACCTCCAGACTTAGGAGACAAGATCAAAGCATGAGGTCATCGCTGGACAGTGCCTTAATTCATAGAGGCAACTGTGCCCAACGGCAACAACAAACAGCGTTTGGTACATCCGATCTCTTTGCCTCCCTGCAAGAGCCTACCGCCGACGGTCGATCCTGCAGCAGAAGAGCAAGTTTTCCCACCATCACCTGGGGCTTTGATAGTACTGATAATATGAACGTCTGCGGTGATGAAGACATGATGATGGACGCATCGGCACCTTGCCCCCAAACAATGAATTCCCGCGACCGAAATCAACCGATACCGTCCTCTGGATCCAGAACGCTTCTCCCGGCCGGCTGGACCATGCAGAAGCCGACATGGAAGCTACATGGATGATTTCTCGCAAAGAGATAATTGTCATGTCGCGTTGAAATGTTTATAGAATCACAATGTACATACATCCCCTTCACTCATGCATGGGCAGCTCTGCCCAGAACGCTTCTCCCTGCCGACTGGACCATGAAGAAGTGGAAGCTCCATGGATGATCTCTCGCAGAGAGATAATCGTCGCGTGGCGTTGAAATGTTGATAGAATCACATTTTTCATACAGTCCCTTCACTCATGCATGGGCAGCTCTGCCTTGCTTCCAAGCTATGTTTACGTTTTTACTTGTATAGCGATCTTTCTAAACGTAAAAGTGTTTGAACACAGATAAGGCATTTTTTTACTTCACCATCAATCTAATGCATCTCTGCTGCTTCCTCATACTACTAGTAGTAGCTTGCTTGCCGGTTCCCGAATGCTAGAGGTGCCCATTCGTCGTACGCTAGCTGCTGAGTCTTCAACCATGATACCTCGAGGCCTTCCTACGCACAGCAAGGACTGGTTTGTTTCCTGTCAGATACCGACAGTCGGTGCTTGGGAATCAGATCGTGCGTGGGCGGGACATCCACAGCCCAAGAACCTCCCACTGGGGAATTGAATGTGCTGAATCTGAATAGGAGGACGCTCCCATCGTCGTTGTCATTGTCGACATTATTATGATTGGTTGCTGCCTCCAGTGTGCCACCCGAACATGTACACCACCCTTATGTTGTTCCTCTTGCTATGGAGTACCGGTTGAAGTCCCCGCATACCAAACCACTGGTGGATCAAATTTTTGTGAGGAAGGTAAATTCATCCACAATTGAAACAGTTCAATGTTGGCACGACGATCCTCTCGGGCCATCTGTGACTCCAGCTCACGTTTCGCATCGTTGGGGACATCCTCCTCGGTAGATGCGACTACCGCACAAGGAATCCTTGTGGCGAAACTCGGCGGATCCATTCAAAACACAAGTCGGGATATCTAGTCGCCTGTGAGGGTGCATGGAAAATCCCTCAACATCGACATAGGGCAACCCCAGCAATTTTCTCAATCTCTTGACAGGTTCCTGCAAGGTGTCGCAGGGACCAAACCAATGATTGTGATGTGCCAGCAACAAAGACGGATCTTCCTTGTCACTACGAAAAGACACAGGCAGCACTCACCCTCCTACCGAACCATATCGGAATCACAAGTGGTGAATTGATGGACGCCATGGATCAAAGGTTTTTCTCCGGGGGCCGGGTTCAAACCCAAATGTACTGGCCTAAAGTTACCACTACAACACCTCAATCTGACAATGCGGCGGAAAAGGGAAAGTAAAACAGTCAGCAAAGCAAAGGGCCCTATGGCCGTGTAGGTGGCTATCTCTCCACTCAGGGCTGGCGACCGTTCCAGATTGTCACTTTTCTTCTAGACAATTAAAGAATGCAACAGGCCTGAAGCGTGTTGGAAGCAGTCGACTGGGCCATCATGCCCGTCAGGCATGGGACGAATGACACAAACAAGCTAATTCCTTCTCTCAGTCGTTGTTCCTTTTGTATGCGAATGATTCATGGGATTTTGTGCTTGAAACAGCCTTCCCAAGGAATAAGCAGACGCTATCAAGTTCCCCTTGATCCGCAAATAGAACTTGTAGGCAGACCGTGATTGATTTCAACCTTGAAAGTATTCAACGAAAGCACAATGCCTCTTTGTTCTTCGACAATGAATGCAACAGGGGTTGCCCATTTTTCGGCACACAAGCGCCGTGCCACAAGCATGCTAGGTATCTGGCCAATCTCCAAGCAAGCGCTAGGGCGATCTCGGGTTTGCGTTGTGTAAGCGATCAATGCCCATTAAATCTTGAGCAGAGAATTGCTGTCCACCTGTTGATTTCGGAACATGGTGGTCTCCCAAATCTGCTCCTTTCCGGCGGTGCTGTTCTGACTTGTGTCAAAAACGTGTAAACAGAGGAGCAATAGGAAGTATAAATCAGAATCAAGCTATTCAAATGTTAGTGTCTAGTGCAATCTAGCAAGCCTTGTGAACATGAACATTCGGTGAATGAATTGCAGAATAGAGACACAGCACTGCGGTTGCGTCGACCATCAAAAAACGTTGACGCATTCTCGATATTGTTCTTATTTTGGCAGTAGACGAGCTTGCCATGTAGCAGCTGATGCTTCATTCCAAAATGTGATAATACTATTGCTAAGAATCTGAATACTATATTATAGCTATTAAATTGAAGTTGTACTTCGTGTATTTATGAAAGAAGCGTTGACTTTCGTGTCATGCCTTGGTCGCGGTCAGGCTTTTTTGCCTATTTAACATGTACATAACATTCCGAGAATTGAAACCTAACCCAGCATCTTTTTCTCCTCCTCTGTGGTCTGATGATGGACCCTGGCGCGGCCCCGTTGGTCCATAGTGTGAGCTTGTCGTCGAGGAATCCCACGGGGTCTGGTACCCAGACGTAAAGCGGCCAAAGCGTGTGTCGCTCCTTCAATGATTTCATCCTGACTGTCTTCGTCTGTTTCCGAAGACTCATTCGCGCTGAGATCTTCGATAGGATCCGCTACATCGTAGTTAGCCACACTATCAATTACTCATCCCTCTATAGCCACCCCAACATCTTGAGATTCAGTAACGCCGAGGTCTTCGACAGGATCCGCTACACTATCAAGTACTCGTTCCTCTACATCCGATTGAATTCCTTCAGACTTGGTCGCGCCGAAATCGTCGATAGGATCCGCAGCATCAGTATCCGATGCGAGATTTGTACGAAACTCCTTCCTGGAGGCCGCCACTTCAGCCTTCAATGCAAGAAACTCCTCCCTGGTGACACCGCGAGTTCCTTCTATTAACTCCTTTAATCCTACAATTAACCCCTTTAGTTCAGCCACTTCAGCCTTTAATTCAAGAAACTCCTCCCTGGTGACACATCTAGCCACTTCAGCCTTTAATTCAAGAAACTCCTTCCTGGTGACACCACGAGTTCCTTCAATTAACTCCAGTTCAAGAAACTCCTCCCTCGTGATACATCGAGCCACTTCAGCCTTTATTAATTCAAGAAGCTCCTCCCTGGTAACACCGGGAGCCGCGATTTCAACCGCATCCACCGCTCCAACATCCGATCCACGACGTTCACAAATTCCTTCAGTTACCTTCTTCCTGGTGAACACACAACAAAGACGAGCCCAGATGTTGCGTGTTTGGCTCATTGGCTCATCATTCATCTTGACAACAGTAATCAAAAGATAAAAGAAAAAGTGAGCTGAAACAACATCAACGAAAAATAATGCAACCCATGATTTTAAACTTTTTTTGATATTTTTTTTCCAGCTAAATTTCAAATTTCAAAAGCAGCTTCTTTTTCTTCGTATCTTACTTTGTTCGCAAGCCTGGATTTACCGCCTGACGGCGCTGAGGCATTTCTTGTTGTATCATCACCGCAATTTAGGCTACACTCAGAAGTCGATAATGATGATGATGATGTTACCACAGTGGCGATTTCTTCATTCATCTTCGCTGGACATTTTCGAAATGGGTTGAATTTCCACACCCAATTTCTTCTTTTGACGTTTACAACGTTTTCCGTCTTCTCGTTTTTCATGATGTCTGTCATCTTCGTTTACGAAAGAATTTTTTTAATCTCGAAGCGATCTGTCACTTCGTGTTAATGAGCTACAGAGCTACGATTACTGTAAGGATGTTTCCTCTTTATTGGTACTGTCGTATCGTAGGGAGTATCACATCGAGTTTTCATGTACTATACCAGTATATTAGCACCTTGTATGTACGTACAGTCCTTACTTGAACTGTAGTAGGGTCTTGTACCAACTAGCTAGCTAGCTAGCTACTAGTAGTTAAGTAGTTAAGTAGCTATTTAGCTAGCTAGTAATTTGAACGAAATGCGCGCTCCACGATGCTCAATCAAATTCTTACAACATCGTGTTGTTCTCCAACGTTCATAACGGTTCAGAACCACCGGGGACGCACAGAGGTTCACAAAGTTGAAATGCAACCATTCATTGATTGATCTTCTGTTGCATTTCTTGAGCAGCCTGCCATCAGTGTTAATTCGATTACAGAATCCAATACCACTACTAGCTAGATAATTACTATATAGTAAGGGTTCTGTCTGCAGCCGTGCACTTGACTATGCTTTCTAAAGAACAACTTGCTAGACTCGAGAACGATGGATTTGTTGTTATCAAAAACGTATTCAACCCATCGTGCCATTTGGATCCGATTCTAGAAGAAATGACAAGCATCCTTGACAACCTGGCTCGTGAATTGCATCAAAATGGTCAAATCGCCAGTCTTTATCAAGATCGTCCCTTTGGCAAACGCCTTACTCGTATCATCGCGGAGACGGGTCAATCCCATTCACAGCATTTTGATTTTTCACTGCCCAAAGGGCAAGTGGGTGCTACGGCTCCTATGTATTTGGGCCAAGCTCTGTTTCGGCTCATAACCAACACAACTTTGCTAGATTGTGTTCAAGATGCGATGGGACCCGAAATTTATTCCAATCCAGTTCAGCACGTTCGATTAAAGCCGCCAGAGGCTGTGGTCCCCAAGAAAGTGGTTGGCATGAGTGTATTGGTGGGCGAAACACCTTGGCATCAAGATAACGCCGTTTTGACGCAAGATGCCGACGCGACGAACGTGTTAACCGTCTGGATCCCACTCGTCGATGCTACCATTGAAAATGGTTGCCTAATTGTGATTCCTGGAAGTCATCGAGATTCGAATCTGTCTGCACCACAGAAAAACGATAATGTTGGGAATTCATCAATTACTACTGGAGATTCATCATCGTCGTCAACGCTGGCCCAGCATTGTCCAACACAGGGCGGCGCCCTTCGGATCCCCGACAGCATCATTGATTGTTACCGAGATACGATTGTCCCAGTACCGGTGAAACGAGGGGATATTTTGATGTTTCACCGAAGATTGATGCACGCTTCTCTACCCAACATGACGGACGATCTACGAAGTAGTTTAGACCTTCGATATCAACCTCTAGGCCAACCTACGGGTCGAGATGTCTTTCCCGGATTTGTGGTGCGAAGTTCTACCCAAAAAGTCTTGGAAAGCCGGGATGAATGGGAGCGACTCTGGAAGGAAACACAAAAACGAATGTCGTCTGAAAACTACAAAGAACAACCCTTTGATCGATGGAAGGCGGATCATCCCATGTGTGCCTAATAATTGTTAGCAAATACAGTGCGACTGCACTGAGACGTCAATCGTCCTTCGATCCGCTGTACTACAGTTTTTGTCAAAATTGCTCGATATTCAATTGGCATTCGTACAATGGCGCCAGTCAGGTGTATCATCCCCAAAGGAGTCATTTAGGCCAGCCCAGCACCCATCATCATTATTAACAAAAGAGTAATCCCCCGTACAACCTTGCCGTGTACTAATGTAATAGGCGTAGGCGCATTTCAATGGTGGGTCGCGACCCCAGACAGCGATACCATTCATATATTGTCCCCAGCACCAGGCTTGTGTAAGCCGGCTAAACCACGTATTATAATTGGCGTGCATCCCACACAGGAATCCTGCAAACCAATGATGAAATTCAAAATTTGGATTGGTGGCCTGTGGCACCAAAAAGAGCAACACCGTCGTCCCCATTTCCAAGGCCTTTCTCGCCAAGTCCCCGTGTTGTCGAGCATGCCGAATGTGTAATAGCACTGTCACCATACAAAAGGGTAGAACGAAACAAAAGACAAAGACCCACAATTGCCATGGCCATGTACAATGCATTTCATACAAGGTAACGGAATGTTGTAAAAAGGTAAATTTCGGCAGCAGGCTGGTATACATGGAACTCATCAGCGACACGGATATCCAGGCCAAATGGTCCACGGGCAATTGGTCGCGGGCATGCAGCCGGCCGACAAAGAAAAAGGCCAAACAATCCAATAGCATGAGGTTCCCTTCAAACAACCAAATGTCATGAAGTGTGAGACCCTTTCGGTGTTCCCAATCCTGGTAAGCAAGACCACGAGAAAATGGTTGTCATAGAAATTATGATTAGAGAATGTTCAGTAGCTGGAAGGTGTGCACTGCAGTCCATCACTAGCACAGAGTGTACAGTACGTACCAACGACACCACCATCACGTGTGTGAAGCATATACCAAGAAGTGTTACAACAAAAAAATTGAACAAGCGAACATGAACCCAGAGAGGATGATGGTGATAATGCTCGGATAGCAACGGCGTCTGTAGTGCTGAAACAATGGAATGGAGAAATCGTTGTGGCAGAGAAGAACGAGACGAAGATTCTAATATTTCATGTTCCCTTGTTGCATCTGCATTTCCTTCTTGTTCCTCGCGAGGCTCAACAACTCTCCCTCCTTCCTCTATTTGGACTTGTCCTTCTTCCTCTTCTTCTGCTGCTGTGTCATCCCCACGGCTGAGGTCGTTGTCGATGCTGGGCAATGCATCGTCGTTGTTTGGAAGAAGGGGTTCTGTCAAATCTTCCATCCTGCGGCGGCTCATTTTCGTGGCATGAAAACAATGTCGCTCGTTCAGATTCTTCCTACTAATTTGCTCAAGGCAAAGTTTCTCTTAATTTACGGTTTGTCTACTATTACTGTATAATGTATAGCTAGCGGCTATTTTAACCCGATATAATGGCTTGCCAAACCATTGTGTGCTATTTCGTTGGTATTTCGGTCAAATAGCCATCATCATCAGCGAAGAATAATTAACGCCATTCAACAACGAGTCTTGTTAAGACTAAACCCTGGTCGCAACTGACAAGGGTTATCAGTCAACCCTTGCGAAAATGCAAGGGTTAACCCACACAGCACGCTTATCTCAGTGTCAGTTTACTACAATAGAGTATACTTTGCTAGGCAGATAAAGCTAGATGAAGCCAAAAATTGGATCTACCTTTTCTGTTGCGGCCATAGGTTCGTCCACTGCAACATCTGTTGATAGCAAACGTAGGCGCCTTTATCCAATGCCAACTGACATGATGGATAGATGGATGGATATCACTTGCCACAAAGCTACTGACAAAAGAGTTGTGGTAGGCTCACAATGCGCACATTGATAGCCGCCAAACTTTCGCTGAAAGCTCGCTGCCGGAAAGGACCGTTGACGATGGCGCCGGCTCAATCTAAATTGACTGGCGAGAAGAGGGTTAACTCGCCTGATGAGTTCTTTGACAGTCCCATGACCAAAGTTTCCAAGGGGACGGCTGTGTTTAGTGATGACTATGTCAATAGCATGGCTGAAGGCAAGATGAAAGGCTTGCCCAAAAACTTGGATGATATCATCGTGGACGTCGACAAAGAAAATGACGACCCCGTGCCCCGCTGCAGCAAGAAGATGAAGTCATACTCTGGTTTGGATGCCCAAGAAATGATGCTTTGCCCAAAATATGCCAAGAGGAATGTTTTCGCAGTTTTTGAAGATGCTTCCTATTATTCGGATGGGGAGCTCAAGCATTTTAACATCAAATGTCAAAGCACTGAGTCCAGCCCTTGTTCGTGCTGTGAGACACCCAGTCCGTCTCCCCCGAAACAGCCACATGAAGTGAAGAATGAATTTGCTCAGGCCAAAGGGTTCGACATCAATGATTATGTGGGAGAGGAGGAAACACCCAAAAAGATCTCAGCGAATGCTTGTAAGTGGTGTCACTGGGATCCGTGCATTATGAAGAATGAGAATGTGAACCAAGAGGGAGAGGTTATAGTTGACAATTTGATGGCTCAAGAGGAACAAGGTGTCCAGTTGGAAAAGAAGAATTACAGGTGCGCTTTGTACGCATAGGATGTGTGCCCGTAAGCTTGGGTACAGAGGTGAGCGTGTCATGCTTCCGGTCTGTGTTCAGGTTTGGATTGACAAGAACTTTACTGACGAGGGAGAGCAGCAAACTGGATTCATTCCTAGTGGAGAGGCGAATTAGTGGCGGCAATGGCATTAACATTATAATGGAATCATAGTTACAAAACTATGTGGTTGTTTGCTTTCTAACTTTAGTTGGATTCAAACCATAGTGTGCACGAACTGCCTGCACAATAGGATGAGACGTCTTTACTTTGTATGGCACGGTTTTCAGTCCCCTTGTGTCGGGCTCCCATATTAGCAATCCCTGTTCACTGTGAGCAATGTCAAAGCAAGTCTGGCCTGGACCAATCAACTCATGGAGTTTCGATGACTCTGGTACAAAATTGTGTGCTACAATCCGACACGCTGGGTCCATACAAGCGACACAGTTTCTTTTTGAAAGGCTCTTGAGGTCCTTTGAGTCAGAAATATTTGCTTCAAGGCGACACACTTGACAGCAGGAACGTCTTCCCGCGGGTCCAGGCTTATGGCTTGGATTCTTAGACTTCCTATCGGCAGAGTCTCGTACAAGGTTTGGCGACAAAGGGTTCCGAAACTGGCGTCTTGCGGGATCCTCGTACTGCAACAAAGCCTCGGCAATCCATGTGTAGAAGTCATGTCGTGCGAACTTGGAACGGTGAAGGTCTGGGTTCTCATTAACTGACATGTTCCATTTGATCAGGCTATTCAACAACATGAAGTCCATAACGGCCATGAACGAACGCTTGTACCATTTCTTGAAGTGAGCTTTGCGAGCAAAGCCCCCACCATGCAATCTCATCTGGTCCCCTTTATCAACACCGAACATGGTTCGTTGGTACTTTACGAGGATCCAGGGACACTCCAAAACTGTCGCCTCAGGACCACGATGTCGTGTGACTTGAACAATGGATGTGTCAATAAGAGTGGAGACACAGTTCACCACTTTCGAGTCTCGCCACTGACACTGTAGGATGTTGTTGATGGAGTCATATGCGATTTTGTACTGCCCACGAGGACCACCAATCATTCCTTTGGCGAGTTCGTTCTTGTTAGGTTCTTCCTCTTTGCTCAAATTCATCAACGTCTTGTCCCATCCCTTTCTCTTCCTGCGACAAGTGCCACTTGAACATAATCTGCAACGTTCTCTGAGCAGAAAGGCCAATTCGGGACATTGATATCGGTTGTCAAGAGATATGTGCCGGTACCCTCCGCGTGTTTCTGTGTGCAAGTGCAGCTGCATCACGGCATTAACAACAGCCTTTTGTGTTGTGGGAAGGCCTTTGGCCTCTTCATGTATGTTGATGTCCCGTGGGTTCTTACCCTGATAGACATCGACAAACAACACACCACACGTCTTGGCATCTGCTAGGACGAAGAAGTCAACGCGATACTTATCAGGCTTATCCTTGTTGTACTGTCTTACGGGACACAGTCTGGACCTACAGGCGACACCACCTTCATCGGACGTCAAGTCTTTACCAGGATCAAAGCATGCAAAGGAGGCTGCGTTTAATTGATTTAGTGCAGCTCGCAACTGATAACACTTGTCGCCAGAGTTACCTACACGTTTGTGTTCAGGATGAAATGCACCCCTTATTTGCTTGAATCGCTTCAAAGACATTGTAGTTGCCGCAAAGCCTGCTGTGTTGAGTACCACCAGTTTCTTAGCACGTGAGCCATAGCCGGTACTCAGTTCCTTATTTGTAGTGCGGAAGTATGCCGGATAACCTCCTCCATCAACTGGATGCAGCGATATCTTCAGCATTATGCCAAAGAATCTGTACATCTCTTGTGTTGTTATGTCTTTCCATTCATGTTGATGGTACCAGTTTTGTCCCAGCTCCGGTTTGATATGTTTGTAGTAACAGTCGTTTGAATTTGCAGCAAGCCTTGCCATAAACTCGCACGACAAACCACTCCCTACCAAGGCCTCAAAGGGATCGCTGAATGACTCTGCAATGCCTGCTTTTAGACAAGAAGTGCCTTCATACTCATAGTAATCATCGTCTTTAATTGATGGGTCATTCCCCTGTGCTTCGTTGAATTGCCAGCCAAGGTTGTCAAGCAGTGCTGACATACGAACGCGCGGCACCATCGTAGCAGAGTAGTCCTCGTCACTGCTGCTGGATTCATCGTCGGGTCCCCAAGCCAGTGATTCGGGATCGTTATCAGCAAAACTGTATGCGTTGTCATTCTCATTCAATTCAGAGCCCTCGTCACTATCTGATTCAACAGTTACTGTAGGATGGGTCATAGTGCTTGACCGGGTTCTTCGTGTTGGCTCAGCCAGTGGCGAGGAGTCATTGTGATTAGTGCTTGTCGTTGGAGCGCTGCCACCGGTACCGTGACTGCGGGTCAGACTGCTAATGGTTGAACCAGCTGAATGACCACCAATTGTTGTGACTGATACGGCAGAAGCGGCTGTTTTAACTGCACTCCTGGAGCGCCATCGACCCTCATCTGGTGGTGTGGCCGCTGCTGTAAGTTCTTGGGTGGGAGCACGCTTCCGTTTTTGTTTGTTGGGCTGCCCTCCGTGCAGTTCGTCGCACGCTAAAATGGCTTCTCGTGGGACCTTTGTCATTGTGTCCTTGTGGTACCAGTGTCGCAAACAGCCTGGATCAACTGTGTTTGGAAGGTTTATCAACCAATCCACCTTGTAGCATGACCCATTGGTTTTCTCGTTGGGACATTTGACTATCTTCCCTTCCACAACCAAATCCTCTGGCCCTAAATACCTGTCGACATATTTGGGGTCCACAAAGAGTTCTTTTCCACCCAACAAATGCTTGTGAGCCATAGCAACCTTCGCTCTTGACTTCTTGCGTTGCTGTGTTGTTGTGTCTGCACGAGCAGGTGTTTCATTCGTGCTTTCATTTCCATCAACCTGTGTGGCTATTGTTGTCATTGCTGCTATGCTGATGGGCTCAACATGCATTTGTGAGAAGTCAATTATCTCCCTGACAGGTTCAGCGTTCACATCGTACATGTCATTATTGCCTGACTGGCTCTGGGAAACAGCGGCTGACCCCTCCATGGTGGTTATTAGTTTCGCGATGACTTTCTAAGAATTTTGAGCCGACAGTGCTGACTGCTGCTTCTCGTAACTCAACCCGAATAGACATCTCGTCACTACCACCAGCAAGACTGTCCTAGCGCTGCTACTCAAGAAGACTCTCATCGTCATGCAGGAAAGCTAAAGATAGCTAGTTAGCTTGTTCTAAAGTAGTTTTGAAAAACTAGCTTAACCCATGTCAAATGTGACGAGGGTTCCTTAACCCTAGTCGCATTTGACTAGGGTTACCGTTTGGCGTTAAACCTCTTTCCTCGCTCAACAAATCAAAAGAAGTGAGAGCTGCATGTTACATAACATAACATTAATATTCGTAGAGGAGAGGCTTGCGCGCTATCCCTTATGGATCCCTTATGGACACCTCGAATACAGA
>ENA-ORBV01005224-ORBV01005224.1-microbial-mat-metagenome-genome-assembly--contig:-NODE-5224-length-24109-cov-12.391644_pt1 | contig 24109 bp, 21 predicted proteins | sample MGYA00237777_ERZ505514 | MGnify/ENA primary metagenome ERZ505514 (study PRJEB26160, sample SAMN06269048) | microbial mat metagenome | isolation source: Oligotrophic lake microbial mat | place... | reverse complement strand
CCACCGAGATCTACACCTCTCTATTCGTCGGCAGCGTCAGATGTGTATAAGAGACAGCGGCCCCGTTGGTGCCGCGGCGCCGCGCCCGGCGAAGGGTGAGCTGGCGCCCTGGCGCAAGGTGGTTTGCACGGTCCCGACGTACAACGAGGCCGAAAACATCCTCGACCTTTGTGCGGCGCTTCTTGCGCTGGGTGATCAAGTCGAGGTCCTCGTCATCGACGACCACTCGCCGGACGGGACGTGGAAGCTGGTGGAGGAAGCCGCGCGTCTCCAGCCGCGCTTGTACCTCTTGCACCGCACACAGGACAAGGGCCGCGGGCGCTCGGGCCGCGACGGATTTGTGGCCGCCCTCGCAATGGGCGCTGACGCCGTCGTCGAGATGGACGCGGACTTTTCGCACCACCCGCGCTTCGTTCCGCAGATGCTGGAGAAGCTGGCAGAGGTAGACCGCGCACGGGGCGCCCCGGTCGGCCTGGTGCTCGGTTCGCGCAACGTGCGCGGCGGCTCGGACGCGGACCGCGGACTGTTGCGCCGCTTCATCACCAAGCTCGCTAACCTCTACATCCGCATCCTCCTGGGTGTGCCGGTAAGCGACTGCAACTCGGGTTTCCGCGCGTGGCGCGCCGACACCCTGCGCCGGATCAAAGTCGAGGACACGTTTTCACCGGGACCCGCGATCGTGCAAGAACTGCTCTACAAAACGGCGCGCGCGCGTATCCCGATCGCCGAAGTGGGCATTGAGTTCGTCGACCGCGTGCGCGGTGAATCCACGCTGACGCTGCGTATCCTGATGCAGGGTTACACCACCGTCCTTGGACTGCGCTGGATGGCCCTGCGCGGAAAGCTGTGAAGCCGCCCGAAACGCTCGCGCGCACGCTGCTCGCGGTGCTGATGTTGGTCGCGCCGCTGGTGTTTGGCGCGCGGATGCTCTTTGGTGAGCGTGTGGACGAGCCCCAGTTCCTGCGGCCCGCCGACGGAGATTTTGTTTTGGTGACCGTCGGGCAATGGGACGACCCCGCGGAACTGCCCACCGCTGCGCACTTTGCGGCGTTTGTGCGCCGCGGACAGGTTGTGGGGCCCCTTTGGGCATCCAGCGATCTTCCCGCCGCCGCCGCCGCGAGCCTGTGGACCGGCCGCGCGCCTATTTCACACGGGGTGCGTGGGCCGAGCGATCGCTTGCCCGCGGGCACGTGGACTGTTGCCGAAGCCGCGCGCGCGTCCGGCACTCGAACGGCGGCGTTCATCGGCGGCACGCTCGTGCGCGACGCGGGACTGACCGGGTTTGACCAGATCATCGAGGACCCAGCGATGGACGGGCAGACGCTCGGGCGACTCGCGCGGGGCTTCCTCGCGCGCGAAACCGACCGCCGCATCCTTTTGTGGCTGCATCTTCCCGAGTCGGGCCCGCTCGCGGCGGATTTTGCGGCGCTGCTCGCGGATCTCGACGAAGCCCTAGTGGAGAGCGGTCGCGCGGCGGACACCATCGTGTTCGCAACCGCCCTCTTGAGTGGCCTCGATACGCCCGACGAAAGCCGGTTGCTGGTGCCGCTGATCGCGCGTTTGCCCGCCGCGCTCAACGCGGGACGAACGAGCACCGCCGTGCTTGCGCACACGGACATCGCGGGACTTGCCATGCGTCTATTGCGCCTGGCGCCGCCGTCCGCGCTGGCAGGCCAGCCGCCGCTGCAAAGCCGTGAAACGGTGTTGTGGGGCGCGTTGCGCGGCTCCAGCGGCGTCCTCGAAAACTGGATGGAAGGCTCGTTTGGCGAAGTGCTGCGCCTCCCCGACCAGCGCCTCGCGCTCGACCCCACGGGCGCGTTTTCGGCGAAAACCCTGCGCAACCCGCGCGCGCCCGAGGGCGCAACACCGTTGCGCGGCGCGGCACTGGAAAACGCACGTCGACGGTTCGCGGATTACCGCGCGGCGCTCGCACCCATCCGCTGATTGCGCGCAACCCATCAGGGCCGCGGATCGAGGCGCACGATGCGCCAGCCGCCGCCCTCACCCCACGTCACCTGGAAGTGGAGCGCGAGCCGCTCGCCAATCGCTTGCAAGTACGGCTCGGCCACCGGGCCGGTCGGGATGCGGTCGAAGGATCCCGGGTTTGACAGGTCGATCAAAAGCGGGCGGTTCTGCGCCCACACCGCCGGTGCGTATTCGGAAGCCAGGGTTCCCACGGCCACGTCCGCGAACCACGCTGGATCGAGGTTTTGCAGGCATGCTTCGACCAGTTCGGGCGCACGCACGTCGCGCTCGGCGCCCTCCACCCACAACCCGATCGCAGGCAGATCCTGCACAAAGCCGAGCACCTGGGGGCGGGTCCCTTCGCCCGCGAGTTCACGCACGATGGCAGCCCGTCGCGCGGGATCAAACCCAGCGTCGAATGCGCGCACGGTGGCGAGGCCCGCGCGGACGTTGATCACAAGCACGACAACGAGGATCAGGAAACCGAAAAATCCGCGCGGAACGGCGCGCACCAGCAGGTACCCGAGCACCGGCAGTTGGTGCACGAAATAACCACCCTGCTCCGGGACGCTCCACCACAGGAAAAAGGCCGTTGCGGGCGCGAGGAACGCAAACGTCCACAGGCGTTCGCCGCGCGCACGCACGAGCCCCAGCAACGCAAGCGGCGCCAAGGCATGGAGCGCGCGCCACCACTGGCCCCATCCGGCACCTTCGTGCTCAAAATACTGCCGGCCGGCGCGGATCAAAAAGAGCTGCTCGCCGCCGTGGCCCGCGCCGAAAAAGCCGCCCTGGAACGGCAGCGTGCCCGTGCGAACGATCGAACTCAGCACCACGACCGCGGCCATCGCGGCGGCAAACACCACGCCGGTGCGCAGGACACCGCCCAACGTCGTGCGGCCGCCGCGCAGGCGCAGGAACAAAAACACAAACCCAAATCCAAGGAGCGGCGCGGATTGGTGCGTCGCTACGGGCAGTGCGGCCGCCAACGCACCCAGGGCGACACCAAGCGCACCGGTTCGCTCCGCCGCGTACGTCGTAAACAACAGCGCGAGCGCCACACCCGCGAAGTGCACCGCGTGCACGTCGATCTGCGTCGCCCAGAAGGCGAGCGCGGGTGTTGCGGCCACCACCGCGGCCGCGCTGAGAGCGCGCCCGGGGCGCACGCCTATCCGCTGCCAAAAAAGCGCGCTCGCAAACAATCCGATGCCCGCGCACAGGGCCGAAAGCAACGCTGGCGCCGCGAGTAACCGATCCGGGCCCAGCACGTTGCCCAGGAGCGCCGCGAGGGGCAGGTGAAGCAGGTGCAGGGCTTCGAGCGCTTCACCGCTCGCGTGGTGCCACAGCATCCAGCACCCGTCGTGGTGCAGCCGGGCTTGGGGGTTCACGGCGAAGAGGCTGCCCGCGGCGAGGGCGACTGCCGCCGCGCCCCACACGCCCCGGCCCGTCACCGGAACCGAAGCCGACCCTGCGGACGGTTGGCGCGGGGTTCCGTGGGTCCTTCGGGCGGCGGCCATGGGCGGCGGGAAGCTTAACGCACGCGCAAGCCGCACCGCGGATCGGCGCGGGGACGATGTTGCCGGAGCGCCACCCTGAGCTAGGGATGGCATGCACCACCACGAGCGCTCGACCGCAACACGCACCACGCCATCCAGGGGCTTGCGGCTCGCGATCGGCGCGGCCCTCGCCGCTTTTGTCGCGGCAGGATGCGCCACACCCGACTCCGAGCCCCCTGAACTGAGCGCGGAAACCCGCGCCTATGCCGCGGGAGCAAGCGGCTCTCAGGCTTCCGCGACGCATTTCGAAGGCCGCGTCGAAGACAGCACAGGCCGCGCTGTCCGCGCACGCGTGACCGCGATGTGGTTGGAGGAAGCGGAAACCCTGGAAACGGGATCCGATGGCCGATTCCGCTTCCGCGCGCCCTCGGGTGAGGCCGGGGGCGCCGGCGCACCCCGTCTCTATGCCCAAACGGACGACGGTCGGGTCGCGTCCCAGCGCTCGCGGCCGGGCTCCCGCGAGGTGCCCGTGCTCATTGTCGAACCCGGTGCGCGGATCGACCTGCAGCTCGGCGGGGCAGACCGCGCGCGCTTTGCGCTCGTCAGGAGCGGCGAAACGCTCGTCGAGGGGACGCTGACGCCGGGCCGCGCGCGGAGCTTCGCCGTGCCGCCGGGCCGCATCACCGCGCGTGTATGGCACGAGAACCGCGCCGCGGAGCGCACGATCGACGTGTCCGAGGGCGACCGCGCAACGCTCGAGTTGACGCCCGCGCGCTGACGCGCGCGGAACTCACCAAAGTCGGCTCGCGCCTGCCTCAATCGCGGCGGCGTCCACGCGCCGGCCCAGAGCACCGTGCCAGGTGCCCAGGGCTTTTGCGAGGGCGCCGCGCCAGCGACCGCTGACGAGGCCTCCGACCACCAGCAACGGCAAGGGCAGCACGTCGAACGCGACAAATCGCGCCCAGCGCAGCGGTGTCCCATGGCGGCGCAGGAACCACACGCTGTTCACCCCCATCATGTACTTGCGCCGCGGGCTGTAACCCCCGCCAGTCGAGGCGTGGGCATCGTGCAGCGCCGCGAGCGTGCCGTCGCATTCGACAGCAAAACCCGCGGCGCGGGCGGTGATGCAAAAGTCCAGGTCTTCGTGGTACGCGAAGTAGCGACCGTCGAGCAGTCCGATGCGCTCGAACACCGCGCGCCGCACCAGCATCGCGCAGCCTGCCACGTAGTCCACGTCCACGCGTTCGCGGAACCGCGGGCCATCGGGCGCGCCGTGGCCGCGCAGTGTGGAGAGGTTCTGGCGGAACGTCAGCGTGCCCCCCGCCGCCCAAACGCGCGCGGGGTCGCGTGCGTACAAGATCCGCGGGCCGACGATGCCGAGTTCCGCCCGCACTGCGAAGCGCGCGCTGAGGCCTTCCAATGTGCCCGGTGGGAGCACGACGTCGTTGTTGACGAGAAACACTGCATGTGCGCCCTCACCGAGCGCACGCTCGATGCCGAGGTTCGATCCGTGGCCAAAACCGGTGTTCGAGGTGTTTGCGAGGATCGGGACCCCCGGATGCTCCGCGGCCACACGTTCGCGCGAGCCGTCGCTCGACGCGTTGTCGACAAAAAGAATCTGCGACGGTTGTAGGCCCTGGGCGAGCAGGCTCGCGATGCAGGCGCGGTTGTGGTCACCGCCGTTCCAGTTGACCACCACGGCAAAAACCTTCACCGCGGCTTTTCGGGCCTTGTCCCGCGCACGTCTGTCGCGCTGTCGGCGCCATCGGCCGCGATGGTTTCCACGCGCGAGCGGAAAGCGCCCCGTGCAAGACGCGTGTCCACGAAGTCGCCCGGATGGACGTCCTCCACATCCCGCACGCTGCGCCCGTCGGCCGTGCGTGTGATCGAATAACCGCGCGCCAGCACCGCGAGCGGCGAAAGGGCGTGGAGGCTGCCTGCCCCGTGCGCGAGGCGGCGCTCCGCGGGTTCAACGAGCCCTTGACCCCGGGCCACGAGCGCGCGCCCGAGCCGTCCGAGGCGGCGCTCCCAGCGTTCAAGCTTCGCCCGCGGGCTCGCGGCGACCAACCGGCGCTCGACGCGCGCAACACCACCCGCGCGGTTTTCGAGCGCGGCGCGCGCCGCAGCGATCAGGCGCCGCCGCAGGTGTTCGAGCGCCCGTCCGCGCTCCCCGAGGATCCAACCGGCGCCCGCAAGGACACGCACCCTCGCAAGGCGCTCAAGGCGTTCCGCGCGGCGCTCCAGCGCACGTTCCAGCGCGTCGACGAGATAACCCCGTCCGCGCTCGAGCCGCTCGACCAGCGCGGCGCGGTCGGGGAACACACACACCGCCGCGTCGGTGGGTGTGTGCGCCCGCACGTCGGCGATCATATCGACGAGCGTCGTGTCGCTCTCGTGCCCCACACCGCTCACGACAGGCACCGGGCATTCCCAGATCGCACGCGCGAGCGGCTCTTCGTTGAAGGCCCACAGGTCTTCGAGGCTGCCGCCGCCGCGCGTCAGCACGATCACGTCGACGCCGCTCGCCGCGAGGCGAGTAAGCGCGGCAGCCAATGCGGCGCTCGCGCCCGGTCCCTGCACCGGCGCGTGCACGAGGCGCACCGGATACGCGGGCCAGCGCAGGGAGCGGGTGCGCAGGAAATCCCGCAGCGCGGCACCGTCGCGGCTCGTGACAACCCCAACCGTGCGCGGCCACGCGGGCAACGGCCGCCGCCGCGCAAACCAACCGCGCGCGGCAAGTTCTTGTTTGAGCGCCTCGAGCTTCGCGAGGAGCACACCAACACCCACCGGCTCGAGGTTCTCGACAACGAGGCTGTAGCTGCCACGCGGAGCATAAACGTCGAGCTTGCCGGTCGCGGCGACGAGGTCCCCGTCCTTGGGCATGGCTGCGAGCGCGCGTCGCACCCCGCTCGCCCACACAACGCACGAAAGCCGCGCGGAGCGGTCCTTCAGGTCGAAGTAGACGTGGCCCGAGCTGGCGCGCTTGAGGCCCGCTATCTCGCCCTCGACGGAAACGCGGCCAAGCTCCAACAGACGCGCGGCCACTACGCCCGTGAGTTCGCCGACGCTGTATCGGCGCGGGCCAGCGGCGGCCTCCTGGGCGGCCGGCGCGGCACGGCGGCGCGGGGGCTCGTCAAAGAGCCCCGGGGTGCTGGGATTTGCGGCCACGTCAGCTCCCCACGCGTTCGGGCGGAGCGCTCAAGCCGGGCAAACCCGCGTTGCGCCAGCGCGTGGGGTCGACACGCGGCAACACGATGCGCAAACGGCCGTCGAGGAACGGCGCGGTTTGGCCTTCGCGCGTGCTTGAACCGTCGAGAAGGTTGAGCACAGCCGTGCCCGCGCGCAGTTCGAGCCGCGCGCGGTCCGCGAACATCTTGCGCTCGATGCGCCCGTCCGCGCTGCGCGCTTCGACGACGAGGTCGCGCAGTTCATCGCCCGCAACTCCGCCGAGGAACACGACGTGGTGGTAACCGTTCGGAGATCCTTCGCGCAGCAGCTCGTTGAGCCGCAGGCGCACGAGAGCGAGCGACCAACGACCATCGTCAACGGCGGGTGCGAGTCCGCCGCCGTCGAACAGCTCGGAAAACTCGACCGCAAAGGGCTCCGGATCGACGTGCCGCAGCGCGATCCGCCGCTCGCCACCGACAAACGGTCGCCGGTCCGCGCCGACCGATTCGTGGCCGTCGCGAAGGACGAGGGTCAGCGTGCGCCCCGATCGGCTGCCCACAAGGTGCATGGAAGCAGCGGAGAGGTTGCCGCTCAGGCGACCGTCGCCATCGACGGTGCGCAGCACCACGGGGCCCCAGCCGCGCTCGCGCGCGACGCCCGCTTCGAGCAGATCGAAACCACGGACGCCATGGATCAAAAGCAACGCGTTGAACCGGCGTGCGCGGGATTGGGCGTCTTCCATGATGTCGCGCTCGCGCTCCCGCGCCGCGGCTTCTTCACGGCGACGCGCTTCGTCCGCGGCGATGCCCTGCGGCGAATCCGCGGGCGGTTCGAGTCCAAGGGCGACGTGCAGTGCGCCATCGAGCGCCCCCGCGCCCTCGATGCCCGCGGCCGGAGCGAAGCTCAAGAGCCCGCGCTGGATCGCGACGAATTCCCGCTCGCGCTCGAGGCGCCGCGCGAGTTCCCGGGCGGCGGCCGCGCGGGAACTCGCGAGTGCGGCCGTCACTTCCTCGAGTTCCCTGCCGAGCGAAACCCTTTCACGCTCGAGCTCGCCCTGACGCGTGTGCGCATCGGCAAGCGCGAGACGGGACGCTGCGCAGGCCCGCGCGTGGACCGCTTCCGCCTGCTCGGCGCCGCGCCGCGAGCGCTGGGCGTCCCAGGCGAGCACTCCGGCGACGATGAGCGTAAAAACGACAACGGCGATCGATCTCAATGCCGGACTCCACCCGCGACCGCGCGCGCGGATGCCACGCGCACGACAGGCCCGGAGAGCCCGCCGCTTTGGACCTCCGTCTGAGCCAGTTCCAACCCCGTCCCCGTGCCTGACCCCGTCCCCGTGCCGACGCCGAGGCCGTGCAACCGGGCTCCCGGGCCAGGTTCGCGCCCCCAAAGCACGATCTGCCCCTCGCCCGCGCCCGCGATCAACAACCTGTCGGGGGCGAGCAGGGCAAGCAACGGGTCGCGCGGTACGGCCCCCGACGCCGTCGCGGCTGAATCCACGGTCGCAGGCAAAACCGCGCGCAAGGGACGCAGGGCGATTCCGTTTGCGTCGACGATGGCCAAATCGCGCAGGTCGAGGTCGAACGCGTCGTGGGTGCCGTCGCGCTCGAGGTACAGCCGGAACGGTGCACCTGCTCCCAATCCAAGCCGCGTGGCGAGCGCGCGACGATCACTGTCCTGGCGCTCGGATTCGGGGTGCAAGTGCGAAAGGCGCGCACGCCACGTACCGCCGTCGCGGCCGGTCCACACCGTGGCCGCGATCTCGGGGGCCGCCTCGCGCACCGCCGCGGGCTTGGGGCCGACCGTGCGCAGGTCGTAGACGCCGCGGGTCGCGAGCCACACGACGCAAAGCGCGGCCAACACGACAACCGCCGGACCAAAACCGCCGGCCGCGCCGTATCGATCCCCGCCCTGCGCCCCAGAACTCACGCGGACTTCCAGTCCTCGTTTTTGTTGTGGTTCCACCAGCGCTGCCACTGCTGCAGATCGCTTTCTTCGTGGCCGGTGACCTTCTTCAGCGTGTTGAGGAAGGGGGTCGAAATCGTGTTGAGCCGCTCGCGCGCCTCGGAGTCGCTCGCGTCGCCATCGACGGTGTTTTTGACCGGCATGATGACTTCGAAGAGTGCTTTAAAGATCGCTTTGCGCAGCTTTTGATCCGCCCCTTCGAACGAACCCAGCGCTTCCGCCGCCGCCGCCTGGATGGCGGCATCGTGGTTTTTCGCGAGGTCCATCAGGTCGTCCGCGCCAGCCTCGAAGCGCGTGTTGCCAAGGGCGAGGATCACTTCCCGTCGCGCCCGCGGTTTGTCGCTCAGGTTCTTGTGCTCAAGGTTTTTTTGGAGCTGCTTGCCGCCGTCCACGCCCATGCGGCCAAGGGCGGTGGCCGCGGCGACCGCAAGACGCTCGTCGGGTTGCTCCGGCCCGAGTTCCTTACGCTTTTCGGCGAGCGCTCCACCCAACGCCTTCGCGATGGCTTCGCGGTCCTTCGGCCCGCTCTTTTCGAACTCCCCGAGGAGGGCTGCAATGTGCTCGATGGCCTGGGGGTCGGCTTCCCCGCGCTTCTTGAGCGCCGCAGCGAACTCGTCGAGCAGCGCCTTCACCTGGGCGCGCTTGTCGGGGACGTCATCGGACGCGTCAACCGCGGCGAAAGCGCCCATCGGCACTACTGTCGCAACGGGACCCACGGGACCCGGGCCCGTGTGGAGCGCTCCGACGGCAAACAAAGCAAAAAAGATCAACGGCATGGCAACCTCCGAGTTGAGTGAGGGCGAAGCAGAGGGCGACGCCCGCCGACCCTTAGCTTATCGACCGGGCGACGTCCCCCATTCTTCCCGGGCGGCAACGGATTCTTCGCGCAGCGCATCCTCCCACGCGCGCGCCAGTAGCGCCGCAAGAGGGCCCGCTGCGCCGGCGAGGGGTGTGCTGCGACCCAGGACGGCCCGTGCGGCGCGCACCCCGCGGACCGACCCGACGAGGACGATTTCCTCCGCGCGAGCCCAAATCGCGGCCGGGACCGGCTGATCGAGCCACGCGCCCGTATGGGGCCCGTCAGGCGCTCCACAGCGGTGGGCGAGGACTGCCCGCGCGACCCCCGGGAGCCCGCCCGCACGAGGACCCGGGGCGAACACCCGGCCGCCCGCGCGCATCACCACGCAGGCCGCTGCACAGCCGAGCACGGCGCCCGCGGAATCCGCGAGCAGCACCTCGTCGGCCCCGGCGGCCGCCGCGGCCTGCAGCGCGAGGTTGCGCCCGACACGCTGCGCCAACTTGTGGCGCGCCAAACTTCCGCCGAAGCTTTCCCCGTGCACCGCGAGCACGGTTTCCCCGCCCTGTCCCGCGCCCAAGCCCGCAGCCGCGCGCCGCGGGATCAACGCCAGGTGGGGAGCGCCCCCCGCCTCGCCCGCGCCCAGGTGGACCCGCACGGCCGACGCTGCGCCGGAAAGGTGCGGCAAAAGGGCCGCGATGGCCGCGCGCAGCGCCCCAACCGCGAGCGGGATCCCGAGCGCTGCCCCATCGCGCACGAGGCGCGCCACGTGCTGCGCGGTGAACAGCGGCAGCCCGGCAAGCACGGGGATCGTCGTGAACACCGCGCGCCCGTGGAGCACTCCCGCACTGCCAAGCGGAAGCGCGGCGCGCTCCAGCGCAAGGATCTCCCCGTCGATCCACACGGGCCACGTGCGCTCAAGCAGTGGCTCGCCGCGCTCCGCGACAGCGCGCGCGCCCGTCCACGGCGAATCGGTCGTCATTCGCGCTCCACCCCATCGAGCGCGTTCAAAAACGCGCGCGCCTTGTGCAGCGTTTCCTCGTCTTCGGCGCGCGGGTCTGAGCCAAACGTGATGCCGCCGCCGACCCGCAGCGAAAGTTCGCCGCGCGGCGTTTGCTCCCCTTCTCCGGGCAATGCGCGCCACAGGGGACTGCGGATGAGGACGTTGAACGCGGCGCTGCCGTCGTTCGAGAGAAATCCCAGGCTGCCGGTGAAAAAACCGCGGCCCTCGCGCTCGAGCGCGGCGATGCACTCCATCGCCGCAAGTTTGGGCGCACCCGTAATGGAGGCACCCGGAAACACCGCGGCGAGGGCGTCGAGCGCGTCCTTCGTGGGTTCGAGTTCCCCGTGCACCTCGGCAACCAGGTGGTGAACCCCCGCATAGGATTCGATCGCGCCGAAGGGCTCCACGCGCACGCTGCCCGGTGTGGACACACGGCCGAGGTCGTTGCGCGCAAGATCAACGATCATCGCGAGCTCCGCACGCTCCTTCGGATTCGCCAACAGGCCGCGCGCCTGCTGCGCGTCTTCTGTTGGATCCAACGCGCGGGGCGCCGTGCCCTTGATGGGCCGCGTGTGGATTCCCTGCCCATCGACACGCAGCAGCAGCTCGGGGCTGTGGCTCGACAACGCGCCCTTTGCACCGCGCGCGCCCAACGCCAAGTAACCCGCGTACGGTGCGGGAAAATGGCGGCGCAAGAGCAGGTGCAGCGCCACCGGATGTCCGCGAACCGCGCGCGTGAACCGGTGTGCAAGGTTTGCCTGGTAGACGTCCCCGGTGCGCACGGCGCGGCGCAAGGATTCCACACGCGCGCGGTGGACGAAGGCCGGCGTATGGCGGACAAGCGGGCCCGCGGTGCGCGGTGCGGCCAAAACGTGCGTGCGCGCGAGCCGCGTGCGGAACTGCGCCTCCCGCACTTCGACGGGCGGGTCGCCAGCCTCGTCGAGGATCAGCCACAGGCGCTTGCCCACATGATCAAGGAGGGCAAAATCGCGCAGAACAGAACCCGTGAGGAGCGGAAACCCGTAGGGCTCGGGGGGCAAGTCGATGGGGTCGCCCGCGACCCCGATTTCGTAGGCGAGCGCGCCCGCAAAACCGCCGCAAAAGGGCGCATCGGCGAGCTCCGGCGGCCATCCGTGCGGGCGACCCGTCGCGGGCAGAACACCCGCTCGCTCCAGGCTTTGGCGCAGCCCCAATAGGTCCGTGGGAGCACCGTCGAGCGCTTCCCCGCGCAGCCCTACAAGGCTCCAACGCGCGGGTTCGCCGCCGCTCGAATCAAACGCCACAAGGTCCGGGGTTTCCGCGCAAGCCGCGAAGACCCGCTCGAACGTCCACGGGGCCCCATCGGGACCGGGCGCGACGAGAATTGAGCGCACGCGGCGCCGGGCCGCGCTCCGTCCACCCACCGGCGGAATCGGTACACCCGTAGGCGCAAAAAATGAGTTCGTGGGCACCGCGGGGCAGTGTAACCGCGGGGCAGTGTAACCGTGGCGCAGTGTAACCGCGGGCCAGTGTAACCGCGGCGCAGTGTAACCGCGGGGCCCTCTCGCGATGGAGCCGCGCATCCGCCACCGGATCTGCGGGACGACCCCGGGAGTTCTCGCCGGGCACAGGAAACTTGCCCTACTTAGCCAGTAGCCCGCGGTGTGAAGGCGGATACGAAGTGCCCGGGATAGTTCCCGCCGCCGCGCGCATGGAGCCGAACCTGCGCCGCGTTTCCGCCCGCTCGCCCAAACCCTGGCTCCACCACTCGCCACCATGCCCCCGATCGATCCGGCGACGAAGCCCGCGCGCCGCGCAAGAAAATGCGCCGTTGCCGTTGGGACATTGGGGTGGATCGCGGCCGCGCTCCTTGCCGCCTGCGCCGACGGATGGAGCGACGCGCAAGCGCCGGCGCCCAGTGCCGTCCCGATCGGGGCGACCGCCGTCGACACGCTCGTCACCGACCGACGTTTTTTGCCGCGTTTCCTCTCGGAGCTCGGCCCCGCGCCGGCCACGGTGCTGGTCTTCACGAGCGCGGGCTGCCCCCTCGCCGCCCGCTACCTGCCGCGCCTCGCAGAAATGGAGCGCGAACTGCGCGCGCGCGACGTGCGCTTCGTCGCCGTGGACGTCGGCCACGCATCGATCGCCGAAGCCATGGACCAGGCTTTCGAGTTCGATTTCGACTTCCACGTCGTCAAGGATCCGGACGGCTCGACGGCCGCCGCGGTGGGAGCGACACGCTCGCCCCAGGTCGTGGTGCTCGATGGCGAGCGCCGCATTGTGTACCGCGGGCGCGTCGACGGCCAACACCGCCTCGCGGGGACCCGTCCCGAGCCGGGCCGCGCCGACCTGCGCGAGGCGCTCGACGACGTGCTCGCCGGCCGCCCCGTGCGTGTGCCCGAAACCGCCGTCGACGGCTGTCCGCTCGAGGTCGAGCTCATCACCCCCGACCCCGAGCTGACCTGGAGCGCGAACGTGGAGCCCCTGTTCGCGCGCCATTGCGCCCCGTGCCACGAACCGGGGGCGCCCGGCCCCTTCCCGCTGCACACCTACGACGCTGTGTTCCGACGCAAGCGTGTCGTCGCCGAAGTTGTGCAAGAGCGGCGCATGCCCCCCTGGTTCGCGCTGCCGGGCCACGGCCACTTCGAAAACGAGCGCAACCTCAGCCCGACCGAGCGGCGCACCGTGCTCGCGTGGCTCGCCGCGGGCGCGCCGCGGGGCGAAGTGCGCCCCGACGCCGCCGTGCAACCGCGGGGTGAGTGGCGCATGGGCACCCCGGACCTCATCGTCGACGCACCGGCGTTCGACGTGCCCGCGAGCGGCGCGGTGGAGTACGTTTACCACCGACTCCCCTACCGCTTCGAACAGGACACCTGGATCGAAGCCGTCGAAGTGCTGCCGTCCGCGGCGTCGGTCGTGCACCACGCCCAGGTGATGTACATCGACGAGTCGCGCGAGTACACCCACGACACCGAGTGGATCTCCTGGTCGCGGCTCGTTTGCGTCTACGTTCCAGGGCGCGAAGTCTTCGAAACGGCGCCGGGCACGGCGTTCCTGGTCCCCGCCGGCTCGAGCCTCGGGCTGCAGATGCACTACGTGCCGGATGGCCGTTCGGTTGCGGAGAAGCCGCGCGTCGGGCTGCGGTTCCCGCGCTCGATCGTGCACAAGCGCCTGCGCAGCCTGTGGCTCGCGGACATGGATTTCGAAGTGCCGCCGGGGGCCACCGCGCACACCGTCGTCTCCACGCGCGGTTTGAAGGAGCCCCGCGCGATCGAAGCCCACAGCATTTTGCCGCACATGCACCTGCGCGGCCGCGACCTCGGTCTCGTCGCGCACTACCCGGACGGCCGCACCGAATCCCTGTTGCGCGTGCCGAACTACAACTTCGACTGGCAGCTCGATTACCGCTACGCGCCGGGCGCCAAACGCTTCCCGCCGGGCACGTCGTTCGAGTTCACGGCGCGCTACGACAACTCGGCGTTCAACGCGCTGAATCCGGACCCGTCCGCGACCGTCCGCTTCGGCGAATTGACCACGGACGAGATGTTTTACTGCTGGTTCTTCTACACGTACGTGGACGAGAATCTCGAGCTCGCCGTCGATCCAGCGACCGGCCACTCACACTTCGCACCGAACGAGCGCAGCACGGACGTCCCACGCGGCATTGTGCGCCGCGCCGCCCGCCCCACCGATCAGGAGTAGGGGCTCCGCCGATCAGGCGTAGGAGAACGCTTGCTGGAACGTCATTGCCCGTCGGATGCGCCGCGCGCGAGCCATTGCTCGCCCTCGTCCGCCAGGGACTCGAGCGCCTCGGGACTCAGCACATGCGCGAGCAAGGGCTCGTCGAACGCGCCGAGGCGGCGGTAGAAGTCTTGGGCGGCGCCGTTCCACGCACGCGTCGCCCACCACAGGTACGCCCGCCCCTCCCGCTTCGCCTGCGCGGCGCACGCCGCCACGAGGGCGCGTCCGATGCCGAGGCCGCGCGTTCCCTCCGCGACGAACAGGTCGCTCATGTAGAGCCCCGCGGCGGCCCAGCCCGTTTCGTAGGCGGGCAGGAGGAGTGCATACCCGATCAGCTCGCCGTCGAGTTCCGCCACGATGCCGTTGAACAGCGGCGTGGCGCCAAACCCATCGCGTAGGATCGCCGCAGGTGTGAAGTGCTCGATCGGATCCCCCTGGTGCGCGTTGAGAGCACGCGCGAGCGCTGCAAGGCCGGCGGCATCCCGGAGTTCGAGTGGCCGCACCCGCGCGCGGCCGCGGCGCGGATCGCGGCCACGGCCGGTTGAGTCCGTGGACGTTCGCTCGGGCGCGGCAGGGGCGTCCGCGGGACTCGCGGTGCTCGTGGGAACTCGTGGGTTGCGTTCGTCGGCCATGGGTATCGGTGCCGGAGGCACCCTGCGCGCGGGTCGCGCACCTGCGGCGCCGCGCGGCGCCCGCGAAGCTCGGCAGGCTGCTCCCACACGGCGAGCCTAACGGTTCCGGGGACGGACGCGACGCCCCCAGTTGTCCGCACCTGCCCGGCACGGCCCCCGCCCACCCGCGCCACCCCGCGCATTTCGCCGGGCGGCGCCGCGCGTGTACAACGCCGCGCATGGCACAACCGGCAGGCAACGGGCGACGTCGTGTCCTCGGACTCGTTTTCCTGACGGTCTTCGTGGACCTGATCGGGTTTTCGGTCCTGTTTCCGCTCTTCCCCGACCTGCTCGCCTGGTACCTCGAGCGCGAGGGCGACGGCAGCCCGCTCGCACGCCTTGTCGCCTGGTTGACCGAACTCGTCTCCGGTCGCCCCGGCGCACAGTTCGCGGTCGTCACGCTGTTCGGCGGAATCCTGGGAAGCGTCTATTCCCTCCTGCAATTTTTGTTCGCGCCGTTTTGGGGCGCGCTCAGCGACCGCATTGGCCGGCGCAAAACGCTCCTCGTGACCCTCGGGGGCACCGCGCTCGCTTACCTGTTGTGGATGTTCGCGGGGTCCTTTGCGCTGCTCGTCGCCGCGCGCATCCTCGGTGGCATCATGGCCGGCAACATTTCGACGGCGAGCGCCGCGGCTGCGGACGTGTCCGACGCGAAAAACCGCGCGGGTGGTATGGCCATCGTCGGCATGGCCATCGGCCTCGGATTTGTGCTCGGCCCGGCCTTGGGCGCCACGGCGTACCACCTCGTCGACGCCATGGCGCTGTGGCCCGCGGGCGCGCGCTGGGGATGGAACCCGTTCTCGGGTGCGGCCGCCGTCGCGTTTGCCCTCGCCCTCTTCAATGTCCTTTGGGCGTTTTGGCGTTTCCCTGAGACCCTGCCGCCGGTCAGCCCGGAGGAACGCCGCCGCCGCGCGTCCGAGCGTTTGCTGCACGGCCTCGCGCCCTGGCGCGCGCTCGCACGCATCAACCTGCCGGGCGTGCGCCGCGCGAACCTCGTGTACCTCGCGACCCAGACGGCGTTTGCCGCGATGGAGTTCACCCTCGTGTTCCTCGCCGCTGAACGCTTCGGGTTCGCGCCGAAGGACAACGCGTGGATGTTCGTGTTCGTCGGCCTCGTCATCGCCCTCGTGCAGGGGGGCTTCGTGCGCCGCCGGGCCGCACAGATCGGCGAAAAGCGCCTGATGCTGCTCGGGATCGTACTGCTCGTGCCGGGCTTCGCCGGGCTGGGACTCGCGGGCAGTGTCGGAACGCTGTACCTCGCGCTATTCCTGTTGGCCACGGGCAGCGCCCTGTTTGTGCCGACGCTCAGCGCGCTCGTTTCGCTCTACACACCCGCCGACCGCCAGGGCATCGCGATGGGGGCGTTCCGCTCCATGGGCGCCCTGTCGCGGGCGATCGGCCCGCTCGCCGGTGGGCTGCTCTATTGGGCCCTCGGGAGCACCGCGCCGTACGTCATTGGGGCGGTTTTCCTCGCCCTGCCCTTGGCGCTCGCCCGCGGCCTCCCCCAACCCGCACCGCCAGAGTGATGGGCGACGCCCGCGGAGGCCCGACCAGATGGGCGCTTAAGTTGGAGCGGAACGGGGCCGATAGAAAGACCACCATGAAACACGCCGCCCTGCCCGCCATCCTGCTCGCTTGCGCCCTTTTTGCGGGCGGCGCCTGGTCCGACGAGCGGGCCCAGAAGGCGGACCTCGAAACCCGCGTTGCTGAACTCGAGCGCCGCCTAGCCGACACCGAGCGCTCGGGCGCCGCGCTGTCGTCCGAACTGGGTGCGCTGCGCGCCACGGACCGCGAGATACTCGCGTACCTCCAGCGCCAGGCCCAAGCCGCCAACACGATGCAAGACGTGCTCGACGCCTCCGAGGCCAAGGGTTTCACCGCGGGCATCAACCCCAACTCGCGGATCGAACTGCTCGCGGGCTTGCGCAGCCTGTACTCCGCGGCAGCAGCGGACATTCCGAAAGCCGCCGTTCCGCGCGCCGACTAGTCCGGGTTATTCACCAGCTTTGCGATCGGAAAGCTGGTGAACAACCCGGGCGAGTGCCCTGGATTCGATCGCGGCCGTGCACCGGTCGTAGGATCGAAACGTGGCGAACCTCGGCTTCCCGCAACGCACCCAAAGCGCGCCGCGCAAGCTGCACGCCGTCGTGCGTGCGGTGACAGCGGACGGCGTCGACGGCAACACGACGCGCTTTGACCGCCTGGCAGTGCTGGAGCTCGCCTGCGGACCCGGGCGCCATCTTGTCCACTTCGCACCCGCAAGCCTCGGGCTCGACCGCGATCCGCGCGCGGTTGAAGCGGTGCGTGCGCTCGGGCGCGACGCCAAGGTCGAGGACCTGTGTGTCCCGGGCTGGGGCCAGCGCATCGCCGCCAAGCGACCCGGCGGTTTCGAAGCCGCCTACCTCGCCGATTGCCTGGTCCACCTCCAGCGGCCCGAGGTCGCCCTCAGTGAACTCGTCCACACGCTGCGGCCCGGCGCGCCCGTCGTGGTCGTCGAATGGGTGCTTCCCGAGTCCGATGGGCCCATGCGCGGCGGGCTCGCCCGCGCCCTCCAGGCACTCGTACCGGGAACGCGCGCACACTGGCGCCACCCCGAGCACTTGCGCGCGTGGCCCGAGTCCCGTTGGTGGGCGCTCTTGGAGTCGGCCGGGTTCGAGCGGCAAGCGAGCCTGCTGCACAGTTTTCCGCCCGGCCTGACCGCGCGCGCTCCCTTCGGAACACTGCTGCGTTCGTTCTGGCCGCCACGCACGCTCATCGCGCGCACGCCAGGGGTGCCTTCACCGCGCTGATCAGCGGCTCGGCTTGCGTGTGCGCCGCAACGCATCGCGCTCGCTGCGGTTGGGCTGCGCGAACGAAATCACGGTCGCGAGGTCCACCCACAGTTGACCGCCCGGTGGCGCGCCGGGTTGAGCGGGTGCAAGGTCGAGAAAAACACCGCGCTCGCCCACTTCGAGGATTTGCGCCGCAACCGGTGCGTCTTCCTCCGTCAGCAGCTCGAGCACGACACCCCCCCACAGGCGCTGGGCGCTGCGCAGCGCTCCCGGCAAGCTGTCGAGGTCCAATCTGGGCGCAGAGTCGGGGTCCACTTCGACCAGCGGGCGCGGGTTCGCCACCTCGACGGCTTCCACGTCGTCGAGCGCAAAAAACTCAAGTCCGCGGCGCGCGCCGCGCTCGTCCAGCGCATCCACGGCGAACCACTCGGTGCCCACGGCGAGCAAGCGTCCGTCGACGAGTCGCGAGGGTGCACTGAGCTCGATGCGCACGGATTGCCCCACGAGCGGCGCGACGAGCAGCGCAGCGCGGCCCGCGGCCCGGCGCTCGAGCAACGCCGCGGACGTGGCGTCGAGGAGCGGCGCAAGGGCGGCGTTGCGCGCGGGCATGCGGCCCGCGCGAGTGCGCCCCGCGTCCGCTCCGAAAGAGATCCGCGCCACGTGCGCGAGACGCACGAGCGCAAGCCCCGCGGGTTCGAAACCATGGGTTTCAAAGAGCGCCACACCCGGGCCCGGGTGGCGCACGCGACCCATCAGGCTGGCTCCGCCCGCGGCCCGATCAAGGTGCACGGTCGCCGGTTTGCCGGCCTGCGCGAGTCCATCCAGCGCCGCCTTGCGCGAATCGAGCCCGACACCGCGCAGGAGCGCGTGGGCGCCGAAGAACGAACGCTTGAGTTCGCGATCCTCGAGCGCGTCGAGCTCGCACAACAGGGGGCTCTGCGCACGGGCGTACTCGATGGCGAGCAAGGGGATCAACTCGATGCCCCGCGGCGCCATCGCCTCCCGGTCCCAGCGCTCAAGCGCGACGAGCCGCCGCCCGACCGCCAATGGGAAACCGACCAGGGGCTCGCCGCCGCCGCGCAGCCCGATTTCGAGGGCGCGTGCGCCGTCCCCCGTGAACCATCTCCTTGGATCCCCGGCCCTGCGCTCCCGTCGTGCCATGTGCTGTGCAAAGGGCGACGTGTCACCGCCCGGCCCGCCCGAGCCGCCCGCCCGCATGCGCATGGGACCCGATCGCCCGCGCGGGGACAAGGGCTGGGGCAAGGGGCGGGTGCCGCGCTCGGGCCCCGCGCTCCGGCACTGTGCGGGGAAAGGTGCGGCGACGGCCCTGGGGGCGCAGGATAGGCGCGAAGCACGGCGCGGCGGCGCCGCGGCACCGTCGGCGGCACCGTTGCGAAGTCCTAAGCAGAACCCCACCCGCACCCGCAAGGCCGTGCCCGTGCCCGCGCCGGGCGGTCCCGGCGCAGAACACAGCGGCGCAGAACACAGCGGCGCAGAACACAGCGGCGCGGCCGCCGGCAGCGCAGCGGACGGCCGAGTCGACCTGGGGTCGCGCATCGACCTGTTCCTCGAGCAGCTTGCGCTGACCCGCGGCGCGTCTGAGCACACGCTCAAGGCCTACGCGGGCGACCTCGCTGACCTGCTCGAACACCTTGCGAGCGCGGGTGCGCACACACCCCGGGAAGTGTTGCCCAAGCACTTCAAACGCTGGCTCGCGGCGCTCGATGCGCGCGAACTCGCGCCAGCATCGATCCAGCGCAAGCTCTCCGCCGCACGCAGCTTTTTCCGCTGGCTGGAGCGGCGCGCCGACATCGACGTGCATCCCGCCACGGGCCTGCGTCAAGCGCGCCGCCCGCGCCGACTGCCCCACAGCCTGAGCGTCGAAGAGGTCGAGCGCCTGCTTGCGCCCGCCGCCGCGTCGTACCTCGGCGCGACGCGCGATGCTGCGCTGCTCGAGTTCCTGTACTCGTCCGGCGCACGCGCTGCTGAAACGGTTGGCCTCGCGCACCGCGACCTGGATCTCGCTGCCGGTGCGGCGCGTGTGCGCGGCAAAGGGCGCAAGGAACGGCTCGTTGCACTCGGCCGCTTTGCGGTCGCGGCGCTCGCAACGTATTTAGACGATCCCACACGGCCCGCGCCCAGCGCCCGTGCCGACGACGCCGTTTTCCTGAACGCCCGCGGCGGACGGCTCTCGTCACGCTCCCTCCAACGGGTGCTGGAACGCGCAGTGCTGCGCGGTGGCCTGACACGTCGCGCCACACCGCACACCCTGCGCCACAGCTTCGCCACACACCTGTTGGACCGCGGCGCGGATCTGCGCTCCGTCCAAAACCTTTTGGGCCATGCACACCTCGTGACGACGCAGATCTATACCCACGTCAGCCTGGAGCGCCTGCGCCAGGTGGTCGACCAAGCCCATCCCCGCGCCCGATGAATGCCGCAGCACGGGTGGGGCTCGACGGTGCGGATCGCACGCGACTCATGGAGGCCGCGCGCGAACGCCCCCTCGACATCCTCGTGATCGGCGCGGGCGCGACGGGGCTGGGAGTCGCGGTCGATGCCGCACAGCGCGGCCATACGGTGTGTGTGGTGGAGCGTGGCGACCTCGGCGCGGGCACGTCGTCGAAGAGCACCAAGCTGATCCACGGTGGTGTGCGTTACCTCAAGGACGGGCAGGTCGCCCTCGTGCGCGAAGGATTGCTCGAGCGCGGGCGACTCTTTGCGAACGCCGCGCACATCGTGCGCCCCATCGAACTCGTTGCAACCGCGGGCACCGCGATCGAACTCGCCATGCTCAGCGCCGGACTTTGGATCTACGACGCGCTCGCGGGCCGTCGCAGAGTCGGGTGGTCGCGGCCGCGGGGCCGCGCGGGACTGCGCGCCGACGCACCCGGTGTCGACGCTGAGCGGTTTGCAGGGGGTGTGCGCTTTTTCGATGGGCAGTTCGACGATGCACGCATGCTTGTAGCGCTCGCGCGCACGGCACTCGAATTTTGCGCGCCGGTGCTGACGCGCACCGAAGCGGTCGATCTCGTGCGCGGGCCGGGGGGCAACGTCGCAGGCATCGTGCTGCGGGATCTGGAAACGGACACGACCTTCGAGTTGCGCGCCAAAGCAATCGTCAACGCGACGGGAGCCTGGGGCGACACCCTGCGCCGACTCGACCGGCCACAGAGCCCGCCCCTGCTCGCACCATCGAGCGGTGCCCACATCGTCCTTCCCGGCGATTTCCTGCCCGGCGACCGTGGAGTGCTGGTTCCGCGCACATCCGACGGACGGGTGCTCTTCGCCCTGCCCTTTTGGGGCCATACGCTCATTGGCACGACTGACGTGCCCGCTCCCGCCGCACCGCGCGACCCCGTGCCGAGCGCGGAGGAGATTGCGTTCATCCTCGAAACCGCAGCTTCCGTGCTCGTGCGCGCGCCAAGCCGCGCCGACGTGCTATCGACTTGGAGCGGGCTGCGGCCCCTCGTCGCGGGTCCGGCCGCAAGCACGTCGAAACTGAGCCGCGACTTCGCCATCGAACGCGCGCCCAGCGGACTCGTGACGGTCGCCGGCGGCAAGTGGACGAGCTACCGGCGCATGGGCGAAGCGGTGGTCCGTCGGCTGGAGCGCGACTTCAAGTTGGTGCCGCAGCAGGATGCGGACACCCGCGCACTGCGCCTCGCCGGGTCGCCCGCGGCCAAGTCGCCCGGGGCCGGGTCGCCCGCAGAACGGCTAACCGCGGAACAGGCCGCCGCGAACGCGGAATCCCGCGGTCCGTTCGGCCGTAACAACCGCTTCGACCACTACGGCAGCGATGCGCCCGCGGTGCGCGCACTTTGCGCCAGCGCGCCGCACCTCGGCCTTGCGGTTCACCCGCGCCTGGAACTGCTCGGCGGCGAAGTGCTGTGGTTCGTGCGGCGCGAACTCGCGCGCACGCCGATGGATGTGCTTGCGCGCCGCAGCCGCGCGCTTTTGCTGGATGCCGATGCGGCGATCGCCGCCGCACCCGAAGTGGCGCGCCTGATCGCCGCAGAACGCGGGCTCGACGAGCCCTGGGCCAAAACCGCTTCGGCGCGCTTTTGCACCCGCGCGGCCGCGTATCGCGCTTGAACGCAATCCACGGCGTTCGCGCGGGGCGCCGAATGGCGCGGGCTTGAACGGCGTTTTCAAAGGCTTTGTCACCGCTATGCGACGACAGCGATCCAGGTCATCCTTTTCGGGTTCCGCGTACAAACGCCCCCACGCCGGTCGACTTACGTCGCAGGAAAATGCCGGGACCGGTTTGGCTCCCACGCACGACGACAAGACGACCACTGTCACGCTGAACGAGCGCACGAAGTACATGCTCGATGACCAAGAATCCGACAAGGCCACGGTCCTGCGGGTCGGCCAATCCGTTTCGAGCGAGCACGAAGACGGTGTCGCGACGAAGGTCGAAGCGAAGACCGCGCCGATGGAAGGCGCGCTCCGCGGCTGATCCGAACGCTCGGCCCCTCGATTGGAAGCGCGTGGCAGCGCGCGTCCGGCGCGGCGCCGCGCATCCAGCGGGCGGTGCGGTGCTGCAGGCAGTGCGGGAGAGCGGCCGCAGGCACGGAAGGCTCAGGCCAATCGGCCTGCTACGATCTGCCCATGGCCGCTCACGCCTTGCCGCCGCTGTCCATCCTGCCCCCGCTGCGAACGTCCGCCGCGTACCGCGCGCTCGCCGCCCACCGCGAGGCTCTCGGCGACGTCTGTGTTCGCGCGCTGTTCGTGCAAAACCCGCGGCGCTTCGAGCAGTTTGCCCTCACCGATGGCGACCTGCTGCTCGACACGTCGAAACATCTCGCGACGCCGCAGACGTTGGCGCTGCTCCACGCATGGGCGCGGGAGCGCGAAGTCGAATCCCTGCGCGATCGCATGTTCGCAGGTGAGCGCATCAACACCACCGAAGACCGCGCGGTCGGCCACTTCGCCCTGCGCCACCCAGGCCCGGGGCCCGTGCACATCGACGGGCACGACGTGTATCCCGCGGTGCAATCGGTCCGCAAGCGCATGCTCGCGTACGCGCAAAGCGTGCGTTCGGGAAAACGTCGCGGCCACACCGGCCGTGCGTTCACCGATGTCGTGAACATCGGCATTGGCGGTTCGGACCTCGGTCCGGCGATGGCGGTGCTCGCCCTTGCACCGTACACCGAAGGGGCGCCGCGGCTGCACTTCGTTTCGAACGTCGATGGCAGCCACCTGCACGAGGCCCTGCGCCGTCTCGATCCCACGACGACGTTGTTCCTCGTCGCGTCCAAAACGTTCACGACACAGGAGACGCTCGCCAACGCAACGAGTGCCCGGAGCTGGCTCGTGGATGCGCTCGGTGCGGACGCAGTGTCCGCGCACTTTGCCGCGCTCAGCACCAACGGCGACGCCGTAGCGCAGTTCGGCATCGATACGGCCAACATGTTCGAGTTTTGGGATTGGGTGGGCGGCCGCTACTCCCTGTGGAGCGCAATCGGCCTCTCGATTGCCATCGCGGTCGGTGAGACGCAGTTTTGCGCGCTGCTCGCAGGCGCGCACGCGATGGACAAACACTTTTGTGAAACGCCGCTCGAAGCGAACATGCCGGTTCGTCTCGCGCTGCTGGGGCTTTGGTACACGCACTTTTTCGGCGCCGAATCGGCGGCGATCTTGCCCTACGATCAAAACCTCGCGCGCTTTGCCGCCCATTTCCAGCAAGTGGACATGGAGAGCAACGGCAAGAGCGTCCAGCGCGACGGCCGGCCGGTGGACGGTCCGACAGGACCGATCCTGTGGGGGGAACCGGGCACCAACGGCCAACACGCGTTTTTCCAGTTGCTGCACCAGGGCACGCGCTTCGTTCCGTGCGACTTCATCGCGGCGGTCGAACCCTCGAGTCCCCTCGACAACCACCACCCCATCCTGCTCGCGAACTTCCTCGCGCAGACCCAGGCGCTCATGCTGGGAAAGTCCGCCGCCGACGTGCGCCGCGAACTCGAGGCCGAGGGGCGGGACAGCGCGGAGGTCGACGCGCTCACGCCCCACAAGGTGTTCAGCGGCAACCGCCCGAGCACGAGCATCTTCTACCGGCGCCTCGATCCGCACACGCTCGGGCGGCTCATCGCGCTCTACGAGCACAAGGTGTTTTGTCAAGGCGCGATCTGGAACGTGAACTCCTTCGACCAGTGGGGCGTAGAGCTCGGCAAACAGCTCGCCAAGCAAATCCTGCCGGCGCTCCTGGGCGCTCCTCTGCCCGCTGAACTGGACGGCTCCACACGCGGGTTGATCGCGCACTACACACGCTGGAGCTCGGCCCCGCCCGCCGGCGCACCGTAGACCCGGGAGGGAGGCCGCCCGCTGGCTCAGCAGGGAGCGACCCTGCCCCCCCCCCGAAACGCTCGTGCGGCCTGGCCGCGGCCCGCCATCGAGCCCCGCAAAGTGCCTGGCACTTCACGTCGGGGCGGGGTCGTGCCGATGGTCCCGCTAGAATGTCCCGCGGAGGCCCCACCGGCCCAACCGACCCTGTCTCTTATACACATCTGACGCTGCCGACGAATAGAGAGGTGTAGATCTCGGTGGTCGCC
>ENA-ORBV01005223-ORBV01005223.1-microbial-mat-metagenome-genome-assembly--contig:-NODE-5223-length-24110-cov-4.203637_pt1 | contig 24110 bp, 25 predicted proteins | sample MGYA00237777_ERZ505514 | MGnify/ENA primary metagenome ERZ505514 (study PRJEB26160, sample SAMN06269048) | microbial mat metagenome | isolation source: Oligotrophic lake microbial mat | place... | reverse complement strand
GCAGCGACGCCGGCGGACTCCGCACGCAGCGTGCCGAAGCCCTCAAGCAACTCGCAGCCTACCTAAAAGACCCGGCCCACGGCATCTGGGTAGACACCGTGGGCCGCATCGGCAAACATCTGTTAAAAGCGCGAGCCTAGACTTCCAGCTTCCACGGCGCCCGGTACTTCGCCTTCAGATAAGGCTTCACCTCATTCTGTTTTACCGTCCAGTTCTTCTCATCCCAATCGAGTCGCGTCTTAAACCGCATCGACAAATTGGCCAAAATACAAACTGTAGAAGATCGAACACAAGTCTCAATCTCGCTCTGCGGCTTCTCGCGAGACTTAATACAAGCCAGCCAGTTCTCCCAGTGCGGCACATTCATTTTGCCCATCTCGGGGTCCTTCTCAAAGGTCTGCGCTTCTACCTTCGATTTTGCATTCGGCACCAGCCAGCAACCTCCGCGATTGACAACAATCGACGCATCCGTACCATGGATCGCCGTTGCCGCGCCATGGCCAAACATCGGCATCGGATTGGCCGTTCGGCTCTCATAGCTCGCGATAAATTTCGGATACTCAAAAGTGGCCAGCATCGTGTCAGGCGTATCGCGATTGTCCTTCACATAGAGCTTGCCGCCCATCGTAGAAATAGCGGTAGGCATCACCTCGTCAAAGCATTGATGAACAGGGTCAAGCAAGTGCACCCCCCAATCCGTCATCGCCCCACCGGCATAATCCCAAAAATAGCGAAAAGTCGGGAAGCTCGCCTTGGTCACCCCCCAACGGTTCTCATTAAACGGAACCTTTGGTGCCGGGCCCAGCCACATATCCCAATTCAGCCCCGGTGGCACAGCGGCATCAGCCGGGTTGCCATAGCCTTCTTGCGACGTCGCACCAGCTTGCCAGGTGTGAACAAAAGTGACATCACCCGCAATACCGCTCTTAACCAGTTCCGCCGCTTTCTTAAAATACGCCCCAGAACGCTGCATCGTGCCCGCCTGCACAATCCGCTTGTACTTGCGCGCCGCCTCAACCATCTTCACGCCTTCGTCGACATAAACGCTTGCGGGCTTCTCAACATAAACGTCTTTGCCGGCCTTGCATGCTTCGACGGTCATATAAGGGTGCCAGTGGTCTGGAGTCGAAATGCAAACAGCATCGATCGACTTGTCCGCAATGATCTTGCGAAAGTCATCCGTACCCTTGATCTCAAAGCCACCCTTGCGCGCAGACGCTTCGGCCCGCTCAAGGTGGGGTTGATACACATCACACAGCGCCGCCGGCTGCAAACCGGGCACCTGCATCGAATAGCGCAAGTTGCCAGACCCCATGGCCCCAAGGCCAATGAATCCGACAGCAACGCGATCATTGGCGCCTTTTACCTGTCCAGTGAAAATAGAGGTTGTAAACGCCGTGCTCAGCGCAAGCGAGGCGCTTCTTCGTGTGATTGGCTTTTGGTTGTCCATAGTTTCCTTTCCCGTACATCTACGGAAACTATGTATTGTATCCGCTAGGCAACTGCTGCGGAAGCGGGTTGTCGCGCACCCAGATTCGATTCGAGAATCCAGTCCAGTTGCTCGCGCTCAAAGGGGGCCGCGCAATAGTCCGCCGCACCGGCGTCCATCGCATCCAGCCAGTCATTCACTTCCGGTACCCGGCTCACCACAACCACCGGACTACTGACCGCGTGCAATAGCTTCAGCAATCCAGGATGGTGTGTTTCACAGAACACCAGGTCAAATTTTTGCGATTCGGGGTTTTGGGATTCGAGACTCGAACACTCGTGTACGTCGATCCCGCGGGATGACAAGTATTGATGTAATTCCTGCGCGAGCATCGGTTCGATTCCGGCGAGGAGTACTGTTTTGCCTGACACTGTCATATCGATCTGCTTCCTGCTGGTTAGCATTACGTCTAGGAAAGATCTCAAACGGGGAGGTTTGAATGCGCAATGGTTTCGCCGCGCGGTCGGGGACGCGGCAATTGTTTACTTAAATTATCTTAACTCCATTTCCAGACTCAGACTGATAAAATTATAGTTTCAGGAGAGTTAAATGTCAGTTGTCCGTCGCAAGAGCACTGTTGTCGATATCGGTGGAGTCAAAGTAGGAGGCTCCAATCCGATTATGGTTCAATCCATGACTAATACTGATACGGAGGATGTCACATCCACCGCAAAGCAGGTCATGGAACTGGCCAAAGCAGGCTCCGAAGTCGTCCGCATTACGGTCAACACCGACGCAGCCGCCGCAGCCGTTCCCAAAATTAAAGACACTCTCATCCTGCACGGTGTTACCGTTCCGTTGGTCGGTGATTTCCACTACAACGGTCACTTGCTCCTACGCAAATATCCTGAATGCGCCCTCGCCCTTTCGAAGTACCGCATTAACCCCGGCAACGTGAACATCGGCCGCAAGACCGACGACAACTTCCGCACCATGATCGAATGCGCAATCGAGTTCGATCGTCCCGTCCGCATCGGCGTCAACTGGGGCTCCCTCGACGGCGCACTCCTCACAAAAATGATGGACGAGAACGCAAAACTCCCCAATCCCCTCGACGCCCGCGAAGTCACCCTCAACGCCATCGTCGAAAGCGCCCTCCAGGCCGCCGCCGCAGCCGAACGCTACGGCCTAGCCCACAACAAGATCCTGCTTAGTGCCAAAGTCAGCGGCGTGCAGGATCTAATCCTTGTCAACCGCAAACTCGCCGCCCTTTGCGACTACCCGCTCCATCTCGGCCTCACCGAAGCCGGCCTCGGTTCCAAGGGCGTCAGCTACACCGCCGCCGCACTCAGCGTCCTATTGCAGGAAGGCATCGGCGACACCATCCGCGCCTCCCTCACTCCGCTCCCCAACGGCGATCGAATCGAAGAAGTCCTCGTCTGCCAACAGATCCTCCAGGCCCTTGAGATCCGCACCTTCACACCCCAAGTCGTAGCCTGCCCCGGCTGCGGTCGCACTACGTCTACGTATTTCCAGGACATGGCCGACCAGATCCAGCGTTATCTGCGCGAGCAGATGCCCACTTGGAAGCCGATCTATCCTGGAGTCGAAATGATGAAAGTAGCCGTCATGGGCTGCATCGTCAACGGCCCCGGAGAATCCAAGCACGCCAACATCGGCATCTCCCTACCCGGCACCTTTGAAGAGCCCGTAGCCCCTGTCTACGTAGACTCAAAACTCTTCCGCACCCTTCGTGGCGACCACATTGTTGAAGAGTTCATCGTCATGCTCAACGACTATGTTGAGAAGACCTACTCCGCCGAGCGCGAAACCGTCGGCGTCTAGCTCCCGTAACGCCATATCTGTAGTTACACCTTTGGGGTTATAATTAAAGACGATGGTGAGGTTTGAATGGGATCCGTCAAAGGCGCAACTAAATCTGAAAAAGCACGCAGTCGCCTTCGATGATGCGATTTGCGTTTTTGAAGATCCCTATGCATTGCTTAGTCAAGATCGCGTAAATCCTTCAGGCGAGCCGAGCTGGCAGGCCATCGGGATGGTCTCTGGCTTGGTTGTTTTGCTTGTGGCCCACACCATTCGCGATCAAGGCGAAGACGAAGTGATTCGCCTGATCTCTGCCCGCCAGGCAACAAGAAAGGAAAAGCAATTTTATGAAGGGAATCGTGCAAAAGACTTTGAGTTCTAATCCCCTTACGCCGGAGCGCAAGAAAAGATTGCAAGCACTCGCCGCTAGACCCGACAGCGAAATTGATTTTTCAGACATTCCTCGTCTCACCCCAAGCTTTTTCAAGAATGCGGTGAGAAACCCCTTGTATCGCCCGGTCAAGCAGCAACTAACAGTTCGGCTCGATTCGGACATCGTTGCGTGGCTTCGTCAAAAAGGCAAAGGCTATCAGACTCGTTTGAACCAGGTAATGCGCGAGGCAATGATCAAAGAACTGCGCAAGAGCGCTTAGGCAAACGTCACCTTTTCAATCTCGCAACCCAAAAGTTACTCATGGCCAAACGGGTTACGAACCGTCGACGGCCGTTTTTAAAAAAACTGATCCTACGGCAGCAACAACAGGAACATGCGCCTCAGTTGGCGTTCGACACAGAAACATCGCTAAACCCCGAATGAATCCGGCACCCCGGCGGTTGCGCCTCGATAATCTTAGCCTCAGCAGCCAGCAACACCTGCCACCGGTCATCCACCTCATCCTTCGGCGCCACCTTGTGAGCCATCTTCAAAAACACCTTGTAGTGCCCCATCTCTGAAGAATGCAACGCCTTATAAAAAGCACCAAGCTCAGCATCTTCAGCCACACTCGCCAACACAGCAAACCGCTCGCAAGACCGCGCCTCAATCAAACCCGAAACCAGCAACCGGTCCAGCGTCTCAGTAGTTTTCCCGTTCCTCACCAGCCGCCGCAAATCCGAAGCGTAATAACTCTTATGCCCCCGCTCCATCTTGCCGCCCCGGCGGATCAGCAACCGCGTTACCTGCGCAAGATGCGAAGCTTCATCCCTGGCCACGCTCGTCATCGCCTCGACCCAACCCGGAGTCCACTCATTCGGCCAACGCGTCAGCAAGTCCATCGCATTAAGCGCCGCCTTCATCTCCAAAAATGCGTGGTCGATCAGCAACGCAATCGGGTCCGCCAGGGCACTAGCCCCCCACGCGACAGGCGTCGTCGACAACAACGGCAACTCATCAGTCTTCTTTAAAGCGCTCACTCCTCCTAACTTAACTCGATTATTGGCGGTCGATACTAATGAAACGGCGGAACTGGCAACTATGGACCTGTGTAAATTATGTCCATGAGCGCAGCCCGCCAAATGACGGCAATCATCGAACGCGAAGATGATGGATTTTGTCGGCCTGTGACCGGAACTCGACATCAAGTCATTACCTCACATAAATTGCTATGCCACCTTGATCTGGGGCCGCAGCCGCAACCGGGATTCGACGGCGGCCCGAATTCCAATTTCAGCAAACCGATGACCGGCGGCGTCCCAGGCTCCAGAAAAGGATCGCATCTCCTTGCCTTGCAAAACTCGCGCAAGCCACCCTCTAGTACCAGTACAAGCACGGGTCAAACCGGTACTGGTCAATCTTGTTTGAGGCCAACTTTCCTGTCAGTCTAGTTGCCTCACGGCTTATCAAATGGGCTGGAAATAAAAGATCAAAGGAATTTGAAAGATGAAAAAAATTATCCTTACAACATTGCTGGCCTTGGCCTCGTCATTGTTCGCCTCTGCCGCTGTTATTACGCTCGACTTTGAAGGGGTCGGCAATACGAATGCGGTTGGCAATTTCTACAATGGCGGTGCCGGACCAAATTATGGCGTTGCCTTCAATGGACCAACGCTGGCTCTGGTTGATTCTGATGCAGGCGGTACTGGCAACTTCGCCAATGAACCGACAGGAGACACGATCATGTTCTTCACCGATTCCAACGCTTCGATTATGTCGTTGGCTGCTGGCTTCACCACGGGCTTCTCCTTCTTCTACACTTCCTCCACTGCTGGTTCGGTTCGCGTGTATGACGGTGTCAACGGCACAGGTGCTCTTTTGACCACGCTAGGCTTCGTGGATCAGTCTAATGGCGGGGGCTGCTTCGGTGACCCGACTGGCGCATTCTGCAACTGGTCGGCTGTCGGTGTCGCATTCACCGGTACTGCCAAATCGGTGGTTTTCTCTGGTGTTGCAGGCCAGACCGGATTCGACAACATCACCTTCGGTTCCGAAACACCTGGTGGCGCAGTCCCAGAGCCCAGCACCTACGCAATGATCGGTGCAGGTCTTGCTACGCTGGTTGCCGCCCGCCGCCGCAGCTAAGAATAGCCAGGGCGCTCCAATCGAAACCACACCGTTGGTGCCCGCCAACGCCTGGTCATGCGATGCAAGGCCCAGGCGAAGATCTTTGGCTCTGGAAGCAGTCCGCGAAAGCCCTCCGAATCGATTCCAAATCGAACGGAGGGCTTTTCTGTCTCTCTGTGTTGAGCTTCCGCCTTCCACAGACTTGGTAAAGATTTGGGCTCGAAATTCTTGTAGCCTTGGCACCAAGGGAAATTGGCTGGAGCCGGTGACGTTCATCCGGCAATTGGTTGTATCTCCTCAAAGAAGCTTCGTTGTGCCAGAACTACATCGTCGACCAAAGGAGCGACCACCCTCTGCAATACCGCGCCATCGGCTGGAGCCGGGGCGATCTCTATTCAGTCATTTTCGAGCTTCGCAGCGACGCCCTGGGCGAATATTTCATCTGATCACGGCGTGGAAATCCACCACGATGGAGCAGCAACTTTATGCCGAAAACACCTAAACCAAACAGGACCGCCGACGAGATCGCCGCAATGGCCACGCGTGGCGAAGATGTCTCCCGCTACTTCACCAACAAATTCAAGGTGGTCCGCCCCATTCAGCGAGTCAACGTCGATCTCACTCAAGGCATGCTTCGCGAACTCGACAGCCGTGCCGCCCGCCTCAACATCAGTCGGCAGGCCGTCATCAAGACGCTTTTAGATCAAGCCTTAACTGCCTCTTCTCATTCCCGCAAAACGAGCGGCTGATTTGGCGGCCTTCTGTTACCATCGACGCTACAAGAGAAGATGCTCGGCGAAACCATCGGTCATTACCGGATTACGGCAAAACTAGGCGAAGGCGGTATGGGCGCCGTCTACCGTGCCACAGACACCAAGCTCAACCGCGAAGTCGCCATCAAAGTCCTCCCAGACACCTTCGCCGCCGTCCCCGACCGTCTCGCCCGCTTCACCCGCGAAGCCCAGGTTCTCGCTTCCCTCAACCACCCCAACATTGCCACCATCTTCGGAGTCGAGGACAAAGCCCTCGTCATGGAACTCATCGAAGGCAATGACCTATCCGGGCCCCTCCCACTCAACGAAGCCTTAAACATCGCCAGACAAATCGCCGAAGGCCTCGAGGCCGCCCACGATAAAGGCATCATCCACCGCGACCTCAAACCCGCGAACGTCAAAGTCACCCCCGACGGGGTCGTAAAAGTCCTAGACTTCGGCCTCGCCAAAGCCACGGACTCTGCAGCAACATCTACCTTAGTCGACTCCCCCACCATGACTCTGAGAGCCACCCAGGCCGGCCTCATCATGGGCACCGCCGGCTACATGTCTCCCGAGCAAGCCGCCGGCAAAACCGTCGACAAGCGAGCCGACATCTGGGCCTTCGGCGTCGTCCTCCACGAACTCCTCACCGGCAAAAAACTCTTCCACGGCGAAACCGTATCCCACACCCTGGCCTCGGTCCTCAAAGACCCCATCGACTTCGCAATCCCGCAAGCCCCCGCCTCAATCCAAAAACTCTTGCAGCGTTGCCTCGACCGCAACCTAAAGCACCGCCTCAAAGACATCGGCGAAGCCCGCATTGCGATCGAAGACTTCCTCGCCAACCCCCAACAACAGCAGCCCTCGAAGCCAACCACCCGTCCCACCCTCTGGATGGCCATTGCGGCAGTTCTGCTCCTTGCGTTGGCCGCTACGATTTTTTGGCCGCGAACTAACCCAACAGCATCTCGCCCCGTTCATTTCAACTTGACAGTATCGCCCAGCGCTTGGATTCTGGTCAGTCCTGATGGCAGATGGTTACTGAAACTGGCACCGGGCGAGTTCCATATACGGCGTATGGATCAACCCGATTGGCTGAAGCTCCCAGGCACCGAGGGTGCCACCAGGTCTTCTGTCTTTTGGGCAGAGGACTCCAGAGCCGTCGGCTTCGTCTCCGCAGACCGCGTGCGAATAGTGTCGGTCGACGGCTCGCCTCCTCGAGACCTCTTGGATGTCGAGAATTTTAAGGGCGCATCCTGGCGGGGTAGCCGCAGCGACGGAACAATTTTGATGGCAACCAACGGCAAGCTCAAAACCTTTGACTTGCGGTCTGGCACCACCAGGGACTTGCCCCTGGACTTCAAAGCAGACTCACCACCCTTTGAGCCCGTATTCCTCCCGGAGGGGGACGGCTTTGTCTTCCTTCAGAATCGCCCGGAAGGCATGCAGCTATTTCGCTCAGCCCTCAATTCCACTTCCATCGACCCCTTGCTCCTCACTTCGTGGAGGGTCAGTTATGCGAAACACCCTTCCACCGGCAAGTGGCATGTTTTCTACCTTGACGGCGAACGTGAACTTCTCAGTAGCAGGATCTTGCAGACTGCCCAGGTCGATCCCAAAACAGGTCAGCTCCTTTCAACTCCCGTCAAGTTGCTTCAGGGAATTTCCACAAATGCACCTCCTGTGAGAATTGGGCAATTTTCAATCGGTGACGGCGGAATTCTGTCCTGGAGTTATATTGGCAATCTGCCCATTTGGCACTTTGCCTGGATAGACCGTAACGGCACTTTGCTTGCGAGAGTCTCGGAAAACCGTAACTACATTTCTATGGCGCTGTCCCCGGACGAATCCAAAATCGCTGCTCAGGTGGATGATCCGACCCCACATATCTGGATCTTGGACAGCAAAACAGGATTGGGAGGAAGAATCTCCACGACGTCTGCTTCTGAATCCAGCCCACGCTGGGCGAGGGACGGCAAATCCCTTTTTTATACCTCCTCTTCCGATAACCGCCCGGCGATCATGCGCTATTTCCTCGACAACGCGACTAAGCCGGAATTGATCTGGCAACCCTCAACGCAAGATAAAAGTATTAGCCTTTTGCTGGTTTCGGGAGTTTCACCCGAGGATCGCTACTTATTGGTTCAACCCCGGATCGGCTCGCTAAGCCGCCTGGATCTTCAGGCGGCACAGCCGGGAAAATTAGAACCTCTCACTGAACAAATGGGGATTGCCTCGCTCTCCCTGGATGGCCGTTTGCTCGCTTGGGGAAATTCTAGCGAAGGAGGACTTGCCGTTCAGGCCTACCCCCCGACGCCAGAACCTATGAAGCGATTCTTGCGCGGGGCTGAATCGATTTCCCATCCCTTTTTCAGCCCTGACGGACGTACGGTATACGCGCAATTCAAAAGGAACTTGCTAGCCTTCCCACTCTCGCTCGACCGAAGTCTCGCAGAACCAAGGGTTCTTCGTCCCTGGCTGACTTCTGGTAGACGTAGCGCGACAGGTGGAGCCGCTTCTCGCGATGGCAATCGCCTCCTTCTGCTGGAAACCGACGAAGAGGAAATACTCAACCCCCAGGTCCTCACCGACTGGACCACTCTCCTCCCCAAATAGCAAACCCTGCGGCTACCAGATCGCTTGCGAATACTTCGCAAGAATCACCTCGTCCGCACTCACCAGCTTCGAGTTTCGAACCATCGCCTGCGCCACAATCAGCCGGTCAAAAACATCCTCTGTCCAACTAATCTGCAACGCCTCGTTGGTCACCGCCGAAAAAGGAAGATCGCAAATCCCCAGTCCGATCCGTCCCGCTAGATCTTTGAGCACATGCGCTGAACTTACCCCTCCCCTGCGAAACAAATAGTTGAGTTCCAATTCCACCATCGGCGACACCAGCAGTGTATCGGCTCTCTCAATGCTTCTGCGCGCCTCCTGGAGCTAAACCACGACATGCGTATCGAGGTAAATCGGCTTCCCAATCCAACCCAACACCTTCGGCTTATACCCGCCGAAACAAAAGTCACTCTTCATTCGGCTGGAGAACACTCGCGTCCTCACGTTAACCCGATTGCTGAAGGCGCAGAACTCCCCTCGATAAAATCTGCGAATCCATGATCTCTTTTGTCGCGATAAATCGCTTCTGACTTGTTGAGTGCTCTGCATTCTGCTTTTAAGCTTCCCGAAAGAAATCCATGAATTATTTCAGATACTTCGCAATGATCCTCACGATCTCAGCCAGCGCGGCCAATGCCGCCTTGGTAAAGACCGACTTCCTCAACCCAAACGACGGCCTGATCGTCAAAGACAGCACAACTCTCTTCGAGTGGCTAACGCCCGTCTACACGAGAGGACTCATCTACAACGATCCACTGGTACAGTCCCTCATAGCTATCCAGGGCTTTCGCTACGCCACCGCGACGGAAGTAACTTCGATGATCAACCTAAACTTCGGTAATCCAACTACCGTCGACCCCGGCGATGCTGTGGGCTTCGCATCGGCAGGCCAATTCTTCTCGCTTTTTGGAATCGCAGAGAATATCGGTTGCCAGGGCGGCCCTTGCCCAAGAACACAAGGCTTCACTTCAACCCCCGGCAGTATCGGCGAGCAACTGGCATTCGGAATGATCCAGGTTGGCTCAACAGGTTATTTCATTACCAACAACCCCTGGCCAATAGGATCCACCGACCAGCAGATGGGAAGTTTCTTGATTCGTCCCTACGTGGAATCGACTGTGCCAGAAGCCTCCTCCGTGGCCCTCATCGGCCTTGGACTTGTCCTCTTAGCCGCCCAACGCAAGGTCGGAACCAGTCTCAGCCATCCGTAGTCCCTCCGGCTAACATCGCTGGCTTGGCCCCAATTCCACGCCAGCTTCGTTTTGGCGACTTTTTGTTAGTCCATAACGACGAAAGAGTAAAACTCCGCCTCCAATTAGCCACAGCGGAAGTTACCAGATCGCCTGAGAATATTTCTCCAGGATCACCTCGTCCGCACTCACCAGTCTCGAATTTCGAACCGTAGGCTGCGCCACATTCAGCCGGTCAAAAACATCCTCAGTCCAACTGATCCGCAGCGCCTCGTTTGTCACCGCCGAAGCACCCGTTCATCTCCGCCTCCCAAGCTGCAACTGACTTAGCACTCCAACCCGAATCCCGTGCCTCAATCTCGATCCCAAGATCCCGCTCAACCAGTCGGCCTAGCCGGGAACTCCGCTCCTCTGGCACGATCTTCAAAGAATTCCCTTCAGACACTTCTTCCAAAACTTGAAATAACTTTTTCCGCAATTCTTTTGCCCTAACTTTACCGCAACGCACGTGCACCAACCTCTACTGACACCACGCTGTCAGCAGCCCTCCCGCATTATAGCCTCATGGAAAACACACAACCCCTCCCCAACTGCCTCACCTGGTTCGATATCCCGGTCCTTGACTTCGAACGCGCCATTCACTGCTACACCAACCTCTTTGACGCACCGCTAAAGAAGGAGAACTTCGGCCTCCAGGACATGGCCGTCTTCACCTTCGAGCCAGGCACTGTCGGCGGCGCACTCGTCACCAACCCCGCCCACAAACCCTCTGCCGAAGGCACCCTCGTCTACTTCAACTGCAACCCCTCCCTCAAGACGGTCCTCTCTCGGGCCACCGTCCAGGGCCTCAAAATCGCACTCCCCTCCACTGCCCTTCCACACAACATGGGCTTCATCGCTATCATCCACGACACAGAAGGCAACCGCATCGGCCTGCACGCGATGGCCGCCTGAAGGCTACAATCGCCACATGCGGCGCGCCGATCGTCTCTTTCAAATCGTCCAGCACCTGCGCGGGCGGCGTCTCACCACCGCCGCCCAACTCTCTGACTGGCTCGAAACCTCTACCCGCACCATCTACCGCGACATCCGCGACCTCAGCCTCTCCGGCGTCCCCATCGAAGGCGAAGCCGGCGTCGGCTACCGTCTTGCCAAAGGCTTCGACATCCCGCCCATCATGTTCGACTTCGATGAAATCCAGGCCCTTACTGCCGGCCTCCGCTTCGTTCAAAGCTGGGCTGGGCCCCAACTCTCGGCCGCCGCCAGCCGCGCTCAACTCAAGATCCAAAACGTCGTACCCGCGCACCGCATCGCCGAACTGCAAAACACCCCACTCCATTTCCCCTCCATCGCCGCCTGCCCCACCACTACAATTGATCAACTAAGAATTGCCATCGATCGGCATCAAATCCTCCTCTGCCAATACCGCGACGCTAAAGACAACGCAACTAGCCGCCGGCTTCGCCCTCTTGGCATCTACTTCTGGGGAGGCGTCTGGACCCTCCTCGCCTGGTGTGAATCCAGAAACGACTTCCGCAACTTCCGCCTCGACCGCTTCCAATTCATCCACCCCACCTCAGAACAATTCAGACAAGAATCCGGCCAGACTCTCGATGATTTCCTGAAGTGTTGGTCCTAGTACCCTGGTTGACACCCCCCTCCCTTCGCTGCTAGTCTAAGCGTTTGGTTTACAAAACCCGGCATTAGATCGGGGAATTGAATTGAGCGGGTATCGTCCTCAAAGCCGTTCCGGAGGGGTCGCTGCCTGACTTGTTTGTTTTGTTCAGGTGCAGCAACCTTACTTCATTCTCGTCGTCGCGCATTCCCTGCACGGCCGCCTGAGGCGCATTCATGTGCCCTACAGCGTCCTGTACGGAGTCCTCGCCCTTGCCCTCCTCGGCACGGTTAGCCTTGCTGGCGTCGCCGCATCCTACGCGCGCATGTTCTGGAAAGTCAGCAATTACAACACGTTACGCACTGAAATCGATATCATCCGCCAGCGTTACCTCCGCCTCCAAAAAGAAAACGAGTCCGGCAAGCAGCAGCTAGCCACCCTCCAGGTCCTCGCAAGCGAAATTACCATCGCCTACGGAATCAAGCGCGAACTTGAAGCCAAAGAGCCCCTCAGCCTCGAAGCCAAACTCACCCCCACCCTCCACGATTCCATCGAAGACTACAACTTCCTCCGCAACACCACTTTCGCCTCCACCTTCCGCAACACGTTCAACACTTCCAGCCCTATTCGTCCTCGCAATTTCCTCGAAGATCAGCCCAGCCTCTGGCCGGTCCAGGGCCGCCTCACCAGCTTCTACGGCCAGCGCCTCGATCCTTTCAATGGCCATGGCAGCTTCCACTCCGGCATCGACATCTCCGTCCCCATCGGGACCCCTGTGATTGCCACTGCCGGCGGCCAGATCAAATTCGCCGACATGTACGCCGGCTACGGTCGCCTCCTCGTCATCGATCACGGCAACGGCCTCGAAACCTTTTACGGCCATCTATCCCGCTTCAACGTCATCTCCGGCCAGCGCATCGCACGCGGTGAAATCGTAGCATGGTCCGGCAATACCGGTCGCGCCACTTCCCCGCACGTCCACTACGAAGTCCGCATGTCCGGCTCCCCCATCAATCCCTACCCCTACCTCAAGTCGCAAACCATCCTCGCTTCATCAAAAAAAACAGAAAAGCGTCCCGACCTCCCCTTCTAATAATTAACTTTTGATAGACTTTGGAGCGTGCGATCCACGATCATTCGTCTCTCCCTAGCCATGTCCTGCCTGGCCCTACTCGGCACAGCGTACATGCGCATGACTGTCCAGAACCAGCTCTCCGATGCCGCAAACGCCTTCCTCGCCTCGCTCAACGAAGAGCAGACGGCCAAGGCCACCTTCAAGTTCGATGATGACGAACGCTTCTTCTTCCACTTCATCCCAGCAGAAGACGTTGCCAAGCGCTACGGTCGTCCTCGCAAAGGCGTCCCCTTTCTCGAACTCACCGCCCCGCAGCGCCACCTTGCTCACGCCATGATCACCGCTGGCCTCTCACAGCAAGGCGCAATCAAGGCCAGCACTATCATGAGCCTCGACGACGTCCTCCGCATTCAGGAAAAAGACACGACAGGCCGTCGCAATTCCGACAAGTACTTCGTCTCGGTCTTCGGCACCCCGTCCGAGAAAGGCACCTGGGGCTTCCGCTTTGAAGGCCACCACATCAGCCTCCACTTCTCTTTCGTCAACGGCAAGGTCGCCGTCAGCCCCACCTTCTTCGGCTCGAATCCCGCTGAAGTCAAGGAAGGCCCGCGCAAGGGCCTCCGCGCACTTCCCCGCGAAGAAGACCTCGGCCGCGAACTCGTAACCGCCCTCACGCCCGATCAGATGAAACTCGCCCTCGTCAACGAAAAGGCGCCCGACGACATCCTCACCTCAGCAGACCGTGTCGCTGCCCTCAAGGGTCAACCAAACGGCCTCGCCTCCACCAAGCTCAACGCCAAGCAAAAGGAAATGTTGAAGGCTCTTGTCGAAGAGTACGCCAACAACTTCCCCGAAGAAATCGCCGCCACCCGCCGCGCTCAATTTGCCCGCCTCGCCAACCAGGCCTACTTCGCCTGGGCTGGCGTCACCGCCAAGGGCGGCCCCCACTACTACCGTGTCGCCACTCCTGAATTCCTAATCGAGTACGACTGCACCCAAAACGACGCAAACCACATCCACGCCATGTGGCGCGACCTCAAGAACGACTGGGGTCAGGACCTCCTCAAAGAGCACGTCAAGAGCGCTCACTAAACAGCGAAATCGTCTAACTGGGCCCGGACTGCCGTCGACACATAGCACCCGCTATCGACTGCAAATCCGGGCCTTTCCACAAACCGGTTCGCCATCTCCATCACACTGGGGTTGAATTCACACATCGGCGAATTGATCATGCCCGCACACACTTCAATAGCGGCGTTCAACTGCGGCGGCATCGCAATCGACACATGCGGCACAATCGCGATCCCCGCCCGCTTCGCCATCCTCCCCAGTTCCATCGTTTCGCTAATCCCGCTCCGCCCCAAATCCGGCTGCCAGTAAGTCAGAATCTCCTTCTCGAAAAACGGCTCCGCCTCATACCGCGTCCGGTAACTCTCACCCAGCGCCAGCCGCACTCCACTCTCATGTACCAACTCCACATGCCCCTTTAAGTCCTCAGGCAACAACGGACACTCCAGCCACAACACACGCCGCTCGGCCAACTCCTGGGCACATTCAATCTCCCGCCCCTCAGGCAAATGCCAAAGCGCATCCACCGCCACCTCAATCTCGTCAAACGCTTCCTTCATCCGGTCGATCTGCTCAAGCAACAAATCCCAGTCACTCTCAAAATACAGCTTAAAAATACGAAATCCCCGCGCGTACCAGCTATCCACAAATGCTAGACGCTCCCCTACAGTCCTCCCCGGCGTCCCACTCACATAAGCCGGCACCTCCACCTTCGGGCTCCCTGAAAGCAAACTCCGCAAAGGCTGCTCCAAAACCTGCGTAGCCAAATCCCACAAGGCCAGATCCACACCCGCCATCGCGTCCAGCATGAACCCGCCTACCTGCCCCCGCACCCTCATCTTCGAATACATCCGCTGCCACAAACCACCAATGCAAGCCGCATCCGGCCGAAATTCTTCACCCTCAACAGCCACCGAAAGCAAACTCTTCACAACCTGCGCCGCCACCTCCGGTGCCAGCGGAGCCTGCGCCTCCCCCCACCCCACCATCCCGTCAGAAAGCGTCACCCTCACCAGACAGGTCTCAAACTCGGTGCTGTACAACGCCGGATAGTGCGCACTCCAGCGGTAATTCCCTGCTCCCCCCACCAGCCGGTGCGGGCTCCCGGCGCTACCCTGTGCCTGCCCATGATCTCGGGCCAACTGAACCGGAAATGCCTCAACTTTTGAAATTCTCACAGAATCCTAAACTAAAATTATTTCAGATTTCTGATACCCTGTCCACATGGCTCTAACGCCTCTCAGAAAAAAACGCGCCACCGACGAAGTCTACGATTCCCTGCGCGCCGCTATCCTTACCCGCCTTTTTCTCCCCGGCCAGCGCCTCATGGCCGACGAACTCTGTGGGCAACTCGAAGTCAGTCTCACGCCAGTCCGCCACGCCCTGCAGCAGCTAGCCGTCGAAGGTCTAGTGGAGATCCACCCCCGCTCTGGAACCTACGTCGCCTCTGTCTCCGAACAAGACCTCGCCGAAACTTTCGAAATCCGTCTCGCCCTCGAACTCCTCGCCGGCAAGCGCGCTATCTCTCGCTGGAACCAGCACGCAGCAACAAAGATGAAGTCGCTCCTCGCCGCCCTCGCCAAGCCCGTCCGCAGCCCGGAATCCCTAATGCAGCACGAAGCCAGCAACCTCGAATTCCACTTCGCCCTCTTCGACATCGCCGGCTCAAAGAAACTCCGCGAGCTCTACGAGAGCCTCAACGCACACATCCAGATCGCCCGTGTCCACGCAACGGAAGGCCCAACCCTCCCCGCCCTCAGCGAGCGCCTCACACAGGAACAGATCGAACACGAAGCCATCGTCAGGGCGCTCGAAGGCAAAGTGCTGCCTAAGCTCGAAGAGGCTCTCCGCACACACATCCTCCGCGCCCAGACCAGCCTAATGAGCGCCATCCAGGCGCGCGATGTGCAGCTCTCCGCGAACGAGCCCGCGAAAAACCAAAAACGCAAGCGGGTGTAGCACGCCCATAAAGGCAAACACCCAGTAGTAACCCGAATACTGCACCAACCATCCGGTCAGTGCCGTAAACAACAAACCACCAAGCCCATTGCCAAAGGCAAACATGCCGCTCACGCTACCCACCACCTGTGTCGGATAGAGGTCGTTGGTAACCGTTGCGAGATTCGTCTTCCAAACCATGTGCGCAAACGTCACCAGGCAAATCGCCGCAATGGCAATCGTGCTTGAAGGCGTTGTAGCAACCACCAGACTCACCGGCATCACCATAGCCGCTGGCAGCATCACTGCCTTGCGAGCCGCCAGCACATTCCAGCCACGAGCGATCAGCACGCCGCTCATCCAGCCGCCAAACATCGCCCCAAAATCTGCGCTTAAATACGGCATCCAAGCCACCAGAGCCATCTCCTGTAGCGTAAAGCCGCGCGCATCCACCAGATACTTCGGCAACCAGAAAAGATAAAACCACCACACCGGGTCGCTCAAGAATCGAGATCCAAACAACCCCCAGCTCTGCGGCAATTTCAAATACTCACGCCAAGCCCCAGGCTTTGCCGGCGCAACCACCACCGCCTCCAGTGGGCGATACAGCATCAACCACGGCACTATCCACAACACACCCAACACGCCACAAATCACAAACGCCCCACGCCAGCTCATCTGCAAATACAGCCAAGTCACTAGAAACGGCGCAATCATCGCCCCCACACTCGACCCCGCATTCAGCAAACCATTAGCCAGCGCCCGCTCTTCCTTGTGAAAACACTCGCTGATCGCCCTGAATCCGGCCATGAAATTCCCGGGCTCGCCCAGACCAAGCAAAAATCGAAAAGCCCCAAGACTAAACGCACTGGTAGCAAACCCATGCAGCGCATTCGCCACACTCCACCAGCCCATAAAAACAGCAAGGCTAACCCGGGCCCCCCAGCGATCCACCAGAAAGCCACTCCCGATATACATCCCCGTATAAGCCAACTGGAAAACGTTCAGGATATTGGCATAGCCCGTAGGCGACAACCCAAGCTCCTTGGTGATCACCGGCGCAAGTACGCTCAAGCACTGGCGATCGATGTAATTGATGATCACCGACAGAAACAGCAGCGCGGCAATCCACCAACGGCGTTCCATCTAGATTCTCTCGCGCAAATTCTTCAGCTCCGCCAGACTCACCGCATCGAGCGACGAAGTCGGATGACGAACGGTAGCCGAGGCAATCACACCCCGCGCCACCAGATTATGCTTCATGGCGCTAACGCCCATCCCCGGCTGCAACTCAAACCGCAACAGCGGCAGAATCCGCGTAAACACAGCCCATGCCGTGTCCTTGTCGCCTCGCTCAAGCGCATCCCAAATTTCAACCAATGGGCGAATACAATCACTCCCCGGCATCGTACCCCGGGCCCCGCGATCATATTCTTCGATAAAGAACTGAGCGTTCAACCCGCCAAACACCACCAGCGAATCGCCAGCCGCAGCAACCGTCTGCGTAATCTTCGGCGCTGTCGGCGGCGCCTCCACCTTGGCCAGCTTCACTTGCTCAATCTCGCGAGCCATTCTTGCCAACAAAGGCGGCGCCATCGTCACCTGCGTCAGCAGAGGCGCATCCTGCACCATGATCGGAATCCCAGCACCCTTGCTGATCTCCCCAAAGTAATGCATCAAACCCTCACCGTCGGTCTTCAGAAAGAACGGCGGCAGTACCATCAGCGCATCGGCGCCAAGTCCAGCCAGCTGTTTCGACAACTCAACCGCACTGCGAGTTCCAGTAGCCCCACTCGAAGCCACCAGAGGCACACGCCCCCCAACATGCTTCGAAATCGCCTGCATCAACTCAACGCGTTCGCTTGCCTCCAGCGCATAACCTTCGCTCGCATTGCCAAAAAGCCCAAGCCCATGAGCCCCCTGCTCCAGCAGAAAATCGACAAGCCGCAATTGGCTCGCAACATCAAGAGAACCATCTTCATGAAAGGTTGTAACTAGGATCGGATAAACGCCAGACATCATAAGACCCAAAAGGATATCACGTGTATCCAGAAGCACTTGGCAGGCATCGTATCCTGTAGATGAGTGTGACCCGCCGCAACTTTGCCCTGACTTTGGCCGCAGCCGCCACAGCACCGGCTCAATTCACCCCAATCCGGCGCTACCTCGACGCTTCCACCGAAGCGGAAGTCCTCGCATTGTCCGACCCCTCAAACGCAAGCTTCCTGCCCCACCACTACAACCGTTCCGTCTCTTCCCGCAACGGCTTCATCGTCTACTCAACCGAAACGACAAACGGCATTCAGGCCCTCCGGCTCGACGTCAAAGGTGGGGCAACCCGAGTCGTCACCACCGCCGCTGCGATGAACCCCAAATCTCTCGCCCTCTCCCCAGACGACAAAAACCTCTACTTCGCCGACGCTGCTCAACTCGTCGTCGCCTCAATGAGTGGCGGCAAGCCCCGCGAACTCTACAAAGCTTCCTCACCCGACGTCTTCCACAAAGGAATCTCCCTCTCCGAAGACGGTGCCAACATCGCCATTGTCGACAACAACAGGCTAATGCTCGTCCCGACTAGCTCAGCTCTCAAATCAGCCACGCGCGTAGTCACAGAAATCCCCAACGGCTGCGAGCAGGCTGCCATCTCAAAGTCCGGCCAGATCTTCTTCCGCACTCCAGACAAATCGATCCACCTCGCCCCAACTACCCCAGGCTCTAAATCTAAACGCCTCCCGATCGAAGGCACCCTCGGGCCGGCAGTCTGGAATCCCGACGGCCGCAGCATCCTCTACCTCAAGCTCAACATGGGTGTCGGAATCCCCAATTCCCTCTTCGAATATTCCCTCGACACCGACAAAGAAAGCTTGGTCGGCAAGACCAGTCAATTCGTTCACTTCAACCGCAACGCCGATTCCAGCGTCTTCGTCGGTGCCTCCGGCTCCAAGGCCCAGCCCTTTATTCTGATCATGCTCCGCATCACCCGCCGCGAGCTCGCCCTCTGCGAACACAAGTCCTCAGACCCCTCAACCGTCGCCCCCATCTTCTCCCCCAACTCCCAACGCGTCTACTTTCAGTCCGACCGTCTCGGCAAGCCAGCCATCTTCTCGGTACCCATCGAAAGACTTGTCGAAAAAACTGAGCAGGAAGACGCCCCAGGCAAGAAAACCTGATTCAGGTTATCGCCGCGAAATCGCCTCTGCCGCCGTCCTCCAGCTAAAGTCCTTGCGCCCCAAATTCAACAACTGCCGCGCCTTGGCCGCTTCCTTGCGCTCTTCCTTCATCTGGTACATCCGGCGATCGGCCTCAGCCAGCAGCGTCTCCGCATCACGCCCATCCTCAGGCGCATGTACCGCCCCAATGCTGATCCCGATAATCTCCTCACCAATAATCTGACGTGCCGTATCGGTGATCATTGACCCAATCCGCCCCGTTCGCGCCACCAAATCCTCACGCTTCAGCCCGGGCAACACCAGCACAAACTCATCGCCGCCCATCCGCGCAACATAGTCGTACTCGCGGCAATTCAGCTTCAGTGTCTGCGCCACAGCCTTCAGCAACCGGTTCCCTTCAAGATGTCCAAACCGGTCGTTGACAGCCTTGAATCCATCCAGGTCCGTAACCAGCACTGTCACCGATTCCCCGTTCCGGCTCCTGCGGGCAAGCTCCGTATCCAGGTGAACAAAGAGGCTACGCGCATTCGGCAGTTCAGTCAAAAAGTCGGTAGTAGCTGTGCTTTCCGCTGCCTCTAGCCGTAACAAGTGGTCGATCGTCATACCAACCTTCGAAGCGATCGCCAGCATCACTCGTAAATTGTCGCGAGAGAAACCATCCTTTTCAGATCGATACAGCGCAAGCACGCCCACCACATTCTGCTTACCCTCAAGAGGAACGGCAAGCGCGCTACGCAAAGTACTAAACTTCGCCGGGTCATTCAAATACCCAGGCTCCACACTCGGGTTCCCGTTCACAATCGGCTTGTTGTTATCCGCTACCCATCCGCTTAAGCCCTGTCCCATAGGAATCTCGAGCGAAGAGAACAAATGGAAATTCTCACCGCACACATATTCCGGCACCAGCTTGTCTCCACGGCGAATGTAAACCGCCATCGAGTCGTAAGACACCATTCGTTTCACACGCAAGGACAAAATACTCAGCATCTCGTCCAGCGTCAGCGACCGGCCAATATCCTGCGAAATCTCGAACAATTGCTGCACTTCTTCGCGCGCAGCGGCAATCTGATGTATGAAGTCCCCGGGATTACCATTCGCAATCGCCTGAATCGACTTCTTCGTCTGCTCAAACCCGGTTGCCGGCGCAAGCCCCGCCTCAATCTTCACCCTCTTCGATAACTTCGCCTGCGGCTTCACACTCCGAATCGCCGCCTTGGCCATTTCTTCCAATTCCACATACCGCTTCTTCAACACTTCCACCACGCGCGGATCGAAACTGATTCCACTCTCCCGTTCCACCACCCCCATCGCCTCATTCAACGGCAACGCTCTCCGGTATTGCCGGTCGCTAGCCAACGCATCCAGACAATCCACCGCGCTCAATATCCGAGCGCCCAACGGAATATCCAACCCCTTGGTTCCATAGGGATAACCACTGCCATCCCATTTCTCGTGGTGCGCCAAAACAATCGGCGAAACGGCGTAAGGAAACTGCACCCGCTCCAAAATCTCCGCGCCCACCACCGGGTGGATCTTCATCCTGTCGAACTCTTCAGGAGTCAATTTCCCGGGCTTCGAGATGATATGCTCGGGCACTGCCAGCTTTCCGATATCATGCAGAATCGCCGCCGCACGCAGCGCCTCAAGCTCTTCATTCTCCATCCCTAAATCACGCCCAACCTCAAGTGCATACACCTGCACTCGCTGCAAATGCTCATGCGTCGTCTCATCCTTCGATTCAATTGCCAGAGCCAGCGCCTCAATCGTCCGCAAATGCAAATCCGCCATTTGCTCGGAATGCTGCATCTCCTTGTCGATTCGCGCCAGGTGCATCGAATACACCTTGTACAGCAGATAGAAGAAGAATAGGGCCAGCATCGAATAGCCCCAGTCCAGAAACGCATTCACGAAGCTGAACAACCCGGCCGCCGCTGTCCCCACCAGGTAAAAATTGAAGCTCCAGATATACCGTTCCCGCCAGATCCGCCTCAAGCTCTTGTGCTCAGTCAACGAAATCACTGCCGCTACCGGAAACGTATTGAACAGATAAAAGACGGTCGCCGCACAGATCAGTCGAATCGGAGTGCTCGCCATTTCCAGATTCAAATTCGGATGAAAGTAGACCATGTGCGCAATCCATGTGGCCGTGGATATACTGGCAACATTGAAGAAAGTCAGAAACTTCCGGCTCGGCCCGCTCATCGCCTGCAAACATTGAACGGCTGTGGTCGCACAAGCGATCATCAACGTCTCCGGTAACGTTAACTCCATGATCCCGATCAATACAAACAGAATGTTGATCGGCATTGCTCCGCCATTGCCATTGGTCGCGCCAACCCTCAATCCGGCCGCAAACAACGCAACCAGCAGGAAGCACGAAAATCGGATCAAATCTGTCGATTCCCAGCGGATCAAACTTGCCACGGCCACAGCGGACCCGATCAAGCAAATTATCATTACGTAGATTCGAGCAGGCAGACTCAGTGAATTCATATTAAAAGGGAGGAGAGCTGGAACGAGACTCGCCTTTATTACTGAGTTAAATCGGCAATACCGCCTACAACCTTTAGTACTAGACCGAACTCTATGCTTTCCCTCAGCAAAATTACAGATTCCTCCAGATTTGGATTCGCCCTGAGATTTACTAAGGTCTTTCCCACGTGCAAATCAGGTCTAGTGCTCATGCGAGTTTGACAGGACTGACCGTAACATCTAGTAGCGGTATTTAAGCAGTTCTATGGTGGAAAAATATCAATTTTTGGGTGTCGATGCGATTCTGGCTTCCCCTCGCATGCGGGATTTGCTCCAGCAGGTCCGCAAAGCTGCGCAATCCGGGGCCTCCGTTCTCTTGATGGGTGAGTCTGGCAGCGGCAAAGAGATTATCGCTCGTGCCATCCACCACTTCTCACCACGCAAACTAAAACCATTCGTCGACCTCTCCTGCGCCGCCTTGCCAGAAGACCTCGTCGAATCCGAGCTCTTCGGCCACGAACGTGGTGCTTTCTCCGGCGCTTATAACGCCAAGCCAGGCCTCCTCGAACTTGCCCACGACGGCAGCCTCTTTCTCGACGAAATCGGCGCCCTCGACCCACGCCTCCAGTCCAAACTCCTTCGCGTACTCGACACAGGCTCTTTTTATCGCCTCGGCGCAATCAAACAAACCCACGCCGATATCCGCATCGTCGCCGCCACCGACTCACCGCTGCACGAATCCATCCGCGCCAGCGCTTTCCGCGACGATCTCTTCTACCGAATCGGCCAGGTCACCCTCACTGTTCCGCCTCTGCGTGAAAGACCCGAAGACATCGAAGTGCTGGCCAGCCACTTCCTCGCACAGCAGAATCCCGAGCTCCGCTTCGCCTCAGACGCCATGATGGCCCTCTACGCCTACCTCTGGCCCGGCAATGTCCGGGAACTCCGCAACACCGTTCTGCGCTCTGCCCTTATGGCAAAAGGTCCCCTCCTCCATGCCGACGACATCGTATTCTCGATACGTTCCATCGCCACGGTCGAGAACCAGCCTAAAGACTTCGGCATCGCCGGCCTCGAACAAACCATGATCCGCCGCGCCCTCGCAGATTCCGGTGGCCACCGTCAACGTGCCGCAGACTCCCTCGGCATCTCCCGCAACACCTTGGCTCGCAAAATCCGCAGCTACGGTCTCACCGCCGCCGTCACAACGCAGGTCCAGCGGAGGCTCGCTTGATCTCAGTCAACAAACAAGTCCCGAAGGTCAAATGGGAAGACCGCCGCGCCGAGGCCCGCCTCAAGGCAAACGGTACAGTCTCTCTTAAACTCAGCGAAGACTTCCATGTAGCCTTCGAAGCTCGCTTGATGGACATCTCGGCTTCAGGCTTCCGCGTCCGCCACGCCAACTCAGAACTCCGCTCCGGCCAGGAATGCGACTTCACCCTCCCAGGCACCTGTGGTCGTGCCAAAGTCGTCTGGAATCGAACAACACCCGAGTTCATCGAAACCGGCTTCTTCATCCTCCTGCACAAAACAACGTAGCTAAGTCGCACGACCGCTTCTCCTTTTCTTGTGGCCAGGAGCAACGCAATTGGATTTTGTCCGCCGCCTCGCTCTGTTTCAAGTAAACTAACAGGGGAGAAAGCACCCACGGATGCAAGCCTATCGATCGGAGCCCCACCTTGGGCGGCCCTTCCGCACTCAATCAGAGGTTCTGGCCACCAACGAACTGCTTCGCGCCTACCGCCTGATGTATCTCAGTCGTCGCATTGACGACCGCGAGATCCTTCTCAAACGCCAGAATAAGATCTACTTCCAGGTCTCTGCCGCTGGCCACGAAGCAATCCAGGTCGCCGCCGGTATGGCCTGCGAACCCGGTTTCGACTGGTTCCATCTCTACTATCGCGATCGCGCTCTGGCTCTCACCCTCGGCATCACCCAGGAACAAATGTTTCTCCAAGCCGTCGGTGCCGCTGCCGACACCATGAGCGGTGGCCGCCAGATGCCCAGCCACTGGTCCTCGACAGACCTCCACATCATCAGCGGCAGTTCCCCCACTGGCTCCCAATACCTCCAAGCCATCGGTTGCGCCCATGCCACCCGCTATCTCAAAACCAACCCCAAAGAAGTCACCCTTGTCTCCAGCGGCGAAGGGGCCACCAGCGAAGGCGAATTCTGGGAGGCCATCAACCTCGCCTGCCTCCACCGCTATCCGGTCATCTTCCTGATCCAGGACAACGGCTACGCCATCAGCGTCCCTGTCGAGCATCAAACCCCCGGCGGCAGCATCTCAAAGCTCCTCAGCGGCTTTCCTGGCCTCCTGCGCCTGGAAACAGACGGCCTCGACTTCCGTGCCAGCTTCAAAACCATGGCCGAAGCCGTCGCCCATTGCCGTGAAGGCTTGGGGCCCGTCCTCGTTCACGCCAAAGTCATCCGCCCCTACTCGCATTCCCTCAGCGAT
>ENA-ORBV01005219-ORBV01005219.1-microbial-mat-metagenome-genome-assembly--contig:-NODE-5219-length-24119-cov-5.651568_pt1 | contig 24119 bp, 22 predicted proteins | sample MGYA00237777_ERZ505514 | MGnify/ENA primary metagenome ERZ505514 (study PRJEB26160, sample SAMN06269048) | microbial mat metagenome | isolation source: Oligotrophic lake microbial mat | place... | reverse complement strand
CCTGCCCCACCTCGTCCGGCCGCTGCCGTTCGTGGTCGCGACCACGAACGGCAGCGGCCGGACGAGGTGGGGCAGGATGCGCGCCAGCGCGCGCCGTTCCCGGATGAACAGGCGCATCTGCTTGAAGTTCAACGACTGGAGTGAGCGCAGGCCGCCGTGGAGCGTCTTGAGGTTGTTGAACGAGGTCGCGGCGCCGAAGTCGTCCTTGTCGATAATGGCGACCGACAGGCCGCGTTGGGCAGCATCCCAGGCCACTGTCACGCCATAAAAGCCGGCGCCGACTACAATCAGGTCGAATTTTGTGTCCGCCAGGCGGCGGAGGTCGCGCGTCATCAGCTGGGCATTGTACGATAGGCCACAGATTACACAGATGCTACAGATGAAAGCGCCCCGCCGGTGATCAACGAGATTCAGCACTACTGGAACCACCGCATCCACGATCTGGAGATGACCGACGAGCCGGTCGGGACGCGAGAGTTCTTCGATGATCTCGAGGACTATCGCTACGACAAGCTGCGATACCTGCCCCAGTTAGTCGATTTCTCAGCCTACAAGGGCCAGCGTCTGCTGGAGGTCGGCTGCGGGATCGGCACCGATCTGGTGCGCTTTGCTCGCGGCGGGGCCCGCGTCACCGGCGTCGACCTCGCGCAGACGGCCATCGATCTGGCACAGAAGAATTTCGCGTGGCATGGGCTGGAGGCCGAGGAACTCCGCGTCGCCAATGGCGAGGCGTTGCCGTACCCCGACGCGTCGTTCGACGTCGTCTACGGCCACGGCGTGGTGCAGTACACCGCCAACGCGGCCCAACTGCTGCGTGAGTGTCATCGAGTGCTGAAGCCGGGCGCTACCGGCATTTTCATGGTCTACAACCGCGTGTCCTGGCTGAACGCGTTGTCGAAGGTCATGAAGGTGCCGCTGGAGCACGAGGACGCGCCGGTGCTGATCAAGTACTCGATCGCCGAGTTCAAGGGGCTGCTGTCGCCGTTCGCCGAGGTGCGGATGGTGCCCGAGCGCTTTCCGGTGAAGTCGCGCTTGCACGGCGGGTGGAAGGGGCTGGCCTTCAACAGCTTTTTTGTCGGCACGTTCAATGCACTGCCACGGGCGTGGGTGCGTCCACTGGGGTGGCACCTGATGGCGTTCTGTCGAAAATGAGAACAACAAGGCTCTTTTCCGTCGCGGTCGTGCTGCTGCTGTCGCTGGCGTGTTCATCAAGCGGTCCAACGGCGCCAGACCCCGTGGTGCCGCCCACGCCGCCGCCGACGCCGCCTCCGGTGGTGGTCGTGGTGCCCGATCCGCCGACACTGGCCTGCCCCTCGCCGGTCACCGCGACGACGACGGGAACCGGTGTGGCGGTGACGTACACCACGCCGTCGGCCGAGGCCGGCGAGGCACCCGTGACGGTGGCGTGTGTGCCCCAGTCGGGCGCCACCTTTGCCATCGGCTCGAGCGAGGTGCGTTGCACGGCCACCGACGCCCGCAATCGCATCGCCTCATGTGGGTTTGCGGTCACGGTCTCTCGGACGCCCACGATCTCGAAGACCAAGTTTCTGGCGTTTGGCGACAGCGTCACCCTGGGTGTCGTCAGCGCCGACAATCCGGCGGCGCCGCCACCCTACATTCTTCGCGAGGTACCGAACGAGTCGTATCCGACCGTGCTCCGCCAACTCCTGGCTGCCCGGTATTCGACGCAGACCATCACTGTGATTAACGAGGGCAAGGGCGGCGAGAAGGCGGTGGATTCCGTCGGCCGGGCCCAGTCGGTCTTCAACGCCAACCGCCCGGAAGTCGCCTTGATCATGGAGGGCTATAACGATCTGTCGACCCTCGGCGAGGCGGGTATCGACGCCGCGATCGCCGCGGTGAACGAGATGGTCAAGGACGCCAGGTTCAGGGGAGCGCGGGTGTTTGTGGCGACCCTGACGCCGCCACCGGTTCAGGTCAACCGCGGCATTTCGAACTCAACGATCGTGCGTTACAACGAAAAACTGCGGGCCATGGCCAGGGGCGAGCGCGCGGTGCTGGTGGATGTCTACGCGGCGATGGCGTCCGACCCAAACCGCTACAATAATAGCGCCGACGGTCGACATCCGAACGAAGCCGGGTATCGAAAGATCGCTGAGACGTTCCTGGCCGCGATCCAGGCGGATCTCGAAGTGCGCTAACAAACGGCGTGCAATGCCGGGCGAAGATGATTAATCTATAAATATATTGCGGATCGCGACTGTATTTGGGTCGACCATGGCGATGCTCGTGGGCCTGACCTACGCCGCCTGGCTGACCGTGCCCGGTTTTGAAGGGCGCCTGCGCAACATCTCGTTGGCCCAGCGACCGCTGGGTTCCGACTATTATCTCGCCCATGACCGGGGCGGCCACCTCGATCATCACGTCCTGTACCACGGCATCGACGCCGAGGCGATTGCCCACCTGAAGCAGGCCGACGTCCTGTTTGTCGGGACGTCACGCATGATGTTCGCGCTGCGGTCGCGCGTGCTGGCGCCGTGGGCGCAGGCGCACGGGTTGACCTACTACGCACTTGGCTTCGGCTTTCGCGAAGGCGATGCCTTTGTCCTTGAGTTGATTCGCAAGTACGACCTCCGGCCGAAGATCGTCGTGATCAACGTCGACGGATTCTTCGGACGTCCGCTCAGCGACTGGGCCGAGCGGGTCAAGAAGGACAGCGAGTTCGGCGCCCGCAAGCGCGTGTGGGAAGGCGGAGTCGGACACGAGGCTCGCCGGTATGTGCACCAGGTCATACCCAACTGGATCGACCTGTATGGGCGGCCGGGATTCGCCTTTGGCAACGAGTTCATCGCCTATCGCTCGCGGCGCGACGGCATTTGGGCGATCTCGCCGTGGCCCGCGGCGACCATGCCCGCGCATGCCGCGGATTTTGCGACCGCCGCCGTCGGGCCGCGGATTGGCGACCCCGCCCGTGCGTTCAAGGCAGAACTGGATGCCCGTGGCAGCCAGACCATCCTGACCTACGTGCCGACCCCCGAGGACGCGGGCGGCAACCCGGTGGCCCTGGGCGCGCTGCTTGGGGTGCCGGTGGTCGGCATGGACGTCGACGGCCTGACTTCGCACGATGGCAGCCACTTGAGTGAAGAGAGCGCGGTGTTCTGGAGCCGTCGCCTGATTCAGGACCTTGAGCCGTACCTGCCGCCGGTGCCGCGATGAGTTTCGTCTCGTGGGCGTTCGCCCTGCTGTTCGTCGTGGTCTTGGTCGCGCGGCTGACCATCGGCCGCCGCAAGATCGAGCCGGCCTACGTCGTCGTACTGCTGGTGGCCAGCACAATCTTCTACGCGTGGCATGTGCCGATCTACATCTTCGTGCTTCTGCTCAGCGCGGGTGTCGACTACGTTGCGGCGATGGCGCTTGGCCGCGTCCCTGTCACCGCGGTCACCAAGCGGCGCTGGATTCTGGGGGTGTCGCTTGGCGTGAACCTGGGGTTGCTGGCGTTCTTCAAGTACGCCAACTTGCTGACCGATGCGGTGGCACGCGCCGCCGCTGGCCTGGGCTATCAGCTGGCGCCGCCGGAGATCTCGCTGATTCTGCCGATGGGCATCAGCTTCTACACCTTTCAGTCGATGTCGTACACCATCGACGTCTATCGCGGTCTGCTGGCGCCGCTCACCAGCTTCAAGGCGTTCTTCCTCTACATCATCTTTTTCCCGCAACTGGTGGCCGGCCCGATCGTCCGGGCTGTTGACTTTCTGCCACAGATGCCGCGTCCGCGCCGGCTGCGGCTGAAGGTCTTCTACGAAGGCGCCTGGCTGATTATCGTCGGGTTCTTCCTGAAGATGGTGTGTGCCGACAACCTCGCCGTCTATGTCGACGAGTACTGGCACCTGGGCTACGAAGGCCGGGCCAATGCCCTTTTCAACATTTGGCTGGCGCTGATGTTCTCCGGGCAGATTTTCGCCGACTTCGCCGGTTATTCGAGCATCGCCCGCGGCCTGGCGTACCTGCTGGGCTACCGCCTGCCCGTCAACTTCAACGCGCCCTACGTGGCGGGCTCCCTCAAGAATTTCTGGGAGCGTTGGCACATCACGCTCTCGAGCTGGCTGCGGGACTACGTGTACGTGCCGCTCGGCGGGAATCGCAAGGGACGGGTCCGCACCTACGTGAACCTGATGCTGGTGATGGTGCTGGGCGGGCTGTGGCACGGCGCGGCCTACACCTACATCGTGTGGGGCGCCATCCACGGCGTGGCGCTGGCTGTCGAGCGGGCGCTGGGCCTCCAGGACAACCGCGGCGCTGGCCGTTTTGGTGTGATGCGGCTGGCGTGGTTCGCGGTCACCCAAGTCGTGGTGCTGTGCGCGTGGGTGTTCTTCCGCAGCGACTCGTTTGCCAATGCGGCCACCTTTCTGGAGAACATCGCCGCCCTGGATCTGGTCATGCCGAACACCATGATGTGGGTGGGCACCCTGTTCCTGCTCCCCTTGGTCCTCCATCACGCTTGGGTCCTGGCGGAAGAGCGGGGGACCGTTCGGCCATTGACCGACTCGGCCCGCGCCGCCTTGGCCGCGGTCATGGTGTATGGAACTGTGACCCTCTACGCGGGTACGAGCGACTTCATCTACTTCCAGTTCTAGCCGATCAATGCCACCGCCTGGTGGGTGGCCCCTCACTGGCCGATCGCTCGTTCCGACCGGACACCGGCAGGCGCAGCCGTTACGAAGCAGCGACTGCGCTGGTGGTGCCCTGGATGGGCGAGAGGGCTCGGCCCCGGCCGCTTGGCTGCGTGCGCTTCGCGACGATGATCGAGCGAGATTCAAAGTCGGTGCCTTCCTCGCGCCATTGCCGCAGTTGCCGTCGTAGAAACTGGAGCGACTCGCGCTCGGCGGTGGCCAAGCCCTTGGCGTCGAGGCGGTCAATGACAGCCAACTCCAGATCGGCGACGCCCTTGCCGGCGTCGAGGGCGAGGAACCCGCGGCCGTCGGCCAGCGGAATGATCGAGATGCCCTTGAGGTTCTGGAACGGCTCGGGCTGAACCAGGATCAACGCGCGGTGGCCCGGCAACTGGACGAGGTCAGCGAGGTGATTCTGCCGCTTTCGTTCGGTCTTGACCGACCGTTCGTGGAGTTTCACCACGGCCCACCCCAGGTCAGCATCGACCGAGGCGAGCCACGTCACCACATCATCGGGCAGGGTCATGGTGACCAGCTTGGCCGGCCGGCCGAATTTCAGGGGTCGACCACGTTTACCGTCGGCACGGGGACGCATGGGGCAGGATCCATGAATTATTACAAGAAAACGCGATCGCCGTCACCAGCGATCGCGAATCAGGGTCAATTCCACTTCGGGAATAATCTAGAGAAAAATTACAGTCGAGCGGCCGGAGGAGGCGGCGGGGCCGGTGGTAACATCGGCGGGCGCGCGCCGGTGCGGCGCTTTTCCATCGAGGCCCTCACGAGGAAGCGCGCGTAGGGTACCACCTGCTTGATCGCCGCCACGTTCATTTGGCACGGGCTCAGGCAGGTCGGGCACTTGTGATCGCGAATCTCGCGGCGGTGGGCCTGCGACGAGTCGCGGAAATAGATCGCTTCCGCATCCTCCTGCGTCACGTTGCCCATGATCTCGCTGAGCTCACAGAAGAACAGGTCGCCGTTGGGGTTCAGCATCACGCCCTGGGTCTGGAACGGGCAGGGCGCGGTGCGGTGATAGCCGTTGGCAATCATGTCCGCGTAGTGCATGTAGATGTAGTTCTGGCCGTCGAGCAACGGATCCTGCCGCACGCGGTCCAGAAAGAACGTCCGCATGGTCTGTTCTTCGGCGCCCATCGGCTTGAGGCCGGCTTCGAGCTCGCTGTTGCCGAGCATGGCGTCGGTGAAGCGGACCATGTTGAAGACGATGTCGAGCTTTTCTTTCTTGGCCCAGGCCAGGATGTTGTCGGCGTCTTCGAGGTTCTTCGAGAAGATGGTCGACGAGATCCCGAAGTTGAACTTGTGGGTCTTCTGCAGCGCCTGCATGGCGGCAATGGTCTTGCCGGCCTTTTCGAAGGCGTTGCGCACGTTGCGCACGGAGCCGTGCATCTCGTTGACGCCGTCGATCGAGACTCGCATCGAGAAGATGATGTTGCGCTCGTTGCAGAGCTCGACCACCTTGGTCAGCATCGGGATGGCGCGATGATGCGTGATGCCGGTGGTGTTGAGCGTCAGCTTGCGCAGTTTCGGGAACTTGTCGATCATCACGCGACAAATTTCGACCATGTCGTTGCGCGTGGTGGGTTCGCCACCCGACAACGACGCGTTCTCGATGTCCTTCCACAACGGCGAGCTGAAGGCTTTTTCGATCTGCTCCAGCGTCATGTCTTCCTTGCGGTTGCCGCGCGTCCAGTTGCTGCACATTTCGCAGCGGGCGTCGCACACAAACGTGCAGTGGAAGATGAAGACTGTGGGATGGAGCGGGGTGTACTTGGCGACCATGCCGCGAACCAGATCGCGGGGGGCGCTCATCGCCGCTTTGGCGAGATACTTGGCAGCGTAAACCTGAGCCATGCTAAGTACAAGATTCTACAGGATTTCTCCGGTCAAGCCTAGCGAATAGTCCTGCCGCGCCCCGAAGGCTCCTTTGGGCGCCTCAACCATAACAACAACCCGGGCAGATTGCCGGCCAGACCGGTCAGGATGATCAGCGTCGACAGCGCAAACGCCGTGCTGTCGTCCACGCCCATGGGGCGCAGCAGCCACACGATGGCCGCTTGCGGCACGCCAAAGCCGCTGATCGAGACCGGCAGCAGCAGCATGAGCAGGCCAATGGGCATGAACAGCAGGAAGTAGCTGAACGGCACGGTCAGCCCAAGTCCGACACCCAGCAGGTAGGCCTGCGTGATCCGCAGTAACTGGACGACCAGCGACCAGGCCATGACGTGTGCAAGCACGCCGCGCCGGTTGCGGTAGCGGCTCACCGCGTCGCTCAATTTCAGCACGCGCCGCGTGATCGACCGCTGGTGTCGATGGGCAGGCACGATCCAACGTAGCCACTGGTCAGCCCAGAACGCGGCCAGGCACGCCATCCCGACGATGGCGCCGACGGCCAGCAGGCGCCAGTCGCTGCGACCCTGCGGCGCCCAAGCCACCAGGCCGGCCACCCCCATCGTGGCCAGCGCCAGCACCCCCAGCACGCGGTCGACGGCCACCGACGCCAGAGCCTCGCTGCCGGTCGTCGATTCGCGAGCCAGTCCGTAGGCGCGCGCGACGTCGGCGCCCACGCCGGCTGGCAGGAAACTGCCGACAAACGAACTGACGAGAAACAGCCGCGTCGCATCGCGGACCGGGATGGCAATGCCGCTGGCCCGCAACAACAGCAGCAAGCGCAGGATCATCACGCCGCGGTCGACGCCCACGAGCACGAGCACCAGGGCCAGATGCGGCAGGCTGACGGCCGCCACGGCGCGCGCCGACTCGGCCAGGTCGATGCGGGTGGAGAGATAGGCGAGAATGCCGGCGGTGACCGCCAGGCGAACCAGGGTTGACCGCGAGGCCCGGTTGAGCAGGTCTGAAGCGCCGTTCACCGAACCAGCCGCCCCGCGGTGCCCACCCCACCACGCAACGTCCGCGCGGCGGGGACCCCAGGGCGGGGCAAGACGAAACAGCCCCGGGCGAAGCGGAGCGCCAGGATCATCGCGAAGCGTCGCCCGGTTTTCGGGCGACGAACGTCAGCGTTTCGAACAGGTTCTTGCGGACCTTGAACAGCAGATCGACCGTCCCCGTGTAGCGCGACAGCGCATCCATCCCCGGGATGTTGACCAGCAGCGCGCCGGCCGCCAGCGCGTCGCGCGCCACGCCGGTGGCCATGCCGATGCCGCGCTCGACGTGGTGGATCTCGAATCCGCCATCGTTGAACAGCTGCTTGACCCGGCGCTCGGTCGTGACGAAGTTGTGGGTGTAGTCCACGTCCCAGAAGAACGTCCGTTCCTTCAGGTAGTCGGGGACCACCACGAACAGGACACCGCCCGGGCGCAGGGCCCGCAGGGCTTCGGCGGTAAACGCACGGGCGGCATCAATGCCGCTCATGTGCTCGAGCACCTGGTCGGCGTAGACGACGTCCACGCTCGCGTCCGGCACCGGAATGGGGGGCGCCCACGATTCGATGACGCGCAACCCTTTCTTGCGCAGCACGTCGATCAGGAGGGGGCTGGCTTCGATGGCCGTGTAGTTCCAGCCGGCGTCGACCGCCTGTTCGGCGAGCGTGCCGTGGCCTGGGCCGACTTCGACCATGTCGCCAGGTGCGTGCGCGTAGCGATGTAACAGGCCCAGCCGATGCTGTTCGATGCGGCCACGCCGCGAGCTGCCGTACGTGGTCAGCTTCTTTTCGGAAAAGGACTTGTAGAAGGTCGAGGGTTCAGCCACCGGTGTGCGGAGTGTACATGAAGAGGGGGTGGCCGCCGAAGCGCCCACCCCCTTTGGTGGTCGATGGTGCGACGTGCTTACGGAGTCAGGAAGCTGAGCGAGCCGCGCCCCGGTTCGTACACGTTCTGGATGCCCGGCAGGCGACCCAGGTAGTCGGGGTGCCAATGGTAGCCGTCGCCACCAGCGCTGATGATCAGATCCCAGGCCTCGCGTGTGCTGCAACGCACGAGGACGTCGTCTGACGGGGGACGGCCGCCGCCGGCGTCCTTCACGCACCAGCCCGAGTCAGGACCTTGGGGGTTCCACCGCGGATGGCCGTAGGCAACCGCGGCCACAGCGCCGAACAGGAAATTCACGCGGAAGTCGCGGCTCGAGCGCGCGCCGAGGTTGATGCGCATGCCATCGTGAATGCGGACGATGATGTCGAACGCTTCATTGAAGCTGATCGAGCGGGCGGGGCCCACCGTGCCGGTGGGAGTCGTGACAGTGGGGGTGGTCGGCACTACGACGACCACGGGCGCGAGTGGCGTGCGGAAGTTACCCCACACCGACCACGGGCCGCGCTCGGCGTCCAGACCCGCGCGAATGCGCCAGCCGTACGGCGTGTCGTAGGCGAGATCAATGTCGACGACGTGGGTTCCGCTGTTCGCGGTCTCTCCAACCGACAGGGTGTAGACCACCCGATCGGCGGAGTCGACCACTTCAATTTCGTAGAAGAATCCAATCGGCGAATGCTTGCCGGTTGAATTGGTCCAGATCAGAGTGGGACGCCGGCTGTCGACGCGTTCGCTGTCGAATGGCGACACGACACCGGGTGCCGTTACCTTGATTTCGAGCGCGCCAGAGATGGCGGACAAATCGCCGGCCGTGGTGGCTGACGGAGTGGTGGGGGACATGGGGGTGCCCGTGCAGGACACACCCAGAGCGACGATTGCCGTAACGGCAACCACGGACACGTACTTCATCAAATTCAGTTCTCCCTTGAGCTCCCCGAAGACACCTTGCGCATCGTCGCTGGGAGACGGTGCCTTGCGGAGCAAACACCACGGATTATAGCAAAAGAAACAGAAAAAGCTAAGCTCAACTGCCAGAACATCCATGTTTACTTCGATTTAAGTGGGCTTCACAGCTTTGCACCATGTTACGATGTCTCGGTTGGGTCTTCCCGTGACCCCTGGGTTTGGAGCAAAGGATACGATGCGAAAATTCGCGGTACTGATGGTGTTGGGTCTTCTGGTTGGCGGATCGCGTGAGGCGGCAGCGCAAGGCGCACCGGCTGATCGCGTCTACTTGAACATCGGCTTTGGCGTAGAGTCGGGGTCGACCGACGCCAACGATTCGAAGCAGTATACGTTGTACGATGAGATCGCGACCACAAACACCGCCATGACATGGACGTCGGGCAGCTTCTTTGGTGGCGGTGCGGACTTCCGCGTCATCAAGAACCTGACCGTCGGCGTCGCCTACCATCAGGAGACGAACTCCTCCGACGCCGCCGTCACCGGCTCGGTGCCGCACCCGATTTTCTTCAATCGGCCCCGAAATTTCACCGCCACCTCCGGCGGCCTGTTCCGTCGTGAGAATGCCACGCACCTCAGCATCGGCTGGATCGTGCCGATCACCCCGAAGCTCGACGTGCTGATTTCAGGCGGTCCCTCGTTCTTCCGTCTGGAGCAGGACGTGGTCAGCGACGTCACTATCGCCGAGCGCGGTGGCGCGTTCACCGAAGTGGTGGTCGCGCCCACCACGGTGACCCAGAAGCGGAGCGCCGTAGGCTACAACATCGCCGCGGATGCGACCTACATCCTCTGGCAGAACGACAGCGTGCGCCTGGGCGCCGGCGGCTTCTTCCGCTACGCCGAGGCGAAGACGGACGTGCGCCTGCTGGTCAGCGATTTCGACACCACCATCGGCGGCATGCAGTTCGGTTTCGGCGCCCGCATGCGCTTCTAAGAGTTGGCTGCCGGAGTAGCCAACGGCTATCCGGAGCGAGAATCAAAAGGGGACAAGGCTTCGGCCTTGCCCCCTTTTTTTATTGCCCGCGCGGCTGCGGCTTTTGGAGGTTCACGACCAGCAGCTTGGGCATTCCCGCTGGCTGGTTGAGGCGTTCGAAGCCGGCCAGGTAAACCTGGAGATCGGGGCGCCGAGCCAACAGTTCCACGCCAATCGAACTCACCAGGAACTTCGCACCGTAGCGCAGCCGCAAGTTTTCGATGATCTGGGGTGAGATGGTCAACGAGTCGAAACTCCAGCCCTGCCGCCTGGCGTAGTAGAACAGCATGGGTGAGTTGGCGCTTTCGGCCAGGTAGTCCACCGTCACGATCAGGGCATCGGGGGGCACCACGGCTTGAATGAAGTCGCTGTGCTCCAGGAACTGCCTGGTCAACGTGGTCGGACGATAGAGCGCCGGGATGACGTTTGACGCCCTGAACGACTGCACCGCGACGGCCGACACGATGAGCCCGACCAGGGTGGCCGCCATCGGCAACGAGCCGAGGCGGCTGAGCAATCGGCGGTCGAAGAGCGGTCCGGCCGCGACCCCAAACAACAACGCCAGTGGCGGCATTAGTGGCAGCTGATGAAACTCGTGTCGGTATTGACCCTCGACTGACACGGCGATCAACAGGAGCGCCGCCAGGGTCCAGAGGCCCACGACCAACGCGTGGCGCGATCGCCACACGAACAACGAGCCGAGCAACACGCCCAGAAATCCAGACGGCGTCAGGTGAAGCCCCCAGAACCGGTCGAGCATGTGCAGCCAGAACTCGCTGTCGACCAGCCGCTCGCGCGTGGTCCAGTGAGAAATGGAGTGGAAGTATGCGCCTGGCGCGATGTCCTGCGGATATGTGCCGGACGGACGGAACACCGCCTGCGTGAGACCGGTCTCCAAGTAGATCCGATCCGCGTACCAATACCAGCCGGCAATCATCGTCAGCGCGGCGGCGGTGCCGATCCACAGCCAGCGATCGCGAAAGGCGCCCCAGCCCAGACGCACCAGAGCCAGGCCGCCAACCGGGCCCAGCACGAGAATGGCCGGCAGCTTGACGAGCGCGGCGAGCGCCGTGACCAGCGCCGCCACCGTCGCCCGGCGAGCCGTCGGTCGATCGAAATACCAATCCCACGCCAGGACCGCGCCGACCGACAGCGCAAGCATCGGCGTGTCCGACAGGAACGAGCGCCCGAAGTACACGACGCTGGGGGAGACCGCCATCAGCAGGGCGGCGGCGCGGCCGGCCGGCACGCCAAACAGGCGCGCGCCAAGCCGGTAGGTCAGGTAGACCGTGCCGAGCGAGAAGGCAATTGCCACCAGGCGAGCGACGACTTCCAGTTCGCCCGTGATCAGCCACAGGATGGCCGTCACATAGTGGAGCAACGGGAACTCCATCCCGACGATGCCGTTCAATCCGCCCCAGGAGACGCGCGGGACGAACGGGTTCATCACCCCTTCGGCAAAGTGACGCGTGATGTCGGCGTTGGTGATCTGGCGCCAGCTGTGCGCGTCGATGAGGGGGATGTCGACGCGGTAAAGGCGGAAGGCGGCGGCGAGCAGCAGGATGAAGAAGGCCGCGAGGTCGAACGATGAGGATCGTTCGGCCCCGCGGTCAGAGTTGGTCACGCCGGGCTACTTTATCACCCGGCGGCGCCGCCTATGGCAGCGAGGAGCGGGGCGGCGGGTAGACGTTCTGGTTACCCGGCAGCACGCCAATGGAGTCGACGTGCCATGAGTAGCCGTTACCACCCGCGCTGCGGATGAGGTCGTACGAGTCGCGCGTATTGCAGCGCGTGATGACGTCGTCCGAGATGGGCCGGCCGCCGCCCGCATCCTTGATGCACCAATTCGAGTCTGGCCCACGCGGGTTGAAGCGGCTGTGTCCGTAGTGCACGACCGCGACCGCTCGCATGAAAAAGTTGATACGCGTTTCACGCGACGAACTGCTGCCCAGATTCCAGCCCTCGGCGTCGTGCACGCCCTGAATGATCAGCAGCGCCTCGTCGGGTGAGATCGTGCGCGGGCTACTGACGGGCGGCGGCGCGACCGGCGCGACCGGCGTGACCGGTGTGACCGGCGTCGGCGGAGGCGGCGGTGGCGGGGGAGGCGCCGCCGTGCGGAACGAGAGCGTCGACGAATAGGCCGACTGTTTCGTGCCGTCGGTGGCATACACGCGCCAGTAGTAGGTGGTGCTGTAGGGCAGCTCGCCGAGCGTCATGGAGGTGGTGCCATTGCCTGGGTTCACCGTCACGAGCGCGGTCACGCTGCTCATGTCGGCCGCCGTCGAGATCTCAAAGCGATAGACGACACCAGTCGTGCCGGAAATGGCGCCATTGGTGACCCTGAATTCGGGCCTGTTGGTGGTGAGGGTGCCGGTCGGGGCGGTCGGTAGCGGTGGGGCAATCACGACCGGCGGCACCACCGTGAAGGTCGAGACCGCGGAGTAGGGACCCGTGTTGGCACCGTCCTGCGCGCGCGAGCGCCAATAGTAGGTGAAGCCGGCGCCCAGCGGCTCAGGAAGCCGGTAGGCGGTGCGGCCACCCTCGCCAGGCGTCAGCCGGTCGGCGGTGTGCACAATTTGCTGGAACCCGACGTCGGTGCCGACTTCCACTTGCAGCCAGAGGGCGCGAGCGCCACTGGACCCGGCGTTCTCGATCAACAGCGTCGGCGGTTCGGCACCGAACGTGAGCGCCGTGCCAGAGCCAGGCTCAAGCGGCTTGGGCGCGGTGATTGAGACGCCCGGAATCGGGCCGGCGACCGACGGAGCCGTGGGATTGGCGCTCTTGGCGGCTTCGCAGGCGCCGAGGCTAAGTGTTGCAACAAGGGCGATTAGCCCCCGATAGGGGTAGTGTCTCTGCATTTCCGGTTTTCCCTCAACGTGAAGTATCGGACACAACTGCCCGGGGCTTTACATCACGGCATTTCCTGACATGTCCCCGGGCCGCGCGCGGTCAGGCCGAGCGACGCCTCAGGAACATGAATCCACCAGCCAACGACAGGCCCATGACCAGGCCCGTAGACACGAGGGAGAGTGCCACGGCCGCATCAACTGGAAGCCCGAACCGACGAAAGAAGAATGCAAACACCGCTTCGCGCACGCCGAATCCGTTGATCGAGAGCGGCGCCATCTGGACCACCAGGCTCACCGGAATGAGGACGGCGCCCAACAGGACCGGCAGCGGCACGGACAGACCTTGTGCTGTCAGCAAATAGAAGGCCACCAGTGTGATCTGAACGACAAGAGCGCCAGCGAAGGCGCCGATCAATGCCGAAGGCGCCTTTCTGAAGCGAGCAATGGCATCTTCAAGGCGTTGCACCCGTTCGTCAACCCATGGCCGCTTCAAAAGCCGCAGCGGCGCCAGCAACCGCGCTGTCAATTTTGGTATGGCAATTACAGGAATCGCCAGCAGCACTCCTGCGGCCGCGACGATCCAGAGCCCTCGCGCGCCCGGCACGTGAATGCCGATGAGCGAGGCGGCGAAGGCGCCAAACGCCGCGACCACGACCAGGGCTGTGAGTCCCAGCACTCGATCGACCACGACTACGGTTGTCGCCAGGGTCTTCGAGCCGGCGGCGGCGGCCGTGTCAGCAATCCGGACGACGTCGCCGCCGATGTTGCTGGGCAGAAAATTGTTGAAGAACAGGCTGACCCAGATCGATTCGGTCAGCGTGCGTCGCGGCACGTCAATATGCTGCGCGCGGAGCAGCCGATGCCATCGCCACACCGAGACCATCTGCATGAAGGTAAATGAGGCGAGCGCCAGGGCGATCCAGCCGGCGTGCATGCCTTGCACGCGCTGCCACAGTGCGGCGAGATCGATCGATCGCAGCACGAAGTACAACAGCGCGGCGCTCACGAGCACGCGGACCAGAACCCTCAGCATCCCCATCCATCCTAACTGCATTAGGCTCAGTTAGATATAATGACTCGTGCGCATCCTGATGCTCGCGCCCGAGCCGTTTTTCGAGCCGCGCGGGACTCCGTTCAGCGAATATCACCGCATCAAGACGCTTGGTGAGCTCGGCCACCATATCGACCTGGTCACCTACCCGATCGGGCGTGACGTCGAGCTGCCCAACTTGCGCATTTTCCGCGCCCTGCGACCGCCGTTTGTCAGCAAGGTCCGGATCGGCCCCTCGCCGACCAAGCTGCTCCTCGACGGTCTGATGCTGTTCACGGTGTTGCGGCGCGTCATGGCCGAGCGATACGACGCCATCCACTCGCACGAAGAGATGGGCCTGGTGGGCGTGTTCCTCGCCCGCTGGTTGGGAATCCCGCATCTCTACGACATGCACTCGAGCCTGCCGCAGCAGCTGAGTAACTTCAAGTACAGCCAGTCGGGTGCCTTGCGCACACTGTTCACATGGGCCGAAGGCCAGATGGTTCACAAGTCGCAGGTCGTAATCACGATCTGCCAGGAACTCCAGGACACCGTCACCGCGATGGGGGTCGGCGAGCGGTCGCTGCTGATCGAAAACGTCATGGGCGGCGACGTCGACGAACCACCGTCGCGGACCCCGGCCGAGGTGCGAGCCGCGTGGGGCATTGCCGAATCGGCCCCGCTCGCGCTGTATACCGGCACCTTTGAGGCCTATCAGGGCGTGGACCTGTTGATCGACGCCGCCGTCATGATCGCCAGCCGGCGTCCCGACGCGCGCGTGTTGGTGGTGGGCGGGGAGCCGGCGCAAGTGGCCACAGCGAAAGCCAAGGCCGCCGCCCGCGGCGCATCGGGGGTGATGATTTTCACCGGCCAGCAACCGGCAAAAGAGATCCCCGGGTTTGTGCAGGCCTCGGATCTGTTGGTCTCGCCACGCATCCGCGGCACCAACACGCCGCTGAAGATCTACTCGTACCTGCGGTCGGGCAAGCCGATCGTGGCCACCAATCTCCTGACCCATACGCAAGTGTTGACGCCGGAGATCGCCAAGCTCGTGGCGCCCGAGGCTGACGCGCTGGCGCACGCCGTGCTGGAATTGATCGAGCAACCGGAGCAGCGCGCCCGGCTGTCGGCGGCGGCACGGGTCGTGGCGCAGGACAAGTACAGCCGCGAGTCGTACGTGCGTCGCACGGCGCAGGCTTACGAACGCCTGGGCAGCCACACGCCCCTGGCCGTTTCGGCGGGGGAGTTGGCGCGCCGGTGAGAGTGCTGGTGACCGGAGCCACGGGATTTACCGGCGGGCACCTGGCGAAACTCCTGACCGCGCGGGGCGACGAGGTGCGCGCGCTGGTTCGACCCAGGAGTCGTGCCGCGTTCGACCGCTCGCCGTTGGCCGCGGCCGGGGTGCAGGCGGCCGAAGGTGATCTCACCAATGCCGCCGCCATGCGTCGCGCATCGGAAGGCGTCGAGGTCGTGTACCACATTGCCGCGACCTATCGCGAGGCCGGACAGCCCGACGCGGCGTACCGCGCCATCAACGTCGATGGCACGCGCAACGTGTTGGAAGCCGCCCGGTCGGCCGGCGCCCGTCGCGTGGTGCACTGCAGCACCGGCGGCGTGCACGGTCACATCGCGAATCCGCCGGCGAATGAAGACGCGCCCTTCAATCCGGGCGATGTCTACCAGGAGACGAAGCTCGAGGCCGAGGCGCTCGCCCGCGAGTTCGGTCAAACCACGGGCCTCGAGGTGGTCGTCGCGCGGCCGATTGGCATCTACGGCCCAGGCGACCTGCGATTCTTGAAGATGTTCAAGGGACTGGCACGGGGGCGGTTCCCGATGATCGGCGACGGGCGAGTGTTCTACCACCTCACCTTTGTCGAAGATCTGGTCGAGGGATTTCGGCTGTGTGGCACGGTGCCGGACGCCAAGGGCCGCAGCTACATTCTCGCGGGGCCTCGATACACGACGCTCGAGGCGCTGGTGGGCCTGGTCGCGAACGAGTTGCAGGTCGCGCCGCCGACCACCCATTGGCCGGTGTGGCCGTTCTGGACCGCGGGCCTGTTGTGCGAGATGGTCTGCGTCCCGCTGCGGGTCGAGCCGCCGATTTTTCGCCGCCGCGTCGACTTCTACACCAAGAGTCGCGCGTTCGACACGACCCGGGCGCAGACGGAGTTGGGCTTTGCGCCGCAGGTCGATCTCGAAGAGGGCATTCATCGAACCGCGGCGTGGTATCGCAGCGAGGGCTTGTTATGACGTCCGGCCCCCGGATCCCGGATCCCGGATCCCGGATTCCGGCCCCCGGCCCCCGGCGTTTGAACATCGTCCACATCTGCGACCACCTCGGGTGGGAAGGCTCGCGCATGCACGGTGTGAAGCGCCTGTTTGCCTGGATGATTCCTCGGTTTGACGCGTCACGCTTCAACGTGTCGCTCGTCAGTCTGCGCCAGAAGGATCTGTCAGCCGACACGCTCGAGGAATTCGGCATCGACGTCACCTACATGGCGCGGCACAAGTTCGACCCCGCGACGTTCACGGCCATGCTGAAGGTGTTGCGCGACAAGCACGCCGACCTCGTGCACCTGCATGGCTACGGCGCCACCACGTTTGGCCGCCTGTGCGCGTGGCGCCTGGGCATTCCGGCGATTCTGCACGAGCACGCGAATCACACGGACACGCCGTGGTTTCAGAAGGTCGCCGACAAACTGCTGGCACCGCACACCGACTTGGCGATTGCCGTGTCGGCCTCGACCGGCGAGTTCACCACGCGGGCGCGGCTGATGCCTGCTGAGCGCACCAAGGTCGTCTATCTCGGCGCGCCGCTCGACGAGTTTGCGCGGGTGCGCAGCGCTGGCGAGATTGCGGCGGCGCGCGAGGCGCTGGGCATTGGTCCCGAGACCCTCGCCGTGGGAACGATCACGCGATTGATGCCCGCCAAGGGGAATCAATATCTGATCGAGGCCGCACCGAAGGTGCTGGCGAAACATCCGAACGCGCGCTTCTTCATCGTGGGTGAAGGCGAGTTGCAGCCGCAACTTGAGGCCCAGGCCACGGCCCTGGGTCTCGGCGACCGGTTGGTGTTTGCCGGCTTCACGCGAGACGTGGGTGCGGCGCTGTCAGCGCTCGACCTGATCGTCTTTCCGTCGCTGTGGGAAGGCACGCCGCTCACGGTGTTCGAGGCCCTCGCCATGGGGAAGGCGATTGTCGCCACCGACGCCGATGGCCTGTTGGACGTGCTCACCGACCGCAAGGACGCCCTGATCGTGCCCAAGGCCAACGCCGATCGGCTGGCCGACGCTATCTGCGAACTGCTGGAACACCCGGACGCGGGCGCCCGCCTGAGCGCCGAATCGCGCAAGACCGGCGCGCGCTATGACATTGCCGCCTTCGTCCGAAAAATGGAGCGGCTCTACGTGATGCTGCACGAAACCTCGCGCGCGACCGGCCGAGCGGGTATTCTTCAGGCGGACTTGAGCTTCCTGACCACCGAACGATGAGCAGCCGGCCATGACCCTGGACCACCGCGTCGCCGCACGTCTGACGGGCCGCAGCCTGGCCTGGCGCCTCGGCGCCAGCACCACGGCCGCGATTGGTGTGGTGCTGTTGACATGGGCGCTGTCGGTTGACTTCGTCAAGACCTCGAACGGCGGCTTCTTTGGCGATGCCGCGACCTACTACACGCTGGGCCACAGCCTGGCCACCGATCTTGATTTCGAGTTTCAGCGCGACGATCTCGCGCGCGTCTGGAAAGAGTATTCGTCAGGCCCCGAAGGCATCTTCCTCAAGCGGGGCAGTGACGGCCGGCTGTTCTACGGCAAGGCCTATATTTACCCGCTGGCGGCGGCTCCCCTGGTCTGGGCCTTCGGCACCAATGGCTTCCTGGTGCTCCACGCGCTGCTGATGACCTTGTGTTTTCTGTGCGCGTACTCGTTCCTGTGCGCGCGCAGTCATCCGGTGAGCGCACTCGTGTTCGCGTTCGCGTTCCTGTTCGTCTCGCTGGTGCCGATCTACATGGTGCAGTTGGCGCCGGACTTCTTCATCTTCGCCATCGTGCTGCTGGGTTATTACTTCTGGTGCTACAAGGAAGTCGCGGCGCCGATTTCTGAACTGCAACTTGCCTCGTGGCGGACGCGCTGGCTGCTGGGGCCGCGATCGGACGTGGTCGCAGCCGTCCTGCTGGGGATTGGCGCCTTCGCCAAGCCGACCAACGTCTTGCTGATTGCGCCGTTGCTGGTGTCGGCGTTGCTGCGTCGCCAGTGGGCGCGTTCGGTGAAGATCGGCGCGACGTTCGGCGTCGTGGTGGTCGCGCTGTTTGCGGTCAACACCGCCGTGACCGGCGAGTGGAACTATCAGGGTGGCGAACGCAAGACGTTCTACAGTCGCGACGGGGCCGATTTCAAGGGCGGCTTCCCGTATCAAGACGCAGCGAAGAACTTTGACACCGTGGGGCTCGGCCGCGTGGGCGGCGGTTCCTTCGCGGTGCTGTTCACGCGCGACGCGCTGTTCGAAGTGTTTCGGCGCAACCTGGCCTACTTCGTGGTCGGCCGTCATACCGGCTTTGCGATCTACATGTTTCCAGGTCTGATGGCGATCATCCTGTTCCTGGTCGCCACCAGAGATCGGGCGATGTGGCAGTGGCTGACGCTGGGCGCGGGAGTCGCGACCGCGGTCGCGCTGTTGCTCTACATGCCGTTCACCTGGTCTGGTGGCGGCGGCCCCGTTGGGAATCGCTACTTCCTCGGCACCTACGGCATCTTTCTGTTCCTGGTCCCGCCCTTGCAAACGGCGGTCGGGGGGCTGCTGACCCTCGCCATCAGTGGTCTCTTCGTGATGCGGATTGTCTCCAATCCGTTCTACGCCTCGACCCATCCGGCCGAGCACAGCAAGTCGGGCCTGTTTCGTCGCCTGCCCACCGAGTTGACGATGGTCAACGATCTGCCGATCAATGTGCAGCCCGATCGCACGCGGCAGCCGCTGGGCGGCACGCCGCCGGTGTTCGCCTATTTCCTCGACGACAACATCTACAACCGCGAGGGCGACGCGTTCTGGGTGAGGGGCGAGTCGAACGCGGATCTGCTGCTCCGCGCGCCGATTGCGCCAGAGACGCAGGCGGCGGGTGTGCAGGAGGCACGATCGCTGCGCATCGAGAAGCTGACCGTCATTCTCGAGACCGGGCCGCGACCTAATCGCATTATCATCGACACCGGCATGGGGCGGCGCGTGGTCGAGATGGCCGCCAGTTCGCAGCAGACGCTTGAGGTGGACATGCCCCGAGGCGCGCCCTACAAGTACCATCCCGACTACCCAACGAACTATGTGTATGGCTTCGCGATTTCATCGGCGACGGGGTTCGTGCCGATGTTCGAATCAGGTTCCGGCGACAGCCGTTTTCTGGGCGTGATGGTGCGCCTGATTCCGACCTACGGAGACTCCCGGTAATGGCCACGATCGCGGTTGTGACCTCGAGTCCGCCGTTCGCCGAAGGCGGCCACCTGGTCATGGCGCGCGAGCTGGTGCGCGCGCTGCGGGAAGACGGCCACGAGGCCGGGCTGATCGTCACGCCGCAGAATCGGTTCGGCCGGCAGGCCAGTGCCTACCTGGCGGCGTGGTTGACCGACGTGCAGCTGGCGCACGAGGAAAAGAAGGTGGATCAGGTGATCAGCCTGCGCTTTCCTGGCTACGCCGTGCAGCATCCCAACCACGTGTTGTGGCTCAACCATCGCATGCGCGAGTACTACGATTTGTGGGGGCAGTTCAGCTCGCACCTGTCGTGGAAGGGGAAGCTCAAGGAGCGCACGCGGCGCGCCATCATTCACCGGGTGGATCAGCACCTGCTGAACAGGATGCAGCGGCGGTTCGTGATCTCCGGCACCGTGCAGACCCGCCTGCGCCGCTTTGGCGGCATTTCGTCCGACGTGCTCTATCCGCCACCGCCCAAGCGTGATTACCGGCACGAGACCTACGGCGACTACTTGTTTGGGGTGTCGCGGTTGTCGCCGCTCAAACGATTCGACCTCGTGCTGCGCGCGCTGGCCGAGCCGATGGCGGCCGGCATCAAGTGCGTGATTGCTGGTGAAGGCGCCGAAATCGACGCCCTGATCAAGTTGCGCAGCCGTCTCGAACTTGAGGCGCGGGTGCAGTTCGTCGGCCGCTTGGATGAGGCGGGCCTGGTGCATCATCTCGCCCGCTGCCGCGCGGTGATCTTTCCTCCGTTCAACGAAGACTATGGCTTCGTCACCGTCGAGGCCTACATGAGCGGCAAGCCCGTCATCACCTGCACCGACAGCGGCGGGCCGGCCGAACTGGTCAGCGATGGTGAGACCGGCTATGTCACGGCGCCCACCCCAGAAGCCCTGGCCGTGGCCATGCGCCGGCTGATGGACGATCGCAACCTCGCAGCACGGCTGGGCGAGGCGGGGTTGGCGGTGGCGCAACAGATGACGTGGTCCGGCGCGATTCAGAAGCTCCTGCGCTAGCCAAAACCCGCGTTCACCAAATCACCAAATCACCCAATCCGAGCTATCAATCACGAGATCCCGAGATCAGCACCTCACGAGATCCGCCACAGCCTGCTAACATCAATCCGTCCATGGCCTACCGTTCGCCCCTCGAAACGCGCCTCGCCAAGAAGACCACCAAGGCGATTACCGACTTCAACCTGGTTGAGGACGGCGATCGCATCATGGTGGGGCTGTCGGGCGGCAAGGACAGCTGGGCGTTGATCCAGATTCTTGCTGAACTGCAGAAGCGGGCGCCGATCACGTTCTCGATCGTCGCCGTCAATGTCGACTCTGGCTACGAGGGCTACCAGCACCAGCAAGTGGGCGAGGCCTGCCGCGCGCGCGGCTGGGAGTTCCACAGTGAGCACACCAACATTGGCGCGGTGATCGACGACAAGCTCGACAGCGACGACACGCCCTGCTCGCTCTGTGCCCGTTTGCGTCGCGGGGTGCTGTATCGAATGGCGAAGGAGACGGGCGCCACCAAGATCGCCCTGGGCCATCACCTCGACGACTTCATTGAAACCGCGCTGCTGAATCTGTTCTTCGCGGGCGCGCTCAAGGCGATGCCGGCGCGGCTGACGTCCGACAATGGCGCACACGTGGTCATTCGTCCGCTGGTCTACGTCACCGAAGCCGAAGCCCGCGCCTACTGTAAGGAACGCGACCTGCCCATCATTGGCTGCTGTTGCCCGGCCTGCGGCGACCTCAGCCTGCAGCGCCAGCGCGTCAAGCGGCTGATCCTGGAGCTGGAGCGCGAACATCCGGCGGTCAAGAACTCGATGATCAAGGCGCTGGCCAACGTCATGCCGCGCCATTTGCTGGACCGCCGGCTGAACCCGGCCGGCGACATTCGCCGCGCCATGGCGACCCAGCTCGAAGAGTTTGACGATGTGCCGGCAGAGGTGCAGTTGATTCCGTTGATGCGGTCCCGTCCCACCTTCGCCAAGGCTACGGTGGGCCAGCCCGCCCCGGGTCTCAAGCCCCAAGGCCCAGGCCTCCAGCCCGTCAAGCCGTGAGAGCCGTCGTCCAGCGCGTGACCCGCGCGAGCGTCACGGTGGCTGAGCGGGTCACTGGCGAGATTGGCCAGGGCCTGCTGGTGTTGCTGGGCGTCGATCACGGCGACGGCCCGAGCGACCGCCACTACATCTCGTCCAAGATTCGTGACCTGCGGATTTTCGCGGATGACGAGGGCAAGATGAATCGATCGGTGCTCGACCTGCAGGCCAGCGTCCTGGTGGTGTCGCAGTTCACCTTGTCCGGTGACGCGCGCAACGGCCGCCGGCCGTCGTTCGCCTCGGCCGCACCGCCGCAGATTGCCCGCGCGCTCTATGAAGATGTCGTGCGAGAATTGACAGCCAGTGGCCTGCGTGTGGCGACCGGCGAATTTCAGGCCACGATGCAGGTCTCGCTGGTCAATGACGGTCCCGTGACCATTCTTCTCGACAGTAGAAAAACGTTTTAACTACATGAAGCGCATATCAACCGCCCTCATCCTCGCGTGTGTGGTGCTCGCGTCGGCGCCATCGGCGTTCGCGCAACAGCGGCCGCTGCAGACCGAAGACCCTGAAGTGATCGGAGCCGGCCGCATCCTGTTCGAGGTCGGCGTCGACTACAAACGCGACGTCTCCCTGCCGGTCTCCGGCCTGCGCGGCAACCTGTTGGCGGTGCCGCCCCTCGGCGTGAGCGTGGGGGTCAGCTCGATTGCGGAGATCCAGATCGATGGCGGACTGTACCAGAAGCTGAACATCACTGAGCGGATTCCGGGGGCGCCGTTTTCCTCGCTGCTGGCGCTCGACTCGGAGAGCACGGCAGACGTCGACGACATTCACATCGGTGCCAAGATTCGCTTTCTCAGCGAGAGCGCGGGTCGGCCGGCGATGGCGCTACGGTTCTCCACGCGCCTGCCGAACGCCAGCAACGAGTCGGGTCTTGGCAAGGACATGCAGGACTTCACGGCCGGCCTGATCGCCGGCAAGACCGTCCAGTCCATCCGTGTCGTCACCAACCTCGGCCTGCTGATTCTCGGGAACCCGACGCGGGCCGCCGCGCAGGACGACCTGCTGACCTACAGCCTGTCGGTCGCACGCGCGATCAGTCAGAACGCGGAGTTGGTAGGCGAGTTTGCGGGGCGCGCCAACTTCGCGAATCTGGTGACGCCCGGTGCCGAGGATCGTGGGGTGTTGCGATTTGGCGCCCGCTACACGCAGAGCGGCGTACGACTGGACGCCGGTCTCATGTTGGGGCTGACCGCACGCGATCCATCGATTGGTGTGACCGGCGGCTTGACCTGGGTGTTCGACGCCTTCCGCGTGCCGTGATGCTGTCGATCGCCAAAGCGCACGCCTACGGCAACGACTTTCTGTTCGTCCCGTCCGCGCAGGTCGAAGGACTTCGGCTCGACGAACTCTCGCGGCGTCTCTGCCAGCGCCATACCGGATTCGGTGGTGACGGTGTCATCTACTACACGATTGCCCCAGATGGCACCGCCCGCATGAAGTTGATCAACACCGACGGCAGCCCATCGGAGTTGTCAGGCAATGGCCTTCGCTGCCTGGCCGCGCTGGTGATGCACCAACGCGACGCGAGGAACCAGACGCCGCTGACCGAGGTGCGGGTGGATACCGATGCGGGCTGGAAGACGCTGGCCCTGGTGGGACGGGCCGGTGGTCGCTTCACCTTTCGCGCCGCGTTGGGGCATCCCGAGCGCGTCATGGAGGAGACGCTGACGGTCGACGGCGAGACGCTGACCGTCTCGACCCTGGCCATCGGCAATCCGCAGTGTGTCGCGCTGATGAGCCAACTGCCGGACGTGGCGCGGTTTCATCGGCTGGGGCCCGGCCTATCGACCCACCCACGGTTCGCGGCAGGCACGAACGTCGAGTTTGCCGTCATCGAAGCGCCGAATCGGGTTCGCATTCTGATCTGGGAACGTGGCGTGGGCCCGACGCATGCATCGGGCACCGGCGCCTGTGCCTCCGCGATCGCCGCCATCGCGCATGGCGGGGCGGCTCGCGACATTCAGGTCGTGGCGCCCGGCGGCACGCAGCGCGTCGAGTGGACCGATGACGGCATCTTCCTCACCGGCTGGGCTGAAGTCATCGTCGACGGCCATTGGGTGCCGTCGCACGAAGACCTGATCTGACCTGGCAGAAATCTCCACACTCGAGCGGGGGAGCGATCGCGAGAATCGCGATCTCAGGGGCAGTCGCCCTAGCGCTTGCGGCGGGCCGGTGCGGCCGGGGACGGCGAGTCGATCGCGGTCAAAGCGGCCTGAAGTCGAGTCGCCACGCCTTCGAGGGCGGGCGCGACCGCGAGGTAGTCTTCCTTTTCCAAAGCCAAGCGCGCTTTTTGCAGCGTGACTCGTGCCGCATCGATGGTGTCTTGTGGAGCCTGGAGG
>ENA-ORBV01005218-ORBV01005218.1-microbial-mat-metagenome-genome-assembly--contig:-NODE-5218-length-24128-cov-4.758097_pt1 | contig 24128 bp, 15 predicted proteins | sample MGYA00237777_ERZ505514 | MGnify/ENA primary metagenome ERZ505514 (study PRJEB26160, sample SAMN06269048) | microbial mat metagenome | isolation source: Oligotrophic lake microbial mat | place... | reverse complement strand
TTTCAAGCAGAAGACGGCATACGAGATTCGCCTTAGTCTCGTGGGCTCGGAGATGTGTATAAGAGACAGGGTTCTGGGAGGCGTCGGTCTTCCCCGGCCCATGTGGAACCGGCGCTTAGGACGACAAGGCCAGCGGCGAGCAAGCGGGTAGCGCTCCGGTTGAGAAATTTCCGCAGGGGATTCATGGGGTTCTCCAAAAAGGGACTGAAGGCTGGGCGAATACTGCCAGAAAAGAGCGAGCGGCGGTTGCCTCAACCCTCCGCTGTCTCCGACGATAGTCAGCCGAATGGGAGAGGGCAGGCACAGGGCATCTCCCCGGTGCCGAATGCCAAGCGCAGGCGGGATTACTGAGCGCCTCCGCTCTGCGGACGTGCTCTAGAGCAAAGTCACTCGCCACGGCTCGCTCGTTTGTCGCTCCCGCCGGAGCGACGGGGGTCTGGGGGCTGAGCACAGCGGACTGACGTCTCCTGCGGCCCCCCACCTCAACTATCTATAGATCCCGTTGAACAGGAACTTGAACGTCCCGTGCGGCTGGGCACGGAACGTGATCTCCGGGCCGAACAGCATCAGGCGGCCCTCGCCCAACTTCGCCTCCGCGACCGCGACGCCGCCTTCAAGGTAGTGCTGACCCCACGCCCACCCGCTGCGCAGCGGTGTCGCCGTCTCGAACCACGCGACCGGCGTGACGCCGCGCGCGAGGGCGTTCGGCTTCAACTCGAATACCGGAGAATTGTCGAACATCACGTCGACCGCGGAGGAGACACCCCAGGCCAGAGGATGGGTGGTGTCCGCCTCGGCCCGCAGCACCGACCCCGGCACGTAGTACTTGTCCCGCCCCAGGTTTTTCGGGCCCGTTGCGGTGCGCTCGACGAGGTGGTTTTCGACCAGATCGAGGTGGTGACCGATCGCGGTCGATTCGCCGATGGCGATCACTTTTCCGCCGGCCTCCATGAACGCCTTGATCGCGGGCACACTCTTCGCCACCGAATAGCGGCCGAGCCACGGAGCAAACTCACCCGCGCGTTCCGGAGAGGGCTGGCGGGAGGAGAAGAGGCCGCCCGCCGGGCCGTCGTTCTCGGGCAGGATGCCGTCCGCGAAGATGAGGACGTCGTACTTCGCGTTCAGGTTCCCGGCATCGATCCCCTGGGGATAGACAAGGTCGACCGAGGCGAACTCAAACTGCTCCAGGATCCAGCGGATCCAGCCCGAGGGCATACTGCCGCCGTACGTGTCGGCGAGGCCGATGCGCATGGTCTTGAGAGGAGTGGTTTCGGCGGGTTTCGATCCTGAGAGCACGGCGACACCAAATTCACCCGCCGCCTTCGTCACCACCGCAGTGGACGCGGCGCTCGCCGGAACGTAGTACCCTCCAGCGGCCAGGCCGGACGTGATTCGATGCACCTCGCCTCCCGCTTTCAGCACCCGGTTCACGACCAGGACAGAGTCGTTCTGGCTGGCGGGAAGGAGGTAACCGGCAGCACCCGGACCAGCGAGGGTCGCGGCTTGTGGTTTCAGAAGATTCGCCGGATCGATACGCTCGAAAGGTCCGTCGAAGCCGTCGAGGACGCGATCAAAGACCACGCCCATCTGATAGACGGGGGTCCAACCCGCGTTGTCGTAGGGAGGAATCGGCGGGCCGCCCGGCGAGGCGAAGTCGTTCGGATGATCCTGGGGCTCGAACATGTCGATCACATGCGGCCGGAAGGCCTGCGCGGTCTTCACCACGATGGAGCCCTTGGGATAACTCTTCCCCGCTGCAGAGAAGTCGGCGGTGGCGCGATGGACCACGATGCCCGATCGCTGCAGGGCATTGATGAACTTGATCGCGGTCGGAAAGTCGGCCTGGCTCGCGGGAATGATGTAGCCGCGGGGGTCGCGATCGGCGGGCTTGCGAAGCTCATCGAAGTACTTCGCGGGGACCACCGGCGAACGGCCACCGGCATTGGCGGCGAAGAGGCCGCCCGGGGTCATGGTCGGATTCATGGTAGAGGCGGGGCCCCCGGGTGCGCGCGTTTCCTTGTCGGCCACCGCACGGACCGCGTCGATGTCCTTCGGCCACACCGTCCAGCTGTCCTTGCTGCCGCGCTCGATGGAGTTCCGGCCCATCTTGTAAATGTTGTAGAGGAACTGCTCGCGGTGGCGCGAGGCGATGTCGAGCACCGCGTAGTTCGCGGTCACCGAATAGTCGATCGACTGCCGGAAGTGCCACTTCTGGGGGGCGATGGGCAACACATAGTCGCCGGTGGGCAGGGCGCGCTGGGGCACGAACTCGATATCCACGGGAGTAGGGTTGCCGATGGTCTCAGTCAGCAGGCCAATCTGGTTGTGGAAGTAAACCGTGGTGCGCAGGCCGCCGTTCCACCAGGTGGAGTAGTTGGCGCCGCGGCGAGTGGTGGCTCCCGGCTTGTTCTCGACCACGAAGCGGTTGTGCATCGAGGCACCCACGAGGTCGAGGCCGGTGAGGATCAGCGGATCGAAGTTGTAGTTGAAAGGATCGCGGAAGGGCGGTGCGAAAAGGACGGCGCCGGTGGGCCCGGTCTGATGGTGGTTGTACATGATCTGCGGAATCCACTCGATCGAGAGCTGGCGGGCCATGTTGCGGCTCTCGGGCTGGGTCAGGGCGTAGAAGTCGCGATTGTTGTCGTGGCCGATGTACTTCTGATACAGGCGCGGGATGTCGCTGGAGTTCCGCTTCTTCTCGTCGGAGTCCTTCATGTACCAGTTGGAGACCAGTTCCATGCCGTCGGGGTTCGCATGCACGGCGAGGATGATGAGGTCGTTCAGGAAGCGCAGGGTCTCTTCATCGGTCCGGCTGGTGAGCTGATACACGGTCTCTGCGAGCTGGGAAGCGCCGAGGACCTCGGTCGCGTGGAGGCCGCCGTCGATCCAGACCACGGCTTTGCCTTCCTTCGAGAGCGCCCGCGCCTGCGCTTCGGTCAGGCCTTCGGCCCGCGCCAGCTTCTGCGAGATGTCCTTGTACTTCGCGAGGAGCTTGTGGTTAGCGGGCGAGGTGATGATCGCCATCCACTGATCGCGGCCTTCCGCGGTCTTGCCGATGGACTGGAGAATCATGCGGTCGGAGGCCGCGTCGACCTTCTTGATGTAGTCGGTGAACTGGGTGTAGTTGGCGAGCTTGTAGTCGTCGCCGATGGTGAAGCCGTACACGTCCCTGGTGCTCGGGACTTTGCCGGCTTGCGCCTGGCTGATGGAGGCGAGGGCCAGGAAACCAAGTCCTGGCAGGGAGAGGCGTAGATATCTCATGCGTTGTTCCTCAGATGAAGAGGGAGCCCGCCCGGGACCCCGAAAAGTGTCGGGGGAATCTTAGCCCGGCCCCCGCCAAACGAGCCGCCCGTCGCGGCGGACATCCGGCCGGACCTTAAAGCCGCCGTCGAGCAGTTTGCCGCGGCCCCTACCCTTTCTGGGCGCGGGCCTTGAGCTTGGCGTCGATGAAATCCGGATGCGCGACGTGGAGCAGTCCCGCGATCCTTCGGACCATGTGCTCCTCGTGCGCGTTCTTCGTTCCATCCGCGAAGGCGACGAGCCACAGCAGTTCAACCACGCGTTTTTTCTGGTCGTTATCGAAAGCCGTGTCCACCTGCGTAGTGAACTCGTACAGCGAGCCGGCGGAGCGCGATTGCTCCTCGGCGAGGCGCATGACCTCCTCGGTTTCGTCGGCGTCCAGATTGAAGATGCCCTGCAGGGCGGCGCGCATCACGGTGCGCTCGGACTCCTCAATCTTGTGGTCGGCGCGTACGATCTCGAACAGCAAAACACCCGCGGCGAGACGCAGCGACTTCTCCGAGGCCTCCTGCGACTGGGTCGCGGCGGGAGCGACCTTCGATTGAAAGAAGGCTTTCAAAGCATCAATCATGGCGCGGCGAGGCTACTACGGGCGATCGTCGGGGCCGAGCGCCCGGTAGCCCTACTTCGCTGCGGCCAGCGTGTAGTCGAAGCGATACGAGTGTTTGGTGCCTTCGATGATGATCTCCATCCTGCCGGCGAGGCCCGTGAGTTCTCCCGTGCCCGAATCCGGGACCACCACGATGTTCAGCTGGAAGTCCGCGTTCGCCTTCATGGTGGCGTGGTGCATCAGTGTGAACGAACCCTTCCGGCCCTTGAGCGATCCCGTCACCACCTCAATCGCCACGTAGCCCGCCGAGCCCTTGACCGGCGTGCCGACGGTCATCATCTCGCCCAGGCTCGTGCCCTCGATGTCGCCCTTGAACTGCTTGTCGATGGACATGCGGCCGACCGGGACGCCCGGCACCTTGTGGTCTTCGGCGAGGGGTTTGACCTTCACCTCGAATGTGCCGGCGGCCTGGGAGGTCATGGACTTTCCTTTCCAAGGGGGAGCGGTCGCCGGTTGCGCGCGCGACTGGGGAGCGGCGGCGAGGAGCAAGACTCCAACGACCACAGCGAGTTTCGGTTGTGCCTTCATGAACGGATGGTAGCGTGCTCGGGCTGTGGGGCGATCTGAAGGCGCGGGTCTTTGAGACTGACGACGACCTCGCGGGCGTCGCGATCCTCGAACCCTTCCTCCGACGCCTGAAGCCCCGCATCGACGATTCGATCACCCTGGCCGGCCGCCCCTCGGGCGCCGCTCAGCGATAGACGAGACAGCCGCGAGCCTCAAGGTCGGCGAGCCAGGGAAGGTGCGGCAGGGTCTGGGTCCAACGCAGGTCGAGCTTCTCGAGCTTCGGAAGATGGGAGATCGACTCGGGCAGCGCAAGCAGAGGATTTCCGCGCAGGTCCAGTTGCCGCAAATCGGCGAGGTCCCCCACCGACTGAGGGAGCGACGTGAGTCGGTTGTTCCGCAAGTGCAGTTCGCGCAAACCGGTGAGGCAGCTCACGGAGGCCGGAACCTCGCGCAGAGGGTTGTCCGTGAAACGGAGTTCTCGCAGAGCCGCCATATCGGTCACCGCCTCGGGCCACTCCGCAAACGCGTTCTCGCTGACGTTCAGATAGCGAAGAAATGTGAGCTGGGCGAGGCTGCCGGGCAGTGCTGTGAGCCGGTTGTCGTGCAGGTACAAGAACCGATCAAGCCGAACCAGGTCGCCCAGGGACTCGGGAACGGCCACCAGGTGATTGTGGCCCAGGTCCAGCGTCCGAAGGTGCTTCAGATTCTTGATCGACTCCGGGATCGACTCCAGATCGTTGTCAGCCAGAATGAGAGTCTCAAGGCTGGTGTCTTGAAAAACAGAGTCGGGAACGACGCCAAGCCGCTGCTTCCAGAGATCCAGAACCTTGGGAGCCTCCATCGCGAGCAATCTAGCAGGGTGGCCGCAGCCCCCAACGAACGAGTTCAAGGGCGTGGGCGTTCCTCTACGGTCGCCGGAGCGATAGGATTTCCGCACCATGGTCGCCCAACATCGTCCCTTGCCTGCGCGATATCGGCTCCCCCTCATCTCGACCACGCTCGTCGTTGCTGGCGTCATCCATCTCATACCCATTTCCGGCGTCCTCGGATCCGAGCGGCTCTTCGCCTTGTACGGCCTGCCCATGACGGAGTCGAACCTCTCCATTCTGATGCGACATCGCGCCGTACTGTTTGGCCTGTTGGGAGCCTTCATGGTGTTTGCCGCGTTCCGGCCGCATTTGCAGGCACTCGCGTTGGTCGCCGGTTTCGCGAGCGTGATCTCCTTCCTTGGGATCGCGGTGTCCACCGGCGGATACAACGACGCGGTCGCGCGCATCGTCGCGGCTGACCTCGTGGCCCTGGTCAGCCTGTTGATCGGAGCCACCGCCTGCCTCTGGCGGCGTCCGTGAAACCAGTCCTCTAGAACGAACTCGTCCCCGGTCGATTTCGCAAGGGCGTCGAATCAGCTCTCCGCGACCACAACCACCTTGTCGTCGAGGTCGAAGCTCACCCGTTCGGCCTTCGGTGGGTTGGTGCGCACGCCATAAGAGGCCGAGGCATCGCGAGCGAGCGAGGCCTTGCGGTAGCCGATTGCGATCTCGCCGCGTCTTCGGGCCGCCTCGACCACGGTCGCAAAACTCATCCCGATTCTGAGGCGGACATAGTCCGATGCGGGCTTGAGATAGATCTCGGCCCCCTCGGGGTCGAACAGATCTGACAAGACCGGGAAAAGCTGCTTGTTCTCGGCGACCTGACACATCATCAGGCTCACCAGGCGGTCGCTGACAATGAAGTCGTCGGCATCCGTCACTTCGGCCAGACGGCGATTGCGAACGTCGCGCATATCGCTCACGATGGCCAGGTCCTTGCCGAGCTTCTCGCCGATCTCACGCAGATGGAGCAGGGTCATCAGCACCCTCGAGTCCGACATCTCCGCGGTGAGTTCGTTGTCGGAAAGCACGATGAGATGATCAAAAGCACCTACGCTGAGTGAATCGAGAACCTTGCGGTCGGTCACATCGGCCTTGTGGCAGTGCAGCGACTGGTTCTTGAGCGTGGCGGTGAGGCTGGTCACCAGATCCTGATCATCGGCGGCAGCCACCACCACCACCTCCGAGCCCTTCGCGGCATAGGAGTCGAGGCCGTTGACGATGCTTAACAGCCGTTCGTTGGCTCCGAGAATCAGCGTGCGCTCGGGCAGAGCCTTCGCTCTCTCGGGCGCCACGATCGCACTTTCGTCGATGACGTCGATGTTCTTCGACGCCACCACGGTGTCGTCATCGGCGGAGATGGCGATGAGGCGATCGGAGATATCGATCTTCCGCGCCAGGTCCGGCAGGACCACCGGCCCATCCGTGGTCGCGAGGCCGATCAGGCTGGAAGTGGGATATCGGTTGAGGGCTTCGCCGAACGTGAGGCCAGCCACCGCGTCGGGCCGGCTGAAATAGATCTCGTCGCCCCCGAAATCGAGCAGCTCCGTATGAACCAGCGACAAACCGCTTTGGCGGCAGGTCTGCACAGTGATGCGCGAGATCAGGTCGCCCGCGGCGATGATCGACGCTTCGCTCTTCCCGACCATACGGGCGATTCCCAGGTTCTTCTCATGCCGCAACTCGGCCACGATGTGATACGGCTCCTTGCGGCGATCTGGAGCGTGAATGAGGGCGAGGAGGGTCTTGATGACGTGAACGTCCGGGTCGCCATGATCCGGAGCGATGACGAGGATCGAGCGCGAGGTTTGAACACTGACCATGGCGAGATCCAGGATGTCGGTGACGCTCCCCGATCGACAAACCACGCGCGTGGTGCGCAGGTCAGAGATGCGCTCGCGAATCTCCTCCTCCATCACAACCTTGTCGGCCTCGGAAAGGATGACGATGCAGGCATCCTTCTTGTTCTCGTTCGCGATCGACAACTCTTCGATGATGGTGAAGACCGCCGGCCCCCAGCCAAGAACCACGGTGTGGTCGTCTTCAATTACCTTGGAACGGCCCTTCCGAAGGCCGTCCAGCTTGGCCTCGAGTCCGGTGTTGAGAATGCCGATCAGAGCGGAAACGATGAAAACGCCGCCCAGCGTGACCCCCAGATTGGCCACCAGGAAGGCCCATGAGCCCGCATCTCCACCCATGGTTCCTGCATCCAATGTGCGCATCAGGCCGTACCACATTCGTTCGATGAGGCTGGTTTCGCGCATGTCGTCCGGAAGCACGCCCAGGATTGAAACCGCGCCCGCCCAGAACACAATGAAGGACACCGTGCCAAGGGCGAGCAACCCGATGAGGGCGGGGGTGCCCTTCGACATGAGGTTGTCGAAGGCGTAGCGGAGCCGGTCGGAGGCGGAGGGTGGATTGAAGTTGGCGGAAGTCATCGGTCAGTAGTCTAGGTCCGTTTGGCCTCTCCGTTTCTGCTCTGCAGGGGGCCGGTCTTGTGCCTGCCCTTTCTACTCGGAACCCTGGAGCCGCATTCGGGTATCTAATCGTGCCTGAGGGCGCGGAGCGGGTCGATGCGGGCGGCGCGCGAGGCGGGCACCCAGCAGGCGAGCACGGCTACGAGGACAAGCAACAGAGCGGCGACGCCATAGGCGAGGGGGTCGGCGAAGTGAACGCCATAGAAGGTCGCGCGCGTTGAGGCGGAGAGGGCGATCGCGCACAGCCCCCCCACCACCACGCTGATTCCGACCAGACGCATTCCCTGGGAAAGCACGCTCGCCTTCAGACCCCAGGGCGTCTCCCCCAGAGCGATGCGGATGCCCAACTCGCGAGTGCGCTGACTGACCGAATAGGCGAGGGCGGCATAAAGGCCGAGCCCGGCCAGCGCCACCGACATCATCCCGAAGACCGACATCAGGGCCGCCGCGAGTCGGGTGGGGGCCTGGGCTTCGGCCATGAGGTCGTCCATCGGGCGGACCTCCTGAATGGCCAGCGATGGGCTCAAGGCGATGAGTTCGCGACGGAGCGCAGGGGCCAGGTCCTCAGGAGGTGTGGTCGAACGCACGACCAGGCTGGAGCGAAGCCGCGCGTAGACATCAGGCTCGTAGATCTGAGGCATGGGCGAATTCTTGATCCCCTGAAGGCTGAGAGGGGCCACGACACCCACGACCTCGGCGAAGGCACTCGGACCGCTCGGCTCGATCTGAAGCCACTCCCCCACCCCGGACCGGCCCGGGAAGGCCCGGCCGGCAAGTGCCGTGTCGATGATGATCCGGCGAGGCGCTCCTTCGGCATCGATGTCGTCCGGCCCGAACTCCCGCCCGGCCACCAGGGTGGCGCCCATCGCCGCGAAGAATCCAGGAGACACGCGGCGATAGTCGGCGGTGGCCGACTCCCAATTCCGCGCCGTCTCCTCGTCGTAGGCGAAAGTCTGCAACGGCCCAGCACCCGCCAGGGGAAGCAGACTCACAGCGCCCACCGCAGTCACGCCGGGGAGCGCCCGCAGACGTTCTTCCATCTGGCGGTAGAAATGGCGCACCGCGACACTGTTCGCGAACTGGTAGCGAGGCAGCGCCATCCGAAGAGTGAGCAACCCCTTCGGTTCGAAACCTGGACGCACTTCCATGAGCGCGCGGAAACTCTGAATCATCAGACCGGTGCCCACGACCACCATGACGGTGAGTGCTACTTGTCCGATCACCAGCCGGTCCTGCACCCGGCGCCGATACGAACCCGACAACCGGAGGTCCGAGGCTGGTCCTGGGTAGGAGACGGCTCCGGCCGCACGCAGCCCGGGCACCAGGGCGGAAAGAAACGTGGCGAGGAGGACAGCTCCAAGCGCGAAACCGAAGACGGGCAGATCCAGAGTTACGGTTTGAAGGCGCGGAATGGCCGCCGCCTCCATGCCGCGGATCACCTGCACGCTCCAGCGCGCAATGAGCACGCCGATCAGCGCCGAGGCGAGGGCGATCACCAAGCCCTCGGCAAGAACGGAGCGCGCCAGTTGCAGACGGCTGGCCCCGAGTGCGGCCCGCATGCGGAACTCCGATTCGCGGTCGAACCCTCGGGCCAGAAGCAGGCGCGCGACGTTGGCGCACGCGATCAACAGAACGAAACCGACCGCTCCCATCAACGACCAGAGTCCGCAGCGCACACTCTTGACCACATCGTCCTCGAGCTTCACCAGGCCCACCCGCAGGTCTCCCGCCTTGAACTCGGCGACTTCGCGTCGTAGATCTGCGCCCATCGCGGTCATTTCATGGCGGGCTTCCTCGAAGCTCACGCCCTTTCGGATCTTCCCGAGGGCGGTCCAGGCCGTCCAATTGCGCGGAGGCAGCCGGGCGAAGTCGATACGCGAGGGTTTCCACACCTGCGGGCGCTTCACGAAAAACGCCTCGGCGGGAAGATGGAGTTCAAAGCCCTTCGGCAACACCCCAACCACTTCATGGGCCATGCCATCCAGGTTCACCTTGCGGCCGATCACCGCCGGATCTGTGCCGAATTGGCGCTGCCACAGATCGTGATCGATCCACACCACACGGGGCCCTTCGGGCAAGTCCTCGCTCTCGGCGAAGTGGCGGCCCAGCGCCGGCTCGACACCGAGAAACGGAAAGAAGTTGTGCGCGATATTTCCAACCCGAACGAGTTCGGGATCGCCCTTCGCCTGAAAGAGGGTTTCGTATCCACCGATGAGTGTGAAGTCTTCGAAGAGTTTGGCGCGCTCCTTGTAGTCGCGATAGTCCATCGGATGAACCGCGGGCAGCGACTGGCCCTTGCCGAAGCTATGCCAGACCACCGCGATGCGATCGGCGTCGCGATAGGGCAACGGCCGCAGCAGCGCTCCGTGGATCACGCTGAACACCGCAACGTTGATACCGATCCCGAGCGCGAGGCTCAGCACCGCGACGAGCAGCAGCCCGGGCCGATTGAGCAGCATCCGCGCAGCAACCAGAGTCTCTCGCATCATCGGGGGAACACCATTGAGGCGAGACTAAACGAAGAAAGACAAAGTCGAGCGATTCAAGAAAGTGAATCGCGAGGCGCGCACTATGATGCGCGCACTCGACCGCGACCAAAGAGAGGTCGCCCCTTCCATACAGGAGACCTCATGCTGTCTTTCGCCCTTCTCGCAGTGCTCGCCGCAGGCTCGCCCGAACTCTCGCCGGGCACGGTGTACGACCCCGCCATTCCCACGATCAAGTCTGTCCTTGGTTACGATCATGGAGAAGAGATCTCGACCGGTGACGGCTTCGTGACCTACTTCAAGGCGCTCGAGGCGGCCTCGGGCGGGCGGGCGAAGGTGATCGAGTACGCGAGGTCGTGGGAGGGACGTCCCCTCATCGTGATGGTGGTGGGAACCGCGGAACGGATCCGGGGCCTCGAATCGATCAAGGCGGACATGAAGAGGCTGGCCGATCCGCGAGGCCTGAGTGCGGTCGAGGTGGAGGCGCTCGTGAGTCGCGTGCCCGTGATCACCTGGCTCGTCCACGGCGTGCACGGCAACGAGATCTCTTCCGGGGACGCGGCCCTGGCCGAGGCCTATCACCTGCTGGCCGCAAAGAACGACCCCTCCACCGACACCATTCTGCGCGAGTCCCTGGTTCTTATCGACCCCATGCAGAACCCCGACGGGCGCGCGCGTTTCAACTTCCAGAATCTCCAGGGCCGCGCTTCTTTTCCGGACTCCGAGCCGTTGTCCGCAGAGCACGATGAGCCCTGGCCCGGGGGACGCTCCAACCACTACCTCTTCGATCTGAACCGCGACTGGCTCGCCATCACTCAGCCGGAGAGTGCGGGCCGCATCAAACTCTTCCTTGAGTTCTTCCCTCAAGTGACCGTGGATCTTCACGAGATGGGAGGCGATTCGACCTACTACTTCCCGCCGGCCGCAGCACCCAAGAACCCGTTCCGTACCGCCACGCAATCGGCCTGGCTGGAGAAGTTCGGCCGCCACAACGCCGTGAAGTTCGATGAACGCGGCTTCGCTTACTTCATCCGCGAGGTCTTCGATTCCTTCTATCCGGGTTACGGTGCTTCCTGGCCGATGGCTCAGGGTTCCATCGCGAAGACGTTCGAGCAGGCGTCCTCGCGCGGGCTCATCTTTCGGCGCCAGGACGGCACCGACCTCACCTTCAAAACCGGCGTGGTTCAGCACTTCACCGCGGCTATGCGTACCGCTCTGACCGCGGCCGAGAACCGCAAGGCGATAGTGAGCGACTTCGCGGCGTTCCGGAGGAGTGCGGTGGACGAGGGCGGCACGAGGGAGTACGTGCTCGTTCCGGGTAGCGATCCCTCGCGCGCGCGCCGGCTCGCGAGCCTTCTCGTCGCCCAGGGCGTTGAAGTGTTCCATGCGGACGAAGCCGCGACTGCGGCGACGAGCGCTTCCACCAGCAAGATCGGCGGAACGAAGAGCCGCGAGACAAAGCCCGCCACTCCCGGCGCAAGCTACCCCGCGGGGTCGTACATCATTCCGCTGGCCCAGCCGACTTCCAGACTCGTCAGGAACCTGCTCGATCGCGAGGTCGCCATGGATCCTGAATTCCTGAAGAAGCAGGAGGAGCGCCGCGCGCGTCTGCTCCCCGATCAGTTCTACGACATCACGACCTGGAGCCTGCCCGCACTCTTCGACGTTGACTGTGTGATCTCCGACGTGAAGCTCGCGGGAAAGCGGTCGCGCTTTGACGCGGATCTGGTTGAAACCCGGGAGGTGAAGGCGGCCTCGGTGGCTTACCTCGTACCGTGGGGGTCGGCGGCATCGGCGGCGGTGGCGGAAGCGGCCCGGGCCGGCGTGCGGGTCCGCGTCGCGGGCGATTCGTTCTCCCTTGAAGGCCGGAAGTACGCAATCGGCACCGCGGTCATCCGCGTAGCCGAGAACGATGCGAACCTGCGCGCGACCCTTCAGACGATGGCCTCGAAGTGGAGAGTCGAGGTCATCGCCGCCAACTCCGGTTTCGTGGACGAAGGCGGGATCTCGCTCGGCAGCAACGAGGTTCGCCCCCTGAAGTCACCCAGAGTCCTCCTGATGTGGGACTCGCCCACGTCCTCGCTTTCCGCGGGTTGGGCGCGCTACGTTCTGGAGCGCCGGTTCAGCCAGCCGGTTTCCGCCATCCGCGTCTCCACGCTGCGGCGGGTGGACCTGCGCAAGTTCGACGTGGTGGTCATGCCCCACGGCAACTACGAAGGAGTGCTGACCGACCCGGATGCGGCGCGCATCAAGGACTTCGTGCGAATGGGCGGCACCCTCGTCACCATCGGCGAAGCGTCGCGCTGGGCCTCCCGCGACAATGTCGGCTTGCTCTCTACGGACACCGAACTGAAGGACGGCCGCAGCGATGAGACCACCGATGCAAAGAAGGCGGAGGCGGCAAGCGACCAGAAGGGCTTCGACTACAGCCGGGCCATCACTCCCGCTCGTCCGCGGCCCGATCCCATCGCGGGCGCGATCCTGCGCGGTTCCCTCGACACCGAACACTGGCTTTCGGCCGGCCTCGATGGCGAGTTCCAGGTGATGGTGGACGGCCAGCGCGTCTTCACGCCCATCAAGCTCGACAAGGGCACGAACGTCGGCGTTTACAAAACCGCCGACAAACTGTGGGTGAGCGGCATCCTGTGGAAAGAGAACAAGGACTCCTATGCCCAGAAGGCGTTCCTGATCCACGAGCCGCTCGGTGCAGGCCACGTGGTCGCCTTCGCCGAAGAGCCGAACTTCCGCGCCTACTCCCAGGCTTCGGAGCTGCTCTTCATGAACGCCGTACTGCTCGGACCCGCGCACTGATCGGGAATCGTAGAGGTGGTCACCCTGAACTCGTTCGCTGCTGGGGTGCCGCGGGCCTCGTGGCCGCCCTTGCGCCCCAAACACCGCGGCGGATTCGTAATTCCGATACGGAACGGGCAGGCACAAGGCCTGCCCCTACATTCGCGAACCTTCGCCAGCTCGGCCTCTCGTTCTCCGAATCGTAGAGGTGGTCACCCTGAACTCCTTCGCTGTTGGGGTGCCGCGGGCCTCGGGTCTGATCCTTGGCGCCGGGTACAATCCCCGCCCCGATCATGAGTGCCGATTTCAGTCTGATCGAGGTTCATCGCGACGGAGCCGCGCTCATTCCTAAAGACTCCGATCCTGAACCGGGGATCGCGGTGGTCGTCGAGTCGCAGCAGGTGCCGCCGCTTCCCGTTTGCACCTGTCGGACCTGGTACAAGCGCCCGAAGAACCGCCGATGCGGGCACGTCGATGCCCTCCGGGATCTGACGCGGGCGTTCCGGAAAGTCTCCGGCAAACGTCCCTTCTCAGAGCAGCTGGAAGCCTCGTTCTGGGGCCGGGTCGCCCGCCTGCTCCAGAACGATCAGCCTCAGCCGTGCGAGGCCACGCCCATCGAACAGGCCGCAAACGGATATCGGATCGTCACTCTCGGGGGTGAAGCCCTCGCCTATGTCGAGGGCCACGACCCCGAGATCCAGCGTCTCGTCGATCGGTGCGATGTTGGCGGCAAGCGAAATCACCAGCGCGCGCGACTTCTCGCCCGGTTGCGGGACATGCAGACCACCGATCAGGAGGCGATGCTCAACAAGATGGGGTCGCGCACCCATCGTCAGACCTTCGAAGCGAGTCTGTGGCACCGACTCGCCTATCACTGCGTACGCGAGCATGGCGACGAGGGTGCCTTCCATCTGGCGATCGACCTCACGGGCGGCTTCCCCTGGCTCGTCTTCACCGCAAAAGACGCCTTGACCCTGCGCGTCCGGCTACCTCACGCGAGCCTCGAAACCGTGCTTCGCCTGGTGGGCGAACGTACGCCCGACACCGCCATTCGTCCGATTCCCCTGCGGTCTCTGCTCGCGGTGAAACCCGAGACCAGGCTCGACCTCGACGTCCGGGCGGGCATCGAGGGTCTCCAGTCCATGGGCGAAGCAAGACTGCTCGCAAGCCCCGCCCTTCGCCTGTTCCGCTACGGCCGCCTGGTTTTCCTCCCCACCGTGGGCGTGCTCGCGGAGATGGAGACTCCGGGCAGTGAACGGAAATTCATGGCCCCGGTGGCCATGCAACTCGTGAAAAGCGCGTTGCCGACCCTGACCCTTCCCCCCGACGAGAAGACCGCCAGCGCCCCCGCGGTTCTGCAGGTGTTTGAGGAGTATGACGCCATCGAAATCAGTGGGGCCACGATCGAGGGCGACTCCTACTGGCTCAACTTGAGCTACGCGGTGGGGCAAGGACTGGTCTCGCTGAGCGACCTGATGCAGGCGCGTGAGGAGCGGCGCACTCGTTTCGATGTCGAGGGCGGCTTCGTGGATCTTTCGGCGCCAGCTTTTGCCGACATCGATCGGTTGCGGGCTCGAAAAGATGGCACGCTGCGCGCTCCCGGCCGCATCTCGGTCTCACCGCTTGAACTGCTGCGAATGACCGCCCCCCGAGGCGCCCATGTTCGCCTCGAGGCGGCCGGGAGCGAAGCGCAAGCCCGGATCGAGCGGCTGATCGAGGGCCGGGCCACCACGCCTTTGCGGGCGCCGGAAGGACTCACGTCGAGCCTTCGTTCGTACCAACAACTCGGCCTCGAATGGCTCGGCTTCCTCTGGGAACATGGGCTGAGCGGACTGCTCTGCGACGAGATGGGCCTTGGCAAGACTCATCAGGCCATGGCCTTCCTTGTGGCTCTGCGCGATCAGGCTGCGATCCAGGCGCCGTTCCTCGTGGTGTGCCCGACGTCCGTGGTCAGCCACTGGCGTGACAAACTGCGCGCACATGCGCCCAGTCTTCCTGTGCAGATGCATCACGGAACGCAAAGGCGGAGTGCGGATTTTCCCCCGGGCTCGGTCACGATCACCTCCTACGGCATTCTCTGGCGCGACATCGAACTGCTCGCGGAGACTCCCTTCGCGGCCGCGGTCTTCGATGAAGTGCAGCAGATAAAAAACAGCGGCACGCGGGCCCATCAGGCCGCTCTCCAGTTGCGTCCGCGGATGCGGCTCGGGCTCACGGGAACGCCCATCGAAAATGAGCTCGCCGACCTGAAGACACTTTTCGACTTCGTCCTCCCCGAGTATCTGGGTACGGATGAGGCTTTCACGCGGAGGTTCGGAGGTGCGCCGGGCATGCCCCCGCGCCGGCTGGACGAACTTCGCCGCCTCCTCCGCCCTTTCGTTCTCCGCCGCCTCAAGTCCGCGGTGCTATCGGAACTGCCCGAACTCACCACCGACCTGCGCGCGTGCGCGCTCTCGGAGGAGCAGAAGGTGCTTTATCGACAGGCCCTCTCGGACCGTGCGCCCAAGCTGCTGGAGCAGATTCGCGCAGGCTCGGAACCGGTACCCTACATTCACATCTTCGCGCTGCTCAACCTGCTGAAGCGCATCTGCAATCACCCCGCCCTCGCACTCGATCGCGCTTCGGAGTACGCACAGTTCGCCTCGGGCAAGTGGGATCTCTTCTGCGAATTGCTCGACGAGAGTCTGGGCAGCGGCCAGAAGGTGATCGTGTTCACCCAGTTTCTGGGCATGATCGAGATGTTCGAGCGGCACCTGCGCGAGTCCTCGACCGGCTTCGTGACCCTCACCGGGGCCAGTCGCGACCGCGGCGCCCTCGTGGATCGCTTCAACAACGATCCCGAGTGCCGCGTCTTCCTGGGCAGCTTGAAAGCCGGCGGCACCGGAATCGACCTGGTGGGCGGCTCGGTGGTGATTCACTACGACCGCTGGTGGAACGCGGCCCGCGAGGACCAGGCAACCGACCGCGCTCATCGCATCGGTCAGAAGCGGCCGGTGCAGGTGTTCAAGCTCGTGACTGAGGGAACTCTCGAAGAGAAGATCTCCACGATCATCGAGCGCAAACGTGCGCTCGCCGCGGACGTGCTGCAGGCCGACGAGCCGGGCCTCGCCAAGACGTTCACCCGCGAAGAGCTTGTCGAACTCCTTCAGCCGCCTGGCTAGGGCGGAGAGGGCCCAAAGGCGCGCGCTACAACCACTTCGCTTTCTTGAAGCGGTAGACGAGATACGCGTCGACCGCCACCATCAAGCCGATCGAGAACGGATAACCCCAGGTCCAGCGCAACTCGGGCATATGGTCGAAGTTCATTCCGTAAACCCCCGCGATCATGGTGGGGACCGCGGCCAGGGCGGCGTAGGCGGCGAGACGCTTGGTGATCTCGGTCTCGTTCATGGTGATGAGCGAGAGATTGACCGAGATGACGGTGGCCACCATGTCGCGCAGGCTGTCGATGCTCTGCTTCAACCGCAACAGGTGGTCGTAGACGTCGCGAAAATACTCATCGAGGCCAGCGCAGATGGGGGGGACGCGACCCCCGTGGAGTTTCCCCGCCACTTCCAGGAGGGGGCCGGTGGCACGGTCGAGAACCATCAGCTTGCGCTTGAGGCCGTATAGGGCCTCGATGTTCTCGCGGGTGCTCTGCCCGGAGAAGATCCTCTCCTCGATCTCGTCGATCTCCTCGGTGAGAGCGTCGAGAACCGGAAAGTATCGATCCACCACAGCATCCATGAGTGCGTAGAGAACGTACGCGGGGCCATGCTGCAGAAGCTCGGGTTCCTGCTCCGACCGTTGGCGCACATCGGTGAAGCCGTGGGCGGTATCGCGACGCACCGAGACCACGTAGTTCTGGCCGACGAAGATCGCGACCTCCCCGGTGGTGAGGTCACCGTCCTTCTGTTCGATCATCTGCAGGACGACGAACAGCGAAGCTCCGTATTCGTCCATCTTGGGACGCTGATGACCGTGCTGGGCATCCTCGACGGCCAGTTCGTGCAGGTCGAACTCGTCCTGAAGGGCCTCGACTTCGGCGTGATCGGGGTCCTTCAGAGCCACCCAGACGAAACAATCGGGCTGAACCGTGTACGAGCGAATCTCGGAGAACGGGATATCGGCGAGCTTCTTCCCTCTTCGGTAGGCCGCGCAATTGATGAGCATGGGAGTTGGCTAAGGGTATATCAGCCGCCGCCCGCACGTGCTACAAGAATGGCAACTGGGCGATTGACTTAAGGCGAGTCAGATACCCGATTCGCCAGTAGGGGAACCAAAAGGCTACTTCTTGTAGACCTCGACGAGGCCGATGCCCTGGAAGGAGCCCTTGCCTTTTACGATCGCGGTATAGGCGCCTGGAGCCAGGCTTCGCAAGATCGCCGACTCGAGCGCGTGCGACGGAGCATTGCCGGAGGAGCCGATGGCCGCGGTGTTATGTGCCTCGCCCCAGTTGTCGTTCGACTCGATCACGGTCGAACCGCTGTAGAGGTCCAACGTGGGATCCGGCAGGGCGCCGCCGAGATTGAACGGGGACTGGCCGAGCGACGGCCCCTTGGCGACGATCAGGACCTGTTGCGCAGCATCGCCCTGGATGATGAAGCCGCCAATCAGGATGTTGTCCCCGGTGAGCACCGGGCCGCGGGTCGAGATGTTGAGGAGAGGAGTCTCGGGCTTGTCCAGTTCGAACACCTCGACAATTCCGATGCCCGTCGTGTCGCCTACCCCCGTCACATGAACCGTATAAGGGACGTTCGGACTGACCGTGGTGAGAAGCGCTGCTTCGGCCGGGAAGGTCGGACCCTGCCCGGAAGCCGTGACCTCCGCGGCATTCGCCGCGGTTTGCCAGTTGTCGTTGAACTCAATGGGCGTCGAGCCGTTGAAGAGACGGATGGCGGGATCGGCCAGAGTGCCCGGAACGCCGAGAGAGGCCATGGACGGACCGCGACCGCGAATGATGACTTTCTTGGGCCCGCTCCCACCGACGATGAAGCCGCCAATCATGATGTTGTCGCCGGTCGCCACCAGGCCGCGCGTTGAAAGGTTCACGAGCCGTGGGATCGTCGTGCCGGACAGGGTAGTGAACGACGCGGCGGCCGAATAGGCGGTGCCCGCACCGTTGGTCGCGAATGCGCGGAATGAATAGGCGGTTCCCGGGGCGAGATTGCTGAGTGCGGACGTGAACGCGCCCATGGCGGTGCCGGTCACCACGACCTTGGACACACCGGTGCCGCTGATGAGGGGACTCGCATTCGCCGAGGTCAGCGCGTACACCAATCCCCGTTCGGTCAACGCCGTGCCACCGTCCGAGGTGAGGGTACCGCCGATGGTCGCGGTTTGCGCGGTGACGCCGGTGCTGGCCGGGGCGGTCAGGGTTGAAAGAGCCGCGGGAGTAACGCTGTTCGATGCCGTGGAAGACGCCCCTAGGCCTGCCGAGTTTTGGGCCTGCACCGCACACGTCACCGCCGGCAGCACCGGCCGGTACTGCTCCTCCTCGCGCATGCGCACCAATCCGGCTTCGCTCAGCGCGCGCAGCTTGGCGGCGGCGGACGGGAACGAATGGCGCAGCTCATGATCGGGGGCGCGCCGCAGCGGGTGGTCGCGCAGATACGCGTACAGCACCCGCAAGGCCGGACGCCGGGCGAGGCGCGCCTCGCTGTCGCGGCCCGGCACGGCCTCGTAGAAGCGCTGCAGTCGCGTCGGGGCGGTCTCGCGCTCGAGGCGCTCGCGCATCTGCACGATGCCACGCGCCGCGAGGGCGGCGAGCGCGCGCCGGCCGCGCGCCCCGAGGCGCTCGACCACCACGGCGAGCGCCATCTCGCCGTCGGCGAGCAGCGCCACCACCGCCGCTTCGGCCGGCGGCAAGTCGGGCGGCATGTCGGGCGAAATGTCGGGCGAAATGCCGCCGACGAGGGCGGCGGTGCGCGTCGTCTCGACGCGCAGCACGCCGGGCAGCACCGTGCCGAGCACCTCGCCGAGCGGGGCGAGATAGTAGTCGGCCATCCAGGCGGCGAGGCGCAGCAGGGACTCGTCGAGCACCGGCTCGTCGTCGAGCACGGCGACGAGATCGCGCAGGTCGTCGCGCGCTTCGCCGGCGCACAGCACGACGCCCATGGCGCGCCGCGCGCCGAGCGGCACCAGCACCCGCGTGCCGGGAGCGAGGGCGGACGGGGCGCGGTAGTCGAGCGGGGCCATGCGGCCGGGCGACGGCACGAGGGCGACGCGGACGACCGCGGCGTCGGGAAGCCCCTCATCCCGACCCGCGCCCGGCGGGAGAGGAGAGCTAGGCGCGCACGACACGCTGATAGATCTTCGGCAGCTCGCGCGGCAGGGCGGTGATGTCGTCGATCACCATGTACCGCGACTCATCGCACATCTGGCGCAGGTAGTCATGGCCGGCCTTGTCGACGGTGATACAGAAGGGCGTGACGCCGGCGGCCTCCGCCTCGCGCAACGCGGCGGCGGTGTCGCGGATGCCATAGGCGTTGCTGCGCCGGTCCTGTCCGTAGTCGTAGTCCTGCGGAAAGCCATCGCTGAGCAGGAAGAGGTGTTTGACGCGGGCGCTGACGCCGGCGAGCTTTTCGACGGCGTGGCGCAGCGCCGTCCCCATGCGCGTGCTGCGCTTCGGTTCGATACCGCCGAGGCGGCCCTTGACGGTGGTGCTGAGCGGCTCGGCGAATGACTTGACGCGATACACCTCGACCCGCTCGCGGCCGTGCCCGGAGAACCCATAGATCGCGTAGGCGTCGCCGATCTCCTCGAGCGCCTCGGCCATGATCACCAGCGTCTCCTTGGTGACGTCGATGATGCGGCGCGGTCGGCCGCCGCGGCGGGCGGCCGCATCGACCTCCTCGGGCGAGAAGGGCTCGTCGGTCGAGGCGCTCATGTCGACTAGGAACAGCGTCGCCACGTCGCGCTCCTCGCGCTTGCGCGCGACGTAGAGGCGACTCGACGGTGCCACCCCGGCGCGCCGGTCGACGCGCGCGGCTATGGCGGCGTTGAGATCGAAATCCTCGCCGTCCTCGAGCCCGCGCACGGTGCGGTACATCTCCGGCCGGATGCGCTGGAACTGGCGCCGCAGCTCGGGAATGAGGCGCGCGTAGTCGCCGAGCGCGCGCGTGAAGAACTCGCCCGAATCGCCCTCGATGCCGAGTTCGAAGAGTTTGCACCAACGGCTGCGATAATCGTCGATGTGGTAGTCCCACTCGTCGTAGGCGAAATAGGCGCCCTCGCCCTGGTCGTCGCGCAGCGGCCGGGCGGCGCGGCGCGGCGTCGCGTCGGGATCGCCCACCAGCTTGCGCAGCTCGTCGAGCTGCTCGCTCGGCACCTTGCCGAGCAGGTCGGTGATGAACAGGCCGATGCCCTCGACCTCCTCGCCGGTCGCCTGGCTGATCTTCAGGTTGGCGCCGCTCTCGAGCAGGCGCTTGAGCTCGTCGGGCGACAGCGGCTGGGCGCCGCCGAGGCCCTGGTCCTCGTCGGGAGAGAGTTGCAGCGGCATGCGCTCGTCCTCGCCGAGTGGCTCGGCGCCGGAGGCGACGGGCTCGCTGTGCGGCGCGTCGGCGCTCGGCGTCGGCGGTCCCTCGTCGTCGCCGTACATGTCGAGCAGCGCGTCGCCGGTGAGCTTGTCGAGCGCGAAGCCGTCGAGGTCGCGGTCGCTGGCCAGATACGCCGGCTCGGCGGCGGCGAGCGCGGTCGCGAGGGACTCCGCTACCCGCAGGGAGTCGGCGACGCTGGCGTCGGGCGCCGTCAGCGGTGCGACGCAGGCGGCGATCAGGCGCGCCCCCGGCTCGTCGAGCCAGCGCGGCACCGGACCGACCGGCGCGCCGTCGAGGAGCAGCGCGAAGACGGCATCGAGGCGGCCGCCGCGCGGCGGCGGCGGCAGCGCCGCCCAGCGCGCCAGCAAGCGCGCCGCGACCCAGCGCCCCTCGCCGACCAGCCCGCGGTACTCGGCGCAGAGGCGATGGTGGACGCGCAGGCCCTCGGCGAGCAGGAAGAGTTCTTCGAGCGCCTCCGGCCGCGCCGCATCAGTGAGATAGCGGAACAAGGCACCACCCGGCACGCCGTCGACAGCGGCCGAAGCGAGGAGGGGAACGACGTCATAGGTGCCGAACTCGCGTCGCCCGGCGAGCTGGGCGGCGACGAAGCGATAGAGGCGTTGATTGTCCTCGTGCGTCGGCAGCCAGTCGACGCGCAACGGCAACGCCACCTCGTTCTCGGCCGGGAACTCCTCCAGCGGCGGGCGCAGGCGCACCGTGTCGTAGGCGCGCAGGGTGGCCGGCGCGCCGCTCAGCATCTGGATGTACTTGCGCAGGAGCCCGTGCACCTCGTCGAGGCTGGCGGCGACCGAGGCGGCGCGCAGCACCTTGAGGCTAGTGCGCGACTCGAGCGCGAAGAAGGCCATGCCAGCGTCGGTATTGTCGTGCGCGAGAGCGAGCCCCGCGTCGAACCAGGCGCGCACCAGTGCCGGCGCCGCCTCCTCGTAGACGCGCGGCAGGACGCGCAGCGCGGCGATGACGGCGCTCGGGCAGGCGGCGGCGACGCGTTCGAGCTGCGCCAGGGCGTCGAGCACCTGGGCCGGCGGTATCTGCTGCACCAGCACGCCGGCGACCGGCGCGACCTCGGCGACGGCGCCGCCCAACCGCTTGCCGGTCGTCTGCAGGACGCGCAGCAGCGCCAGGCGCGCCGCCGGCTCGAGCCCGGTCAGGGCCTCCGGCAGCTGCCGGTAGAGCGCGTGCGCCTCGCGCGGCGCCGGCGCCGCGAGCCCGATGACGGTGCGCAGCAGCAGCGCCTGCTCCTCGCCGCTCCACCCCTTCAGGGCGCGCGGCAGGTTGGTGAAGAACTCGCGCTCCTTGATCGCCGGATAGAGCGCGGCGCCGGCGCCCGACCACAAGCGATAGACGGCGGGGTCGAGGATCGTCACCGCCTGCGGCGCGGCGGCGAAGAAGGCCTGGGCGAGGAACTCCCCCTGCCAGCCGTGCTGGCCGTAGAGGCCGCGGCCGATCTCCACCCAGGGGCGCAGGCGCGCCAGGCCGTCGGCAAGGCGCAGCACCGTAGCGGTGGTGCGAAAGAAAATCGCCGCGAGTTTCGGCGAGGTCTGCGCCAGCTCGCGGCCGAGTCCACACCAGGCGGTGGCGCCGTCGAGCCCGTCGCGCCCGAAGCCCGTCGGGGTGACGGCGAAGTAGGCCATCGCGCCGTCGCGACAGGGCGGATCGGCACAGGCGAGATCCTCGCCGAGTGCCAACCAGCGCGCGAACCCCTCGGCGCCGAAGCTGCTCCACGCCGCGGCGGCGCGGCGGTAGTAGCGCTGGGCCAGCACCGCCGAGGCGCCCGCGAGGCGGTCGCCGGCATCGAGCAGCTCGCCGAGCACCGCCGGGCCGAGCGCCTGGGCGGCGACGTGTGCCGCAGCGCCGTCGACCTCGTCGAGGAGATGCGGGCCCAGCCAGACGCTGCGCAGGCCGCTCGTCATCGCGCCCCCGCCAGCGGCGGACGGGCGGGCGCCGGGTGCTGCACCGCGATCAGCTCCCGAAGATCGAGCCGACCAGCTCGTCGATGGCGCGTTGGCTCTCGACGTCGTCGGTGAGCGACTTCGCGACCGACACCTGGCAGGCGCGGCGCGCCGGCACGCCGCGCTGGATGAGCTGGCCGGCGTAAACGAGCAGGCGCGTGCTGACGCCCTCCTCAAGACCACTCGCCTTCAGGTGACGCACCTTCTCGCCCAGCTTGGCGAGGTCCATCGCGAGGCCCAACGGCGTACCGCTCTCGTGCGCGATCACCTGCGCCTCCTTGTCGCGCGGTGGGTAGTCGAAGTCGATGGTGACGAAGCGCTGGCGGGTCGAGTGCTTCAGGTCCTTGAGCACGCTCTGGTAGCCGGGGTTGTACGAGATGACCAGCAGGAAGTCGGCGTGCGCCTCGATGATCTCGCCGCGCTTGTCGATCGGCAGGATGCGACGGTGGTCGGTGAGCGGGTGGATGAGCACCGTCGTGTCCTTACGCGCCTCGACGATCTCATCGAGGTAGCAAAAGGCGCCGCAGCGCACCGCTTGGGTGAGCGGACCGTCGACCCACACCGTGTCGTCACCCTTGATCAGGTAGCGGCCGACGAGGTCGCTGCCGGTCAGGTCCTCGTGACAGGCGACGGTGATCAGATTGCCGGCGATGCCATGCTCGGCGCGGCCGCGCAGGCGGTGCGCCATGTGCTCGACGAAGCGGGTCTTGCCGCAGCCGGTGGGGCCCTTGAGCAGAATGGGCAGGCGGCAGGCGTAGGCCGCCTCGAAGACGTCGACCTCGTCGCCGATCGGCAGGTAGTAGGGTTGCGGCTCGCTCATTCCGTGAACGTCTCCATGACTCGTCCGGAGGTGGCGTCGACCAGTTCGACGGTCAGCGGGGCGGTGGACTGGTGGCTGCGCTTGCCGGCGCGCACGCCGCTGCGCAAGCGGCTGACGAAGGTCTCGCGGACCGGCGCCGGCATGCCGTCCATGGGGAACTCGCGCAGCACGACGCGCACCGCGGCGGCGCTCGGCCAATCGATGCGATCGATGCGCGAGCCGGCGATCGGATGGCTGCGGAACACCGCTTCGACGTCGGTGCGCAGCGTCCGGGCCGGTGGTGCCGCCGCCGCCGGCGCGGCGCCGCCCTCGACATGCGCCAGAACGGCGTCGACGCGCTGGCGCGTCTCGTCATCCTTGGCGACCTCCCGCGCGCGCCGCAGCGCCGCCAACGCCAGGGCGTCCTCGCCCTTGGCGCGGTACGCGAGGGCGAGATTGAACTGGGCCTGAAAGTACGTCGGATCGGTACGCAGCACCGCCTGATAGGCGGCCAGCGCGGCATCGACCTGCTTGGTGGCAAGCAGCATCGTGGCGAGATCGGTCTGGATGCCGAGGTCGCCCGGCTCGACCGCCAGAAAGCGGCGGTAGTAGTCCAGGGCCTGCTCGGGCTGTTCGCGGTCGTAGGCGACGTTGCCCAGGGCGCGCAGCGCGTCGAGGTCGCGCGGCGCCTTCGTCAGCACGTGTTCGTAGCTCGCCGTGGCGTCGGCGAGATATGCCGCATCGACCTGCCCGGCGCGGTACTGGACCTGTCTCTTATACACATCTCCGAGCCCACGAGACTA
>ENA-ORBV01005217-ORBV01005217.1-microbial-mat-metagenome-genome-assembly--contig:-NODE-5217-length-24131-cov-12.368172_pt1 | contig 24131 bp, 3 predicted proteins | sample MGYA00237777_ERZ505514 | MGnify/ENA primary metagenome ERZ505514 (study PRJEB26160, sample SAMN06269048) | microbial mat metagenome | isolation source: Oligotrophic lake microbial mat | place... | reverse complement strand
AGCGCTCCAAGTGTAGGTACAGGAGTATGGACTTTAGAGAATGGTATAGCGACGATCACGAATCCAAGTTCACCGACTACGACCATAACAGGCGTAGTGGCTGGAACCAATCCTACTGTCCGCTGGACGGTCACGAACGGAACTTGTAGTGCCTTTGATGATGTCACGGTAACGAGTGACGAGCAGCCGATAGTTTCTGATCAGTCCAACCAGACCTTGTGCAACACGAGCACATTCACAATGACTCAAAGCGCTCCAAGTGTAGGTACAGGAGTATGGACTTTAGAGAATGGTATAGCGACGATCACGAATCCAAGTTCACCGACGACGACCATAACAGGCGTAGTGGCTGGGACCAATGCTACTGTCCGCTGGACGGTCACGAACGGGACTTGTAGTGCCTTTGACGAAGTGGTGCTTACGAATGATATCCAGCCAGTTGTTTCAAACCAGCCAGACCAGGTGCAGTGCAACACGAGCACGTTCACGATGACGCAGAGCGTTCCATCGCCGGGCACGGGAGTTTGGACGCTGGTAAACGGTACGGCAACAATCACGGCCCCAAGCTCGCCGACGACCACCGTGACGGGCGTAGTTGCTGGTACAAGCGCGACGGTCCGCTGGACGGTCACGAACGGCACTTGCAGTGCCTTTGACGAAGTAATAGTGACCAATAATCCCCTCCCAACCGTTGCCCCCATCACCGGCTCCAATTACCTGTTCATCGGCGGAACTTCCCAATTAGCCAACGTTACGCCCATGGGCGTCTGGGGAACCAGCGATGCAAACGTTGCAACCATTTCGTTAGGCGGCCTGGTCACTGGAATGGCGATGGGGACTGCCATCATCAGTTACACGGTAACAGACAATATGGGATGTTCCAACAGCGCTACCCTGACCATTACCGTAGATGAGCCAATCATTGATATTGGCCTTTATAACTTTGTCTCACCTACACCTGCTGGGTATAACAAATTGAAAGTGAAGATCAAGCCAACGATCAATGTGGTAAATTCCAACTATACCAGTGGTATTTTTACCATTCGCGTGAAGTCTTCCTTCAACGTCCTGTTTACCAATTTGGACACGATCTCTTCACCTTACGGTTATCGCATACAGACAACGCAATTAGGGGTTATGGACGCTGGTATCGCTTACGATTACTTTGCTGTTTTCTTCGAAAGGGCGGAGCAGTTTGTAACATGGACAGCAGGTGTAGAGGTGGACGTATTGACCCTCCGCTACCGTTGTGGAGCAGCGGACTTCGAGCTAGTTTCCAATGATGTCTGGACCAATGCCCACAATGGCAACTTTTACCAGGAGCTGGCAGGCGCCAATGCAAAAAGAAATATTACACCCGCTTCTGCTTCGGCGCCGGCTACTCTGAGCCTGAGCGAAACGCATGTAAACATTTTCTGCGGAGAGGTAAACACTGGCTCGATCAATATCACCGCTGCCGGGGGAGGATTGCCCGCCTACAACTATGACTGGCAGGATATTGCAGGCACCAACAACGTCGAAGACCGGATGGGTCTCCCTGCTGGAACCTACACCGTGACGGTGTCAGATGGTAACGGATGTACCACCTCAACTTCGGTCACTGTTCAGTATCTGCCGGTACACAACATGACTCAAAATACTGACCACCCTACCATTCAGGCAGCCATTGATGCGGCCACTACGGGAAATGGGGAGACCCTTCAGGTTTGTGCAGGTACCTATGTTGAAAATATTATCGTCAACAAAGAGTTGATTATCAACGGTCCAAACGCATCGGACAACCCATGCGATGGTCTGCTAAACGCACAAGCTATCCTCATTCCGGCTATTTCCGGCCCGGAGTATAATAGCCCAACCCCCTCCGCTATTATGGACATTCAGGCGGACAATGTGACCATTGCAGGGCTTACATTCGATGGGGATAACCCCGCTTTGACCAGTGCCAAAAATGCCAATGGTGCGAACATTGACGCAGTAGTGGCCATTCAGGTTTATCAAGTGGTTGACAACCTGACGGTGACCAATAACTTCATTAAAAATGTCAATGAAGGGGGTGTGGATCAATTTTACACTACTCCAACACCATCCGGTGACAACGAAATTACCTTCAACAAATTCGACAATATCCCGGGTACAGATTATGGTACCGGGGTATCCCAGTACAGTAATTTCTACGCAAAAATTGACAACAACTGCATGACGCGGGTGCGGATCGGAGTGCAAACCGGGAATACCTATCTGGCCAACCCGGGTGCGGCAGCGACGATCAATAACAACCAAATACAGTCGAGCATCCTCGGGATCTGGAACAATTTGCAATACAATTCGGCATCTCCCTGGACCATTTCCACGAACACCCTGACCACGGTTCCATTGGCGACCACCAATGAGGGTATATTCATTTCGTCCTTGAATGGCACGGTAACTACCGTCGTTAGCAACAACACCGTAACCGGAGCAAAATGGGGGGTTGAACTTTGGAACAATCAAACCAATGCTCCAGTCACCGTATCCGGTGGCACCTTGACCACTTGCGAAACAGGTGTATTTGCCAATAACTACGATGGCTATGCTTCGGATGCACTCCCCAGTGCTTACGTCCTGAATGCTGTCAACATTGTGGGCGGTACCACGGGCATTTATGTGAAAGACAACAGCACCAATGGTAACAACGCCACAGTGAGCCTTCAAATTCAAGGAAATACCATCATCAATGGTGCAACTACGGGTTTGAAAATTGAAGGAAAAGATGCCTCGGCATCGTTTAGCGGCGTCATCCCTGCATCCTTTATTGGACAGGCCGTTTACATTGATCAAGTGAGCAATAGCGTGGATGTGCCGAACACCAACATAGATGCTACGGAGGTTCTATTCGATACAGAAACCGGTGCCACCGCGACCCTCGCCGAGAACTTCGTCATCGAAGACAAGATCGTCCACAAGATTGACAACGGCGCATTAGGGTTTGTGCTGGTAAAAGCAGGGCAAGACTTCGTAACACCTTTGAGCGGCTCTATCCAGCGCGGGGTAAATGCGGCCACCAGTGGTTTTATCGAAAATGTAAAAGCCGGCACCTATATTGAAAATGTAATTGTAGACAAATCGCTCACGATTCTTGGCCCGAATGCAGCGAATGCCGGATGTGGATCACGTTCAGCAGAAGCCATTGTTAAACCGGCTGCGATTGCACTTGAATCAACACCCTCCACATCAGGCACCATTTTCCGCCTTGGTACCTTATCTGGCCATATTGACGTGACTATCAAAGGTTTGACCATAGACGGCAGCAACTTGGGCCTTGGGTCTGGCAGGTTGCTGAATGGCATTGATGTGCATACAGGAGCAGGCATCATCAACAGTATTGGCTCTTTTGATACGAACCCAGGGGCTTATGACGTCACGATGATTGTCCAGAACAATATTATCAAGAACCTGGAACGGTATGGTGTTCTTGTGGATAACACGGCTGCTCGCCCGGCAGTAACGGGCAATGACGTGAGTTACAACAAGATAGACAACCTCCCTTCTGGCAATCTTTATGCCGGTGGGCGCGGTCGTGCCATTGCTTTTGAAGAAAACCAGTATGGCAGTGCTACCTACAACTGTATAAGCCGGGTAAACGTAGGCTGGCAGGATGATAATTACAATTTGCCCTCGCCGGGCGCTGCCACGGTGGTGTCCAATAACACGATCAGCAGTTACCATCGGGGCATTTTCCACAACCTCAATTACCAGAACGCCAGCAACGCAACGATCAGTAACAACACCATTTCTGCTGAACCGATCAATAACTCGGGTACTGATTTCGGTATCGAGTTGGCTTCGATTCAAACGGCGGTAGGGGCCACCGTCACCAACAACAATGTAACTGGAAAAACGTATGGCATTCTCTTGTGGAACTGCCCAACCACGTCTACCATCACGGTATCCGGGGGCACATTAACCGACAACGTGCACGGTATTTATGCTACCAACAACGATCCGCAATTCGGCGCGGGCGCGAACAGCAGTTATGTGGTAGATGGAGTAAGCATCCAGAACAGCACCCAAAATGGCGTATGGGTAGAGGACAATGAAACGGCAACCGTTGCAGTAGAAATTAAAAACACGACCATCAACGGCGGCGCATCGGCCACCGGGATCAAGGTAAGCGGCACAGATGCCAGTGCCAATATCCACAACAACACGACCGGCATCGCAGACGCCTTGATTGGCGTGGACGTGGATGGCGGTACAGCCACGGTTTTCCGCAATAAAATCAACGCAAATGGAACAGGCATACGCACCAAAAACAGCGGTAACCTTTCTTCCGTAACGGAGAATTATATCACCAATAACACGTCTGAAGGCATTCGTATAGAGGCCAACACTGGCACGGTCGGTTTGATTAACTACAACGACTTGTCTGGCAACACGGGCTTTGCGATCAACGACCTGTTGGCCGCCCCGCAGGTGGATGCTACCTGCAACTGGTACGGCTCGGCGGCTTCCGGTATTGTTGCCGGGGAAGTGAACGGCAACGTGGACTACGACCCCTGGCTGAGCAGCGGAACGGACAGCGATGTTCCGACGGACGGCTTCCAATCCGTCTCTTGCAACGGCACGCCGGTGGTAGTGGTTTCGGCAGTGCCAGAGCACATCATTTGTGGTGAAGCCGCCAATTCTGGCTCAATCGCGGTGACCTTTAACGGCGGCACGGCCCCCTACAACATTGCGTGGACGGGCGGCTCTGCCACCAACGTAACGAGCGTTTACACGATCATGGGCCTGACAGCGGGAACTTATGGGATCACCGTCACAGATGTGAACGGTTCTACGACCACGGCTTCGGCGGTGGTGAAATACCTGCCAGTCACGAACACTTCCGATGCTCCCGACACGTATTATCCCACCATTCAGGCGGCGATTGATGCGGCCACTACGGTTAATGGAGAAACCCTTGAGGTTTGTGCCGGAATTTACACGGAAAACATTGTGGTGAATAAATCACTCACAATACGTGGTCCGCAGGCCAGCATGGATGCAGACGCGCGTTTTGCCGCCTTTACAGGTGGGCCGGCCAACCCCAAAGCAGATCCTTTGGTGGAAGCAATCCTCACTCCTGCAACCAACAATCCTACGGGTGGAAACCCAGGCGCGAACGACCAAATCAGGGTCTTGGCCTCCGGAGTTACCATCAACGGTTTCGTAATTGACGGAAACAACCCAGGCATCGCCGGGGTTAGTGGAACCCTAATCAATGGTGTGGAAGTGGACGGTCGCCGTGCATTGACAAATGTTAGCGATGGCAATGTTGTCTTTTCAATCAACAACCTCAACGTTCAACACAACATTCTCCAAAACTTTGGCCAACGGGCGATATCACTCTCTGGCGTGGGTACATTGATCGGGAACACCATCACCGAAAACGTGATTCGTAGTTTCAAAGAGCAAGGTGTACTCCTGCTGACCAATGCGTACGTGGACGTTACGAACAACACCTTTGAAGTCCCCGGCAGTGCCATCGGCTTGCACCTGCAAAATTTCGATTTAAACGGGTCCATGGACTGGTCAAACAATCAAGTTACGGTAGGTCAGGATGCCTTTGGTATCCACGCCAATCTTTTCTACGCGCCAGCGGGTACACTGACGATCAACAACAATACCGTGAACGCCCGAACGGGCGTAACCGGCACCTCTGATTTCACCTGGGGCATCAACGTCTGGTCGGTGGATGTAGGTTCTACCGTGGCTGTTTCCAATAACACCGTTGGTAGCACTGGAGGCCAATTTGGCCGCGGCATAAACCTTTGGAATTTGCCAACGACCAATACCGTGGCAGTAACGGGTGGAACCGTGGCCAACTCCGTAATTGGTATCAACCTCGATAACCTTGATCCATTCTACGGCGCGGGCAACAATACCACGGTCAATGTAACAGGGACCAGCGTAACAGGTGGTACCATCGGTATCCGGGCGCGTACAGAAGTGCTGGCAGTTGCTCCCTTCTTTGAACCCAACATCGTAAATGGAAATACCACACTCAACATCAGCGATGTGGTGGTGGATGGCGCAGCTACGGGCGTTCAGATCAAAGCGCCAGCCGCTTCTTCACCATTCACGGCTACGGGTGTGGTTGACCTGGACAGCGAAGTGAAAAACGGTGCCACAGCAGGCATTGCTGTGGTGGGTGAACAAGCCTTTGGTACCATACAAAACAACGACGCGGCCAATTCCATCACTGGAAACCTCATTGGCGTGGAGGTGGATGGTGGCACGGCCACGGTTTACCGCAACCGTATCACTGCAAATGGAACGGGCCTGCGGGCCATCAATGGTGGCAACCTGAGTTCAGTCACAGAGAACTTCATCACCAACAATACCGCTGAAGGCATCCGTATCGCAGCCAATGCGGGCACCATCGGTGGAATAAACAACAATGATATATCGGGGAACACGACTTATTCCATCCATGATCTGTTGGCAACACCTGCGGTGAATGCCACTTGTAACTGGTATGGAACAGCCAATCCAAATGTATTTGATGCCTTTATTATAGGCGGCGTGATTTACGCCCCATACCTGAACGCAGGGATGGACAACAGTGTCCCAACCCCTGGCTTCCAACCAGCACCCCTTACCTGCGTGGACCTGACCGACTTCTATGTAAACGACGGTTTCACCGCCGGCGACCTCATTACCACCGCAGTTGGCCTCGATGGCCCCGGCACCCGTGGTACCGTGAATCGTCCATACCGGCACATCAACACCGCCATCAATGCAGCAGCCAACGGCAATACCATCCGGGTGGATGTGGGCACCTACAGCGATGAACAGGTTTTGGTAGACAAGGACCTGACCATTTTGGGAACGACGGGTTCGCCGGCCACCAAACCAATCATCAATTTCACGGGCATACCGGATCCGATGGCACCATTGGCCTTGTTCAATGTCACCTACCCAGGGGTCACGATCGAGAACTTTGAGTTCAAACCGGACCTCTCCAATCTGGGCAGTGCCATTGTGGCCAGTGATGCAACCGATGGAGTGAGCAATCTGACGATCCTGAACAACACCATCAATCCATACCGAAGTACAGTAGCCTATGTTGCTTTTGGCCTGCGCAATGCCATCAACATCAATTATGGCGATCCAATGGCTGGCGGCCACCGTGTCAACAGTTCCAATCCGGTGAATTTATTGGTTCAGGGCAACACAATTGCTTACAATGTTGGCGCAGACCTGTTGCCGGGGACCTCAGATGATGCCGGGTTCCGTTCAGGGTTAGCCGTAGATGAAGGTACGGGTACCTTTACTGCCAATACCCTGCAGACCATCAGCCAGGATATTGAGGTGCGATTTACCAATACCGCCAACAATGTCAACATCACCAACAACTTTATCAATGGTGGTGGGGTCAATTTTGCCGCACCCAATAATGGAGGAGGTGCCCTGAATATTACCTGGAATACTTTTGATGGAGCGGCAGGCAACACCTACACTTCCAGCTTGCGGGTAAAAGACAATATTGATGCCGCCGCCATGTCTACCCTGATTGAGAACAACACGTTCATCAACCACAACTGGGGCATCAGTCTGGAAAACTACAAATCGGTAACGGTGAACAATAACACCTTTACACCCGCTTCGATGTCCACCACTTTCCGCCATATTACGGTCAATACCAAGGAGTTGAATACTTCCAGTGCGACCGTAATGCAAACGGATATAGACGGAATCTTTACCAAGAACAAGTTCTACGGTTCGGGTATAGCCGGGGGCAAAGGCATGGTCTTCCTGAACCATGATTCGGACGACGATGGCTATGGCGTCTTTACGGTGGGCGGAGCAGGTGTTTTAGCCAACGAGTTCTCCAGTCAGATCAAAATATTCATGGAGATGGACAGCAGTATGGGCGCCAGCTGGCCTTCCATTTTTCCGGAAAACAACCTGGGGGCAGCTGCGATTACCACCATGGCTTGCTGGACGGAAGACATCAACATCGAAGGCAACAAATTCGATGTGAGTGGTACGTTGAAATTGCCCATCAACATGAGCAATGCAGAACGGGCTACCCTGGAGTCAAAATTGACCCACGAGCCAGACAATGTCTGCCTGGGGCTGTTCATCTTCTTCAAGCCGATCGAAGTGACCGCGAGGGTGTACCTCCAGGGGCCTTATGATACGGGTACCAATAAGATGTCCGATGCCTTGCGGCAAATTACCATTGGGCCTTTGTTCCCACTCAGCACCCCTTATGACACCATGCCCGATTTTGTAAAAGTGAACGATTTCGTGGTGGAAACTACGACCGCCGCAGTAAGAGATGCAACCGGAAATGATCCGGCGAACAACGCAATTGTAGACTGGGTTTGGGTGGAACTGCGGGCGGCTGATACCGTTACCGTGGTGGCAACACGCTCAGCATTGCTTCAACGGGATGGCGATATCGTGGATATGAATGGAACTTCCGATGTCCAGTTCCCGGATACCTATGAAGGAGAATACTTCCTAATGGTACGCCACCGAAACCACTTGGGAACCTTGACCAAGGCCAAGGTGAATTATGTGGGCGGGTCTCCATTCATTGACTTCTCGGATCCGGCATTGATCACCTATGGCACGACGTCCACCAGTGCGCGTAAACTGCTCGAAGCGGGTGTATATGGACTCTGGGCCGGGAATGTCAACCAGAAAGACCCGAACAACAACTGGAATATTTTGTACAATGGGTCCAGGAATGACCGGAACGAGATACTCAAAAGAGTAGGCACCGGAACGCCATTGAACATCGTATCGGGCTACTATCATGAGGATGTAAACATGAATGGTGAAACCAAGTACAGTGGCTCTGGAAACGACCGGGTAATTATCCTGAACAATTTGGGGGCCAGCAACCCATTGGGCAATATTTTGCAGCAACCCAATAACTAGTTAAATTTGCCGCTATGGGGAAGAGACCTCATTTGCTGGCAGTATAAAAATTTGTTTGATAAAGGAAGTGATTAATGTAGACTGGAGAAAAGGCTGTATTGCAAGTAAAATTGCGATACGGCCATCTCTTTTGGGATTATTCAGAAATCTGTGTAACCAGCAGTTGACACAGATTTCTGAACACGCTCTCTCTTTTTAATCCAAAGGCACCAAATTGTCTAAAAAACCTTCCATCAACCTACTTTTTAGGAAGCAGATGTAAGTAACAAGTTATTATTCCCCCGTTCCTTAACCGATTTACAATTCTTTAAATTTCCAACAATGAACAAAATTCTACTATGGATACTCCTTTTGTGCTCTCAGGTATTATCGGCACAGCAGATACTCGACCTCGGAATTTTTAATAATCCATTGAATAGTGACAAGTTGGAGGTACGGATAAAACCCACGGAAACTGTGACCGGGGGCGCCTATACCGCAGGGGTTTTTACGGTTCGTTTTTTGTCCAGCTATGGCGTCACCCTGACCGCGCCCTCCGCTTTGAACAATCCTTTGTATCGGTATGTCATTGCCAATCAGGGTACTGATGGCTCCTATAGCTATTACAGCCTCTCCTTTGTCTCTCCGTTTACCGTCAACTGGAACAGCGGAACCGAATACCCGATTGCCATCCTTCAGATCAATGCGGGTTGTGGCAGTGGAAACGGCGTCTTTGAGATCATCAACAACGCCTGGACGGTGGCCAACAACGGAAATGTGTACCAGGAACTGAATGGCACGGAAGCGCAAAACATTATCTATCAGCCTACTGTCACCGCGCCATTGGGCTTAGGCATGCTGGATATCATACCGCCTACCATCAGCTGCAGCTCGAACAAAACAGCTGCAACCGACTTCAACCGTTGCTACCATACCCAAATAGATACCAGCTGGGATGCTATTGGCAGTGACAACTGCCCCGGATTCATCATACAATACCTGCTTTCTGGTGCTACCGTTGACACCCTTTTTACCCTGGATGATGCCGTTTTTAACAAAGGGATTACCAACTTGAACGTCACCGTCACCGATGGTGCGGGCCTCGCCGACACCTGTTTTTTTACCGTGACCGTCAACGATTCACTGCCACCGGCAATCACAGCGCCCCCAACCGTCATGGTGCCCGCCAATGCTGTGCCTTGTACGGCCGCGGGGGTGGCTTTGGGCACTCCGGTTTTTTCAGACAATTGTCCCGGCGTTCAGGTGGCTAACAACGCACCTGGCACATTCCCCTTGGGCAATACCGTCGTCGTCTGGACGGCAACAGATGCCGCGGGCTTAACAGCCACCGCTACACAAACGGTAACGGTTCAATCCAACTTGGCCGCTACTGCGCTGAATCTTTCCAGCCACCTCATCTGCAACGCCGAAACTGCGAATTTATCCTTTACCATCTCAGGTGGGGTTGGCGCCTACACAGTAGTGTTTAGTGCAAATGGCACGCAAAGCACCGCCACTGGTTATGTGAGTAACAAACTCATTCCTGTGACACCCCCTTTGACCACGGGATACAAATTGGTGAGCGTCATGGACTCCATTGGTTGTGTGATTTTGCCTGCCGGGTTAGTAGATACGCTGACGGTATTACCAAAGCCCAGCTTAAGCAGCCTCTTACCTTCCTCGGCGGCGGTTTGCATGGGTGAATCGGTCACTTTTACCGCCAACGGCTTACTTCCCAATGTGAGCACCACCTTCAATTATACCCTGACTCCGGGTGGCCCGGCCACGCAAACCGGGCTATCCACTGCAGCAGGCACCTTTGCCTTTGACCCGGCCAGCAACCCAGCGGGGGTATATACCATGAGCATTCAATCCATTACGGTAAATGGCTGCACGACCAATTTTAGCAGTGGCAATTCAGGAAGCTATACCGTAATCGCTTTTCCTACCATCAGCAGTGTATCAGCCTCTGCAGACGCTGTTTGTCTTGGGACTTTGGTGCACATCACGGCCAATGGCTTGATTCCGAATGTCAGCACAACCTTATATTATACCCTCAATGGAGTGCCGGGTAGTGAAACCGTGCTCGTCGCCAGCACTGGGACAGCCGTATTGCTTTCCGGGGTTTATCCCGAGGGGAATTACACGGTGGTAATTACCTCGGTGGAAGTGGCAGGCTGTTCCATTGTCACCAATTTGAGCACCATGTTTATAGTAGATCCCTTTCAGGCAGCCTGCGGATTTACCGTTGCCGGAAAACTGGCGACAGAAACAGGAAAAGGCGTGGAAGAGAGTTTGGTAACCATCGCGGGGATGAGCAATGCGATTCCGTTTTCCTTTACTGATTTTACCGATACCACAGGCATCTTCAGTTTTGTCAATACGATACCCCTTGCTTCAAACTACACCCTGAGTCCCGCAAAAAACGACAACCCCTTAAATGGTGTCACCACCTATGATTTAGTGCTGATTTCCAAACACATACTATATACAGAACCCCTCAACAGCCCTTACAAAATGATTGCTGCAGATGCCAATAAATCGAACTCTATCTCATCGTTCGACATTGTGGAATTGAGGAAGTTGATTTTGGGTATTTACAACGAATTGCCCAACAATACTTCCTGGCGATTTATAGACAAATACTATGCGTTCCCGGATACTAACAACCCCTTTGTGCCACTGTTCCCGGTAACCATCACTAGGAACAACCTGCAGATGAATGCCCTGAATGAAGACTTTGTTGCTGTAAAAATCGGAGATGTAAACGGCACTGTGTCACTGGGGCTTGGCATGAATGTGGAAAATCGCACCCCACCCGAAACATTGTGGTTCGATATTACTCCGTCCGGCCAACAACACATCCGTACTGTAAAAGCTGGGGAATCCTTCAGTCTCACGTTCTTACCCGCAGGGCCGATTACCGGATACCAGTTCACCCTGAACCTTGTCAACCTGGAAGTACTCGATATAGTCCCCAGCGAAGGCATGGGCGTCGAAAATTTTGGCGTTTTTCAGGATGCCATAACATGCTCCTATGTGTTCGGCAGCCCTCTAGAAAAGGGTGCGTTCAGCATCACTTTCCGTGCAAGGGCAAGCGGGACATTGAGTCAAATGCTGGCCATATCCAGTCGGATTACGCCTGCCGAGGCCTATAGCGCCGACAAAGAGATGGCTCGGATGGATGTAAAAGGGCGATTTATTGGGATAGCTGCCGAACAAAAAGGCTTCGAACTGTACCAGAACCACCCCAATCCGTTTTCCAGAACCACCTTTATTCCCTTTTATCTGCCAGCGACAGACGAAGTCAGGATTACTATATTTGATGCGTTTGGCTCGCTGCTCTATTCCGTTGAAAACAGATTCGAATCGGGTCAAAACACCTTTGAACTGGACGGGAATTTGCTTTCAGGCACCGGGATGTTCTATTACAAGGTCGAAAGTTCTACGGCGGCGGCGGCCAAAAAGCTGATGAGAAATTGAGGTCACACCTCCTCGTGCCTCAAAAGCGCAGCTCAAGTTCTCTTCAGCTTACCAAGTATGCCAGATAAATACCAAATCTACATTCAAAAGCTCCAAATTTACAATCAGCTTGCCGGGTCGGAATGATTGGATGTATCTTTCGCAGAGTTTTTTCCATTTAATCCATAATCGTTCAAGTGAAAAGTGAATTACTGCTCCTACTTGAGGCTTTTTGAGTCTTCGTTTTCCGTATATCCAGCCGCCCCAGGTTAGCTCCAGTACATTTTCCACAGCCGTTTCTGCATCCCTTAGACCGTTCTCATCGCTTTAACCTGCGATGGGCGGTGCCTGTTTTGCCATTTCCAATTGCTTTGAGCAGGATGGTAAAACAAGTGCTTTGTCTGTGCATACTGCGCCTGGACGGGAATGGAATGATTGGAAGAAACTGAATATGCCACACCTTATACTTTGATAAGCCTCGCTTCTCAAACATATTTTTCTAATCCCGACATCCTCTTTTTTTTTGAATTAAACTTTTTTAAACTCTCACCTATGCCAACTTTTACAATCCTTCCTCATGCTTGGGTTAAGGAAAACTACCGGCTCAAACCAGCGCTGAGATCCCTTTTTATGGGGTTGGCCCTGCTTTTTGGCCTTGCTTCGCAGGCGCTTGCCACCACTTGGAACGTGCCAGGGGATTATGCGACGATCCAATTAGCTATTGACAATGTGTTGACCTTAAATGGCGACATTATTACCGTGGATGCTAACACGTATACGGAACAAATCAACTTAAACAAAGCTATAACCATTCGAGGGGCCAATTGGGGCCAATCTGCTGGAGCAGTCCCTGAAGCCCGCGGAGCAGAAACCATCATTGATGGTGGTTTTATTGTATCCGCCGCCGCTACGCTTGATGGACTAAAAATCATCAAGGGCCGAACCTCAGGAAGTGTTAAAGTGGGTGTTGCAGTGACCGTTGATGGTGTTAGTATTCTCAACTGCATCATTCAGGATGTAGGCATGGTGCCCCTCACTGCTCAAAGTGACGGCATTTCTACTGAACCCAATAATGACAACCTCATACTCACAGATTCTAAAATATTCAACAACTGGCGCGGTATCTATCTGAACCCAGGTGATGGTCATACATTCACTGGAAATTTGATTGATGCCAACAATGGCGTAGGCGTGGGTATAGGCTCAGATGGCCAGTCCAATTTTATGCTTACCGGCAATATCATTTCAAACCATACAGTGGAAGGCTGGGGCTCCAGCGCAGTTGGTGCCAATGTCAAAGCGGAAAACAATCAGTTTTTGAATAATGGGGTTTCCGTTGCGCATTATGGCGGTTCAGCCATTGATGCATCGCCCAATTATTGGGGCTCTGCGAATCCTGATTTTAACGTAGTTAAATCAGGTAATGTAACGTATGATCCTTGGTGGTCGGATGTGGCTATGACTATGTTGGAGTCAAACAATCCAGTACATAACCTGACCCAAAATACTTTTCATGCTACCATCTCCGCTGCGATAACTGCGGCGGCTGCTATGGATGTAATTGAATTAGATCCTGGAACGTATAATGAAAAAGTGGTCATCGATAAAAAATTAACCCTGCAAGGGCAGAATGAAGCCACTTGTATTATTGACGGAACGAGCCTTGGTGTAGGCAGTGGTATTTTCATAAATACAGGTATCACCAATGTGACGATAAAAGATCTTACGGTACAAGATTTTGCAGGTACCACCCCGGATATCCATGCTGGGATTTGGGCAAACCAGAACAACAACAATCTGACGGTTCAAAATGTAACTATAAAAGACAATGTTGGTGGCTCTGGTTTTTACGCAAACGGTATTGGGAGTGGGGTAGATAACGTGACTTTGAATAATCTGGATGTATCAGGCCATACCATTGTTAATGGACCTGCCAGAGGTATTGTCATCTGGAACGGAATCAAAAGCAATATCACAATTACCAACTGCGATGTTTACAACAATAATTGCTGTGGTATTGAGCTGCAAGATGGGGCCGCTTCTGGCGTAACCATGAACAATAACAATGTTCACGACAACGGTGACAATGGAATTGGTCTTGTAGGCTTGAATGGTAGCGTGAATCCAAATGTCATTTCTAACAATACGGTAACAAATAATGGTCGGTTTGGAATAGAGATCAAAAACCCAAATGGCGCTACAACTGTTAAGAACAACACGGTGTCACGCACATTGCCAATTGGTGGGGAACTGCGAGATATTGTGGGTATTGCAGTCTTCAGAAGAGCCGTAACGGGCTCCAATGTAGATGTGCCCTCAGGAGTAACGGTAAAAGATAATAATGTTTCCGGTTATGTTCAAATCAGTAATAGTGATGGTTTTGGTATTGTGATTGAAGGCACTTACCATACAGTGACTGGTAACACACTGACCAGTAACGATGTAGGCCTTCAGTTGCAGAAGGGGCATACGCCAGTCCCTCCGTCTGATGGAGACCAAAGTAATCTCGCTGACCAGTATTTTGGTCGAGGTAATACTCAAACCACCTGCGGCAACGCCTATTACAACAATACTTTTGTAACAAATACAGTGGACTCCAGAGAAGTAGGCGGCTCATTTGGCAATGGTTTCGTAACCAATACTACCCTGAATCAATCTTACTGTACGATTCAGGAAGCCGTTAATGCAGCTACTGCGGGGAATACCCTTGTTGTCTCCCCAGGCACTTTCACCGAGAATGTTACCATCGACAGGTCTCTTACGCTAAATGGCGCTAATGATAACGATCTTTGTGGCAGTCGCGGACCGGAATCAAAACTTGAACCGGCAAGTGGTGTCCCATTTACAGTAACGGCTAACAATGTAACCATCAACGGTTTTGAAATTACGGCGCCAACCGCGCCCAATGCCATTGTTTGTGGCAATACCAGTGATTTGTCCATTAAGTATAACAAAATTCATGGTATTGGTACCACTGTCTCGGGCAGTCACGTGCATGCCATAAACTACACAGTTGCCAATTCCCCGGATCGGATGAATGTATCAATCACGGACAACTGTTTTGATAATATAGGCAATAACTCGAATCATCAGCACAGCACCAGTGCTATCGGTATACTTCAGTCTACAACGTTAGGAGTCCTCACTAACCTAAACATTGAACGCAATACCATCAACAACGTTCTTGCAAAAAAGGTGGATTGGAGTTTGGGGGGCCGAATCGCCAATGGCATCAGCATCAATGTGGGTGGAAATGCGAACTTCCCGACCAATGGTAAAGTGGTGAATGCAATCATCCGGAATAACGAAATATCGAATCTGGAAGGCTTTATATCCACCGCTATCGGTCTGGAGGGCAACACTGAAAATGCCATTGTAGAAAACAACTCGGTATCTAACCTGAAGGGTTATAAAAATGATACTCGCCCGAACGGTGGCTATGACCTCAGTGCGCTTAAATTTGAGAGCAATCGTTATGTGTCTACTTGTGTGGTTCAAAACAACAGTTTTCAGACCAACACTTTCGAAAACAATGGGACGCCCAATTTGGGTTATGCCATTTCCAACTACGTTACAGTAGCAGACGGTGGCGAAGCTTCACTTACCTGCAACTGGTTTGGCACGGCTGTCTACAATGACATCCTAGACAATCCAACAATGACTGGGAAGGTGTTCAATAAAGCCAGCTGTGTAACCAATGTCTCTCCCTTCCTCGTCAACGGTACAGACAACTTGCCTGCCACTAAAGGCTTCCAGCCGACACCGAACTCCTGCACAGGTGGTCCTGTAAAAGTGTACAATGGGATAACATTTGTCTCTGCGCATGATGCTATCCAGGAGGCCATTGATGCAGGAACAACCTTAAGCGGGTATAGAATTCGCATCTCTTCCGGCACCTACACCGAAAACGTAAATGCCGTAACAGGCGGTAAAAACATCACCTTCGTCCCCGGCAACAGCCCTGGCTGCGTGACCATAAACGGTAACTACACGCTCAACGCGGGAGATATATTGGAGATGGAAATAGAGGGCACTACTCCTTGCACCCAGCACGACCAGTTTATTGTGAACGGTGTCGTTACTTTGAACGGTGCTACACTGACCTTGCCAATGGGTATGTACTTCGCTCAGGATGGTGACCAGATTGTTTTAATTGACAATGATCTTACAGACGCAGTAATAGGTAGGTTCGCCCAAGGCAACTTCGCTACCGACGGTACCAACCAATATTATATCAACTACGCTGGAGGTACCAACAACAATGATGTTGTCCTTACAAAATGCTGCGGTTCGTTGCTTGATGTTGGTATTTTCAACCACGTCGCGGGTGCTCCGCCTGCTGGTCATAAACTGAAATTAAAAGTAAAACCGAATATTGATGCCATAAATGCGGCTTACACTGAAGGTGTCATTACCATGCGTACACTTTCAGTTAATGGAGTAGTGGATTTCACCCTAGCCAATACGAATAGTCCTAAATTTGGTTACAGTCAAATTGGTCCAAAGCAGAGCAATGCTGGTTACGATTACTTTATTTTCCATTTTAATCAAGTGTATATTGGTATTCCCCCTGATCTGGAGCAGTGGACAGGCGGCGTAGAATACGACTTGGTTACCTTGACCTACAGTTGTTCTGTTGGATCTGCGATATTTGAGCTGACCGATGATGCCTTTGCTCAGTCTATTGGTGGAAAATTCTACCAGGAGCTCAATGGCGAGACGGATCCAGGCGCCCAGGGGATATTTTATACACCAAGTGCTACGGGGCCTGGCGTACTCAGTATCCTTGCTTCAAGCAACAGCCCCGTCTGCGAAACCATGCAGATTGATTTGAACTCGACAACTACCGGTGGTTCTCCCACTTATGCACCATATGCATGGAGCGGCCCGAATACGTACGTGTCCGCTTTGGCTGACCCGATTCCTTTCACTGCGACACTGGCGCCTCCAACCGCAGGCATTTATCAGGTTTCCGTGACCGATGGCAATGGATGCATAGCAACGGCAACGACTACAGTGGTAGTTCCAGCTACCGGTGCTTGTGTACAGAATGAGACCAATATGCCAAATAACTACTATCCAACCATCAAACAGGCCATTGATGCCGTTGCCACCATTACTGGCGATGTCTTGAATGTTCCAGCCGGAACTTGGCCGGAGAATGTTTATGTGAATAAAGCATTGACGCTCAACGGTGTATATAAAGACATTTCATGTGACGATGTGACCCGTACGGGCGCTGAATCAATCATCACAGGAGGTGCTGGTATCGCTGTGGCCATTCAGTCCAATAATGTAACCATCAACGGCTTCCAGCTTGAAGGCAGCACGGGTGTTTCATCTACCGGCTTCAACGAGGTTACCATTAAAAATAACAAAGTGAATGTCCGGGAAATTGGGATCGCATCTACCCTATTGGTCGCCTCCGCCCTGGATCCTTACTCCATAAACGACAACTGTGTTGACTTCCCGGTACAGGCATTTGACCAACAGGCTTTTAATGTCAATCCTACCTTGTCAGCCACACAGGCACCGGGCGTATGGTACACAGACCGGTATGCTCCTGCAGGTTTTGTATCTACCGGAGTGCCAACTTTCCGCTTGAAGCACTCCATCAATGCATCGGATTGCGAAACTTGTCGTCCAATTGCATTCCAGACTGCATTCTACAACACTCAAGGTCGTAAGTATGATGTCGGGGGAACTACCGCGATGTCGATTCAACTCTATGTTGCTACCGGATGGGATGTCACAAACAAGCGTATGGCTGGTTTCTGGGGCACGGCACTGAATGCTGGCAATGCTATTTCGTTCTACCCGATCATAGAATTTACTAGTGATGGATCTAATCCACGTTTTCGTGGTTGGAATGGTGTTGCTTTCGTAGACATGGGCTTGCCAGCAGGCTTTGCCTATGATAAATGGTACACTTTGAACATTGCGATTGACGGAACAACAATTCGATACAATGTCGGTGATTTAAGCCTGATTCTGCCGGGTAATGGTAGTGTTTCAATTGCCAATGTGATCCTTCAAGGCCACAATACCCTGGCAGGTGTCACCTATGACATCAACTGGGATAACCTAAATACCCACGGCAGCGATGACACACAGACAGCTCCCACGGTCGGAATATTATTGGCTGCAGCAAGCGGTACCGATGACGTAACGGTTCAGGACAACAATGTAACGGATGGTTTTTATGGCTATGTACTTTCTGGAGTTACAGCGGCCAGTGCTGATCGAACTACCGTAAAAGGCGGTACCTACACCAATTTGTTGCAAGGGGTAGCGGTTTTGAACACCCTGGATGGTGTGAATTTCGCCCCTAGCTCTGTTGGAGTAGAAAACGTTGCATTTGAAAGTTTCGGGGGCAACTACCCAAATATTCCTGCCGCTAATTTCCATGCAGGCATTTACGGTTTTACCGGAGGCTCAAACCCAGCCCACACTGTGGACATCCTGATAAAGAGCGTATCGCTGAAAAATACGGGTAAAACTAGCCAAGCAAGCGCTGGTTTATATCTTGCGGACTTCTCTACGGGTGCTGGCAATCGTTTGAATGCAACGGCAACCTTGAGTACCATTCAGGACAACAAGAACCGTGGCGTTCAAGTACGCGGAGCCAATGCAACCGCATCGGTTAGCACCAGCCATATCCTTGGCAACGGTGCTGATCCGTTTGGTGCGGGTGGTAACCATGGCTTTGGTATTTATTCCGGAGTAGGCGCACAAGTGACGTTGCTTAACAACTTCATTGCCAATCCGGCAGTACAGATTTCTGACAACGTAACGGCCTTGTATGAAGGCGTTGCGCCTGCCGCAACGATTATTGCGCATGACAATAGCATTGTTCGCAACAGCAACGGATTGCTTGCAAATACCACCTCTGGCACCATCAATGGCACAAACGGATCAACCACCTGTAACTGGTGGGGAAATTCAAATCCGAATGTGTTCGATGAGTTTATTCTAGGTGCAGTAACCTATGATCCATATCTACCTTCTGGGGTAGATGATGACGCAAATCCTGCCAATGGCTTCCAGCCAGACGTTCCTTGTCAGGACTTGACCGACTTCTATGTGAACGACAACAGCCTTACAGGCGACTTGATCACTTTCGCTGTAGGTCTCGATGCTCCTTTAACCCGTGGCACGGCACACCGTCCGTACCGTCATATCAACGCAGCGATTGGTGCTGCGGCCAATGGCAATACCATACGTGTGGACATTGGAACGTACAGCGATGAGCAAGTATTGGTGAACAAAGATTTGACGATATTGGGAACTACAGGCTCACCAGCAGCCCAACCACTCATTGATTTCACCGGAGCGGTAACAGGCAAACCTACACTGATGGATGTATCGGTGGATGGAGCAACGATTGAAAATATTGGGTTCAATGTTGATTTGGCAAAATTGAAAAGTGCTATTATCGTCAGTGGAGTAGCCATTGATAACATCGAAGTGCTTGACAACGTAATTGACGCCTATGGAACGCCTGTATCGGGCAATTATGGCGACAGGAATGCGGTAAGTATCAACTACGGTGGTTCAACGAACTACCGCGTTGCTTCTGGTGGTGTGAACAGTATTACGTTCACGGGCAATACCGTCAATGGTGCGCTTCCAGAGAGTTTCTTCAGAGCCGGCGTTGCAGTAGATGAAGGCGGCGGCACTTTTTCTGACAATACGCTACAGACCATCAATCAGGATATCATAGTACGCTTTGCCAACAACGGCAACGTCACTATTTCTGATAATACCTTAAATGGTGGAGGCGTAGAATTGGCCGACAACAATGCTGGAGCAGGAATTTTCTTGGTCTCAAACAATGACTTTGATGGCACCATGTCTAATTCGGTTACACCACGTACTGCTGTGCTGCGCTTGAAAAACAACCAACAAGACAAGGTAACAACTGTTAGTGGCAACACTTTCATCAACCACCTTTGGGCAATAAGTGAAGAGAACTACAAAAATGTAACGGTTGACAACAACGACTTCACGCCGCTGGCAGGTTCTACGGATTTTCTTCACGTTGGTGTAAATACCAAGTCAATCAGCTCGAACTCCAATACCATTGTACAAACTACCATAAACGGGATATTCACGAACAACGTTTTCAATGGTTCCGGAACACCAGGAGGAACTGGGATAGGCTTCTTCAATCACGACAGCGACAACGATATGATCGGAACCTTTACGGTAGGTACTAACTTGAATGAAAATGAGTTTGCTGCTACCATTGGAGTCTTCGCACGGCTGGACAACCAGTTGGGTTCAACAGACCCAGCCACTTTCCCCACCAACTATCCTGATGGTGGAGGTTGGTTAACCACAATGGCTTGCTGGGACGTAGACGTAAACCTAACGCACAATAAGTTCGATGTAGGGTCTGGTTTGCAAAAACCATTGGCTATGAACAACGCCCAGCGGGTATTACTCGAAGCAAAATTGTTCCACAAACCCGACGATGCTTGCCTGGGTAAATTCTTCCAAACCGTGGAAGTAATGGCGAAGGTATTCCTGCAAGGGCCTTATGATGGCCCAAGTGGCAAAATGAACGATAACCTTCGTACTCTAGGTGGTTTCCCGACTTCTGAGCCGTACACGGGGATTAACGCCTCGTTCCTTGGTTCATTTGTAGAAGTGAATAATACGGTATTGGAAACCATAACTGGCTCTTTGTCGAATTTAGGGGACAATTCTATCGTAGATTGGATTTGGCTTGAGCTCCGGGACAAAAACAACAGCAACACCACGCTCTTTACGCGTAGTGCGCTGGTTCAACGCGACGGGGACATTGTGGATATGGATGGCAGTTCTGAAGTCGCCTTCCCGAATGCTTATCAGGATAATTACTACCTGATGGTACGCCACCGCAATCACTTGGCATGTATGACTGCAGCTACAGTTGATCTTACCAATGCTGCCACCATGATAGACTTTACTACCGCGGCTCAAGCTACCTTCGGTAACACATCTACCAGTGCGCGCAGGCTGATCAAGACAGCGACCTATGGGCTCTGGGCGGGCAATACGTTCCCGAAAGACGAAGTGGGCAATGGAGGCGCTTTTAGGCTTTTGTACAACGGCTCAAACAACGACCGTGCCCCGATCCTCACCAAGGTAGGCTTCTCCACACCGCTCAATGTAGTGACGGGCTATTTTATAGAAGATGTGAACATGAATGGTGAAGTGAAGTATAGCGGCTCAGGAAATGACCGGGTTATCATTTTGAATAACGTAGGTGCAAGTACTCCGCTGAACTTTATCACACAGGAGCCAAACAACTAAACCCTCCCGGCTGCGCTGCTCGCAAGGCAGCGCAGCCGGATTTTTCTTCCATAGAAATAAAAAAAAAGTAACATGAAAAAGACATTTTTCAAACTTTTCGCCAGCCTCCTCCTTCTGTCCGTTGGAGCAGTGTCGGTGCAGGCCCAAACCATTGATTTGGGGCTTTTCAAAAAATCCGCTATCAGCAATAAACTGGATGTACGCCTCCGGCCGACCGAGGATGTGGTCAATGGCGCTTATTCTGGAGGCATTTTTACAGTGCGCTTCCCTTCTTCTTACGGCGTTACCTTGAGCGCAGTGCAAAACACAGCGCAGTATAGTTATGCCTTTGCAGGTCCGGTGGGCCAGGCCGATGGATATGACTACTACCGCTTCCAATTTGCAGGTTCTGTGAACACGGTGAACTGGGAAAAAGGCAAGGAATATCCCTTGATGACGATACAAGTAAACGGCACTACACCGCCAAGAGCAAAATTTGAGCTGGTCACCAACAATGCCTGGACTCGTGCAAACAATGCAAACTTCTATCAGGAATTAAATGGTCTTGAGTTGCAGCGCACTTTCTATCAGTTGCCCATAAAAGTCAGGGCTTTTACGGCTACGCCATTATCCAACCGTACTGTTCAAGTAGATTGGGAATTTGAATCAGATATAGATTTGGCCTATTCTGAAGTGGAATATTCTGCGGATGGCCGCGAATTTGGTTTGATTGGTACTTCACCTGCCCACGCTGAATCAGACCGTATATCTTCTGAATATAATTTCCTTCACGCCAAGCCACAGTCGGGCATCAATTACTACCGTATCCGTATGGTAGACATCAATGGAATGGAGGAACGTACTGAAGTCCGCGCCATCAATTTTGATGACCTTGATGCTGATTTCAGTGTTTTTCCAAACCCTACAAACGGCCCATTGACCTTGGTAAGCCGTAATTTGGCAAAACATACAGCCGGCGTTCATTATCAATTGGTTGACAATGCAGGTAAGGTTATTAAGTTCAATAATGTAAAGGATGATAATGTCACGCTTGACTTGTCAAAAATGCCTTCTGGTGCTTATTACCTGCAGGTTATGTCCGACCAGGAACAACTTGCAAAGTTTCAGGTAGTCATCGCCAATTAGGGTTTTTTAGCGCCCATAAAACAAAACCTAAAATGAGTGGCAAGTTTTCTAAACAGCCAATTCGTTAAATTTAACGTGGCAGTGCTGTCCTGTTGGGCAGCACTGCCACCCACTTTGTAGTGAATACCACACCTCGATATGAAACTGAAATTCTACTTTTTGTTTATTCTTTTAAGTGTTTGGAGTGCTGAAACAGTTTCGGCACAAGCCTTAATTGATATGACCATGAAAAACCTTCCGGTGGGCAGCAACAAGCTGGAAGTTCGGCTTCGCCCTACACAGGCCGTGACAAATGGGTCATATTCTGCTGGTATATTTACAGTGCGGTTCCCAATCGCTGTGGATACTTTGAAGGTGATCAGTTCTCCTTATGGCTATTCATTTGCAGGCCCAGTCGGCAACGATGGGACATATAAGTATTATAGATTTCAATTTGCTCAAGTTTATAACGTAACCTGGAGTGCCTGTAAAGACACCCTCGCTGCTGTACTTGAATTCAACAACGGTCCGGCAAGTGTTTTTGAGCTGGTAACAGGGGTTACTTGGACTAACGATAACAATGGAAGTTTTTATCAGGAGTTAGATGGTCAAGAATTACAAGGAGTATTTTACAATTACAATACCAGCGTAACAAATGTATCCTGCAACGGTGGCGCCAATGGTGCCATTGACCTGGTAGTAACGGGGGGGCGCTCACCATATACTTATGCATGGTCAACCAATGCAACTACCGAGGACATCAGCGGTCTTACCGCTGGCACCTATACGGTGACGATTACAGATGACAACGGGTGCACTTCTTCCATTGTATCCACGGTAACTCAAGCAGGAGCGATCGGATTGACTACCACGCAAGTAAATGCATCTTGCGGGAATAGCGATGGTTCTATTGACCTGACGGTCAGCGGGGGTACCGCACCCTTCACCTACGCATGGACCAACGGGGCTACCACCCAGGACATCAGTAATCTGGCCCCCAATACCTATACAGTCATTGTGACAGATGCTGGCGGCTGTACCAATTCTACCTCCGTCACGATTACCCAAACATCGAATGTGACACTCAGTACTACACAGGTCAATGTGCTTTGTAATGGCGCTGCTACCGGCTCGATAGACTTGACGGTCTCCGGCGGCGTGTTACCTTACACCTTCGCATGGACGAATAGCGCTACGACTGAAGACATCAGCAGTTTGCTGGCAAATACCTACACTGTCATTGTAACGGATGCAAACGCCTGTACCAAAACACTTTCGGTGACCATCACCCAACCCTCGGCCATCGTGCTGACGGAGACGCACGTTGACGTGCTTTGCAACGGCGCGGCCACCGGGTCTATTGACCTGACGGT
>ENA-ORBV01005216-ORBV01005216.1-microbial-mat-metagenome-genome-assembly--contig:-NODE-5216-length-24138-cov-4.758032_pt1 | contig 24138 bp, 16 predicted proteins | sample MGYA00237777_ERZ505514 | MGnify/ENA primary metagenome ERZ505514 (study PRJEB26160, sample SAMN06269048) | microbial mat metagenome | isolation source: Oligotrophic lake microbial mat | place... | reverse complement strand
GTCCTCAAGGCTTTGGGCGTCTTTGCCGGGGCGACGATCCTCGGTGACGGTCAAGTCGCTCTCATTCTCGATATCTCAGGTCTGGCCCGTCGCGGCGGTCTCAACGCAGAAAATAAAACGCTCGATCAGGACCGGGTCGATCAAAATTTACTGGTTCCCGACGGCTCCGAACATTTGCGTTTGCTGATGGCTCGTGTCGCCCAGAACCGTGTCGCTTTTCCGCTTGAAGAAGTCACCCGTATCGAAGAAATCCCGGCCTCGAGCATCGAACGCTCCGGCCCGCGCGAGGTCCTCCAGTACCGGGGACGCATCATGCCGCTGGTCCGCATTGGCGACTGCCTCGGTGAGCCTCGCCTCGCTGCCGCCGCTGACGACCTGCTCCGTGTCGTGGTTTGCCAGATGCGCGGTACCCAGACCGGCCTCATCATCGATTCGATCGAAGATATTTTCGAAGAAAGGGTGTTGGTCGAACGTTTTGGCAATGAACGTTGTATCGCCGGCTCACTGGTCGCCGGAGGCTTGGTCGCCGACCTCCTCGACCTCGAACGAATCGCCGATTTTGCCGGAATGGTGAGAAAAAACTAACCATGCAATACTGCACTTTCTACCTCGACAAAAAGCATTACGGCATCCCGATGATGGAAGTCCAGGAGGTCATGCTTCAGCAGGATCTTACTCCCGTTCCGCTGGCCCCGTCGGTCGTGCGCGGCCTCATGAATCTCCGCGGCAATATTGTGCTCAGTATCGATATCCGCCGCCGCCTCGGACTGCCCGAAAGCGATCCCACTCAGGACTCGATCCAGATCATTACCCAGGGGCCGGCCGGCCTGGTGGGCTGGATGGTCGATCAGATGGGAGAAGTCGCCGATCTCGACCCCGCAGCGGGCGAGATTCCGCCCGGCACCGTTCCTGCCGCCAATCGTGAACTGACCCAGTCGGTTTTTCAACTAGAAAGTGGCTTGTTGATGGTGCTTGATGGACAAAGAATTCTGGAGATGGAACAGGACCGCCTCGAAGGCATACGGGAAGGGTCGCGTGAGCTCGCCTGAGCCAAAACGCAACAAGAAAAACTCCGGCAATTCAGGCATCCGCCGTGATGACCCCTGCCCGGATCAATCGATCGATACACAACACATTGGAGACTTTCAAATGAAACAAGCTACCGCCGACACGCAGAGCCAACCCTTAACCGCCACAAACACAACGCTTCTCGCCGACATTGACGTCCTGCGCAGTGCCTTCGATGGTCTTGGCACCAGTATTTTCCTGGCCGATCGCGATCTCAACCTCATCTACATGAACCGCCGCGCCCGCACTGTTCTGCTCGAAATGGAGGCCGATTTGCAAGCCAGCTTCCAACTCGGCGTTGACGATTTGATCGGCCAGTCCCTCGATGTATTTCACGGGTCTCATGCCGCCCAGATCCGGTCCAGGCTCAACGATGTCCGAAATCTCCCGATCCGGTCAGCCATCAAAATCGGCAATCGCACGCTCGATCTCAATGTCAATGCGGTAGTCAAACCGTCTGGAGACTTTGCCGCTCTCGTTGTCAATTGGGAAGACATCACTTCCAGCAAAAAGCTCGCCTCTGAGGTTGAACGTATGCGCCAAATGGTCGAAAATGCGCCCATAAACATTATGCGCACCAACACCGATTTCGTCATCGACTATATGAACACGGCCAGCATCAAAACACTCCGCCGGCTCGAGCATCTGCTTCCCGTCAAAGTGGATCAGATCGTTGGCTACTCGATCGATATTTTTCACAAACATCCCGAGCGCCAGCGTCAACTGCTTGCAGATCCCAAAAACCTTCCTTACAAAGCCAAGTTCCGTCTTGGCCCTGAGACTCTTTCCCTTCTGGTCAGCGCTATGGTTGACGAAAAAGGCACCTATCTTGGTCCGATGGTTACCTGGGAAGTCATTACCGCTCAGGTTGCCAACGAAACCCGCCAGATGGAAGTGATGGATCAACTGGCCCAGACGGCCAGCTCCGTACTCGAAAACTCAACCGCTCTCAACAACATCAGCCAGCAAATGACTGGCAATGCCGAAGAAACCGCCACACAAGCCGGAATCGTTTCTGCGGCCAGCGAAGAAGTCTCGAAAAACGTCGAAGTGGTATCCACTGGAGCGCAGCAGATGCTCACCTCCATCCGCGAAATCGCCAAGAGCGCGAACGAAGCCGCCCGCGTCGCCAAGTCTGCCGTCGGCGTCGCCGAAAACACCAATCAAACGATCAGCAAGCTGGGTGAGTCGAGCATTGAAATCGGCAAGGTAATCAAGGTCATCACCACCATTGCCCAGCAAACCAACTTGCTGGCCCTCAATGCCACGATCGAAGCCGCCCGGGCTGGTGAGGCCGGAAAAGGCTTTGCCGTGGTCGCAAACGAGGTCAAAGAACTCGCCAAAGAAACCGCCAAGGCTACTGAGGAAATCGGCCGCAAGATCGAAATGATTCAGGGCGATACGCGCTCGGCCGTTACCGCCATTGCCGAAGTCAGCGGCATCATCAATCAGATCAACGACATCTCGAATGTAATCGCCGCTGCGGTCGAAGAACAAACCGCCACCACCAACGAAATCGGCCGCAACGTCGCCCAGGCCGCCCAGGGCACCACCGAGATCGCGCGTAATATCTCAGGTGTCGCCACTGCCGCCCGCAATACCAGTTCCGGTGCCGCCGAGATGCAGCAATCCGTCTCAACCCTCACCAAGGTGTCGAACGAACTTGATGAGCTTGTCGCCAAATTTGCTCAATAGAACATGAGAACCAGCAGTGTCTTTGAACATGGTGACCGCGTCCGGGTCCTTGTCGTAGACGACTCGGTCGTGGTCCGCCGCGCGATTACTCTCGCTATCGAGACAGACCCTCAACTGGAGGTGGTCGGTATCGCCAGCAGCGGCGAACTCGCCCTCCAGAAGGTCGACCAGCTCAATCCAGACGTGGTTACCCTCGACGTCGAGATGCCCGGCATGAATGGCCTTGAAACGCTAACCGAGCTAAGAAAGCGCCGGCCCTCGCTTCGCATCGTCATGGTCAGCAATCTCACCCAGGGCGGAGCCGCAGTCACCATCGAAGCACTGTCCAGGGGCGCTGACGACTGCGCTTCAAAATCGAGCGGTGGCCATTCGATCGAAGAAAGCGTAGCTCTGCTGCGCGATCAACTCTGCCCCAAATTGAAGCAGTTCTTTCGCTTCAAAACGAAGGCCGCAGACACGCCTTCTCCAACTTCGCCTTCGCCAAACTTGCTCTCGCCTCCGCTTTCCCGCCCTCTGCCTACCGCAGATATCAGCGCCATCGTGCTGGGCATCTCGACAGGCGGCCCTACCGCTCTCGCCGAACTCGTTCCCGCACTCGGCAAAGACCTCCATGTCCCGTTGCTGATCGTCCAGCACATGCCGCCCATGTTCACCCGCCTTCTGGCCGAACGCCTCGATTCAAAAAGCAGCATGAGTGTTGTCGAAGCCGTTCACGGCATGGCTGTCGAACCTGGCAAAGTCTACATCGCTCCCGGCGATTTCCATATGCGCGTTTGCCGGGCCTCAAACAGAGTTGAAATTGCCCTCGACCAGGCCCCTCAAGAAAACTGCTGCCGTCCAGCCGTCGACGTTCTCTTTCGCAGTGCAGCCGAAGTCTGGGGTAAACATTCCGCTGCCGTTGTTATGACCGGCATGGGCAAGGACGGCCTTGCCGGGGCTAGATCGCTTTGGGCGGCAGGTGCTCCGATTCTCGCCCAGGACGAAGATACCAGCGTGGTTTGGGGGATGCCCGGAGAAATCGTCCGGGCAAAACTTGCCGATCAGGTGTTGCCACTGGCAGATATCTCTGGTGCCCTGATTGCCCTTGCCAGGGGCAGCCGTTTATGAGCCTCCCAGAGCTAAAAACCACCAGCTACCAATTCCTTCGCAAATTCATTGCCGATCAGAGCGGTATCGAACTCGGGCCCGATCGTCAGTATCTGGTCGAGAGCCGTCTCGAACCCATCCTTCAAGATCTCGGCTGTCCCTCTCTCGCAGACCTCTGCCGCGCCATCGAAGGCGAGCGCATTCTCGCCAACTCGCCCCGCCCCATCAGCCGCAAGATCATCCACGCCCTCAGCACCCACGAAACCTCCTTCTTTCGCGATCCCGATTTCTTCCGCGTCCTCGGACAAACCATCCTGCCCAACTTGCTCTCAACCAACTGCACCGGCCGCCTGCGCATCTGGTCGGCGGCCGCATCCTCCGGCCAGGAAGCCTACAGCATCGCCATCCTGGCCGCAGAAACGGGAATCCAGCCCCAACCACTCATCATCGCGACAGACATATCGGCCATCGTTCTCGAGATCGCCGCTGAGGCCGTTTTCTCCGACTACGAGCTTCTGCGCGGCTTTGAGGATTCAGTCCTTCGCAAAAAATACCTGCTGCCTCGCAAAGGAGGCGCGCAACTCATTCCTCAAATTCGGCAATCCATCGAGTTCCATTGCTGCGACCTGCGGGACACCAATCGCAGCTTTGCTCCGCTGGACCTGATTCTGTGTCGCAACGTTCTGATCTATTTCGACGAGCCCACACGCAGTCGCGTTCTCCAACATCTCCTAACTCAACTCCGTCCGGGCGGTATCCTGGTCCTTGGCGCGGCTGAAGCGATTTTCAACGATTTCGACGCCCTCACCCGCATCTCAACAGACAGCTTCACGTACTACCAAAAAGTTATTAGCTGAAATTCAAAATCGTATGATGAATACTGCAAATTCGATCCTCGTCCCACTGACCCATCAAAAACTTCTATGAACCGGTTGCTCTTATCTGCTTCACTTCAGTAACAGTTCTGTTTATAATTCGATGCACGAGGGTTTTCTTGCTTAGCTTTAAATCCCTCCCCGTTGCTTCAATTCCTGCCCGTCTATTTTACGCCCCGTAGCGATCCAGGCTCCCTCTTGTCGCGAGCCAAAAATCCAATAGTTCAGGGGATCTCCATGAAAAAAATGCGACTGAGTCTCTCTCTCTCGCTTATCACCCTTCTGATGTTCAACAGCATCACTTGGGCACAAAGCGCATACGGCAACCTACGCGGTAGCGTAGTCGATTCGGCTGGCGCATCCATCGCCAATGCCAAAATAACCCTTTTAGAAGAATCCACCGGAGTCACTCGCTCCGCTGTTTCCAGTTCTGCTGGCGAATACAATTTCGTCAACATCAACCCCAACACCTATACCGTAATCGTCGAACAGTCTGGCTTTAAGAAAGTCGAACGCAAAGGCATTATCGTCGGCACTCAGCAGTCCGTCACCGCCGACATCAAGCTCGACGTAGGCGACGTCACTCAGTCCATCATGGTCACTGAAGAGTCACCGCTACTCGAAACCGCCTCCGCCTCACAGGGCCAGGTCGTCGATCGCCAGAAGCTGATCGACCTTCCCAACCTTGGCCGCAATCCCTTTATGTTTAGCCGCCTAACTCCTACGGTCGTTCAGGTCGGTAACCCCGCCTACAATCGCATGCAGGATCAGAGCGGATCCTCAACCATCATCATTAACGGTGGTCCTGTCCGTGGTAACAGCTACCTCGTCGACGGTATCCCCATCACCGACTTTGCTAACCGTGCGGTAATCATCCCGTCGCTCGAAGCGGTAGAGGAAGTCAAAATCCAGTACTCAACTTATGACGCAGAAATGGGCCGCACCGGTGGCGGTATGTTCAACACCCTCCTCAAGAGCGGCGGCAATAACTACCACGGCGCTCTCATCGGCTTAACCCGCAACACCGAATGGATGGGCAACAACTTCTTCAACAACCGCAATGGCATCAAGCGTCAGGAACAGCCCAACAAAACCTACGCCGGCGCCTTCGGCGGCAAGGTCTGGATCCCGAAGATTTACGACGGCAAGAACAAAACCTTTTTCAATATTGGCTTTGAAGGCTACCGCGACACCCAGGCCGCAACCCTCGACGCATACACTCCCACCGCGGCAGAACGCATTGGCGATTTCTCCGGCCGTCCCAATACCATCATCTACGATCCTCAGTCCACCGTCGGCGGCGTCCGCACTGCCTTCCCAGGCAACATTATTCCTTCCAACCGTCTTGACACGGTGGGTCGCAACATCGCTGCCACCTACGCTTTGCCCACCCGCACCAGCGCAGCTTACGGCGCGGCAAATGTCACGGCCGCCAGCACCCTGCCTTCCAAGGCCGACCAGAAATTCGGCAAGCTCGACCACACAGTATTCTCCTGGTGGCGCGCCAGCTTGAGCTATATGAACTACAGCTCTGCAGAACCCGGTGAAAACAACTTCCGTAACCTGAGCTCGCCCTCGCAGTGGTTCCTTACTCGCGTCGTCGACGCTACCGCTTGGAACAACACTTTCACCCCCAACGCGACAACCGTCGTAAGCGTTCGTTATGGCTTTAACCGCTTCCCGAACATCGGTACGCAGACCAGCCAGAACTACAACATTGGCCTCCTCGGCTTTTCACCGAATTTCGTGAGAGACGTTTCCTCACCAGTTTTTCCGAACGTCACAATGAATAACGCCTATTCACTCGGCACCAACAACAACTTCAACTTTGTTCACCACTCCAAGAACTTTAGCGCCCAGGTGGCCAAGTTCGTTGGCAAGCACAGCATTAAGGTTGGCATGGACATCCGTCGCCTAAACGTAGACGGTGTCGACCTCCAGAACAGCGCCGGTGCTTTCAGCTTTGACAACTCTTTCACCCGCTCCGGTGCCAGCAGCGGCACAGGTGGCGCAGACATCGCAAGCCTACTGCTCGGTGCTCCCGCCGGTGCCACCGGCTTCGTCCCCACCAAGCTTTTCAATTTCGCCGACTACAAAGGTCTCTTCATTCAAGATGACTTCCGTGTCAGCAAGAACCTCACCCTAAACCTCGGCCTCCGTTGGGAACGGGAAAGCGGTCTTCAGGAAACCAACAACAACCTGATCACCACCTTTGATCGTGCAGCCACCAACCCGATCCAGACCACCAGCGGATTCGCCTCACCCGGCGTCTTCCGCTTCTCTGGCGTCAACGGTGCGCCCACCCAGACGAGCAACTTCAGAATGAACAAGTTCTCGCCCCGCATCGGCGTCGCTTACCAGCTCGATGCCAAAACCATCATTCGTGGTGGCTACGGTATCTTCTGGGCCCCTGCCTTCGGTCTCGGTTCACCCTTTAATAGTGAAGGCATCACTGCCAGCACTTCGCCTAATGCCGATGTAGCCGGGATCCCTCAGATCAACCTGAGCAACCCCTTCCCGAATGGCCTTGACAAGCCCGTAGGCAATCGTCTAGGCGGCCTTACCGGTATCGGTAAAACCGTCAACGTCTACTCGCCCGAAGCCACCAGCGGTCGCGTTCAGCAGTTCTCCTTCGACATCCAGCGCGAAATCGGCTTCGGTACCGTCGTCACCGCTGGTTACTCCGGCAGCCGCTCCTCCGACATCAGCTTCACCGCTGCTGGTCTCTCCATGAACCAGCTCAATCCCTCCAACTTTGGCCTCGGTGCCACGGCACTGCGCACCGCCGTTCCCAACCCTTACTTCGGCAGGGGCGGATCCAATGCGGTTGGTGGTGCCACCATCGAACGTCAGCAGACTCTGCGCCCCTTTCCGCAGTTCGCCGGCGTCACCTTCCTCAACGACTCTTATGTCAACGCAGACTACAACGCTTTAACCGTCAAGGTCCAGAAGCGTTATAGCCACGGTCTCAACTTCCTCACCGCCTATACGTTCTCCAAGAACATGGACAATGCCGGCGGCGGCGCGGGCAACAACCAGAATGCCGGTAATGCCGGTCCCCAGAACGTATATGACCTGCAAGCAGAACGTGGCCTCAGCTACGCCAATGCCCCCCAGCGCCTCACTAACTCCGTTACCTACGATCTCCCGATCGGCAAGGGTCGCGCCTTCATGGGTAGCGCCGGTTACGTCCCCAACCTCCTCCTTGGCGGCTGGAGCGTCAATGCGGTCAGCACCTTCTCATCAGGCTTCCCCACCCAGTTCTTCATGAACAATAATCTCAACAGCCCCTTCGGTACTGCCCGTCAGCGTCCGAATGCAACTGGTGTAGATCCCGCAGGCACCGGCAGCGTGGGCCAGCGTATCGACGCCTGGTACAACCCGGCTGCCTTCACCACCACCCCTGTCCTCACCTTCGGCAACGTCTCCCGCACAGTCGGGCTGCGTGGTCCCGGTCAAGTCAACTGGGACGTCTCCGTGTTCAAGAACTTCGCCATCACCGAGCGGTTCAAGGCTCAGTTCCGCGCAGAAGCTCTCAACTTCACCAACACCCCGCTCTTCCGTGCTCCCAACTCAGCCGTGGGTAACGGATCCTTCGGTCGTATCACGCAGCAAGCCAACTTCGCTCGAATGGTCCAGCTTGGTCTCCGCTTGTTCTTCTAAATAGCAGCAAAAGGAATGTCGCCTTCGTAACGGGATGCGTGTTTCCTGCCGAAAAATTCGCCGGATCGTCAATAAAAAGGCGCATCCGGCGAAAACGGCACATATAATGTATACAACCCAGTAGTTAAGCTCGAAAGGAACAGATCAAAAAATATGTCGCTCTTAAGCTCTGAAGCCCAACAGGATCTTCTCAAGCGCGGTGTCAGCCGTCGCAATTTTGGCCGTATCTCCGCACTCGTTGCCGGTGGCGCAGCCCTCCCCTTTTACAATGAAGCCGCCTTGGCTCAACTTTCCATGCGTATGGATGTTCCGGCAGACGCCGTCCGCATCAACGCCAACGAAAATCCCCTTGGTCCCTGCCCGGAAGCTGCAGAAGCCATGTACGCCGTCATTAAGGGCGGCGGTCGCTACATGTACGAAAAGACTTACGAGTTCGCCAAGGTTCAGGCCGACATCGACGGCGTCAAGCCCGACTACGTGATGCCCTTCGCCGGTTCCTCGGCTCCTCTGCATTACTCAGTGATCGCCTTCACCTCGAAAGAGCGCGGCCTCGTCACCGCAGACCCCGATTACGAAGCTGCCTCTCGCGCCGCTCAGTTTGTCGGTGCCAAGGTCACCAAGGTTAAACTTGATGCCGCCAACGCCTACAAGCATGACGTTAAAGCGATGCTCGCTGCCGACCCCAATGCCGGCGCGTTCTACATCTGCAACCCCAACAACCCCACTGGCACCTTGACCCCCAAGAGCGACATCGAATGGCTCATCAAGAACAAGCCGGCTGGCTCGGTTGTCATCCTTGACGAAGCCTACCTCCACCTCACCGGTGCCGATTTCGGTTCCGACTTCGTACAGCAGGATAAGGACGTCATAATCCTCCGTACCTTCTCCAAGCTCTTCGGTATGGCCGGCCTCCGGGCCGGTGCAGCCATCGGCCGCCCCGACCTGCTCAAGAAGCTCATGCCCTATTCATCCGGTGCACACCCCGTCACCGGCATGGTGGGTGCCGCCGCCTCTCTCCGCGCCAAGGGCCTGGTTGAGAAGCGCCGCGCCATCATTGCAGAAACCCGCAACAACACTCTCAGCTGGTGCACCGGCAAGGGCTATTCCTTCATTCCTTCGGTCTCCAACAAGTTCATGATCGACGTGAAGATGCCCGCCCGCAACTACATTGAAGGCATGTTCAAGGAAAAGGTTCTCGTTGGCCGCGCATGGCCCTCAATGCCTACCCTGGTCCGTGTTTCCATCGGTCTCCCCGAGGAAATGGCCAAGTGGAAGGTTGCTCACGAAAAGGTCATGGCTACAGCCAAGGCATAGTTTTGTCGTAATGCTCCAATAGAGGGCGGCTGCCGCGTCCGCGTCCGCCCTCTACAATTGACTCAGAATCTTTTCTTTTAGGACGACCTTGAAACTCCCTAAGATCGATTACTCCTGGAAACACCTCGGTGGCGATATCTTCGGCGGTGCCATTGCAGCATTGATTGCTTTGCCCTACGGCCTCGCTATGGCCACCCTCATGGGCATTCCTCCAATCTACGGTCTCTTTACTTCCCTCATCTCAGCTCCTCTTACCGCTCTTCTTGGCCGCAATCCAGTTCTCATCGGCGGCACCTCTACCGTCACACTTCCTTTTCTCGTTTCAGCCGTCCAACAACAAGGCCTCGCCGGTTGCGCCAAAGTCACCCTCGTCGCCGCTGTCTTCATGATGATCTTCAGCGTGCTCAAACTCGGCCGCCATATTTCCAAAATTCCTCACACGGTCGTCTCTGGCTTCTCCTGCGGTATCGGCGCCATGATGGTCATCAACCAGCTCCGCACCATCTTCGGCCTCCAGATTCCCAAAGATGTCACCTGGCCCTCAGCCATCCCCGCACAGGTTAAGATGGTTTTCCTCTACATCGGGACAACCCAGTGGTCTCCACTTCTCCTTGGCGTCATCGTCATCGGTGGAGCCTTCCTTTTCGCTCGCATCAATAACAAACTTCCCGCCCCTCTCCTCGGCATTCTTGCCGCCATCGGCGTCTCAGTTGCCTTCGGCATGCACGAAAAAGAAGTTGGTCATCTCAACCTCGACATCCCCCCCTTTATGGGCTTTACCTGGAGCCCCCAGGAAGTCTTCGCCCTCGTCAACGAAGGCTTTGGCCTGGCGGTCGTCTCAAGCATCAACCTCCTGATCACCTCACGCGTCGTCGAACACTTCCGTGGCCGTCATCGCCCTATGCGTCCTTCTGACGCCGATGGCGAACTCGGCGCTTACGGCATCGCTAACGTCGTTTGCGGCATCTTCGCCGCCCCCATGAGCGTCGGCATTCCCGCCCGCTCCCTGGCCAACGTCCGCTGCGGCGGCTCCAGCCGCATCTCAAATTTGGTCCATGCCGGAATGCTCCTGGCCTTCCTCGGGCTTGGCTCTGAAATGGTTTCGCACATCCCCCTTCCCGCCCTCGCCGGCGTAACCGCCTATGTTGGCATCTGTCTTCTCGAATGGGGCACTTGGGGCCGCTTGACGCGCATGCGTCCAGTTGACTCAGGTGCCTTTCTGTCCACCGCATTGGCCACGTTGTTGATCAATGCCGTTGTTGCCGTCGCCATCGGCTGCAGCTTCTATCTCGGGCGCTGGATCTACGACACTGTCCTGGCCCGGCCACGTTCGGCCGAATCGCCATCCACCAGCGCTGCGCTAACTCCACACTGATCTTGGCTGAACCCAGATCCTTCGCGAACCCCTAGCTCTACGTCCTGAGCAACCCAGAACAAATCGTCTATCTCGAAAGAGGTGTGTCATGCGCCCAAGCGTAACTGCACTCCCGTTTCTCCTGTTTTGTTTTGCCACGATGCTCCCGGCTCAGTCGTACCAGGGCGGACTTCGCGGCAGTGTCAAAGACCCAGCCAATGCCGCCGTCGCCATCGCCAGGATCACGCTCAAAGACGAGGCCACCAACATCACCCGTGCCACCCTCACCAACGATGTCGGTGACTTCGTCTTTCAAAGCGTCAATCCAGCCACTTACTCAGTCATCATTGAATCCCCAGGCTTCAGCCGTCTCGACCGCACCGGCGTTATCATCGCCACCCAAACCTTCCTCACCCTCGACTTCAAACTCAACGTCGGCGAAGTCACCCAGTCCATTAACGTCACCGAGGAGGTCCCCCTCATGGAGACCGCCAACGCTTCCACCGGTCAAATCATCGACGCCCAAAAGTTGACCGATCTCCCCAACCTCGGCCGCAACCCCTTCATGTTTGCCAAGCTCGCCCCCAACGTCGTCCAGGCCGGTGATCCCCGCTTCAACCGCATGCAGGATCAAAGCGGCAGCTCTGCCATCTCTATCGCCGGCGGCCCCATCCGCGGCAACAACTACCTTCTCGATGGCGTGCCCATCACAGACTCAACCAACCGCGCGGTCATCATCCCCACACTGGAGGCGGTGATGGAGGTCAAAATCCAGGCCTCCACCTTTGACGCAGAAGTCGGCCGAACCGGCGGCGGCATGTTCAACACCTTCCTTAAGAGTGGCTCCAATCAGATCCACGGCTCCCTCTTCGGCTACCTCCGCGAAAAGCAATTCCACGCAAACAGCTACTTCAACAACCGCAACGGCATCGCTCGTCCCGATCAACCTTATCGCAACTTCGGAAACTCCATCGGCGGCCCTGTCGTCATAAGGCATCCCGAAGAGACGCCTGCCTCAAAATTGCTACGCTAATCTCAATGATGAAACATCTGGCTCTGCTGCTCACCCTCGCCTCTCTATTGTCAGCCGAAGGCCGCCAGCTCCTCCAGCGTCCCGCCCTCAGTCAAACCCACATTGCCTTCTCCTACGCTGGCGACCTCTGGACCGTCGCCCGCACCGGCGGCACCGCCATCCGCATCACTTCCGGCGTCGGTACAGAGTCTGAACCCGCCTTCTCACCCGACGGCCAAACCGTAGCATTCACCGGCGAGTACGATGGTAACGTCGATGTCTTCACCGTCCCCGTCACCGGCGGCACGCCCAAGCGCATCACCTACCACCCCGATCCCGACAGCGCCATCGGCTGGACTCCCGACGGCAAGCGCATCATCTTCCGCTCCGGCCGCGATTCTTTCTCTCGCTACTCCAAGCTCTTCACGGTCTCGCCCAATGGCGGCCTCCCCGAAGCCATGCCCCTGCCCATGGGCTACTCTGGCGCCCACTCGCCCGACGGCAAAATGTTCGCCTACGCTCCTCTCGGCGTAGGCGGCGGCTTCTCCAACTACACCGCCTGGAAGCGCTACCGCGGTGGCCGCGCCAGCTACATCTGGCTAGCCAACATGGCCACTCTCGACACCGTCAAGATTCCCCGCACAGACTCTCAAGACTTCGACCCGATGTGGCTTGGCGACAAAGTTTACTTCCTCTCCGACCGCACCGGTAAAGCCAGCCTCTACCGCTACGACCCATCTACCAAGGCCGTCACCGATCTGGTGAAGAACACCGGCTACGACATCAATTCTGCCAAGGCCGGCCCAGGCGGAATCGTCTACGACCAGTTCGGCGACATTCACATCTACGACGTCAAAACAGGCAAAGACAGCATCGTCAAAATCGACATCACCGGCGACATGCCAGAGGTCCGCCCCCGCTTCAGCGATGTTTCAAATGAAATCCGCAACATCGGAATCTCCGCCGCCGGCGTGCGCGCCGTCGTAGAAGCCCACGGCGAAATCCTCACTGTTCCCGTCGCAAAGGGCGACACCCGTAATCTCACCAACACCCCAGGCGTGATGGAGCGCTCCCCGGAATGGTCACCCGATGGCCAAAGTATCGCCTACTTCTCCGATCGGGACGGCCCCTACGCCCTCCACATCAAACCTCAAAATGGCATCGGCGAAGCGAAGAAAATCTTCATCTCTAAAGACCCAGCCTACTATCGCAACCCGCAGTGGTCGCCCAATAGCAAGTACATCGCCTTCCACGACAACCGCCTCAATTTCTGGTACGCCGAAATTGCTACCGGCAATGTCATCAAGGTCCACACTGACCGTATTTCAGACAACAATGCAGATCTCGCCTGGTCGCCCGATTCCAAGTGGCTCGCCTTCACCCCGGCACTCTCCAACCGCATGCATGCCGTCTATCTGTACTCTCTCGAATCAGGCAAATCCTCCCAGATCACCGACGGCATGAGCGATTCACGCTCCCCGGCATTCGATCGCGACGGCCAGTATCTCTACTTCGCCGCCAGCACCGATTTCGGCACCTCCATCAGTGGTCTCGACATGAGCAGCGACGCCTTCTCCACAACTCGAAGCATCTACGCGGTTGTCCTGAACAACGAATCCCCATCCCCGGTTGCCCCTGAAAGCGACGAAGAAAAGCCCCTTACCGAGCGCACACCAGCCCGTCCGCCTGCAATCGCTGCCGCTCCCAAGCCCACCCGTGTAGATCTCGATGGCATCTCTGGCCGCATCGTTGCCCTGCCCATTCCCGCCCGCACCTTCGGTGGCCTGGTCGCAGGCAAAGCTGGAATCCTCTTCCTCTCCGAGAGCAGAGCGTCTGGCCGCGCCGGTGCTGGCCTTGGCCGCACCCTGCACAAGTTCGATTTCAAGAGCAAGAAGCTCGAGACCTTCGCCCAGGGCGTATCCAACTACGCTATCTCGGCCGATGGCGAGAAGATCCTCCTGGCCATGAGCGCCCCTGCCGAAGCTCCCGCCCAAAGCCGCCTCAACTACGCCATCGTCGGCACGGCTTCACCGATGAAACCAGGTGAAGGAACTCTCCGCATCAACAACCTCCAGATCCGCATCGAGCCCATAGCCGAATGGCAACAGATGTACCGCGAAGTCTGGCGCATCCAGACTGCCTACTTCTACGATTCGAAGTTCCATGGAGTCAACGTCCAGGAAGCGGAACAAACCTACGCGCAGTACGTCAAAGGAATCTCCTCGCGTGCCGAGCTCAACTACATCTTCCAGGAGATGCTCGGTGAATTCAGCGTTGGCCACATGCGCGGCGGTGGCGGCAACATCCCCAACCCGAAACGCATCCCCGGCGGTCTCCTCGGCGCAGATTACGAGATCTCGGGCGGCCGTTACAAGCTCAAGCGCATCTACTCGGGCGAGAGCTGGAATCCCCAACTTCGTTCCCCACTCGTTCAGCCCGGGCTTAAGGTCCAGCAGGGCGAATTCATCCTCGCCATCAATGGCGAAGACCTCAGCGCTTCGACTGACATTTCTCAGCTCCTCGAAGCCACGGCCAACCGCAGCGTCACCCTCAAGCTCGCCTCCGACCCTACCGGCAGCAACCTCCACGAAGTCGCTGTAGTTCCAGTCGCTACCGAGACTGCCCTCCGCAATCTCTCCTGGATCGAAGACAACCGGCGCAAGGTCGATCAGCTCAGCAATGGCAAACTAGCCTACGCCTACATGCCTGACACCGGCCTCGGCGGCCTCACCAGTTTCAACCGCTACTTCTTCGCTCAGACCGACCGCCAGGGTCTCGTTCTCGACGAGCGCTTCAACGGCGGTGGCCAGGTGGCCGACTACGTCATCGAAGTTCTCAAGCGTCCTCTCATGAGCTACTGGAAGCCGCGCTACGGCGATGTTTACAAAACTCCTGCCGGTTCGATCCAGGGCCCCAAAGTAATGATCGTCAACGAATTCGCCGGCTCCGGCGGTGATGCCATGCCTTGGCTTTTCCGCCAGGCCAAACTAGGCACGCTGGTTGGCAAGCGCACCTGGGGCGGTCTGGTCGGAATCGGCCAGATCCCACCATTGATGGATGGTGGCAATGTCACCTCACCGAGCTTCGGCTTCTTCAGCCCGGCTGGCGAATGGGATGTCGAGAATCGCGGTGTCGCACCTGATGTAGAGGTCGAGCTCGATCCCAAGTCCGTGGCTGCAGGTCGTGATCCCCAGCTCGAAAAAGCTGTCAGCATCGCTTTGGCCGAACTAGGGAAAATGACTCTCCAAACCCCAAAGGTGCCCAAGTTCCCCGACTACCACCGCTCAAACTAGTTGCGGAAGCGCAAGCTGCCGCCTTGTTGGATCTTCTCGATCAGGCCAACAATGTCCGATTCCTCAACCGGTTTCCGCAGCATCGACGAGGATGATCCGTCCAGCAACTCTGTGCTCTGCTCCTCGGCGCTTTCGCTCAGCAACGCGAAGTGCGGTGTCCGGTGATGCACCCTTTGGAATAGCTCGGCCCATGTCCCACCCTCCGGGCTTGCGCTGGCAAAAACAATGTCGAAGCGCATTTTCTCAGCTAGATCCACAGCTTCTTCGATATTGCTCACAGGTATCAACCGATGGTTCAGTTCTCCAAAGATCGACAACATCCGCCGCTGTGATTGCACCTCGGGCTCTACCAGCAAGGCCGTAATCGTACCCCTCTGGGGTGCAAACTGCAATGCGGTCGCAAGGTCTTCGAGCGGGCTCGAATTGAGCGTAGGCAGTTCTACATCGTAGCGGTATCGCCCCGCCCGTATCGTTGTAAACCGAACTTCACCGCCATAAGATTGCAGCAGGCCCTTTGTGATGGCCAGCCCCAGGGCAGACCCGCTAAAGTCGGGTCCTTCTCCGTCACCAAATGGCCCAGAGAACTCAATCTCGATCATCGCGCTCCGCCCAATCCGGCTCAGACTTACTTCAAAGAAATGCTCTAGCGAATATGTTGCCGCAGCCTTCGCATGCATAAAGAGATTCTCAAACACCCGGGTCAATTGATCTTGAGATCCAAGCACATAAAGACTTTCCGGCCCCAGATTGGCTTCACTCTCAATCTGCGCCTTCCGCATGTCTTCATCCATCTCTTCCATCAACCGCTGAAAGAGAAACCGCATGTCCACAGGGCGCGCATCTATCTGCTCTGCCCGTGCCACATCCACGATCCGTTTGACCGTCTCGCTCGCCTTCTGTACCTGCTCATAAATCGCCGCCGCATCGCTGGACGCCAGCGCCGCCGTCAAATCGCGAATCTTCTCCAACGGAGCATTCAACTCCGTAAGCACGCCGTGAATCAATTGCCCTGCCACTGCCAACTTTTCACTCCGATGGGTCTGCTCACGTATGGCGGATTCTTCGAGCCCTTCAAAATACTGGCAAGCGTCATTGGCCAGATGCTGTGCTGCTGGCTGCAAGGCTTCAATCAACAACAGCCGGCCCGCAGGCCCTGTCAACACCAGTGCTCCCCGCGCTTCGTTCCGGTTCCGCATCGGAATTACTAGCAACGACTTCGATTCTTTTTGCTTGCTATTCAAGAGGTCTGCCGAGTTCGTGTCTACAAATTGCAATAGTGTCTTGTTCTTGACTGCCAGTGCAATCCCGCTTTCAATTGCCGTGCCGCACTCATCGACATGAAATGAGTGCAGCGCAGAACTACTCTGATCCGGGATCCGCTCAAACAGTTTCCGTGTCGAATCGTAATGATAGGAACTCACCGTTTCTGCTGGAACTAACTCAAGCAATCGGCTTCTAAGAATCTCTGCCACTTCCCGTGCTGTTCCTGCTCCGTACAATTCCTCGCTCGCCTGCAGCATCCGCTGAATCACTCTATTCTGCCGCCGTGCACGCTGCTGCAAATACCATGCCGCAAGGATCACCAAAAGCACCAGCAAAACAGCCGCGGGCACTATCTGTGGGGGTACCGCCGGTCGAGGCTCTATCATTTCAATGTCTTTCGGGCTCGCCAGCAACAACTGAAAGAACTGATTAAATGGAGGCCTCAGGCAGAACTGGCTCACCAACCCTTTCACCCTGATTCTGTCGCCCTTCTGGTATACCGACAGCGGGTGTTCACTCCCCCCTTTCATCAGCGGCAGAAATACCCGAATCGATTGGCCGCCTTCGCTGAAGTCCAGTAGGTCGCCTTTCGATCCTTCCCGAAACTCCCCAACCACTCCCTGAATTTCAACCTTCATGCCCTCATACTGAAAGCTCGCCGCACTCGTAGGCGTCAACTGGATCAGCCCCGGCAAACTTCCGCTCCCAATTACTCTCAACTCGCTCGGCTTAAGCACGGCCTGCCCTGCATGCAAACTCACAATGCCAGAAGCTTCGATCAATGTCCCAGGTGCAAAGTCCGGCCCGCTCGGTTTTTTCGATTCGTTATCCCCGGAAAAAACCAGCATCAAACCCGAATTCTTGCTTTCCGCATCGAGCAACGGTAGATAACTGGCATCTGGCGCGTCCAATACGGATGCCTGTACCAAGCCCTGCACTCGAATTGCTTCTCCCAGCAGTTTCGGACGAAAGTCCGGTCCAACCCGGGCGGACGCCTCCGACAATTTTACGATTCGATAGCCCCGCGACTCCTCAACTGCACCCTGTCCATAGACCATTTGGAGCGCACACAAACCAATTACGATATTTAAGCTTGTTCTTGGAGCCATTCTTGAAGTCGGATATCTAGGAAATGATCGGCTTCTACCGCCTGTCCAATCAGAGTAGTCCTATGAGAATTTATAGCTACCACTCTCATCCCTGCCGCAACTGCCGCATCTATTCCTGTTTGGGAATCCTCAAAAACTATACAGTCTTTAGGTGCTATCTGCAAGAGTTCGGAGGCTTTAAGGTAGATTTCCGGATGCGGTTTTCCGTATTTCACCATCTGACCATTCAGTGCAAACCGAAAGAAACTGGCTAGCTCAGCCCGGTCTAGAACAAAATCTACATTAGCAGCCTCAGCATTTGAAGCCACAGCCTTTGGCATAAGAAGATTCCGCGTCAAAAACTGCCGAACTCCAGGCACGAGCGACGCCTCAAGCTCCCCTTCAATTAAGTCGCGGTACAAAGCTTCTTTCTCCGAGCCCATTCTTTGAATCTCTTCAGCATTTAATTCACTACCGAAGACATCTCGCAAAAGTTCGTCGTTATGTTTACCGTGCATCCTCGAGTTCAGGGTCGACGCATCGCGCCCCTGCCTTTCGAGGTATACCTCCCAGGCCCTTACGTGGAAGGGCATTGAGTCGACGATCACACCGTCCATATCAAAGATGAATGCTTGAGGTTTCACAGGTTTCTTCAGATGAGAGCTAAAATCAGAATGGCATGGATTTGTTCTCAGAAATTGTTCGTCTCCGCAAGCTCGGTCAGAAGTGCGCCCTGGCCACGATCGTCGAAGTCAATGGCTCGATCCCCAGCTACGAAAGCGCCAAAATCCTCGTCCGGGAAGATGGCAGTTTCATCGGCACCATCGGCGGTGGCTGTGTTGAGGCTGAAGTTTGGAACGCTGCTCGAGAAGTCATCGAAACCGAAAAGCCCCGCCACCTCAATTTCAATCTCGGCCAGGACGCCGCCTACGACAACGGCCTCATCTGCGGCGGCCAGCTCAACGTCTTCATCGAAGCGATCGTCCCTCAGCCCCACGCCTTCATCTTCGGTGCAGGCCACATCTCAAAAAGCCTCGCCAAAGTTTCCTCCCTGGCCGGCTTCGGCGTTTCTGTCATTGACAACCGCGAGAGCTTCGCCAATCGCGAACGCTTCCCCGACGTTGAAGAAGTTCTCGCAGCCGAGTACGAAGAAGCTTTCTCCAGTCTCAACATCAACTCCTCCAGCTACATCATTATCGTCACGCGGGGCCATCGCGACGACATGCGCGTTCTTCGTTGGGCCATCACCACCGAGGCTCGGTATATCTCGATGATCGGCTCCCGCCGCAAAGTGATTGCCGTGGTCAAGGAATTCGAAAAAGAAGGCGTCAGCCGCGAGAGCTTCGAGCGCATCCACGCTCCCATGGGGCTCGAAATCGGCGCCATCACCCCCGAAGAGATCGCCGTCAGCGTCGCCGCCGAAATGATCGCCGTCCGCCGTGGGGCCGACCCCAAATGGAAGGCAGTAGCCAAAGGCATCTTCGCCAGCAGCCAAACCGCTGCGAGTCTAAAATGATCTGTGGCATCGTCCTTGCCGGCGGTGCATCGTCCCGGATGGGCCAGCCAAAAGCACTCCTGCCGCTAGGAACCACCACCATGGTCGAACGCCTGGTAAAACTCTTTAACCACTTCTGCGAGCAAACCATCATCGTCACCGGCACCCACCATAGTCAGATCCTCAACACCTTGCCCCAACTCGCTCCCCAAATTCTCTTTAACGAAAACCACGCCGAGGGCATGTTCTCAAGCCTCCGCAAGGGCCTCGCCGCAACCAGCGCCGATGCCATCCTCTTAAGCCCGGTCGACTTCGCCTCGGTCGAAGCGTCCTCCATCGCCAGCCTATTCAACGCACCCACCCAGCCCATCGTAAAGCCCCGCTTTGAAGGCCACAGCGGCCATCCCATCCTGATCCGTCAACCGGCAATTGACGCACTGCGTAAGGCTGATGCAGGCTCCAATGCCAAACAAGTCCTAAGCCAATTCCAGGCCACCTACATCGACTTAAATGATCCCGGAGTAGCCGACGATTGCGATACCCCACAAGACTACGTGCGACTCCTCGCCCGCTGGCAGGCCCGCGTATGAAACTCAAACTTTGGCTCGCAGGCATACTTCTTCTGATCACTGCCCTTGCCCTCCCATTCTTCAGCGCCGGCTGGGTCAAACAAACCCTTCAAACGAGTCTTCAACTCGCGCTCTCGCGGCAAGTCCGCATCCAGGGAGAAACCCACTTCCGCATCTTCCCAACCCCCGCCATCCTGGCCGACGATGTCACCATCGGCGAAGACCCCAATTACTCCCTCGAGCCCTTCGCTTATGTCACCGTCCTTGAGGTCCAGCCGAGCGTGCTGGCGCTACTCTCAGGCCGATTAGAAGCGGCAAGAATCCGCCTCACCGAGCCCAGCGTTAACCTCATGCGCGGCCCTATCGGTTGGAATATCCAGAGCATCGTCTCTGGCAACCTCCGTCCCCCGGAAATCGAAGTTCGCAACGGCCGCCTCAACTTCAAACAAGGCAACGCCAAGAATGCCTTTTACCTCACCAACGCACTGGTCGACATCAGCGCACCAACCTCGCAAGGCGACGTCAAGATCTTCTTCTCGGCAGAGCCGGCCAGAACCGATCGCGGCACCCAGGGCTTCGGTAAATTCTCTTTGCGTGGTGAAGTCCACGCCCCGCCCTCCGCCATCCCCGGCCTTGACTTCGACCTCGAACTCCAGCCCAGTTCCATCCACGCCTTCAACTTCTTCTTCGGCGCGAGAGGAGTTGATTTTGCCGGCAAGCTCTCCGGCAAAGGCCGTCTCAAAGGCCCCTGGAACAAAGCCGTGATCGAAGCTGGCTTTCAGTTTGAAGGCCTCGCCCCCCAGGGCTTCCTCCCCTTCGTTGGCAAAAGCAACAAGCTCGCGCTCGCCGGCTCGCTCGACATCCCCGGCCAGCGCTTCGCCCTCGATACTGTCGGCGATGAAGCTGTCCGCGTCCGCATGCGTGCCCGCGATTTCTTCCAGTCCCCCAAAGGCGCACTCCTGCTCCAACTCCGCAATATTGAACTCACCAAGCTGATCGACCTCGGCCGTGAAGCGAATGCCAAAATTCCTCTAGGTCTCACCGGCAAAGGCAATTTCAACGGCGTCATCGGCTACGCCTGGCCCAGCACTGAAGAAGTGCCCGCCAAGGGCATGATCCGCTTCGCTGATGCCAGTATCGAGGTCCCGGACCAACCTGGCCTCATGACCCCTTCAGCTACCGCCATAGTCGAAGGCTCCCGTTGGATCCTCGCCCCTTCCGAAATCCGTGTCGGAGAATCCCAGACCGCCATTATGAGTGCCGATTGGAACGCCCGCACAGGCGCTCTTCGCCTCGACGTCGCCACCCAACTCCTCAGCATCAAAGGCTTGAAGTCCGGCCTGGGCCTTCTCCTCCAAGCCTCCAGCCTCCCGCTCCTTTCCCGAGCCCAGGGCGGCAGTTGGCAAGGCAACGTCCAGTTCCAGCGCACCGAAGATTCCGACCCTGGCCAGTGGAGCGGCCGGCTCGGCGTCCGCAACATCTCCGTTGACCTCGACGGCATCCCGGCCCCTCTCGATATCTCCACCGCTTCGATCGAATTCGATCCCAACCGAATTTCCATCAAACGCATGCGCGCCGAATGGGAATCCGTCGATCTCGAAGGCGAAGTCTCCTACATTCCCCAGAGCACACGCCCCACTGAGCTAAACCTCATCATCGGAGAAGCCTCCATCGGCACCCTCACCCGCGTCCTCCAATCTGCCCAACGCCCTCCCTCAACCCTCCTCGAAAAGATGCGCCTCCGTCGCTCCTCAATGCCCGATTGGCTCCGCAGCCGCAACCTTTCCGGTCAAATCCAGTTCCGGTCCCTCGAATTCGCCAGCGGTTCCTTCCACCCTCTCAATCTGAAATTCTCGTGGCGCGGTGCGAAACTCGAAGCCACCATCCAGCCCTCTGAATTCTCGATCCCCTTCCAACCTGGTGCTATCCACCTCGAAGGCAGCCTCAAAACCGAACTCTGGCAACCCACTGAGTCTTATCAACTCGAAGGCAACATCTCAGACTGGCCCGTCGACAAAACTACTGCGACTCTGGTGGGCAAAATCAAAACCCCTTCAATCGATGCCGACTGGTCCGGCAACCTCGAAGGCGAAGCCAAACTCACTTTCGCCGATGCCACCGCAGAGCCAATCAATCTCCTCCTCCAGCAAGGCAAACTCACCCTCGATTTTGGCGAAGGCCGCCGCAAGCCAATCACGCTCACCGCACCTTATTGGCCCCTCGCGTTACCCCCAGAGCCATAAAGCCGCAGCACCTGCGATCGAATCCCCTCCGGCACCAAAATTTCCCAGTCCCCGCCACAGGCAATCCGCTGCCTCACCTCCGTCGACGAAATCACATCCATAGCCGCCTCCACCTCCAACCACCCGAAATAAGCGGCCAACTCTTCAGGCAACGCCCAAGCCTCCTGCCGTCGCGCACTTAAGATTCGGTACTTCCTCATGTTCGATTCCAGATACTCAGCATGGCCAATTACATCGAGGCCGTAGTCCCACTCGACGATACGCCGCGCCCCGTCCTCCCCAATCAACAACTGAACCGATTTCCCCGGCAGCGTCTCCTCCATCTCCCCAGCAATCGAAAAGAACAAACTCTCCCGCGACACCGCCACAGCATCCCCTGTACTCTCCAGCACCATCCGCAACCGCGCCGGTAGCGCCACGCCCTCGTAGCTCTTATGCGGAAACCGCTCCGGCATCACCCAAACCACCTCATCGACAACCGAGCGTGCGGCGTTTGCCAGCGCCACATGTGCCACCGTCGGCGGATGAAAAGCTCCGCAAAAAACTGCAATGGAACGGCTAGCTTGCCGAGGACGTCTCAGGAATCGCATACTCTCCTTTCAATTTAAGACGACGAGAGCGTTACACTTTGGAATACACAACCAATGTTTACCTGGATCTGCCCCAAGTGTGGAAGAGAAGTCGGCCCTTCCTACAACGAATGTCCTTTTTGCGCCGAAACCGGACCCCCAAAAATATTGCCGCCCGTGCCTGTGGGACCCCATTCTCTACAGCCTCAATATGTAGCTCCAGCCCCGCCACAGCCGCAGTACGTTCCCCCTCCACCACCAGTGCCGCCACCAGCATCGGCGCCAGCACCGTTACCTCCACCACCTGCACCCGTCCAGCAAACCTACCTCGTTGGTGCCGATGATCACAAACGCAGCATCCCGGGCTGGCTCGCTGCTATCCTTGCCTTTGCTGCCGTAGCTCTCATCGCGTGGGCCTTTGTTTACTTCACCCAGTCCAGCCGCCAGGTTAACCCTGCTGTCGCCAAATCCGCTGCCAAACAAAAAGCTGCTGGCAACCCCTACGCGAAGTACCTCGAACTCACCGGCTTCCGTATCAACGAAACCACCGGCAAAAAACTCCAGGTCCAGTTTCTCGCCGTCAACCATGGGGCTGCAGATCTCGCCGGCATCGAAGGCATAATCACCCTAAAGGTCAAAGGCTCTGAAGCAGACGAGCCAGCTGTCACCTTTAAATTCAGCATCTCGGAAGTCCCGGCTTTCGGTGCAAAAGAAGTCGTAGTCAACGCCTTCATCCAGAAGCGCAAATCCCTCGACATGCCAGACTGGCTCTTCCTCGAACCCGTCGTCGAGTTCACCTCTACCGAATAGCCAGCGCCTCGCGAGCCGGCTTGTGATCAGGGTTGATTTCAAGCGCCCGCTTGAAATCCATCTCTGCCGCCTGCCGCTGCCCAAGTGCAGCCAGAGCCACACCCCGGTTGTAAACATGTGAAGCCACACCAGGCTCAATCGCAAGCGCCTTACCAAAAGCCCGCAGAGCCTCTGCAGGCTTTCTCAACTCCAGATACACCCTACCCAACTCCGTCTGATACCCGGCATCCCGCACCGCCGGAGCGCCTGTTAGCGCATCCAGGGCCTCCTCCGGTGCAACATACTTCGTGTACTGCAACAGCGCCCCAACATTGCCGGGCTGCCGCTCCATCGTCATTCGCCAAATTACCTTCGGCTCTCGATAAATCGAATAAGCCCAATCGCCCGCCAGCCCTGCATAAAGAAGCACCAACACCCAAGGCCATCGCACCGCCGGCATCGCCGCCGCCAGCAACGCCACTGGCAAATACATCCGTCGCGAAGCTGCCAGATCCGCAATCGGAAACACGCTCGATGTAGGCAACAAAAACAACAACGCCCCCACCAACCAGAACGCCCATCCCGCCCGCGCATAATGCCGGCGCGCTAAATACAAACCCACCACCGGCAACACCCACAACCCGAGACACCACACCGGTGACACATCCACCATCCATCGCATCCCCACAAAAGAAGGCCAAACAAGCTGCTTCATATAAAGCCCAATCACCACCGGCTGCGTTGAGAGGTAACTCAACCAAC
>ENA-ORBV01005214-ORBV01005214.1-microbial-mat-metagenome-genome-assembly--contig:-NODE-5214-length-24142-cov-40.540453_pt1 | contig 24142 bp, 37 predicted proteins | sample MGYA00237777_ERZ505514 | MGnify/ENA primary metagenome ERZ505514 (study PRJEB26160, sample SAMN06269048) | microbial mat metagenome | isolation source: Oligotrophic lake microbial mat | place... | reverse complement strand
CAGCGCTCCAGCCCCTGGGGGGGCCGGACTGGAAGGGCCTTGCTTCGAGACAGATCGAAGCCTCCCGGCAGATATCGCCACCGCCCTTGAGTTTGGCGAAACCATCGAGCGGACCTTGACGCTATGTCAATCCGAACTGCACGCCTGCGCGGCGCTGCGCTGATCCTGCTGTTCGCGATGGCGCTGGCGGAAAAGGCGCGTTCCGCGGCGAATGCGATCACGGGTCCAGCGGCATAGAGGCGCGCAGCCGGAACAGGTCCCACATCGCGGGGTGCATGCGCGTAACGCCGCTCTCCCATGCTGCCCATGATGACCTCGAGCAGTGCAGTAGGGCAGCGGCGGCCGTCTGGGAGAGTCCAGAGACAGCGCGCGCCTGGCGGATGGAGTCCGGGGAGGGAGATCGGCCCGAGGGGCCGGGGGGCAGGTTAGGCTCCACCACGGCGCGCTGCCTGGGGCATGGGGATCGAGCATTCCCAACCATCACCCTCTGCCGATGCAGTCCAGGCTGCATCGTTGCGGGCAGCCTGCGGGAACGCTGGCCAGTCCCGCGCCAGCGCTCGACGGAGCGGACGAAGGCTTGCGTTCCGGCGACTCTGCGGCAGGTCGCCGGATGTTCCGTTGAATTTGCTGCTGCCGTCCCGATCGTAATCTCGGATGAAATACGACCAACCGCAGTTGGCGGTGTCACTGTCGTCGTAATAGATAATGATCTTGTAAGTAGTGGCGCTCATTTCGTTCTCCCCGTAGTGGCTGCCGAAGGCAACCGAGATAGCCACGCGGCTATCCCGGATGCCCTGGGGGTGAGGTCAGTCGGGCGTGCCCCAGATCCCGAACTGGTCGTTCAGCCGCGCCGTCGCGCAGTCCGCTTGACCGCGCGAGAGGAACAGGCGATCCGCCCCGCCGCCGGCTTGCGTAACGTCGACTCGTATGATGGAGGTGATAAACCACCCAGGAGTACGGCGCTCCAGGGTCACGCCTGTAGCTGCTCGCCGAAATCCCGAATAGCTAGAGGGTACGGCCGTGCTGCTACACGACACGACTCGCGCTCCGACCGTGCGCTTTTTCGCGCCGACCCATTCCACGACTCGCGCCTCGGAGCGTTCCGCGATCTCCTCTATCTCGCCGTAGGTTGTGTAGGCGTGCGCGTTCGCCCGCCCGTTGACGCTGGCAAGCGCGGCTTCGATGGCTGCCGAGTTCTGTGCGCAGATCTTGATGGGTTTCATTTTGTTTCTCCCGGTTGGTACTGCGTTGGTCGATGTAGGTATTGTACAGAGTCTGTACACTAATGCAAGAACTATATTTCCCGGATTGTGGGCAGGAATCTGCCCACCTGTGCATCAAAACGGATGTTTCTTGCGACATCCTGCTCTAGCGCAGGATGTGCCGATACGAACTCATAATCCGTTGGTGCCGGGTTCGACTCCCGGGGGGCCCACCATAGGGAAATCAGGCCTTGGCGCGGTTGTTTCGCCGGCTCAATGTGGGCAGGTTTTTGACCACTCGTGCAACGGCCTGGGGGTAGAGGTGAGCGTACCGCTGCGTGCTCTGGTGGCTCTTGTGCCCTAGTGCTGCACCGACCTCGGCGAGCGTCGCGCCCTGGCTGATGAGGAAGCTCGCGAACGAGTGCCGAAGGTCATGCAGCACCAGGTCAGGCCGATCAATGGCCACGCGAGCGAGCTCAAAGCGCGCGTAGTACGTTCTCCAGTGGAGACCGAAGGGTAACCACTTGAGATCGGCGCGGCATCCCGGGTGCAGCCAGACCATGCGCGACGCTTTGTTCTTTGTGCTCGAGGAGGGCACCTTGAGCCACCAGTCAGCGCCGTCCTTGACGATATCCTCGGGCTGGCGTGGCAGCAGCTCCGAGACCCATCGCAATCCAGTGTAGAAGATCAGCCTCACCAGCGCGCGGGTTTGCTTGTCCGTGATCGCGCGGAGCAGCTCGGCCACCTGGTCGGGCTCGAGGTAGATCTCGCGCGCGTTGTCCACGGCCGGCATGACCATGCGCGTCGACCAGTCCTGGCTGCCGATCTGGTGGTGCTTCCAGGCGTATTTCACGGCCGCGCGCAGGTAAGCCAGCCGGTTACGGATGGTGGCCGGCGTGAGCTTCTCATCGTCATCCTGGTGGCGCCGTGCGTCGGTCGCATACTCGCGGCAGATCGCCGGCAGGTCGCTCAGCGGTTTGCTTTCATACCACTCAAGCAGCAGCGCGAGTGTCTGCGTCGTCTGCTTGTGGCGCTTCAGCGCCGGGACGCGGTGCTTGAGATACGCGGCTACCGCCGCATCGATCAGCGGCTCCGAGTCGTCGACACCAGCCGCACGGGCGAGGAGTCGGGAGTCCGTCTTGCGTGCGTAGTTCTCGGCTTGATCGCGACTCCAGCCTGCCGGAAGCAGTCGCGAAGCACGGACGAGGCGCCCGTCGAGGATGCGGCGGAGTCGGTAACGCCAACGTCGTAAACGTCGATCGAAGTGCGCCGGCATTTGGTCACCAATTGGTCGATGTCTTCGGGGCGGAATCGGTGCATTCTAGGCCCGAGCACGACAACGGGCAGACGCCCCTGCCGGACGAAACCGCGCACGGCGCCCGTGCTGATGCCGAGGCGCTGCGCGACTTGTGCCGCTGTCAGCATTTAACGTGGCGCTGCCATCTCGACCGCGCGTCGATGTAAATCCCGCTCATGTTCATTCCTCCTCATAGCAGCCGTATCTGCCCGGCCGCTTCCAGCTCGTCGGCGCTCGGCAGGCGTGGTGGATCATTGCGATGCGCCGAACAGCAGTCCGTTGCTTCTTCTTCGCTGATAAATTCGTCGGCGCAATCCGGACATGTCCAGATTATTTGAATGTCAGGCTCGGCGTCGTTGCATTCCCGCCAGCACGCTGCTGCATCGCAGCGGTCAGCGTGAACGGTTGCGCAAATCTCGCAGCGGAACCGCTCGACGATGTTAATTCCGCTCATGTTCATTCCTCCAGTTCGGCGACGCCCGCCCGCGTGAGATGAATGCGGTTGTCCTCGCGTATCTCGATCAGGCCTTTGTCCATTAGATCGTTCCACAACAGCCGTCCGACAGGCTCGAAGTCGCCGATGAAGTGCTCTTGGATGGCTCCGTTGCTAGTGTCCCTCACGTACCGTAGCGCTGCTAAGTTGGTTTGCATTAGAACGGAATGTCATCGTCAAGCTCCGCGATCGTCGTCGGCCTCTGCGCCACCTTGGCTGCTGGCTGCGGTGACTCTCTCGGGCGTTGCTGCTCGGCTTGCGGTCGGTCTTCCGCGCGCTCGACCTTGATGTTCTTGTACTCTTGATTTTTGTCCTGGCTGAACCCGTCCCACATCGAGAGCCAGTACTTCACCCCGTTAATAACGACGTGCCCGCGCCAGTCGGGGCGCCTCTCGTTGCCGGCCTTATCGTTCGGGAACACGACGCCCCTCATTTCGGGGTCGAACTGTTGGTTGCTCATGCTGCCTCCTGCTTTGCTGGTGCTACCAAGGCCCACCCGCGAATCGTCACAACAGCCTCGGCATAGTCGAGCGCTGCCAGCGCCTCTCGCCTGTGGTCTTTGCCTGCCCAATAAGCCCTGGCCTCGGGCAGCCGAAATTCGTGACAGCCGACGCGGATAGACAGCCAGCCATCGCGCAGCCACGCGTGGGCGTGATAGCCGTTCGGTGCTCCCATGTGAATGATCCCCTCCGCGCCATCGAGGTTCGCGCCTTTGAAGGACGCGCCACGGAGGTCCGCGTCACGGAGATCCGCCCATTCGAAGTTCGCGCCTTCGAAATTCGCGCCACGGAGGTTCGCGCCTTCGAGGTTCACGCCTTCGAGGTTCGCGCCTTCGAAGTCCGCGCCACGGAGGTCCGCTGACAGCCTAACCGCCTCCTGTGCGCACACCTTCAGAGATTCCGTTTCGAGGCTGAACAGGTCCGCGTTGGAGTATCGGTGCTTGATTTCGAACAGCGAGGTCACGTCATTCCTCCAGTTCGGCGACGCCCGCCAGCCGCGGCTTCAACGGAGACCCGCAAAAAACGCAGAACGAAAAATCATTGTCGGTCGGCGTGCCGCCGTCGCTAATCGAGAATGCGTGACCGCAGGCGGTTTCCCAATAATCTTCATCTTCGTCGTATTGCGACCACGTACATTTCGCCTCCAGTTCGGCGACGCCCGCCAGCCGCTTCTCGGGCCGGCTCATGTCATTCCTCCGGTTCGGAGGCGCTGTGACGGCGTGGTAGCGCGAGGAAACCGATCGAGTTCGATCGCAAGGCCGCGCTTGAATATGCGGCTCAGCTGGATGCGCTTGTGCGCGTCAGCGTTGATGTGCACGCGGTTGGCCGCGAGTTCGGCGGTCCCGGCGGTGTACACGTGAATGAAATCATCGAGGTCGGTTTCGTCTATTTCCACTGTGATAGAGATCATGCAATTATCTCCAATGATGTGACCGGCGAAACACGCTCATGCGCGCCAACGCGGGTCGAGAACCCCAGTGAGTCCAGGCGTTGAACGCCCACACGAAGGTGTACGCGCACGAGAGCGCGAACATGCCCCACTGCGCTTCCGTCGCGGTGGTGTACAACCACAGCGGCTGCCCCAAGAGGCCGAACCAGCAGGCGAAGCGCTGCCGTTCCTCGCGGCGGTCCAGGGCGAGGGTGATGGCGATGAGTCCGGTGACGGCGATGCCAATCTGGAGAATCAGTTCATGGATCATGACAAGCCTTTTCGCGCCGACGATTGGCGCTCGATCCGCTGAATCTGGCTGATGTCGCGCGCGGCGTCCTTGAGCGGCTGGCAGTTCCACTGCTCGTCGAGAAACGCTGCGGTCCAGGAGTCGCCATTCGCGGCCACAGCGCGGCGGATGCTGCCAACGGGGAAGCGCCGGGGGTCGATCCGGTGAGTCTCCTCGTCCTGGTGGTACTGCTCGAGGTATGTGATGAGGTCCTTGGTGGAATCACGCTCGGGCCAGCGGGCCCGTGCTTCTGGGATCACGTCGACGATTGAACGGATGTACCCCGCGCGGTAGTGGGCGAGGACGTCGGGCGGGAGGGGGTACGCCTGCGTCCCGCGAACCATTTGCTTGCTCATCGTCTCGCCCTCCCGCCCCCGCCGCCTCCGGTGGAGGCTCGGCGCGGGGGCGTCGATGAGCGAAAACTAGCAAACCGCTATTCTTATGTCAATAGCAAGATGCTATATCTTTGTTTGGATGATGTATCCGGAGAAATGGCGCGCCCTGCAGCAATTCTTAGACACCGCCCGGAACCGGCCGAAACTGCTGGAAATCGTCAGCGCGCTGATGTCGCGGTCCGCTGGGGTGACGATCGAGTGACGGAATGAGGCGGCTACTTGAACAGCCCGGCCACTGTCCTACCGACTTGCTCCGCGGTCGTTGGCGGCGGCGGTTCTGAGGTGAGATCGTATCTGCAGTGTATGCAGATTTTCGCCTCCCGGCGCACCGTCTCCGCACATTGAGGGCATACGCGATAGTCCCGTGAGCCGCGGTCGCGCGCCGGTTCCCGTTGCAGGGCATCCCCGCTCGAGGACAGCAGCACCACGATCAGCCCGATCAAGGGCGAGAGCACCAGCGCGATGAAGGCGAACCCCATGAATGAACGGCCACGCGCGGCCGCGATCGCGCCGACAGCGACCGTGAGAATGAGCCACCACACCATGATCTCAGCCATCTTTTCTCTCTTCCGGGGTTTCTGTTCACGGGGTCTCCATCCGTGTTCGAGCACGAGCAGGGGAGGCCGGTTCCGGTGCGGCCGCTGATGCGGTGACATCCGTGACGCGCAGTTCGCGCAAGACGGTTTCGTTCGCGCGAACTGCTGCCTGCAGCTCGGCAATGAAGCCGCGGCGCTGCTCCTGCGTGAGTCGCTCGAACAAAAGTAGCAACTGCCGCTTTTCGGCGGTGCCACCATAATATGCGCGCGGCTCCTCAATGGACAAAGGCAAGTCCGGCGTGGCGTCATCGTGGACGTTGTCCATCCATCCGAGGCCAAGGGCCAGATGGGTTTCAATGCGCCGCGCGACAGGGTCGCCCATCTCCCGGTTGCCGGTGTTGAGCTGACTGACGTGAGCGACCGACAAAGCCGCCTTGTCCGCGAGCGCCCTCTGCGTGCGGAAACGCTTGATGAGCGCTTTGAGATTGCGCCGGCGAATGGCCTTGCTGTCCATGTGCTTTGGACGATAGCGAGTTGCTACTGACCCCGCGATGAGCACGTTGCTATTGACCATTCGTTAGCATGTTGCTATTTTGCGCTCCATGGATATGCACACGTACTGGCGCGGCCTACCGACTGCGCAACGCGCCGCGCTTGCGGAGAGCTGCGACACCCAGGTGGTCTACCTCTCGCAAATCGCCCACGGCCACCGAAAGGCGAGTGGTCGCCTGACGTTGCGGCTCGAGCAGGCCACCTCTGGAGTCGTCACCCGTCATGACCTCCGGCCGGATCTGTACCCGCCCGAAGTCGCGGCCAGCAGCGAGGCGGTCGCATGACCCCGCGCGCTCCCCGGTTCAACCGCTGCGCCGAGTGCGGCCACCTGCACGCGGCAACGATCTGCCATATCTGCAAAACGCCGACCCTGACCGCGTTGGTCTGGGCGGATGGCGTACTGGATGCAACGGCCCCCACCATGGGCTCCTCCCCCGCCCCGCAAGGGGCGGTTCCAAAAGCCCGGGCGGCGTAGGTCGCTCGGGCTTTTTTTTACCTGCCTATGAGGCGCAGACAACATGCCGCCCAACGACGAGAAATACGTGGAGGAAGTCAAGCTGCGCCTCACCGAGCGCCTGTTTCTCGATTTGTCTCGGCTCGCCGAGGCGGACAACCGATCGATCTCCGACTATGTGCGTCACGTTTTGTTGCTCCACGCGTATGGGTCAGCTCGCAGTCTGCGCAGCGACGTGGACGCGCGATAGGCCCGAAACGGCCCGTTTGTGAACCACGAAATAAATCATCGATATGCCAATTGGTTACGCGATGCTGATGATCTCTCGGCCGATCACCGCGGCTGAACTGCTGGGGCGGGTGGGCGCGATCGTCCCGCGCAGTGCGGCGCGGACGGTTGCGCCGCAGACGCCACCACGGCCGGAGCCGGTCGAGTCTGATCGTCTGTGTCCCAGGTGCAAAGCGCGCGGGCGCGGGATGCCGCCCTCGAGGAATCTCTACACGTACTGCGTGCCGTGCCAGCGCGCGGCAAATCGCGCGTCGTACCTGAAAACCAAGGCGGCGGCGCGCTAAATGACATCTGCCCTTTTTTTGCCTCCCCTATGTGAGGTGCTGTACAGACAAGATCGCGCCGGCGCAGTCGAGGTGCATAGATGATCCGCATTCAGGTCTTCAGCCCCGACGCCGAGGGCATGATCGAACGCCCGGACAATTCGGGCGAGCGCGAGTACGGCCCGGTCACGCTGGACATGCTCAACGGCGGTCGGTTGTACGTGCAGGGCGCAAAACGTTATCCGGATGCGCACGAGATGATCCCGGCGCTCGGGGTCAGGCGACCCTGATGCGCGCTCCGGCCTACAGCCAGCGCGTGCTGGCGCTGCGCAAGAACAGCGAGCCCGACCAGTTGATGGTGTTCTACGGTCGCGGTTGGCCGCGCCTGAATGCGACGCACGCGATGGTGGGCGTGGCGGATGACTGGGTGCCGTGGTCGCTCGACTGGAGCGTCGCCGCAGGGTTGAGCGTGCTGATCCACGAAACCGGCGAGGCCCCGCCGATGATCGAGGGCTGGCCCGCCGTGCTTTGGCTCGCCGCCGAGATCCAGGCGCGCGCGCTGTCGGTGATGATCCGCGACGGCGACCGGTGGTCGTCGATCATGATGGTGGCGCTGAGTTGGACGGAGGAGCTCGGCGAGTCTCCTCCGTGGTGGCCTGGCTCCATCGCGAGCGTCGCGTCACAGCGCTGGCGGCGGTACATGACCGCGCCGGAGTTCAGGGCGCGGGCGTGGTGGTTGCGGGGATGAGCGGCACGTGGCCAGACAATCCCGTCGTGACGGGCGATCCCGTCGTGGACAATTACCGGCCGCGCACCGAACTTGGCCGCGCGCTGATCAGCCTGCGTCGGGAATATGTCGCCGCAGGCGGTCAACTGGACGACGCGGATGCCGAGCGCGGGCACATCGCGTGGTCGGATGCGCAGTCGTTGATCGATCGTGGAGCGGATGCCGAGCGCGAGCGTATCTGCCTGCTGCTCGACCGGCACGGCTACGGCCATGCCGCGCACGCGATCCGCACGGGACGGGACTGATGCGCCGCGTATTAGCTGACCAGGAAGATTACGGCATGAGCGTTGACGAGCTGATCTGGCTAACTGTCGAGTACCGGGCCGAGTTGCAGGCGATTGTGAGAGGAAGAACAAAAACGAAATGGTTTTCGCCGACGGACCCTAAGCCGACTTTGCCGGGGATCTACGAGGTTCGATTGCCTAATGGCGTGCGGTCGCGCGTGCCTAATGGCGTGCGGGCGTTCGCTCGCTGGCGAGACGGCTATTGGACATCTGCGTTTACATCGATGGAGATAGAAGAGACGAGGGGGCCGGGATCGCAGGAAAAATACTGGCGCGGTCTAGCGCGCGACCCTTTTGGGCGAGCAATCGTGACTGCGAGAACAAAAACGAAATGGTTTTCGCCGACGGATCCAAAGCCGACCTTGCCGGGGGTTTACGAGGTTCGATTTTGCTGTGATCCGAATCGTGTGCGGTTTTTCGCTCGCTGGCATAACGGCTATTGGACGCCTGAGCAGACATCGACGGAGATAGAGACCACGAGGTACGGAGTGCAGGAAAAATACTGGCGCGGTCTGGCAAGCGACCCGAAGCAGGGCAATCAATCGTGCAGAACGGCATGAGCGTAGAGTGAGTCTCACGCTGTCGCGTCACCGGCACTCTCCGCGCTCGCGCGCTCGTGATCGATGAGCTTTGCTGCAGACGAGCTCGCCGCTGCGCAGGCGGATGTCTTCGTCGAGCGCCTGCGCAGGCATCCGAAAACCTACAAAGTTTTTGCGACGCTCTACAACGTCGTGATGATCCTGACCGAGCATCCGCAGTGGGCCGGGGTGATCGGATGGGACGAATTCTCTGGGCGGATAATGAAACTGCGCGCTCCGCCCTCCGGCGGCCGTGCGGGCGAGTGGGAGGACGAAGACGACAACCGCGCGGTGCTGTGGATGTCGCGAGCATTCGGGATCGAGCCGAAGCCGCAGCTCATGCTGCAGGCGGTCGACCTGGTGGCGCACGACGCGGGCTATCACGTGGTGCGCGATTACCTCACGGCGCTCACGTGGGACGGCAATCCGCGCATCGAGAAAGTCGGCTGGCTGCAGGCCTACCTGGGCGCGGTAGATACCGACTACCACCGCATCGCGGGCATGCGCTGGCTCGTCTCGGCCGTGGCGCGCGTGATGCGCCCGCCATGCAAAGCCGACCATGTGCTGATCCTCGAGGGCCTGCAAGGACTCGGCAAGTCGAGCTCGCTCAAGGTGCTGTTCGGCGATTGGTTTACCGATTCGCCAATCCGGATTGGCGACCGCGAGGCAATGATGCTGATTCGCGGCTGCTGGGGCGTGGAGATGGGCGAACTCGATTCGTTGAACCGGGCCGAGAGCACGGCGAGCAAACAGTTTTTTTCGCAGCAGGACGACCGCTATCGCTCGCCCTGGGGCCGCCGGCCGCAGACGGTGCCACGCCAGTGCGTGTTCAGCGGCAGCACCAACCAGCGGGTGTATCTGAAGGACGAATCCGGCAATCGGCGCTATTGGCCGATCGCGTGCACTCGCGCCGACCTGACCGAGCTGCGGGCCGACCGCGATCAGATCTGGGCGGAGGTCGTGGTGCTTTTTGAGCGCGGCGAGCCGTGGTATCCACTGCCGGACGAGCGCGCGCTGTTCGAGGCCGAGCAGGAAAAACGCATGATCCGCGATGCATTCGACGAGCGCATTCGCGCCTGGCTTGAGGAGCCGGACGGCGGAGTACGCCGCAAACGGGTGTCGATGTCGGCAATTCTCGGTGATGCGTTGAAACTCGACACGGGCCGCTGGACGAAAGTGGAGCAAACGCGCGTCGGCCAGGTGATGAGTCGCATCGACGGATGGGTTCACCGGCAGGTAATGATCGATGACGGCACCAATAAGAGGCGCGTGTGGGTCTACGAGAGGCAGTCCGATGATTGAGGTTGTGCAGGTTGAGCATGGTTGTGCAGCCGAAACCCGCACCAGTGCTAGCGCTGCACAACCCTCAACCTCACGGACGCATCCACCTCACACATGCGCGCGCGCACACATGTGTGCGATCCCCCCTTATAGGTTGAGTAGGTTAAGTAATAGGTAAAGAAGGTGGCCGAATGAATTTATGCATCGACTGCGTGCATATGCGCAAAGGGACCTATCCGATTTTCCTGTGCGCTCATCCGGAGGCTCTGAGCCTCGTCGACGGCAAGCCCGACCTCCATTGCCGCGATGCGCGCATCGAGCAAACGTATTGCGGGACAGAGGGGAAATGGTTCGAGGCGCGCAGCGCAGAGGCTATAGCGCTCGAACAGTCGACGATTGAGTATTTGGCCGCACTGGATGGAAGGGGGAACCAATGATCACAGCCAAGGAGCTGCTGGACGCGTCAGTGCCCATGCGCGGGCTTGCCGAGCGGGAGTACAAGCCGAGCCTCTGCATTGCGTGCAAGGTGCGCACGAGAGCGCGCATTGTGCGCAGCAATCGGCGGCACGATCGTTGCGCGCTGTGCATCGAGGAGGGGCGAACAGCATGATCGAGTACGTGCATCGTCGCCTGGGCGCGTGGGGTGAGTGGAGCATGAGCCGTGTCGACGGCGGGGCTGGCATTTCCCTGTCGCAGTGTGCGTATGAGGAGTCTGTCCCGGGTGGGCATGACTCTCTGTCCGCAATCCTCGCGAATACCCCGTGTCTCGAAATCGAAATGGGTGTGGCGCATCTGTGCCAGCGCGAGCCGAGAATGGGCGAGATCGTCTGCGGTCTCTATCGTGACTCCCCGAGGGCAACGGCCGAGGCCCTGGCCGACTCGCTGCGGCTGAGCCTGCGCACGTACTGGCGCTACCTCGATCGCTCACACTGGTTACTGCTCGACTGGCTCAACGGCCGTGCCATCGGGGAGTGCGACGAAGAAGTGCGTGAGGCATGGGCCTCATACGTGGCGCGCATGCCAAGGATCGTGGCATGCGCCAGTACCACCAAGGAACGCGAGCCCGCTTGACTACGTGGCACGATCATGTATGATTTATGCCAACGTTGCACCAGTCCGCACAAGCCCCGCAGCCTCACCAGCTCCGGGGCTTGTTGCATTGGGGCAAAAGTTAGCGGGTCCTTCCTGGTCTCGCTCCCCTGCGAGCGGTAAGCCCGCGAAAACGCGCTAGTTTTTCGCAGGGCATGGGGTAGCGACACAGGGTCGCAATAGCACTCTCAGGGTAGCGATGATCGACAAGACCGGGCGGATGACCGTGACTCAGTTTGCGGCGCACCTGGGCGTCCATCATTCGGCGGTGCAGAAGGCGATCCAGACGAAGCGGATCACGTCGTGGGAGCGCGACGGGAAGGGCCGGACCTGGATCGACCAAAAAGCAGCTGCCGCTGAATGGGCGCGGAACACCGACCCAGTCGAGGCAGCGAAAAATGGAAAATTCTGGCTGGTGCCACCGGCGGGTGTAGCAGCTGCTGCCGCCGCAGCAAATGAAACGGCACGCGGACCAATCTCCGCGCAAGTGCCGCTGGATGCCCCCGAGCCGGAAGCTGCGGGCCGGCTGGCTGGTGATGAAACCGACTATCAGGCCGCTCGCACCAAGCGCGAGCAGGCTAATGCGCAGCTCGCGCAGCTCGAGCTGCTGCGGGAACTGGGCGTGCTAGTCCCGCGCGCCGATGTCGAAAAAGCGGCCGCGCTGGCCGCTCGCGTCGTGCGCGATGCAATCCTCAGCGTACCGGACCGCCTCGCGCCGTTGCTCGCCGCCGAGACTGACGCAACCCGCATCTACGCCCACCTCGACAACGAACTACGACACGCACTCAATGGGCTCGCTGACCGATCTTTCGCTTGAGCGGCCGGCCGGCCTGGCCGACGGCTCCGCGGTGTATCGCGACGCCTTCCGGGCCGCACTGCGTCCGGATCGCGTCTACACCGTGAGCGAATGGGCGGATGAGCATCGCCTGCTGTCGGCCAAGTCGGCATCGGAGCATGGCCGGTGGCGCACCGCGCGCACGCCGTACCTGCGCGAGATCATGGACCACCTGTCGCCGAGCCACCCGGCGACCGAGCTCACATTCGTGAAGGGAACGCAGCTCGGCGGATCAGAAGCTGGCTACAACTGGATCGGCGCCGTGATCGATCTTTGGCCCGCCCCGACGATGCTGGTCATGCCCACCGTCGACACCGCCAAGCGCATCAGCAAGCAGCGCATCGCGCCGATGATCGAAGAGACGCCCGCTCTCGCTGTCAAGGTGACCGAGGCTAAGTCGCGCGACAGTGGCAACACGTTGCTCATGAAGGACTTCCCCGGCGGCGTCCTGGTGCTCACCGGCGCCAACAGCGCGCCAGGCCTGCGCTCGATGCCGGTGCGTTTTTTGTTTATGGACGAGGTCGACGCCTACCCGCTCGACGCCGACCAGGAGGGCGACCCGTGCGTGCTGGCCGAGAAGCGCACGCAAACGTTCTCGCGGCGCAAGATCTTCCGCGTCAGCTCGCCCAAGCTGCGCATCAACTCGCGCATCGAGCGCTACTACGACGCCAGCGATCAGCGCCGCTATCACGTACCGTGCCCGCACTGTGCGCATGAACAGTGGTTGCGCTGGGATCAGGTGCGGTGGGAGACGCGCAAAGTGTGGGAGATCACGCGCTCCGACGACGGCGAGACCATCGAAGTGCCGGCCGACACCGAAGGCGCTACCGAGCGCGACACGCGCGACCCGATCGATGCGTGGTACGAATGCGAGGTCTGCGAAGGCCGCGTCGACAACCACCATAAGACCGAGATGCTCGCCGCCGGCCACTGGGTCGCGCTGCGCTCCGGCTCCGGCCGCCATCCAGGCTGGCATCTGTCGTCGCTGTACAGCCCGGTCGGATGGTTCTCTTGGTTCGACGCCGTGCGCCAGTTCCTCCTGGCCGAGGCCGACATCTCCGGCGAGGCTATGCAGGGATTCCAAAACACCGTGCTCGGCATCAGCTACGACCAGGCCGGCGACCAGCCCGACGAGAGCGAGCTCAAGAAGCACGTCGGCGCGCACCGTCTGGGGGGCAAGGTGCCACGCGCCGCGCTCCTGCTCACCTGCGGCGTGGATGTGCAGGGCGATCGCCTGGAGGCCCGCGTATGGGGTTTCGGCCGGGGTGAAGAATCCTGGCTCGTTGCGCGCGAGATCGTTTTCGGCTCGTATGCCGATGAGAACACGTGGCTCGCGCTCGAGGAGCTCCTGTTTCGCGCCTGGCCTCACGAGGGCGGCTCAACCCTGAAAATCACCGCCACCGCGGTGGATGCATCCGACGGAAATTCGACCCACTTCGTCCGCAATTTCGCTCGAAAATGGTCGCATTGCCACGTGATCGCGGTCAAGGGCCAGGCAATCGCCGGCAAGCCTATCTTGGGCCGTCCCACCGACCAGGACGTGACCCACCACGGCAAGATCATGCGCGGCGCCGTCAAGCTCTGGCCTATGGGCTCCGACACAGCCAAGGCGCTGATCTACGCGCGCTACCGCGTCGCCGAGCACGGCTCCGGCTATGTCCACCTGCCGCAGGGATTGCCAGAAGACGAATTCGCGCAGATGACCGCCGAAAAGGTCGTCACGCGCTACGTCAAAGGTTTCGCGCGGCGCGAATGGACCAAGCAGCCCTCGGCCCGCAACGAGGCCCTCGATTGTTTCGTCATGGCCCTTGCCGCCGCTCATTACGCCGGCATCGGCCGCGTCAACTGGGACCGCCTCGAGGCGCTGCTGATCCAGCCCGACATGTTCATCGCATCTGCGCCGGCGGCCGAGGCCGAGGCCGGGCCACCGCGCGAAGATGGAGGCCCGCCGCCCGAGCAGATCACCACACCGCAACCCGCCCTGCGCGGGTTTTTTGTTGCCCCGCCTCCGCGTCGCGGCGGCTCGTGGGCGACGGGCTGGAAGGCGTGACCGGTGATCGCGAATGCAAGCGCACCGCGAGCCATGAAGAAAAGGACAAGGACACGTAATGGCGACCTATGACGAGATGATCACCGCGGCCGAAGACGGCGGCCTCAACAAAAAAATGCGCGTGGCGTGCATCGTTGCGGCCGAGAAAATCCGGATCGAAGCCGGCGCAACGGCAAATCACGCCCTGCGCGTGGCCTGGGCGAAACGCGTGTTCGAGAATCCGCGCACCGAGGCCGAGCGCATGATCTGGGCGGTGATCGCGCAGAATCGCGGGTTTACTCTGGCGCAGATCACCGGGGCCAGCGATGCCGCTGTGCAGACCGCTGTAGATGCGGCCGTTGACGTGTTCGCCCAATAATGGGTGCTGTTACCTGGACTGCGTACAACACCGCCGATGACGTTGGCGGGAGCGGATTCAATTCTCTCGCCGACGGATCCGGGGCGATATCGAGCGAAATCGACAATTCGTCAGGCCTGTACATGTTCGGTGATCTTGAGATCACGCAAGGCGGCGCGGTGACCTCCTCGGGGCTGGACGCGCGCATCGACGTGTACCTGGTGCCGACCTACGACGGCACAAATTACCCGGTGCCGGGCGGCGCTGCCACATTTACGGGGTCGCAATTTGTTGGCGCGATTTCTAGCGTGGAAACAGTCGGAACCGTCGCGGTTACCAGTTTTACCAACGGCACTCTGCGCGGGATCATGCTCCCGCCATGCAAATTCAAAATCGGGGCGAGTAACGAGCTAGGTGCGGCCTTCAACGCCGCCGTAACGATGAAGTTGCGCCGCTATAACTCGACCGTCGCATGATTGCGCTGCCGTATCTGCGTCAGCCTGTCGGGCCGCTGCGGCTAAACAGTGCATCACCGCTGCTCGCCGGAGTTAGCGGTCTGTGGGTGTTCGGTACCCCTCGCAACCTGATTACCGAAGAGCCGACCGTGTTGTCCGGCACTGCATACTACGGTGTCGGCCCGCGCGGGCAGATCGGGCGCATGGTCGCGGGCGGCGCTAATCGTGTTCAGCTCGCCGCCAATACCTCGCATCTCGTGCCAACGTCGGGCGGGTACACCATCGCGTTGCACTACCGCAAATTAGGATCGAACATCGTCAGCGCAGCATTCGGCTGCATCGATTCCGCTGGCATCGGCGATAGAGCTGGCGCGCATCTGCCGTTTAGCGACGGTGTTGTTTATTTCGATTTCGGCGGCAACGTCTCCGGCACCAGTCGGGTGACTGCATCGGGGCTGACGTTCGCGGATGATCTGTGGGTGTTTACCACCGGTCCGCGCGGCATGGAGATCTGGCAAAACGGTATCCGGCGGGCGAACAACGGCGTCAACCCGTCGCGCACCGCGCTCACGACGCCGTATTACCTCGGCACGCATGGCACGTCGACTGTTGCCGACGATGCTGAGTGCGCCATCGCGGTAACGGCGAAGCGCCAGTGGACCCCGGGCGAGATCGTCTCGTGGTCTCGCAACCCGTGGCAGTTGATTGATCCGATCAGGATTTACCCGCGGGTGGCGTCCGTCACGTTCAACCCCGCATGGGCTGCCGCAGCTAACTCTGTCATTCAACCGGCTAGGGCCGCATGAAAAAAAACGTCGCCAGCCAGGTCATCGGCGCGCAAATGATTAACTCGACCACGGGGGCCGCGTTCACCGGTTCGGTAACGGTCGCCGTGCTTGGCGATGGCGGAACGCAAGCGACTGGCTCTGTGGGCGCTGGGGCATGTGCTCACGAGGGCAACGGATTTCATACCTACGCGCCGGCGCAGGCCGAAACCAACTACGACCACATCGCGTTTACGTTTATTGGGACTGGTGCGATCCCTGCCAGCGTGCAGATCTATCCGTCATTCCCTCAAACCGGCGACAATTTCTCGCGCATCGGCGCTCCGGCAGGAGCCTCGGTGTCGGCCGATATAGCGGCGGCGAAGGTCGACACGGCAGCGATCAAGGCCAAGACAGACTTCCTCCCCAGCGTGACGGCTGGCGGCACCGGTGGCGTGTTCATCGCCGGCACTAATGCGGCAACCTCGATCACGACGGCTCTGACTGCAAATATCACCGGCAACCTGTCGGGGTCCGTGGGCTCCGTCACCGGCAACGTCGGCGGCAATGTGGTAGGGACTGTTGCCAGCGTTACCGGTGCGGTCGGCTCCGTCACCGGTAACCTCGGCGGCAATGTCACCGGTTCGGTCGGCTCCGTCACCGGTTCGGTCGGCAGCGTGACTGGGGCAGTGGGATCAGTCACTGGCTCCGTCGGTAGCGTCACTGGTGCCGTCGGCAGTGTCACGGGCCTGACTGTCTCGAATCTGGACGCGACAATATCGAGCCGCATGGCGACCTACACGCAGCCGACCGGGTTTTTGGCGGCAACGTTCCCGACGACCGTTGCCAGCACAACAAACATTACCAGCGCGGCCGGCATTACCGTTTCCGCCATTGGCGCCAACGTGATCACTGCGTCAAGTCTCGCCGCCGATGCGAGCGCGGAAATTGCAGATCAGGTATGGGACGAGGTTTTGTCTGGGCACTTGACTGCCGGCACAACCGGAAACGCGCTGAATGCAGCCGGCGCCGCAGGCGATCCGTGGACCACGGCACTGCCGGGCGCATACGGCGCGGGCACGGCGGGCAGCCTCATCGGCAACAACGTCAACGCCACGATCAGCTCGCGGCTCGCCTCTGCCGGCTACACGGCGCCGCTGGACGCCGGCGCGACTGCGACCGCAGTGTGGAACGCCGCGACCGCTACCTACGGCTCGGCCGGCAGCTACGGCCTGTTGTTCGAAACGAATCTGGATGCGGCGATCACCACGCGCCAAGCGACGATCGATGCAACCGAGCGCAACGCAATCGCCGATGCGCTGCTCAAGCGCGACATGTCCAGCGTTACTGGCGAGGCATCGCGCTCGCCGCTCAACGCGTTGCGTTTTCTCCGCAACAAATGGTCGCTGTCCGGTACATCGTTGACCGTAACGAAAGAGGACGACGCAACGTCGGCCTGGACGGCAGTCGTGACGGCAACGGCAGGCGCAAATCCGATCACCGCCGTGGACCCGACCTGATCATGGCCGGTTTCCTGAGCCCCGCGATCTGGTTCGGACTGGCAGCCTCCGGCGCCGCCGCACCCGAGATCCTCGACGCCGCGCGGGCGTTTGATATCGGCTTCGAATCCCGCACTCTGAGCGTCGCCGAATCGCGCGCGCTGTCCGTCGCCGCTGAAAATCGCGTCGTTACGCTGCATTGATCCATGTCCAGTGATTTCGCCACCGTCGGCGGCTACCCCTACAAAGTCATCTCGAAAGACCCGAATGCAACGCTCGACTACCACGTCATTCTGTCCGCCTGGCTCGGCGCCAACGCGCTCGCGTCGGCCGCGTGGGATGTCGAGGCGGGGCTGACCTTGGTCAGCTCCAGCATCAACAGCGGCTCGGTGACCATCGACGGCACCGCCTATGCCGCCAACACCGTCGCCACGGCCTGGCTCAGCGGCGGCACCGTCGGCGTCACTTACAAAGTGCGCTGCCGGTTCACCGACAACAACAGCCCGACGGCTCGGATCGATGACAGAACTTTTGCCGTCCGGGTAATCGAGCGATGACCGAACTAGAATTCGCACGCGCCATGCTCGCTGCGCTGCAAACCGCGATGCTCGCGCACGTCAAGGGCCGGCCGATGCGCAAGAGCTACGCTATCAACAATCGCAGCATCGAGTACAGCGACAATGCCGATGTCATCCGGGGCTATCAATTTTGGCAGGCCGAAGTGAAGCGCGCCGAGGCCGTTGAGGCCGTATCGGCAGGCCTGCCGAACCCGCGCCGCTCCTACGTGAGGTTCTCGCGCTCGTGAACCTCATCGCCCGCTCCCGCGCCGCTCTGCGCATCCTGCTCGGCCGCTCGCCGGCCGCCCTCGCCAGCGCGCGAGGCCCGCAGGTGCGCATGTACCACGCCGCCAAGAATTCGCGCCTCACCAGCGGCTGGAACGCCACTCAATCTAGCTCCGATGCCGAGCTCCACTCCAGCCTGCGCACCCTGCGCGGCCGCAGCCGCTCGCTCATCCGCGACAACGCCTACGCCAAGCGCGCCAAAGCGATCGTCGTCAACAACGTCATCGGTACCGGCGTCGGCATCCAGGCGCAGGTGCAGAACAACCGCGGCCGCCTGCTCGACGACGTCAACAGTGGGATCGAAGACGTTTTCTACGCCTGGGGCCGCGCCGAGTACTGCCACACCGGCGGCGCGCTCGACTTCCAGGCGTTTGAACAAGCCTTGATGGGGCAGGTTTTCGAGGCCGGAGAGGTGTTCGTGCGGCGCCACCTGCGCAGCTTCGGCGACTCGCCTGTGCCCTACGCGCTTGAGATGATCGAGGCCGAGCGCATCGCCGACGAATACGCCGTGCCGTTCGCCAATGGAGCGAACGAAATCCGCATGGGCATCGAGGTCGACAAATTCCAGCGCGCCGTCGCGTACTGGTTCCGCGAGCGCCACCCCGGCGACCTGCGCGCGGTCTCCACCGCCACCGACAACCTCATCCGCGTGCCGGCCGAGCAGATCTGGCACCTGCGCATCGTCACGCGCTGGCCGCAGGTGCGCGGCGAGCCGTGGATGCACGCCGTTATGCGCACGCTGAATGACATCGACGGCTACTCCGAGGCCGAGATCGTCGCCGCGCGCGCCGCCGCCTGCTACATGGGATTCATCGAAACCCCGGACGGCAATAACCCTCTGGCCGATGCGCAGACCGACCCGGCCGCGCCGCGCGACTACAGCATGGAGGCCGGCACCGTCGAGGCGCTCGCCGCCGGCGAGAAATTTCAGGGCTATTCGCCGACCCGGCCGAACGCCGCCATGGCCGATTTCCTGCGCCACATGCTCCGCCAGGCCTCGTCTGGCATGCGTGGAGTTACGTATGAAACGCTCTCCGGCGACTATTCACAGAGCAACTACAGCTCATCGCGTTTGGGCGTGATCGATTCACGCGACGAACACCGCGTGCTGCAGCGCTGGTGGATTCGAAATTTCCGCGAGCTGCTGCACGCCGAGTGGCTGCGCCAGGCCGTCTATGCCGGTGCCATACCCGCGATCTCGATTGCAGAGTACGTCACCGATCCTATGAAATTCGCCCGCGCTAAATTCCAGCCGCGCGGCTGGACCTGGATCGATCCGTCCAAAGACGTTGACGCTTCTTTGGCGGCGATAAAGGGAGGCCTGACCACCATGACCGACGTCATCGACGCCACGAACGGCGGCGCCGATATCGAGGAAACTCTCAAGACCCGCCGGCGCGAACTCGACCTCATGGCAGACATCGATCTCGTGTTCGAGACCAGCCCCGAGGCCTACATGGCCAAGGCGGCGCCGCCGCCGGCGCCTGCGCCGAAAGAGCCCGCCGCACCGAAACCGGACGCAGCCGGCGACCAGGCCGCTGCCGACGATCCCGCGCGCGCGCGCGTTCACCAGCTGAGGTAACACCATGCCCGAAGCACCGCAACGTCGCCGGCTCGAAGGCGACACGGTCCAGCTCGCCCCGCAGTTTCGCGATTTCACCGTCGATCGCGCCAAGGTCGACATCGACAAGCGCACCGTCGAGCTGACCTTCTCCAGCGAGCTGCCCTATGAGCGTTGGTGGGGTACCGAAGTGCTCGACCACTCGCCGGATTCAATCGACCTGACCCGGCTGAGCAACGGCGGCGCGCTGCTCATGGACCACAACACGCGCGACCAGGTCGGCGTGATCGAGCGCGCCTGGGTCGACAACAAAGTCGGCCGCGCGGTCGTGCGGTTCAGCCGCAGTGCGCGCGGCGAGGAAATCCTGCGCGACGTGCAGGACGGCATTCGCTCGCTCGTCTCGGTCGGCTACCAGATCGACGAGATGCGCCTCGAAACCGTCGTGGACGACCACGAGACCTACCGCATCAGCCGCTGGACGCCGTTCGAGGTGTCCCTCGTGGCCGTGCCTGCCGACCCGAGCGTGGGCGTCGGGCGCGAGCAAGACCAACACGGGCCGCAGTACGCCGTACGCGTGCATCGGCCCGCAGGCAGCACCGAGCAGTCCCCGGCGAACCCCGCCACCACTACAGGAGTAACACCCATGACCACCGTCACGGAAAACGCCCCGGCGGGCGCTGCCGCCGATCCGCACGCGCTGTCTCCCGACACGCAGCGCAAACTAGAGCAGTCGCGCTGTGCCGCCCTGTCCTGCCTTGCCGAACAGAACGCCATTCCGGCCGGAGTCGTGCGCGGCTGGATCGAATCCGGCAAGACCGTCGACCAGGCCGCCGAAGACACGCTCAAGCTGCTCGAGAAGCGCGCCAAGGACGGCGATCTCCAAGGCAAACTCGACATGCCCGCCAAGGACATCAAAAACTACTCTTTGCTGCGCGCCATCCATGCCGTGGTCGAGCGCAACTGGGACCAGGCAGGTCTGGAAAAAGAAGCGCACGACACTATGCAGCAGAAGCTGGGACGCATGCCGAAATCGGCGAACGCGTTCTTCGTGCCGATGGACGTACAGACGCGCCAGCTCGCCAATAATGACGACATCATGCGTCGGGTCAACGAGCGCGTCGCCCGGGTAACCGGCCGTCGCGACCTGACCGTCGGCACGGCCAGCGCTGGCGGCTATCTGGTCGCCACTCAGAATATGGGTTTCATCGACCTGCTGCGCAATACCACCGTGCTCTACGCTATGGGCGCACGGCGCATGGGAGGTCTGACCGATTCCATCACCATCCCGCGCCAGACCTCCGGCGCGACCGCCTACTGGCTATCGACCGAGGCGACGCAGATCACCGAGAGCCAAATGGTGCTGGGTCAAATCGCCATGACGCCCAAAACCGTCGGCGCTTATACCGAGATCAGCCGCCAGCTAGCGCTCCAGTCCAGTCCGGATGCCGAGGCGCTCGTCATGGCCGACCTGGCCGCTCAGGTTGGCGTGGACATCGATGCAAAGGGCATCTCCGGTTCCGGTTCCTCGGGCCAGCCAACCGGCATCACCAATGTCTCGGGCGTCGGTTCGGTGAGCGGCACCTCGCTCGCCTATGCCGGCGTCATAGAGTTCATGACCGATGTTTTCGGTGCCAATGTGCCGTTGGCCAATGCCGGCTACGTGACCACCGGCGCAGTGGCCGGGCTGCTCAAGGCGAGGGTCAAATTCAGCTCGACCGCCTCGCCCGTTTGGGACGGCCGGCTCGAATCCGCCAGCGTCGACGGGTACCCGGCAATGGCGTCGAACAACATGCCCGCTGCGACCATGATTTTCGGCGATTTTTCTCAGGTGATCATCGCCGAGTGGGGCGTGCTCGAAGTCGACGTGAATCCGTATGCGAATTTTCAAGCCGGCATCATCGGCGTGCGCGCGATTGCGTCGATCGACATTGCAGTGCGCTACCCCGGCGCATTCTCGATCGCGAGTTCGATCACCTGATCCACATCGAGGGCACGCGCCGGGTCTGGTGCGTGCCCTCGTTTTCCATCAAGAGGAAACCCCCCATGCTCAGCAATGCCGCCAACGACCGCACCCTGACTTTGGTCAAGGTCGAGTGCCTCATCCCGTTTCGCATACGCGAGAACAACGTGACCCGCATCGTGCGCGGTCGCGAGATTGACAAAACCGGCGCCGTCACCAAAAACGGCGAGCTGGTGGACGTCGAATTCTGGCTAGCAAACGCGCTGGCCAACCACAACCCGCCCAAAGTCGGGCCGGCCAGCGATATCGGCCGCAAGGCGCTTGAACGCCAACAAGCCGCGGCCTGAGCACCCCCATGGATAACACCCCGATTCCCTTGATCGTGCGGCGCGCATTCCGCCACGCCGGCACGCTGTACGAACCCGCCGCGCTCGGTGCTCCCGATGCGGTGGTGTCGCTGCCCAGTGATTTCGCGCGCGAGATGGCGGCGAGCAACAGGGCCGAGCTGGTGTTGCCACCGGCGGGTCCGTCGTCGATCCCCGAGAACCTCAACCAGCCCCATGTGCGCGTCAGGGTGGTCCGGCCGTTCCTACTGTTCGGCGAGATCCAGCCCAAGGACGCGACCGTGACCCTGCCGCCCGGCGCCGCGCGCGAAATGCTGAACGCGGGCCGCGTCGAGATCGCGCCGGCCGAGCAGCCCGAGGCCGATGCGGCCGATGCGGAGGCGACACCCGCGCCGCGTAGCCACCACAAGAAACACGCGCACCAGTAGACCCGTTTCCGCCCCGCGCGGATTCGTCCCACCCTTTAGGAGATCGCCATGCTCGAAGCAGAATCCGGCGCCATTGAGGCCGTGCAGTTGCTCATCCCCGGCGCGTGCGCCAACACCGCAGCCGCCACCGGCGGCTGGATCGACGTGCGCAAATACGAGGGCAACCTCGTCATCACCCAGCAGATCGGTGTGGTCACCGGCGGCAGCATCGCCGGCAAGATTCAGGACGCCACCGACGGCAGCGGCACCGGTGTTGCCGACGTGGTCGGCGCGACCTTCACCTCCGTTAGCACTGCGACCGACCCCGCGCTCGAAAAGCTGCTCGTCCCCGCCGGCGCCGTGCGCGGCTGGATCCGCTACCTCGGCACCGTCACCACCGGCCCGTGCGACGCCGGCGTCACGCTCCACGCACGTCCCCAGTACGTCTGATCCGCAACTAACCAACGCCTCGGTTCGCCCAATTATGACGATTCGCTACCTGAAGGTTTTCCGCAATGCTGGTCAGCTCACGACAATAGGTGAGCGCGCCGATTTCGCGCCAGAAAAAGAAGCGGAGTTCGTGTCCGGGGGCATGGCTGAATACCTCTACGTCGCCCCGCCGCAAATCGGGTACAACGAACTCGCCGACCCATTGTCGCGGCTGACCCGGAGCGCCAACCTCGCCCACCAACGGTGGGGCCGGAGACCAATGGTGAACGGGCTGCACGGCAGCGAGACCGGCGCGCGCGAGTTCCGGCGAGTGGGCGGCAAGGTCGTCGCGTACTACTATAGCCAGTGGCGCCAGTTCGGGAACACTTACAACCGCTGGCCGTGGAAGTGGCTAGTGGACTACCCCGACAGATTGCCGTTGTTGTCCACTCCGTTGCCCTCGAAGCAATTGTGGCCGCTGAACTACATGGCCGACGGATTCACTGTGGTCAACTCCACCTGGGCGCTGGTCGGCTATAGCGCCTTCAGCGCCGACTATGCGAGCTGGGTCGCCACCTACGCGACGCTGTCGGTTTCCGCCGGTGTCGCGACGTTGACCGCGACCGGGTCGTCGCCCAGTGCCGCGATACTAGAATCGCCTACGCTCAGCGTGCCGTGCGACGACATCGCGTTTATCAGGGTTCGTGTCGAGCTCACCACCGTCGTTCCGGGCACTACGTGGAAGGGGCTCATCTATTACGCCACCGCGGCATCGCCGACTTACCACTGGACCAAGACGTTGCAGATTGCCGAGCCCGTCAGCACCACCGGGATTCACGACATCATCGTCCCGATACCGGCCGGCCAGCTAAATTGGCTCGGCGGTGTCCTGACCAACCTGCGGATCGACCTGTGGAGCGGCGTAGGCACGGTGATGAAATTGCACGCCTTTCTCGGCTATCGCGGCTATGTGCGCATGACCGCGACCACCACCGACCCGGTTCTCTACAGCCCGTCCCAGCTGGGGCTCGCTGCGGCCGACTACAAGACCGCGGTGATCGAAGTGCGGAAGGTCTCCGGCACCACCTGGGACGGCAGATTTTTCTGGATCACCGACGCCGACACGTCCTGGAACGTCGGCAAATCCATGACGCTGACAGAACCGTCGTGGGACGGCAAGTGGAAAACGCTGACAGTCGATCTGAGCGCGAAAGCGGAATGGACCGGCACCATCCGCCAATTTCGCTGGGATCTGGGCGCGTCCGCCGATTTTGTGGTTGACGCGCGCAACGCCGAACTGCGCCCGATCGCGGGCTCAGTGGTCGAGTTGGTCCAGAACCAAACCATGGGCCTCGACAGCGACGACCAGAACGGCGTCGACTGGGAGATCCGGACCGCATACGGCAACGGTATCGATGTTTTCACGCACAATTTTTACTGGAA
>ENA-ORBV01005211-ORBV01005211.1-microbial-mat-metagenome-genome-assembly--contig:-NODE-5211-length-24151-cov-5.777727_pt1 | contig 24151 bp, 14 predicted proteins | sample MGYA00237777_ERZ505514 | MGnify/ENA primary metagenome ERZ505514 (study PRJEB26160, sample SAMN06269048) | microbial mat metagenome | isolation source: Oligotrophic lake microbial mat | place... | reverse complement strand
TTTCAAGCAGAAGACGGCATACGAGATTCGCCTTAGTCTCGTGGGCTCGGAGATGTGTATAAGAGACAGCGTCACCACCGACGCGATTGTCCGCAATGCGCAGGACCAGTTCGTCGCCGACCTCACCAAGGGCGATTTCGAGATTTACGAAGATGGCGTGAAGCAGGACATCACGGGCCTCACGCTGGTGCACGGCGGACGTGTGCACAACCTGGCGGCGCCTGCGGCGCCGGCCGTGCAGGAAGGCATCATCCTGCCGCCGTCGCGCCCGAAGAACGACACCGCCGGCCGCATCTTCCTGATCATCGTCGACGATCTGCACCTGGATTTCCGCAACACCGGCCGCATTCGCGATCTGTTCAAGAAGATCGCGCGCACGCTGGTGCACGAAGGCGACATGTTCTCGATCGTCTCGACCGGCCCGTCATCGCTGGCCATTGACCCGACCTACGACCGCAAGATTCTGGACGAAGCGATCAAGAAGATCACGGGTAACGGCCTGAAGCCGTCCGACATCATCCAGGGCTCGGAAGGCTCGGACGGCCCGAGCGAGGTTCGCTATCGTGCGCACGTCGCCTTCTCGACCGCTTACGACATGCTGTCGCAGATGGAGAAGATCAACAACCGCCGGAAAGCGGTGATCTGGGTGAGCAACGGCTACGACTTCAACCCGTTCTCGGAGTCACGCCTGGGTGAAGACCCGGTCTTCGGCGGTCGCTTCGGGCAGACCCGCGAAGAGGGCCGGCAGCAGCAGGGGCAGTTCAGCGGCCAGCAGTTCGCCGATGCCGATTTGGCGCGCGAGCTCGCCGAAGTGACGCGCACCGCGAACCGCGCCAACGCCACGCTCTACACCATCGACCCGCGTGGGTTGGTGGCGGGGGCCGATCTCGACGAGCAACTCGATCCGGTGGAGTTTGGGGAGTACGTGCGCAAGTCGCAAGACAGCCTGCGCGTGCTGGCGGAAGAGACCGGCGGTATCGCCGTGGTCAACCAGAACAACTTCGACAAGGCGCTCAAGCGCATTGATGCCGAAACCAGCGACTACTACGTGCTGGGCTACTCGTCCACCAACCCCGACCCGCTCAAGCGCACGCGCAAGATCGAGGTCAAGCTGCTGAACAAGCCCGGGATCAACGTGTGGTCGCGGACGTCGTACTCACTGCGCCAGCAGCCGAAAGCGCAGTAATCGGCTCGACGGTGATTGATTCCTGGATGCGTTCGCGCAGCCAGGTCACCGGCTGCGGGTGCAGGCGGACAAAGGCCTGCCAATCCTGCTCGTTCAGGACGATAGAGATCACGTGCTCGCGGCTGGTTTCCATGCTGGCCTCACTTCAGGAACGGGAGAATAGCTCCGATCCTAGCGAGGTCAGCCATTCCTGAAAATACAATGATCGGATGCCATCAATGCTTTTTACAGATGGCTTGCGACTTGCGGCCTGCGGCTAACGCCAAGTCTCAGGCCCCAAGCCCCAGGCCACTTTACGGCGCCAGCTTCAGCTTCGGCCGGACCCGCTCGAAGGCCTTGATCACTTCCTGCACCGCCCGCGGCGTGCGGCTCATTTTCGGGTAGATCCAGCCGGTTTCGCGCACCAACGAGCGGCCCTCGATGCGGGCACAGTGCATCTGGCCGCTGGTGACATCGCGAGCCACCGCCTGGTACGGGATGATCGTAATGCCAAGGCCATTGCGCACCAGCGCCTTGATGATCTCGACGTTCTCGGTTTCCATCACGATCTGCGGCTCGATGCGGGCGGTGACGAAAAACTCGTCGACCGCGCGACGGGTGTTCGACCCCGGTTCAAACAGCACAAACGGCTGCCTGACCAGATCCTGCGGCAACACCTTCTTCTTGCGCGACAGCGGATGCTTGGCCGCCGTCACCACCAGCAGCTCTTCCTGCAGCACCGGCACGGTCACCAGGTCGGGCTGCTCGACCGGCAGCGTCAGCAACGCCAGGTCACCGGCGCCCGAACGCAGCTTGGCCAGGCACTGTTCCGCGCCGCCGGACATCAGCTTGAGCTCGATCTCCGGATGCTGCCGCTTCAGTTCGGTCAGCAGCGGCGGGAACACGTAGAGACACACCGTCATGCCGCCCAGCAGGCGCACGGTGCCGCGCAGGGATTCCTGGCTGTCGGTAATGCCGGCCGTCGTGTCCTTCAGGTCCTGAAAGACCCGATGACTGAGCTGCAGCAGCGATTCGCCCGCTGGGGTAATACGAATGCGGCGTCCCACGCGCAGGAACACCGGTTCCTTCAATTCATCTTCCAGCAACAGGATCTGACGGCTGATCGCCGACTGCGAGACGTGCAGCTTGTGGCCGGCCGCCGTGAACGAACCCGTTTCGGCTATGGCTCTTATGATTTCTAGTTGTCGAAGGTCCACCAAACCCTCCCGGATCGGATGTGAGCATACATCTCCGGCAGAGATGGATTCAAGGGGAACTATGGCCCGCGCTTCTAGAGCGCGGCCCGCGCTTCTTGAGCGCCGCCTGAGTCCGTGACACCGCCTCGGCCAGATAATGCTCGTCGAGCTCGATGCCCATGAAGTTCACCCCCAGATGGGCGCAGGCGACGGCGCTGCTCCCCAGTCCCAGGAAGGGATCGACGGCCAGACCAATGCGGGACACCCCGTGGAGTTTCAGGCAGTAGGCCGGGAGCCGCCACGGGAACGTAGCCGGATGAGGCCGCTCCTTGTCGCGACTCTGAATCGTGTCGTAGGGCAGGAACCAGGTATTGCCGCGGCAGCGCAGGCCCGAGCCAGCCCCTTGCCAGCGCGTGACATTGGAGGGGTCCTGATACTTCACGCCGACCGCGCGGCGGTCGAGCGGCGTCCGGCCGGTGGGGCTGAAGTGGAAGACGAACTCGTGGCAATCGTTGACGAACCGCTCGCTGTTGATCGGCTTGTAGTGGCCGACGGCCAGGTCGTCGGCCAGGCCCGAACGCGTGCCGGCCAGCGACTTCTCAATCGCGATCGACTTCACCCAATGCAGGATGTTCTGAAGCTCCAGGTGGGGCCGTACGGCCTGGGCGATATCGAGGGCCGTCCACGGATCCTTGGGCTTGGCGCCAACATTCAGGAACAGCGAGCCACGCTGGGCCAACGCCCGCTTGGCCGCCTGAATCCATTGCGCCGTCCACGCCAGATACTCCGCGCGTGGCTGCCCATCGTCGTACGACCGGTAGTGAATCCCCAGGTTGTAGGGCGGCGAAGTGACGATGGTGTCGATGGAAGAGGGGGAGAGACGGCCGAGAATGTCGAGGGAGTCGCCGTGAAAGAAGCGCAACCGCTGATCGCCGTGGCGCAGGTCGGCAAATGGTGTCGGGAGTCGGGGGGGCACGTCGGTACGATTGTACCGTGCGGCACGCATGCCGGCGGAGTCGCCTCCGGCTTCAGCCGAAGTTCACGAAATCGTCAGAACGCCCGGGCGGTCGTGGTGCTCATGGCGACGGCGGCAAACCGCTCGCGCTCTGCCGACACCGTGTGGTTGCGGCGGTGCGCCGGGCTTTCACAGCCCATCCCTTTTTCTTCCACGTAGGTGACTTCGCGCGTGCTGGCGACGTCGCGATAGCGACCGACAACGCACCCACACGACAACGTCGAAAATCCGAGAATACGAACGACACTCATCGATTTGCTCCCCCCGCTGCCAACAGCTAGCAAAGCTCGTGCCGCAGCTGGATCCGTTGATCGCCAGAGTGAAAGCTCCGATCGGACCCCCTCACGTATGCACGTGAGCGTGTCACTTCTTACACAGCTGGTGGCTGCACGCACACAGAAGCCGCCATGCGATACCACTAATGTCGCGCGAACGTCGCCCCGTCCGAATGTATATTCGGCGGACTTGGATCAAACTTCAGCGAATTGGATGGCGTTTGTCAGCGCGGAGACTGCATCGAGGCGAGACCGTCGCGCGCGGACTGCGACAGCGGATCGACGGTCAGCGCCTCAGCGAAGTAATGAAGTGCGCGTGCGCGGTTGCCGGCCTGCAGCTCGAGGGTGGCCAGGTTGGTGTAGGTGCCGGACTCTCGCGGGTCGGCCTTGAGCGAGGCTTCAAAGGCGGTGCGCGCCGCGTCGGCCTGGCCCATGCTGGCGAGGCACGCGCCGAGCAGGTTGTGGGCCTTGGCGTTACCCGGATCCAGGCTCACCGCATTGCGAGCCGCCTGAACGGCCATCTCAAGCCGATTCTGCATGAAGAACAGCGAACCGGCGTAATAGTGCGCCCAGGTGCTCTTCGGCGCTTCGGCGACGAACCGCGCCACCACCGGCTCCAGGCGGGCGGCATCGCCCACGTCTGATAGTACGGACGCCAGCTGTTCAAGGGCGGCGAGGTTGCCCGAGTCTGATTGCAGGACGCTGAGGGGGAGGCGAGCGGCCTCTTCGACGGCTCCCTGCGACGCCAGCACGCGCGACAACGCCAGCTTGGCTGCCGTGTTTGCCGGATCCGAGGCCAGCTTTGTCAACAGCGTCCGTGCGTCGTCGATGCGTGTCAACCCCCCGGCCGACCGGGTGAGTCCGTCGAGCGATACCGGGTCATGGGGGTCCATGGTCAGGGCCCTGGAGAAGTCCTCGTAGGCTGGGCGGTGCGCATCGGATCGCAGGAACATCAGCCCGCGGTTGCGGAGCTTGGCGGCGGTCACGGCGGTCTCGCCGGCCGTGACGGCCGCCGGCTTGGGACTGGTGGCGGCGAGTTCGCGGAGGGCGGCAGCGTTGTCGTCGCGAGACAAGCCAAAGATGCTGCGGGGGCCCGAGAACTCGAGGCGTGACCGGTCGTCCGTTTGCAGCGGCGCGCCGTGAGCCCATGCCCTCAGAGCAGCGCCTTGCGCCACAAACAGCGAGGTCACGGCGAAGGGATCGAGGACCCCAACCGACGCCAGGTCTTCGGCGACACCGGGGCGGCGCCACGCCTCGGCGATGCCGGCCACCCGCGCGTCGAGCGGCTCGGTCGATCCCACCAGCAGCACATCGGCGTCGCCGACCAGCCACATCGACCCGTCCGGAAACTCGGAGAGGAACGTCGCCACGATCGAGCGCAGGTCGTCGCTGCTGATGTCGTAAGTGTGCGCCCATTGGCAGAGCATGCCGCCGGGAGCGAGCCGCGCCTTGGCGCCCTGGAAGAACTCCTGCGTGAAGAGGGAGGCAATGCCGGCCATCCAGGGGTTGGATGGCTCCGACACGATCACGTCGTACGACTCGCGGCCCAGCATCAGGTGGGTGCGGCCGTCGCCGACAATCAGGCGCGTGCGGGGATCGGCCAGCGCGCGATGATTTTCGGTCTCGAAGAAGCGTGAGGCCTCCACCACCTCTGGCGAAATCTCCAGCACGGTCGCCGCCTCGAGCGGATGCGTCAGCGCCGAGCCGAGCGTCACCCCGCTGCCCAGGCCAAGAATCGCGACGCGCTTGGGCGACGGATGCAGCAGCAGCGGCACGTGCGCCAGCAACCGCTGGGTCAGCATGTCGCCGGCGTTCGAGGCATCCACCTTGCCGTCGATGGCGAGTGACACGGTGCCGGCCAGCCGCCGCACCGCGACGGTACCAGTGGCACCCTCGCGATACGACAGCAGCTCGCCGGCCGCCAGTGACGTTTCGAGACTGGGACCGCGCATGGCCGCGGCATATTTGTAGGCGCCGCTCGACAGCAACCGTTGATCCCATTGGGGCAAGGCAAGCCCGGCCACCAGCACGACTGCGGCCAGCGCGAGCGCCGCCACCCGTCCGCGTCCTTTGCCGGCGCTCGAGAGAATGGCCACGGCCGTGCCGGCGACCATGAAGGCCACGACGCGAATGGTCAGGTGCAGGCCGATCTGCGGTACGAGCACGAACCCGGCCAGCAGCGCGCCGGCAATCGCGCCGACCGTATTCACGGCGTAGATGCGACCGAGGTTCTCGGTGACCGATTCATCCCGGCCACCTGCCAGCGCCACCGCAAACGGGAACGCCGCGCCGAACGCCAATGTCAGGGGCAGCAGCAGGGCCGCCACCATCAGCACCCCGCGCGACAGCACGTCAGCGAACTGATAATCGGGCCGCGTCACAATCTCGGCCATCGTCAACAGCGCCCAGTCGACCGACGAGGCCGCAGCAATGGAGAGTCCGACGCTGATGATCAGGCAGAGGGCGAGACCGACCGCCGCGCTTCGCGCGCGCGACGCCAGCCAGGAACCGAGCGCCGCGCCACCGGCCAGGCCAATGATGAAGATCGCCACGACGATGCTGAAGGCATAGGTGGTCGGACCGAGAATCTGCACCAGCAGTCGAGTCCACACGACTTGTAGCGTCAGCGAGGCAAATCCCGATGCGCCCATGGCCAGGGCCGCGAGCCATGGACGGTTCTCGGGAAGCGTTCGGACAGCGGAGGTGTTGGCGTCGGCCTTGCTGCCGCGTCGAGGACTGACGCGCTCGCTCCGCGAAGGCACCGCCTCACCAGCGGGCGACGACACGCTGCTTCGCGCAATGGCGAACGCGCCCGCTGCCGCCGCGAGATTCAGCGCCACGCCGACCCAGGTTGATCCTTGCAGGCCGAGCGTTGGCACCAGGACGAACCCCGCCAGTACCGCACCGGCCGCCGCGCCCAACGCATTGGCGGCATACAGCCCACCGGCATCCTGTGCCGCCGTCGCCGCCGCTCGCACCATCCAGCGCGAGGCAATCGGGAAGGTGGCGCCCATCGCGGCTGCTGGTGCCGCGAGCAGCAGCACACTGGTGAGGAGACGGAGTACGGCGAAGGGGGTGCCGCCCTGGCCGTCCGCGTACGCGCTGACCAGCAGGGGACGCACGGCCGACAGCGCGAAGGGGAGTAGCAGGGCGAGCACCGCGATGGTGACCTCGAGGCCGGCGTAAATCGCCAGTGCGCGTTCAGGCGTCAGCCGCCCGCCGCGCCGTCCAGCGACCGCCGCGCCGATCGCGAGGCCGCCCATGAAGGCGGCCAGCACCGTGCTCGCGGCAGCAATGCCGTGGCCCATCTGCAAAGTGAGCAGCCGGGTCCAGACCACTTCGTAAATGAGGGCCGCGGCGCCAGACACCGCGAACAGGATCAAGAACGGGCCACGCCGCATCGCAGACAGAGTATCAGAGGCGCGCGGCTTCGCCGCGCGTCGGGCGGCGCTCGCTATGCACACGCCGTGGGGCTCGGTGCTTTACGCACCTCGTTGGGCTCGCTCGCTGCGCTCGCTCGTGGGGGAGCTCGAGCCGACGAGCGGCGCCGCCCCGACGAGGCGCGCAGGCGCCGAGCCCCAGGAGCCGCCCGGAAGGCGGCGACCGTTATCGGGCGCTGGCGGCCGGCCTATACAGCGTGAGGTGCTGGTCTTGCTGGACTTCTTCAAGACCCCAGGCATCGATCACCGCGTTGGCGGATTGTTCGGAGATGAAGCGACGATCGACCACGACGTAACCGAGGCCGGTGCCGGCGACGAACCGCGGCCCGCGCTCGACCAGGATCGCGAATTCGTCGTCGGTGAGCGGCTGTGGGATGCTCATCTTCACCAGCAGGCTCAGTGTCGGGTACTCCAATCGCATCCGTTCCACCCGGCGCGGCGAGATGCGCGACAGGTAGCCGCCGATCAGCCGCTTCTCGTGCACCGTCTGGTGGAACTGCGAGCGCGGCCGGAAGTTGCCGATCGATGACACGCCGTCGCGAATGCCGAAGGGCAGGGACAGGACCCGCACATCACGCTGATCTGCCGCGATGGTGCTGTAGATCGGCGAGATCGCCGCCGAGTACAAGGTGCGCGGAGCGGGCCACAGTTCGATGACCAGCAGCACCGCCACCAATGCCGTGATCGCTCGTCGTCGATTCGGCCACTGTGTCCCGATCGCAACCAGTGCGCCGGCCATCAGCATCGACAGGCCCAGCGTGGAGACGATGGCAAAACGGGTGGGCATGCGGGCCAGGCTCATCGGCGTCACGTAGCGCAGCAGCGCCCACGGTCCTGGCACGTGCGTGTTGGTGCCGGCCACATAAATGAACGGGCCAAGCGCGAGCAGCGCGAAGCCAATCGTGATCCACCACCAGCCCACCTTGGGCCGATAGCGCGCGAGCCAGATGGCCGCGGCCACGACGACGATCGCGACGAGGCTGAACGATGCGGTGTACTCGACAAAGCGCGTGGGCGCGGTGAGCTGTTCATCACCGAACAGCAGGCGCATGACCGGATGATTGGGATTCGGCGTCATGAACGACAGCAGATCGACGCCGCGCGGGCTGCTGCGCCAGAAAATCTTCGGGCTGACGAACCGGCCGTCGACGATCCTCTCGACGGTGCCGTACAGAACCGGCGACAGTGGCCCGACGCAGGCCACCAGACCGACCAGCACCGCCTTGATCGGCAGCGGGCCAAACTCGGCCACCCGCGACAGCCGCGGCCTCCACCACACCAGCAGCCGCGCGATCACCAGCACCGTGAGGATCAGGACGGGGTTGTAGAGGCTGCGCACGTGCACAGTGATGCCCCACACGTTGAAGTCGCCGCCCCGTCCGAGCGCCAATCCGGTGACGAGGCCGCCGAAGCACACAATCAAGACATCGAGCAGCCACACCCACGGCCGCCGTTGCACCGGTGTCGCGGCTCGCGTCACGCGCACCGCGATGGTCGCCACGTAGAGCACCGCGATCATCACGCAGTAGACGCCGTAGTAGGCGTCACAGAGCGCCGCCCACGCCATGCACAAGCCGACCAGTGCCGCGTTGCCAACGGTGCGATTCTGTTCGGCGCGAATCAGTGCCCAGATGAAGGCGGCGAGCGGCGCGGCGGCCGACAGACTGAAGTGTCCGGTGCTGCGGGCAACCAGCACCGGCGACCAGGCGAAGGCCGCGCCGACGACGAACGCCTCGACGCGCGTCACCGCGAAGGCGGCGCGCGCCAGCCCATAGGTCATCAGCGACGTCAGCACGCTGGTGATCAGGTAGACCAGGTTGAACGACGCCACCACGCCGAACAGCGAGATCAGCGGCAACGCCAGCAGGTTCAGGAAGACGGTGTAGTTGTGCTGCGAGAGATCGATGCGACCGGTCAGCGACAGAATCTGTTCAGTGGCGAACGGGTTATGACCGCGGAGCGCCTCGCGATGAAACACCCACTGATTCCACACGTACACACTGGTATCGCCACCGGGATCACCGGTCAGGTGAGTTCCCAGTTGAATGGGCAATGGCCACGTGAAGGCGCTGGCGACCAACACGTAGCCGAGCACGACGGCGAGCTGGGGGGCTGGCACACGTCGCATGGGGCAGGCGCCTGTAGGTTGTATCACAGAAGGGCGCGGGCTTCCGCCCGAGTGGGGCTCGCCCTTCGACTTCGCTCAGGGCTTGTGGGGCTCGCGCCTTCGGCGCTCGTGGGGGCCCACGAGCGAAGCGAGCCTCAGAATGCGAGCGTGAGCGAGCGACCCCCCCGAGGCGCGTCAGCGCCGAGCCCCGCAAGCGGCCGCAGCGCGCGCCCCACGGGCCGCCGTACAAGCAACGAGGCAGGTGGACGAATCCACCTGCCTCGTGAGTAGTACCCGCCCGCCCTAGAAGTCGTAGCGGAAGCCCACGCGCATGACGCGCGGGCTGAGGATCGCGGTGACTTCATTGAAGTTCACCGACGTCAGGCGCACCGCGGTGGGCACGCCGGAGTTGGTCAGGTTGAAGACGTCGAACTGCGCGGTGATCTTACCGGCTTTGCCCAACTTAAACGCCTTGTCAGCGCGGACGTCCATGATGGCGACCGACGGATAGCGGTGCGCGTCAATCGGCTCGACCCGCACGGTCTGTGTGCCGTCACCTGGGAAGGCGACGCTGATCGTGCGGCCGTACTGCTGGCCGCTCTGCACCTTCCACGAACCCGAGAAGCCGACGTCGAACGGCAAGGTATAGCGGCCGATGATCTTGTAGTTCCACAGGGTGGAGGTCTCCACGCCACCGTCGCCGAAGAGCTGTCGAGCGGGTCGGTAAGCGGCGGAGGAATCGAGACGGCCGAAACCGGTGGTGTCGTGGAGCATCGTCGACCAGGTGTAGCCGAATGACGACAGCATCATCCACTTGCCCGAGAACCGGCGGTTGACCGCCACTTCCACGGTCTGGAAGTCCGCATCCAGGATGTCTTCGTTGGTGAAGACGCGATCCGCTCCAATTGTGGCCGGACGGTCAAACGTCTGGAACGTCTGGTTGTCGGCCGTGGTGGCGACGTTGTTGTCCAGACCCGGATCGACCAGCGTGTAGGGGACGGTATACGCGGGCGTCCGGATGGCATCGACCTCACCCCAGACGTTGCGCATGTTCTTGTAGACGTAGGAGGCGCGGCCCGAGAATGACGCGCTGATTTCGCGTTCGAGGTTGACCGAGACCTCGTTACTGGTCGGCCGTTTCAGGTCGCGGTCAATGCGGACAAAGCCGGCGCCGCCCACCGTCTGGACGAAGTTGCCGAGTTCCGCCGGGCTGTCGAGAAGCCTGTTCCCGTTGAGGTCGCACTGCGTGGTCCGGGTTGCCGTGCAGGGCAGGAAGCCGTAGCGCAGTTGCGCACGGCCCACCGGATTCTCGAGGTCGGCCAGCGTGTCGGCCGAATTCCACCGCGACTGCCCGCCGAATACCTTGAGCACCGTACGGTTGTCGCCGGTGAGGTTGTAGGCGAACCCAATACGAGGCGCCAACGTTTTGGTGCTGGCCACCGTGCGGGCCTCGACGGTCCGTGGCGCGATGAAGTCGATGTACCGCTGATCACTGAAGCCTGCCAGTGCGGGGATCCCGTTCGGCGTGAACGCCTGATCTTGCCAGCCGTCGGCATAGGCCTCGAAACGCACGCCGAGGTTCACGGTGAGTCGGTCATTCACCTTCCAGGTGTCGTTGACGTATGCGGCGTTGTAGACCACGTCGTTGATGCCAGTGACCGGCGTGTTGTAGAGGTCGACCTGCGCGGGCAGCCCGTTGGTGTCGCGGTAGAAGACATCGAATGGCTGGTCGCGGAACAGGCTCCGGCGATCGCGCTTCCAGTCGTAGCCGACCTTGAAGTCGTGGCTGCCCGCCCAGCCGTCCTGGTAATACGACAGCGTCGCGTAGACCTGCGGCTTGTAACGCTTCTGATCCTGGTAACTGTCGGTGGCGCCACCATCGAACCGCTGGTTGGTAGCGGTGTCAATGCGTCCGGGTCCCCACGGGCCGTCATACAGGCCGAAATCACGAACCGGCCGCAGCGGGAAGAAGTTGTACCAGTTGCCGTACAGGACATCGAGGAACGCGCGGCTGCCCATGACGCGAGTCGCCTCGACCTTCCACGGGTAGTTGCGCGAGGCCTGGTACTGGGCGGCCGACAAGGGCGTGGTCAGACTGATGCCGCGCTTGTCCTGCAGCTTCTCGCGCTTGTTCAGGAAGGCGATGATCTGGTTGTTGCGGCCAACCTGGAAGGTTCCTTTGAAGGTGTATTTGTTCGACAGCTTCGACTGCTCGAGGGTGTCGCCCAGCCCGAGAATGTAGCTGTACTTGTCGTTCAGGCGCCAGCTGGTGAAGAACCAGGCCTTCTGCTTGATCAGCGGACCGCCCACATTGAAGTTGATGTCGTACTGCTTCTTGGTCGGGTTGCCACGCGTGAGGCCCGTGCGGTTGAACAGGCCCTCGTCGTTGGGCGTGTTGGCGGTGCGCAGGTAATCGGGCACGTTGGTCTCGGCCAGCATGTCTTCGTTGAAGTAATCGCTGTACCAGTTGGCCGTAAACTTATCGCCGCCCGACTTGACGCTGATGCTGAGCACCGCGCCACCCGCGAAGGAAGCGGCGTCGGAACCCGCGCCGCCGACCTGGAATTCCTCGAAGCTGCCAAAGTCGAAGTAGCCGGCGTTTCCCGCAGTGCCCTCGGTGGTGTCGATGCCTTCCATTTTCGTCTGGTTCTGGGTATCGAACCCGTACGACCGGAAACCCGACTGGTTGCCGGTATTGGAGCCGCCCACGTCATACGCGGTCATCTGGATGCCGGGCGCCTGCGCCATGGCCGCCCAGATGTCGCGGGCGTTCGGAATTTCGGTGAGCAGTTCCTTGGTGAAGTTGGTGCCTATGGCGGTGGTGGAGGTATCGACGATCGGCGAGGCGCCGGTCACGGTGACCGTTTCCTGCAGCGTCGCCACGTTCATTTGCTGATCAACCGTGAGCGTCTGGTTGATGACCACGCGCACGCCTTCGCGCTTCAAGCTCTGGAAGCCAGCCAGCTCAAACCCGATCTCGTAGGTGCCCGGTGGCAAGGCGAGAAAGCGGAAGGAGCCGTCCGCGCCCGTGACCTGAACCTGCGGCTGGATCATCGCCGGGCTCGTCGCCGTGACCGTGACGCCGGGCAGAATCGCGCCGGTGTTATCGGTCACTGTGCCGTTAACGCGACCTCTAAAGTCCTGTGCGAAAGTGGGAGCCGCTAGTGAAAGCAGCGTCACGCACAGGCAGAACACCGTCAGCTTGTTCAGCCTCATCATCGTCCTCCAACTACAACGCGAGTTACGTCGCAAATTCCAAACGGGAACGGCAGAAAGGCCGAGCCCGCATACAGGGTTTCAGGGATAAGTGAGCCCGGAAAACATGTAGTCGGCTGGCATCGTAGCCCTGAGGGATGGGCTTTGCAAGTTTCTGGAATCCGAGAATTTGGATTAAAGGGCGGGTAGGGGAGTAAGCGCGTACAAAATAATAGGGCGAGTGGTTTCCCACTCGCCCTAACTTCCTTACCTGCCCTACCCGCCTTAACTAAAAGTCGATCCGCAAGCCGAAGCGGACGATCCGCGGGTCGAGCAGGGCGGTGACCTCCTTGTAGGTGGCGCCGGTTGCGTTGCGGAACGTGGTGACCGTTCCGGAGTTGGTCAGATTGAAGACGTCGACCATCGCAGTGACGCGGCCGTAGCGACCCATCTTGACCGTCTTGTCGAAACGGGCGTCCAGAATCTGGACGGTGGGCGTGCGATTGGCAGTGACCGGCTCGACGCGCACGGTGCGCGTGCCGTCGCCGGGGAAGGCCACGCTCAGCGAGCGTCCCCAATTGCGGCCGCTCTGCACCTTCCATGATCCGGACAGGCCGATGCCGAACGGCATCGTGTAGCGGCCAATGGCCTTGTAGTTCCACATCGATGAGGTCTCGTGGCCGTCCTCACCGAACAGCAGATCGGACGGACGATAGCTGAACGCCTCGCCGTTGCCCGCCGACACCGTGGTCGAGGAGCCGTGGATCTGGTTCATCCAGGTGTAGCCGAAGGAGGTGAGCAGCATCCAGCGGCCCTGGAACCGGCGGTTGAGCGCGACTTCGACGGTATTGAAGTCGCTGTTGTTGTTGTCGGGGTTGGTGTAGACGCGGTCCGAACCGATGGCGGACGAGCGCGGCCGATCAAAGGTGTTGAAGGTCTGATCGTCGGCGGTCCCGAGGGTGTTGTCGGCGCCGCGGTCAACGATGGTGTACGGCACGGTATAGGCCGGCGTGCGGATCGCGTCCACCTCATCCCAGAGATTGCGGATGTTCTTGTAGACATACGAGACGCGGCCCGACAGCGCGGGGACGATCTCGCGTTCGAGGTTGACCGAGACTTCCGACGCGGTCGGGCGCTTCAGGTCGCGGTCGATGCGGACGAAGCCACCGCCGCCCTGCGTGGAGTTGAGGCTGCCCAGTTCCGACGGCCCGTCGAGGACCCTGTTGCCGTTCTGGTCGAGGAAGTTGTAGCGCAACTGCGCCCGGCCGACGGGGTTCTCCTTGTCGGCCAGTTCATCGGCCGAGTTGAAGTTGAAGCGGCCCCAGAACACCTTCAGCACGGTGCTGTTGTCGCCGGTCAGGGCGTAGGCGAAGCCGGCGCGCGGCGCGAAGTTGGTGGTCTGCGACACGGTGCGGGCCTCGATGGTCCGCGGGGCCACGAATGCGCGGTAGACCGGGTCGGTCCAGTTGGCGAGCATGGGATGGCCGTTTGGCGCGAACTGCTGTTCACCCCAGCCATCCTTGTACATCTCGAGGCGGCCGCCGAGGTTGAACGACAGCCGGTCGGTGACCTTCCAGGTGTCGCTAAGCCACGCGGCGTTGTAGACCACGTCGTTGGTCGGCGAGGTCGGGGTGTTGTAGAGGTCAACGAAGTTCACCCGGCTGTTGGTGTCGCGATAGAAGAGGTCGAACGGCTGGTCGTTGAACAGGTTGCGCCGGTCTCTCTTCCAGTCGTAGCCGAATTTGAAGTCGTGGCTGCCTTTCCAGCCGTCCTTGAAGTACGCCATCGAGGCGTAAAACTGCGGCTTGTAGCGCTTCTGGTCCTGGTAGCTGGAGTTGGCGCCACCGTCGAAGAACGCGCCCGAGGTACTTTCGAGCCGGCCGGCCTGCCACGGGCCGTCGTAGAGATCGAAATCGCGGGTCGGCCGGAGCGGGAAGAAGTTGTACCAGTTGGCATACATCACGTCGAGGAAGGCGCGGCCCCCGAGCACGCTGGTCCACTCGAACTTCCAGGGATAGTTGCGCGACGCCTGGTACTGCGCCGCTGACAGCGGCGTGTTGGGGCCGAGCCCGCGCTTGTCTTGCAGCTTCTCGCGCTTGTTCAGGAAGCCGATGATCTGGTTGCTCTTGCCGACCTGGAACGTGCCCTTGAAGGTGTATTTGTTGGACAGCTTGGAGCGCGCCAGCTCGTCGAAGCCGAGCACTTCTTTGTACTGATCGTTGACGCGCCAACTCGTGAAGAACCACGCCTTCTGCCGCCACAGCGGACCGCCGACGTTGCCGTTGAGGTCGTACTGCTTGTCGATGGGATTGCCCCGGTTGAGGGCGTTGCGGACGAAGAAGCCGTCGTCATCGCGGGTGTTGGACGTTCGCAGGTTGTCCGGCACGTTGTCGCTGATCGTCGCATCGCTCTCGTAGTCGCTGTACCAGCTGCCGGAGAAACGGTCGCCGCCCGACTTGACGCTGATGCTCATCGACGCGCCGCCGGAGAAGTTCGAGGCGTCGCTGCCGGCGCCGCCCACCTGGAATTCCTCGAAGCTGCCGAAGTCGAAGTAGCCGGCGTTGGCGCCGGTGCCCTCGGTGGTGTCGATGCCTTCGAGCTTCGTCTGGTTCTGGCCGCTGAAGCCGTAGGTCAGGAAGCCGGTCTGCGTGCCCGTGCGCGAGCCGCCGACGTCGAACGACGTCATCTGCATGCCGGGCGCCTGCGACATCGCGGCCCAGATGTCGCGGGCGTTGGGAATCTCGGTGAGCAGTTCCTTGGTGAAGTTGGTGCCCATCGCGGTGGTCGAGGTATCGACGATCGGCGAGGCGCCCGTGACCGTCACGGTTTCCTGCAAGGTCGCCACATTCAGCTGCTGGTTGACCGTCAAGGTCTGGTTGATGACGACGCGGACGTCATTGCGCTGCACCTTCTGGAAGCCGGCCAGGTCGAACTCGATCGCATACACGCCAGGGTTCAGCGCGAGAAAACGGAAGCTGCCGTCACCGCCCGTCACCTGCACCTGCGGCTGAATCATCGCCGGGCTCGAGGTCGTGACCGTCACGCCCGGCAACACCGCGCCGGTGTTGTCTGAGACCACGCCATTGATGCGGCCGCGGAAGTCTTGCGCCTCGGCCGGACTGAGTCCGCCGGTCAACGCGCACAGTCCGATCGCCAACAACGCCTTCACCATTCGCATTCATTCCTCCAATTGGGGGGACGCCCCGAGTTCGAGCAAGTCAGAGACAGTCGCGCACTTCTAACGTGCACCGGGTTGTACCCCGCTGTAACAACCTGCACAATCCGGCCTCGCCATCGCAAAAAATGCAGGGTTTCCTGGATGGCGCGGCCGCCCCCGGCGCGCCGGAATCGGGCGGTTGTGAACCCGACGTTCCAGCTGTTGATTGGCCATTGGCGCAGGCGCCGGTTTGTCCTGGTGCTCGGCGCCTATCTGGTGTGCGGCTCATGGCGGCCACTGGGCTGGGTCTCGTGCGTCCCTTGTCTCACGTCCTCAATTCCAAAGGAACTCATCATGTTGAATCGCCTTCGAATTGGTCTGTGGGCGCCCGTGATTTGGCCGGCTGCGGTGTCACCGACCTCACGCCGTTGATGTCGATGAACCAGCGGCATCCAGACAACCCTGTAGTTTTGAGGACGGGCTGGCCGGATTGTGCCTCGCGGGTTGGCGAGGTACAAGTGCCGCGCACTCTGTTTGACTGACGGGGCGCTTGCGCTCAGCTGGTCGTGTTGTGTTGCGGTTCATTGATCGCGCTCCCGGGTTGGAGCGCCGGTAGAGGAGTGAAGACGATGAGGCTCCCCAGACTCGCGGGATGGGTGTTGGTGTACTTGCTGGCGATTGCGATGCCGGCGTTCGGACAGGGCGGTGGCGCCAGCAGCACCGGCACCATCCAAGGGCGCATTACCGACGCGCAAGGTGCGGTGTTGCCTGGCGTCGCAGTGACGGCATCGAGTCCGGCGTTGCTGGGCGCGCAGACGACCGTGACCTCCGAGACCGGCAACTACCGGTTCCCGGCCGTGCCGCCCGGCACCTACGAACTGCGTTACGAGCTCGCGGGCTTCAACACCCTGCGGCGCTCCGGCATCTCCATCACCCTGGGTTTTACCGCCAACCTGAACGTCGAACTTGCGCTCGCGACGTTGCAGGAGACGGTCACGGTCAGCGGCGCCTCGCCGGTGATCGACACCAGCACCACGCGCGTGCAGCAGAACTTCAAGATGGAGCAACTGCAGTCGATCCCGAACGGGCGCGACATGTGGGCGCTGCTGGCGGTGACGCCATCGGTGCAGATGAGCCGCATCGACGTCGGCGGCAATCGCGCCGGCACGCAGACCGGCTACACCGCCTACGGCATGAGCGGCCAGGTGCGCGTGCTGATTGAGGGCATCAACACCACCGAAGGCACCGGCGGCGCCGGCTTCTACTTCGACTACGCCTCGCTCGAAGAGGCGTTCCTGGGCACCAGCGGCCAGTCGGCGGAAATGCCGAACCCCGGCGTGCAGTCGCAGTTCATCGCCCGCTCCGGCAGCAACACCTTCCAGGGCGAGTATCACCTCGACTGGTACAACAACGCCCTGCAGGGCACGAACATTCCGGACGAGTACACGCAGCCGACCGCGTTCAACAACTCGCCGATACGTGTCGGCAGCAACGAGATCGATCGCTACTACGACCACGACATCAACCTCGGCGGTCCGATCATCAAGGACAAGCTGTGGATGTTCGGCACCTACCGCGAGCAGTTCAATGCCGTGGCGCAGCCCAACTTCACGTTCGACAAGAGCTTCGACACCAAGCTCTGGAACCCGGTCGCCAAGCTGACCTATCAGTTGAACCAGAAGAACAAGCTAATCGGCTACTACCAGTGGGGCCAGAAGGAACAGCTGAACCGGCTGCCGTTTGCCGCCTACACCTATGCCTCGCCGGAGCAGACGACGGCGCAGGACTCGGGCAGCTGGGTCTACAAGGGCGAATGGAACAGCACCATCAGCGACAAGCTCTACCTCGAAGCGCGTTACGGCGACTTCGGCTACTACTTCCCGCTGATCACCAACAGCTCGGCCAACTTCTTCTGGAATGACACCGGCCGTGCCGTCTCGGAAGGCGCGCACCAGATCTGGCAGCTGGATCGTGACCGCAAGCAGTACAACCTGGCCACCACCTACTTCCTCGATAGCGCGGCGGGCAGCCACACGTTCAAGTTCGGTGCCGAACTGCTGAAGGAGCGGTCGTGGGAGGGCTACCTGCAGCAGCGCGGTGGCAACATCAGCCACAACTACAACAACGGCAACCCGAACACCGTGGTGTTCTACTTCCAGACCGCGACCGACGCCGGCAAGCTGAGCGCGCACGACGACCTGACGTCGAAGGCGGCGCTCGATCACCTGGGGTTGTTCCTGAGCGACACCTGGTCGATGGGCCGGGCGACGATCAACGCCGGGATTCGCTACGACCGCTATCACGGCTGGCTGCCCGAGCAGGAGCAGTTGGCGGGTTCGCTGTCGGCCTGGGCGCCGCAATTCCCGGCGTTGGCCGGGCTGGTGACCGCCAAGTCGTTTGCCGAGACCCACTTCTACACCTGGAACCAGATTGCGCCGCGCATTGGCGTGACCTTCGACCTGACCGGCGACGGCAAGACCGTGCTGAAGGGCAACTACGGCCTCTACTGGCACAATCCGGGTGCCGGTCCTGGCGGTTCGGCGAACCCGAACACGGCCAGCAAGTCGGCCACCTACACCTGGAGCGATGCCAACCGCGACCAGCGCTGGCAGCCGGGCGAAGAGATCACGCGCACGGCCGCCTCGCTCGAAGGCCAGGTCGGCATCGACCCGGACCTCAAGGCGCCGCACACCCACGAAGTCAGCGCCTGGGTTGAACGGCAGATGTCCGACACGATGGGCGTGCGCGCCGGCTTCGTCTACAAGACGGAAGACGATCTGATCTCGACCAGCTGGCAGCCCGGCCGTCCGCCGTCGGCCTACTCCGTGCCGTTTGATTACCGCGACATCGGCGTCGACGGGCGATCGGGCACGTCGGACGACAAGATCATCCCGATGCTCGGCTTCCCGAACTCACAGGCGGCCAACTTCCCGACACGGGCCGTCGTCTCGAATGTCGACAGCTACTCGCGCTACAAGACCGTCGAGGTGTCCATGAACAAGCGCTACGGCAGCAAATGGTCGGCCTCGACGGGCTTCGGCTACACGATGATGTCGGACTTCCCGAATGGCGTGCAGCAGAACCCGAACCAACCCGGCCTGCAGGACCGATCGGTCTGGAACTTCAAGGCGTCGGGTTCGTACGACGGCCCCGGCGGCATTCGCATCTCGCCGGTGCTGCGCCACCAGTCGGGCGCCAACTACGCTCGCACGTTGTCAATCTCGGCCCCGGCGGGTTCGGGCCTGACCGCCACGGGCACGGCCTACGCCGAGTCGATGGATGCCAACCGCGAAGACAACATCTGGGTGTTCGACATCCGCGCGGAGAAGAGCCTGACGCTGACCAGCCGCATGCGGCTGCGTCTCTACTTCGATGCGTTCAACCTGACCAATAGCTCGGCGTCGGAGACGATCAGCCGGGCGACCGGCCTGAGCTACCAGAAGCCCTCGGCCATCCTGGCGCCGCGGACGGCGCGGGTCGGCTTCCGCTTCATTTTCTAGAGATGCCGGCACCGCCAGGTGCGCCCGCGCGCCTTCGGCGGTATCGACAACGGTGACTCCTGTGGGGGAGTCCTTCGGGGGGCCAGAACCAACGCCTGGCCCCCCATTTTTTTCGAAGTTCATCCCGTGGTTGGCGGGAGTAACATGCCTGTCGTGACGAGACGCGCCCCGCTCGAACGTCTCTCCATTCGCGCGGCCTTGGTCATCGGCATTGTCGTCACGCTGGGACTGTGGCTGTTTACCAGCTACACCTTCACCCGGCGCATCGACGACGTGGAGCGCCAGGCCACGGCGGTGGCGTCGCGCTACACGCGCGCGCAGGAACTGTTGTCGACGGTGCGGGCGCAGGTCCTCGTCAGTTCGGTGCGAGTCCGTGATGCCCTGTTGAACCCGGACCCGGCCTCCCTGGACGGTTACCGCGAGGAACTACGCCGTATTCACGCGGTCATCACGCGGGCGCTCGATGCCTACGAACCGGTCATGGAATCGGCACCAGGCCAGGATCAGGTGCGCAACCTGCGGGCGGAAGTGGATCAGTTTCAGCGCACCAGCCTCGCGGTCATTGCCGAAACCGGCCCCGCCTCCAATGCGGTGATCCGCGACCTGTTGAATCGGCGCATCATTCCCAGGCGCGAAGCCGCCGTCAAGATCTCCGAAGACATCCAAAGCCTGAACCGCCTGGCGTTTGTCCGGCAGCAGGCTGATATTGCTGCGATTCATCGCATTGCTGAAACCCAGAGCTGGCGTCGATTGGGCATCGCGTTGGCCACCAGCCTCGGGGTCCTCCTGCTCGCCGCCCTCTACGCCGGCCGGCTCGAGGGCCGGCTGCGCTTGCAGATGGAGCGCGATTCGCAAATGACGAAAGACCTGCACGACGCGACGGTCAAGTTGATTGGCGCACAGGAAGATGAGCGGCGCGTGATTGCGCGCGAGCTGCACGACGAAGTCGGGCAGGTGCTGACCGCCCTGAAGGTCGAGCTCGGCCTGGCGCATCGCAAGTTGTCGGCGGCCGGCGTCTCGGTCGATCCGCTGGTCGAAGCGCAGTCGCTGGCCGATGGCGCCCTCGCCAACATTCGCGACCTGTCGCAGTTGCTCCGGCCTGCCGCCCTGGACGACCTGGGCCTGCCGGCGGCGATTGACGCCTCGCTGCGCGGCATGGCGCGGCGTCACGAGATCAAGGTCCAGCTGTCGCAAATGGGCATGGCCGATCGCCTGCCGCCGGAGACGGAGATCGCCGCCTACCGCATCGTCCAGGAAGCGCTGACCAACGTGGCGCGTCACGCCGGGGCGGGGCGTTGCCACGTGCGGCTCATGCGGCTCCCGACCGCCCTTCACGTCGAGGTCGAGGACGACGGCGCCGGGTTCGACCCGGTGGCCAGCCGGCTCAAGGGCCAGGGCTTCGGTTTGATCGGGATGCGCGAGCGGGCCGCGTTGCTCGGAGGCAAGTTCAAGGTGCTGAGCGCGCCGGGGGCCGGGACGCGCCTGTGCGTCGAACTGCCGGCGGAGGCCGCCCGTGCCTAGTCTGCGCCTCCTGGTTGGGGACGACCACACACTGGTTCGCCACGGCTTTCGCAAGATCCTGGAAGAGCGGCCAGACTGGGAAGTGGTGGCCGAGGTTGGCGATGGCCGCGACGCCGTGCGCCGCGTGCTCGCCCTCAGGCCCGACGTGGCCATTCTCGACGTCGGCATGCCGCTGCTGAACGGCATTGATGCCACGCAGCAGATCGTCCGCAAGGCGCCCCTCACGCGCGTCCTGATCGTGAGCATGCATTCAGACGAGGCGTACGTGACGCGGGCGCTGCAAGCCGGCGCCACGGGCTACATGCTCAAGGACGCTGCGGGCAAAGACTTGCTGAAGGGCGTGGCCGCGGTCGCGGCTGGTCAGTCGTACTTCAGCCCGGCGGTGACGCGTCTCATGCTGGACGACTATGTGCGCCGGGTCGCGGGGACGGGCGTCGCCGATCGTCACGGAACCCTGTCGGAGCGAGAACGGGAGATCTTCCAGCTGATCGCGGAGGGCCGCACCAATCGCGAGGTCGCCGAACTGTTGCAAATCAGCCCCGCGACGGTGGAGACCCACCGCGCCCACATCATGCAAAAGCTCGACATTCACAACACCGCCGAGCTCGTGCTCTACGCGGTTCGGCGCGGCGTGATTTCCTAGTACGCGGGCGGCGTCTGGAGACAGTCCGGGTTGTCCATCCCGTACGTCGCCTTCACACGCCTGGCGAACCGGTCAACGAAGGGCCGAGTGCGCATCAGCGAGTCGCACGGATCCTCCGCCACCAGCTCCGCGACGTCTGACCTCACCCTTTCGTGGGTGCCAACCGCCCGCCAGCAACCGAAGGCCAGCAGCGCCCCCAGAATCGCGGCCCGCAGCGGTAGCCGGAGGCGGAAAGCAATCCGCTGCTCCCACAATGAGAGGCCAACCCCGGTGAGGACCGCCATCGCGCACACGCCGACCAGTTGATTGCGTCCGCGGTAGATCATGGCGCCGAGCAGCGCATTGAAAAGTGGGACCAACGCCAGTACGTAAAGCGGACCGGTGCGGCGAAAGAACGCGCCAGCCGCTGCCGCCAGCAACAGCACACACGGGACGAGGAGGGTCACATTCAGTGACAGCCGGCCGTCGTTGTCGAAGACACCCCGCAGCACGATGCCGAGACCGTTGGCCGCGATGTTGTACAGCATCTGCCCGGTGACGGTCGCCGATAATGGGTCCACGCATTGCGGACGCATCTCGAACATATAGCCCATGTCCTCGCAGTAGAGGCCGAAGGCGCCGCCCGCCAGCGTGAGGCGCAGCCCGACATAGGCCAGCGCAGCGGCGAGGCCGGTGGTGGCGAGGTCGGTGCGGCGACCGAAGGCGCCAGCGACGGCCAGCGCGGCGGCGAAGGCTAGTCCGTATTCCTTGCTGAGCGCGGCGGCCAGCAGCAGTGCCGAGACCGCCAGCCATTCACGCCGCGACAACGTGCGTTCCCGCGCCTGCGCGACCAGCAGGCAGGCCAGCAGGCCGAAGGCGCACGCGAGCGGGGTCTGCCGCTCGATGATCCACGTCATGGCCTCGGCCAATCGGCGATCCACCAGCAGCAACCCGGCCGCGGCGACGGCCCACGGGCGCGCGCCGCCCAGTTCGCGCACCAGCCGATAGACCAGCCAGGCACAGGTGACCCAGATCGCCAGGTTCACGAAGTGGTGGATGAAGACGTATCGCAGCTGCACGAACGAGTGTTCAAGCCAGAGGGTTTGATAGGCGAGCGGACGCCACTCTGGATAGATCGCGGGATCGAGGCGAAGCAGGCCTTGCACGGTCGCTTGGTCCACCCACGCCAGTGCGTAGAGGTTATCCCCACCCAAGGGCAGGAGCGAGAGAACTGGGTAATACACGGCCAGTCCGAGCGCCATGAAAATGGCGAATACCACGGCGTGCTGACGCACGATCGCAATTGTAGCGAAGGGGCAACCGTCCGGCAAGACCACGGGTCGAAGGCTATGCTTTCGGCCATGATGCGACCCGACCTCCGCCTGATGGGTGCTTTCGTGTTGGTGTTCGTGGCTTCTGCCACCACACCTGCCGCCGCGCAACAGGACGCGGCCAACCTTGGAACGGAGCTGATGGCCGATGCCGCCGTCAAGGCTGCGGTCGACGCGATCAAGACCGCTGAGCCGGAGACCATCGAAGATCAGGTGCGACTGTGCGAAGTGGAAGCGCCGCCCTTCAAGGAACAGAAGCGCGCCGAAGTCTACGCCCGGATGTTCCGTGAGGCGGGACTCCAGAACGTGCGGATCGACAAGGCAGGCAACGTCCTGGGCGATCGGCCCGGCGCGCAGCCGCGACCGCGCCTCGTGTTCAGCGCCCACCTCGACACCGTCTTTCCGGAAGGCACTGACGTCAAGGTCACGCGTGAGGGCAACATCCTGCGCGGCCCCGGCATCGGCGACGATTGCCGCGGACTCGCCGTCGTGCTCGCCGTGATCCGCGCCATGAACCAGGCCAAGGTGCAAACGCTGGGGACCATCACCTTCGTCGGCACGGTGGGGGAGGAAGGCCTCGGCGACCTGCGCGGCGTGAAGTACCTGTTCAACGAAGGCATGAAGGGCCAGAGCAGCGCGCGTTGCTGATCGCGATTGCGCTCGCGCAGCAGTAAAATCGGGGTCTGGGTCACGGGACCCGGGTTCCGGAAATACCGTCAGGGTGTTGGTTCCCGGCCCCCGGCCCCCGGATCCCGGATCCCGGATCCCGGATCCCGATCGCGCAACGCCCTGAACTGCGTAAGCTCCGACTGACGTTGCGAACGCATGGCGCGGTCGGCGTTGAAGAGCCAGACCATGAACGCCGCGTGCGGTACGCCAAGCGCGGCGAGTTCAATCGGGGTCGCCAGCGGCTGAGCCAGCAAGACCGGCAGGGTGTTGACGATCGTCGCCAGGAAAAAAACCGGGATAAAGAGCGGATGGCCGCCAGTTCCCGGTACGGCGCTCAACCTCATGGCGACCCGCTCCCACGACGGGGTCTCGCGCAGCGCGCGCTCGGGCTGGCCGTCTTCCTCGTAAAACACCTGGATGTAGCGGCCGATCCGCTCGGCGCCAAGGTGTAAAGGCCTTATTGCCTCGAAGGTTGCGAGAAGAACCAGCAACGGAATCACGGTCGCGACCGGATACGGAATCCAGACGAGCACGGCCGTAAGCAACACCGACCAAAGACCGAGGCCTGCCCCGGCAAGGACGGGGCGGATCGTCCCGCGGGCGGCGATGGTTTCCCTAAGGACGCGGTACTCGGATCCGGCCGGTCTTTCCATTAGGGGTTAGCTTAATGCAGCGAACGATAAACCCTATTGATTCTTGGGGATAGTGTGCATACAATGCCCGCAAGTTGCTGATGGTGAAGCCCAACCGCGTCACGAAACTGGCAGTGTGCCTGGCGATTATCGCCACGTGCATCGTCGCCGTACCGACATCAGCTGACGCCGCTCGTGCGCGCGCGCAGGCCAAGCCTGCGGGCAAGGCGACCGTGGTCGCCAAGGCGCCGGCCCGTGCCACCGCTAAGAAGAAAGTGTATTCGCCCACCAGCGCCCGCGCCCGGCGCGCGCAGTTGGCGCGTGCC